>Ga0129333_10001078_pt1 | contig 24312 bp, 20 predicted proteins | sample CPB6_08_DNA_FD_94474 | JGI IMG/M metagenome (GOLD analysis project Ga0129333, IMG submission 94474) | Freshwater to marine salinity gradient microbial communities from Chesapeake Bay, USA - CPBay_Sum_0.6_0.8_DNA | ecosystem: Environmental > Aquatic > Marine > Coastal | place: USA: Chesapeake...
AGCCCTACAGGCGGCCATTCAAAGCGAGAATGCCGAGCTGATCGTAATGAACAATTCGATCGAAGCCCAAATTGCCGAGCTGGAGACACCCGAAGACAAAGCACTGTTCATGGAGGAGTATGGTATGAAACAACCCGCCCTCGACCGCTTGATCCATTCTGCCTATAAACTACTTAACCTGTTCACCTACTTTACCGCCGGCAAGCAAGAGGTCAGAGCCTGGACCATTCACCAAGGATGGAAGGCACCGCAGGCCGCCGGAGTAATTCATACCGATTTTGAAAAGGGATTCATTAAGGCAGAGGTGATCGCCTACGATGATTACGTACAATACGGATCGGAGGCTGCTTGCAGAGAAGCGGGTAAACTTCGAATAGAAGGAAAAGAATACATCGTAAAGGATGGCGATGTAATGCACTTCCGTTTCAATGTTTGATCTTACTTGTCTTCGGTAAGACCAGCCATCATGTATTCGCGGTTCAAACGAGCGATATTCTCGATGGAGATACCCTTAGGACAAACGGCCTCGCAGGCGCCGGTGTTGGTGCAGGCACCAAAGCCTTCACGGTCCATTTGTGCTACCATGTTCATAGCGCGGTTCTTTCTTTCGGGCGCCCCTTGCGGCAACAAGGCAAGATGAGACACCTTTGCCCCCACAAATAACATGGCAGAAGAATTTTTACAAGCCGCCACACAAGCCCCGCAACCAATACAGGCTGCAGCTGCGAATGCCTCATCGGCCTTTTCTTTTTCGACGGGTGTGGAGTTGGCATCAACGGCATTACCCGTATTGACCGAGATATATCCGCCTGCCTGAATAATACGATCAAATGCGCTACGGTCTACCATCAGATCTTTAACGACCGGAAAAGCATTGGCCCTCCAGGGTTCCACCACAATGGTATCACCATCTTGGTAAGCACGCATGTGTAACTGACAGGTGGTATTGTGTTGCCAAGGACCGTGTGGTCTGCCGTTGATATACATAGAGCACATACCGCAGATACCTTCGCGGCAATCGTGATCGAACGCAATAGGCTCTTTTCCTTCTTTGATCAGTTGCTCATTCAACACATCGATCATTTCCAAAAAAGACATCTCAGAAGAAATGTTCTTTACCGGATAGGTCTCAAAATGACCTTTGTCGCTGGCATTTTTCTGACGCCAAACTTTCAGTGTCAAATTCATGGTGTAGTGCTGCATAAGTACGACTATTAAAGAATGGAAATTATTTATAACTGCGTTGACTGGGTTTGGCGATCTCAAAGGTCAGAGGCTCTTTGTTCAACTGCCAATCACTATCGGATTGATAGGCCCAGGCCGCTACATAGGCAAATTGTTGGTCATCACGAAGGGCTTCTCCTTCTTCTGTCTGGCTCTCTTCTCTAAAATGCCCGCCACAGCTTTCTTTACGATCGAGCGCATCGATGCACATCAATTCACCGAGTTCGATAAAATCAGCTACCCGACCGGCCTTGTCGAGCTCGGGATTCATTTCATTGATGTCGCCGGGAATACGAACATCGGACCAAAATTCCTTTTTTAACTGGCGGATCTCTTCGATGGCCTTGGTGAGTCCCTTTTGGCTGCGCGCCATACCGCACTCTTCCCACATGATCTTGCCAAGCCGCTTGTGAAAGCTCTCCACAGTCTGCGTTCCTTTAATGTTCATGAGTTTTTGGATACGCTCTGCAGCATTTCGCTCAGCCTCCAAAAACGCAGGATGATCGGTAGCGATAGGCTTCGTAGCGATCTCATCGGCCAAGTAATTACCTATGGTATACGGAATCACAAAATAGCCGTCTGCAAGGCCCTGCATAAGTGCCGATGCCCCCAAACGGTTAGCACCGTGATCGCTAAAATTAGCTTCGCCCAGTGCATACAATCCCTTCACGCTGGTCATGAGTTCGTAATCGACCCAAAGCCCACCCATCGTGTAGTGCACGGCAGGATAGATACGCATGGGTACTTCATAGGGATTTTCACCTGTGATCTTTTCGTACATATCGAATAAATTCCCGTACTCTTCTTTGACCACTTCCTTTCCCAGACGAACCAGGGTTTCGGTATCGGGATTTTGCAAGCCTTGCTTGTTCGCTTCGGCCTTGCCGTACTTATTGATCAGATTATACTTGAAGTCGAGATATACCGCCTGACCGGTAGTGCCCACTCCAAAGCCGGCATCGCAACGCTCTTTGGCCGCTCGAGAGGCCACATCACGCGGAACGAGATTTCCGAAAGCCGGATAACGGCGTTCCAAAAAATAATCCCTTTCTTCTTCGGGAATATCATTGGGAGCTCTTTTGTCTCCCGCCTTGGCAGGCACCCAAATACGTCCATCGTTTCGCAACGATTCAGACATCAGGGTTAGTTTGGATTGGTGATCGCCACTAACCGGAATACAGGTCGGATGGATCTGGGTAAAGCAAGGATTGGCAAAATGGGCGCCTTTTTTGTGTGCTTTCCAGGCAGCTGTTACATTGCTTCCCATGGCATTGGTAGAGAGATAGAATACGTTCCCATATCCTCCCGTACACAGTACCACGGCATGTCCAAAATGTCTTTCAAGCTCTCCTGTAACAAGATTACGACAAATGATACCACGCGCTTTTCCATCGATCACGACCACATCCAACATTTCGTGGCGGGTATACATCTTCACTTTTCCAAGCGCTACTTGTCTTTCGAGAGCCTGGTAAGCACCAATCAGCAATTGCTGACCGGTTTGACCGGCCGCGTAGAAAGTCCGCTTGACCTGTGTACCACCAAAAGAACGGTTGTTGAGCAAGCCGCCATACTCACGGGCAAAGGGAACACCCTGTGCCACGCATTGGTCGATGATATTGACACTCACCTCCGCCAGGCGGTGTACATTGGCCTCGCGAGAGCGGTAGTCACCACCCTTGATGGTATCATAGAAAAGACGATAGACTGAATCTCCGTCGTTTTGATAATTTTTTGCAGCATTGATCCCTCCTTGCGCAGCAATGGAGTGCGCCCTTCTGGGAGAGTCCTGAAAACAAAACGCCTTTACCTGGTAACCTAATTCTCCCAATGAAGCAGCAGCCGAGGCACCGGCCAGTCCAGTTCCTACCACGATCACTTCGAGCTTGCGCTTGTTGGCAGGATTGACCAGCTTGCAATGGCCTTTGTAAGAGGTCCATTTTTGATCCAGTGGTCCCGATGGAATTTTTGAGTCGAGCATAGTTAGATCAGTTTCTACGTGAAGATTATTTTATCCAGCCCATGTACATGCATACAGGCATCAGTGCAAACACAAGGGGAATGATAACAGAGAACAATACTCCTGCCGATTCTACCAGGGCGAGGTAACGGCCATTGGTCAACCCGAGTGTGCGAAAGGCACTTTGAAATCCGTGTAACAGGTGCCATGCGAGCGCAAAGCATCCCAACACATATAACAAGACCACGGCTAAATTTCCCTGAAATACCTGGAGCATCTCGCCATAGAGATTATGATATTCCTTTCCATCGATCAGTACAGGCTCAAGGCCGGTAATGAGACTGGGAACCCAAAAATGAGAGATGTGCATGACCAAGAACAAGAACAGAAGTGTACCTAACAAACCCATGCTGCGGCTATACCATTTGCTGCCTTTGTTACCCATGGGAACGGCATATCCTTTCTTACGGGCTGCACGATTCGATAACTCGAGTGCCCATCCCTGGAGCATATGCAAAATAATACCGGCGAAGAGACCGACCTCCAAGATCCGAGGCACGGCATTGGATCCCATAAAGTGGGCGGCCTTGTTGAACATCACCCCGCCATCCATGGCAAAGATGCAGGCATTTAACCCTACGTGAACCACCAGAAAAAGAACCAGAAAAATTCCGGTGAGCCCCATTATCCACTTTTTACCTACGGAAGAAGTAAATAACTCAGACCATTTCATCAGAATAGAATTTAAAATTTAAGCTACGGGCACTCGCAGTCTCCGCTTTCGTTAGTGGTGCAAAATTAACACCGCGGCGCCGAAATCTGATAAAAGATTTAGATAAAGAAAAGAGAGAACAAAATACTTATTGCAGCAGGTGTGGCCCTATCAACGATTCCACCTTTCGAAGCAAATGAAAGGGTCTATACGAGCGCCACTCAGGTATATTAAAAAGTTCTATAAAGTGATGGTTACCGGCCTGTTTAAACTCAATTTCGGACTGATAAGGCATATTTAAACAAACAACCCACCCACCCGATTCTCGCAGTTCTTGAGACAGCTCCTCGTAATAATCGGTTCCATCGCTGTGAAAGTTCAGCACATTCTCTGCGATCAGGATGAACTTATGGATCGATTCCGACTCGAATGGCTCGAGCACGTAACGCTTCAGCAACATGATATCGTTTTCGAGCGCATCGTTCCATTCACCGATCAATTCTATAACAGCATAACGCTCGTCGTAGTCGGCCACCAGCACCTTGCAGTAGAGGGTGCGGCTGCCAAATTCGTCCCACTGCGGGTGAATGTAATAGTTGTAGATCGTTTGAGAGAATTCGAATTCCGAGTACTCCTTTCCATAAAAGGGCGAACGGGCGTCTTCTTCGCTAATGTAAATGTGTTGCCAATTGTAATATGGCTCCAGCGTATGCATAGGTACGTTACTTACCCTCCAAGAATTGAAGCGCTTTTTTTACACTTCCCTTACTAAGCAATAGCTCCTTGGCCTTCTCGTAATCCGTAAGACCTGATTTTTCCATGAGCATCTTGGTGCCGCGGTCAACGAGCTTGTCATTGCTAAGTTGCATGTTGACCATCTTATTGTCTTCTACCCTTCCTAATTGGATCATAACGGCAGTAGAGATCATGTTGAGCACCAACTTTTGCGCCGTACCGCTCTTCATTCTGGTGCTGCCCGTTACGAACTCAGGGCCCACGACCACCTCAATGGGAAAATCAGCGGCTTGACTAACGGGAGCCCCGGGATTGCACGATATACTACCTGTAACGATACCTCGGCTACGACAGGCTTCGAGCGCACCGATCACATAAGGCGTTGTGCCGCTGGCTGCGATCCCGATCACCACATCACGGTCAGATACTTCGTATTCCTGCAGATCTTTCCACCCTTGTTCTTTACTGTCTTCGGCAAATTCTACCGCCGTAGTGATCGCCTTTTCGCCACCGGCAATGATCCCAATGACCAAGCCGTAGGGAACCCCGAATGTGGGAGGACACTCACTGGCATCCACGATACCCAACCGCCCGCTCGTGCCGGCTCCGATATAGAACAGACGCCCACCCATGAGCATCTTATCGCTGATGGCCTCAATGAGTTTTTCAATTTGTGGAATAGCCTTTTGAACAGACCCCGCTACGGTACGATCTTCGTTGTTGATGTGCACCAGCAACTCCGACACTGCCATTTTTTCTAAGTGACGATAGGAACTGGATTGCTCTGTTATTCTTTCAAAAGCCATGGTATAGTTTATGCATGGTAATGGATCAAGCCCTGCATGGGATGTTGCAAAACTTGACCGAGTTCAAATTCATAAGCGTGGCAAAGTTGCTGGATTATATCCCGAAATCCAAATGCTACCCCGCCCGTAAAATGAACAGGGTATTTCCACACTTCTTTGTATTTGCACAGGTGCTGAAAGAAAAAATCATTTAGTCCGTCTTCGATAATGTTCTCGATCATGTAATGACCACGATTCTCCGCCAAAAAACGAGTATATCCTGCCAGGTATCGGCTGGGTAAGGGTTTTTTATACACACTCTCCAAGATCTCTGAGGTAGTGGTAGTAAAGCAGGCATCGAAGCGGGCCCTGAGGTCTTCGTCGAAGGTATCGTACAAATAATACTGAATTACTTTTTTGCCCAGATAGGCTCCGCTACCCTCGTCTCCGAGCACATATCCTAGTCCGGGACTGTTACGCACCATCTTTTTACCGTCGTAATAACAAGAGTTGGACCCTGTTCCCAAAATACAGGCGATCCCCTTTTGATTGCCACAGAGGGCCCGGGCCGCTCCCATCAGATCGTGCGTAACAAAAGCCTTAGCATCGGGAAATACCGCCAATAGAGCTTTTTTGACCGAGCGGGCATTATCGGAATTGGCACATCCCGTTCCATAGTAGAAAATATCGGTTATGCCCTGCGTGCGAACAGCGGGCCATAGTTCTTTTTTGAGCAGAGCAACGATTTGGTCCGTACTCAAAAAGTAAGGACTGATACCTTGTGTAAAGACAGCTTTCTTTTTTCCTTTGTTGAGTACGCACCACTCCGTTTTTGTAGCTCCACTGTCTGCGATCAAAGTAACAACTGCCATATATAAAACTTAGTGAGGGCGGAGAGGGTGTTAGCCTCAAATCCAGTAATTTGCGTCAAATTACAGAATAAGCGCAATAATGAGCAATAAAAAATGGAATCTGGCGCTGCCCCTGCTATTTTCTGTCGTACTGATAGCCGGTATGTGGTTGGGACATCGCTTAACGCTCAAATCGGGCCTGGGCCTGTTTGAGAAAAACAAGGGTAGCGCATTGCAAGAAACCATTGACCTGATGAGGAGCCACTACGTGGATACCCTAAAGATCGATAGCATCGAACAACTCTCCATCGGACAACTGATGGATCATCTCGATCCCCACTCCGTATTCTTGGCTCCGCAGGAATTAGAAGCCGCCAATGAAGAGCTGGCCGGTAATTTTGAAGGGATCGGCGTAGAATTTTCAGTTCGAAAAGACTCCGTTGTCATTACCTATGTAATTCCAAATGGGCCCAGCAGCAAGGCTGGATTGGAACCTGGCGATAGAATTATCAAAGCTGGCGATTCTTCTTTGACCAAAAAAGAACTGCAAGCCGATCAGGTCAAAAAACTCATCAGAGGACCAAAGCGATCTACCATTACCCTGCAGCTGCTCAGAGACGGAAAAAAAATCCAAAAAACAATTACACGCGGAGAAATTCCACTCTCCGCTCTTGATGCGGCCTACTTGATGGATGAGACCACCGGCTACATTAAGCTTAATCGATTTTCTGAGAATAGCTACGAAGAGTTCATGCAAGCCCTCGAAGACCTGCTGCAAAAAGGAATGCTTCAGCTTGTCTTGGACCTGCGAGGCAACGGAGGGGGATTCATGAACGAGGCCATCGAAATGGCAGATGAATTTTTGGATGCCGATAAACTCATTGTTTACACCGAGGGAGCGCATTACCCCAAAAAAGAATATCGCTGCCGGCGCCCCGGGCTTTTTGAGAAAGGAAAGTTGATCGTACTGGTCGATGAAAATTCTGCCAGCGCCAGCGAGGTACTGGCCGGTGCCTTGCAAGACTGGTGCAGAGCCACGTTGATCGGAGCCCCTACGTTTGGAAAAGGATTGGTGCAAGAACAGTTCGAACTCAGTAATAACGCTGCCATTCGCCTTACCGTAGCCAGATACTATAGCCCGTTGGGACGAAGCATTCAACGATCTTACGAAAACGGTAAGGAAGCTTATTTAGAAGCAGCCGAAAACAGGAGCATGCACCCTGCAGAAAACAAGCCGGACAGCGCAATAAAAGCCCACGCATCAAAAAAATTCTTTACCAATTGCGGCGATACACTTTACAGTGGCATGGGCATTATGCCCCACCAGCTGGTTACGCCTACCGAGCGCCAAATCGAAATGGATCTCTTTCTATGGGGAAGAGGTACTCAATGGGAAGAGTTCGCCTTACATTACTACACTCGGCACCGCAAAGAAGTACAGCAGTTTGCCTCGCCCGAAGCGATCATAAAGAATAAGGCACTGCAAGTACAAATTAGCAGTGAATGGAATCGCTATGCACCAACTGCTACACCCCTACCCCCAACCATAAAAACATACTTGCTGGCACTAATTGCTCGTTATCGTTTTGGAAACAGCGGGTATTTTCAGATTTTCAACCAACAAGATCCCATAGTGGAAAGTGCCCGAAAACAGTTACCCCATTAAACAGTAGCTACCATGGATATCAAAAACAACATTTTGGAAACGATCGGCAACACGCCGCTCATCAGACTCAACAAACTGGCCAAAGATGTTGTGTGTCCGGTTTTGGCCAAGGTCGATTACTTTAATCCGGGTAACTCGATCAAAGACCGAATGGCGCTAAAGATGGTAGAAGTGGCCGAGCAAGATGGCCGGCTCAAGCCGGGCGGAACCATCATTGAGGGCACTAGTGGCAACACCGGTATGGGACTGGCCCTTGCTGCCGTTGTAAAGGGCTACAAATGCATCTTTGTGACCACCGATAAGCAGTCGAAAGAAAAAGCAGATATCCTTAAAGCAGTGGGTGCGGAAGTCATCGTCTGTCCCACCAATGTACTGCCCGAAGACCCCAGGAGTTATTACAGTGTGGCAGCCCGGCTGGCCAAGGAAATCCCCAACTCCTGTCATATGAATCAATACGACAATCTGGCCAACCGTCAGGCGCATTATGAGAGCACAGGGCCGGAGATCTGGCAACAGACCGACGGAAAGGTTACGCACTTGGTCTGTACAGCGGGTACCGGTGGTACCATTACCGGAACAGCGATGTATCTGAAAGAAAAGAACCCGAACATCAAGATCTGGGCCATCGATGTGTACGGATCGCTACTCACCAAATATTTTCGTACGGGCGAAATAGACATGAACGAGGTTAAGCCCTATATCAGCGAAGGGTTCGGAGAAGACTTCGTTCCCAAGAATTACGACATGCGCTTTATCGATCACTTCGAGCAGGTAACAGACCGAGACGGTGCGGTCATGGCTCGAAAATTGGCGAAAGAAGAAGGGCTTTTTTGCGGCTATAGCGCAGGGAGCTGCCTGCAGGGCTTGTTGCAATTAAAAGCGCAATTGAAAAAAGACGACCTCGTAGTTTGTATCCTGCACGACCATGGCAGTCGCTATGTGGGCAAGATCTACAATGACCAATGGATGATGGAAAGAGGTTTTCTAGAGGTAAAAACCATTCGCGACATGGTCAGTGCCCGTGGCGCCAAAAAACTGATCAGTGTTGAGCCCACCCATACAGTAGCCGATTGCGTTGAGTTGATGAAAAAATATGATATTGAACAGATCCCGATCATGAAAGAGGGTGAACCCATCGGTGCGATCAGCCAGCAAGGACTATTTAAAAAAGTATTCGACGACCCCGTCTTAAAAAATGCAACGGTCACGCAGGTGATGGAACCGGCCTTTCCGGTAGCTCCCTTCGATACTGCAGCAGAGAAATTAAGGCTTTACATTACTAAAGAGAACGGAGCGGTCATGGCCAAGGATGAGGCAGGCAACTATCATATCATCACTAAATATGATGTTATTGCCGCATTGGGTAACTAATTTTTTCGCTTCTGATCGCTTTTTTTATCTTTCCACCGCTAAAAAAATAAATAAACCGCTATGAAAAAATATTCAGCCGGCGTTCTTTTTGGAGATGAACTGGCCGCCCTTTACCAAGATGCAAAAGAAAATCAATTTGCCTTGCCGGCCGTTAACACCATCGGTACCAATAGCATCAACGCTACGCTGGAGACCGCTGCCAAAGTAAACTCCCCCGTTATCATTCAATTTTCAAATGGCGGGGCGCAATTCATTGCCGGCAAAGGAATGCCCAACGACCAACTACAAGGCAACATTCAGGGCGGTATTTCCGGCGCGCTACACATTCACAATGTGGCCAAGTACTACGGTGTACCCGTGGTGCTGCATACAGACCACGCCTCTAAAAAATGGCTGCCCTGGGTAAGTGGCTTGCTCGATGCAGGAGAAGTTTTTTTCAAAGAAAAAGGGAAACCCCTGTTTAGTTCGCACATGCTCGACCTGAGCGAAGAGCCCCTCGAAGAAAATATCGCCACCTCCGTGCAGTACTACAAAAGAATGAAGCCCCTTGGCATGAGCATTGAGATCGAGTTGGGCGTAACCGGCGGCGAGGAGGATGGCGTAGATAATTCGGATGTGGAAAATTCAAAACTCTATACCCAACCCGAAGATGTGGCGTATTCGTTCAAAGAGTTGCAACAAGTGGGTGATATGTTTACGGTCGCGGCCGCTTTTGGGAATGTTCATGGCGTGTACAAACCGGGCAACGTAGAATTAAGACCCGAGATTTTGAACAATAGCCAACGCTATATCGAAACGCATCTCAAGACCGGACCCAAGCCCGTTTATTTTGTCTTTCATGGTGGAAGCGGCTCTCCACAACACCAAATAAGAGAGGCCATCGGTTATGGTGCCATCAAGATGAATATCGACACCGATCTGCAGTGGGCCTTTTGGGAAGGCGTGCTGGCTAACTACAAAAAGAACGAAGCCTATTTACAAGGACAACTGGGAAATCCCGAAGGCGAAGAAAAGCCCAATAAAAAATACTACGACCCCAGAGTATGGCTCAGAAAAGGAGAAGAGGCCTTTATTAAACGATTGGAAGTCGCCTTCGAAGACCTCAACTGCATCAACCGAAATCAGTAAGAGATCGCCACAGTTCGCTTCACGCTCCAAATATCCTTCATGACCTTTACGCCTTGGTCTAGATAGATATCCTTTTTCAAGTTTCCGATCCAGCTGTTAAAGCGCTCTTGCTTTGCGGTATCAGGTGCGTACTTGTTCTCCTCGCCCGTTAATGGAAAGACAAACAGCGGTGTGCGAAGTTGTTGCAAGTTTTCAAGCTGCTTTACAGTTGCCTTGACCTTTTCTTGCTCTTGTTGGTATTCGCTCAGCAGTAATGGATATTTCTTATCATTTTGCTCTGCTAGCCATTTGGCGGTCTGGCCGATCAAGATAAACGTTGAGTCCTTAGCCAATCTTTTTGCACTCATCACCTTTATCTCTTCAATGTCAAAGCCGGGCGTCCAAGTGATATAATTGGTTTTTGAGATCTGGTCCCAGGGCAAGGCCTCGGGTGTGTCTTTTTCGCGCAGCTTCATGTATTCGTAATTATCGGGAATCACAATATCTGCTGCTACCCCACGCAACTGAGTGGAGGCCCCTGTTACGCGGTAAAACTTTTGAAGTGTAAGCTTAACGGCTCCCAACTCGTCGTTGGTAGAAGAAAATCCATACACGGGGTCTAGGCCGATATTTCGCTGCACGGTACCTTTTCCGAACGTGGAGCTGCTACCCACCACGATGGCTCTTCCGTAATCTTGCATGGCAGCTGCAAAGATCTCGGAGGCAGAGGCACTGAATTCGTTTACCATAACGACCAATGGGCCATCATAGAGCACAGAGCGGTCCCTGTCGCTAAGTACGCTTGCCTGCCGATCGCGATCTTTGACCTGCACGATGGGCCCCTCTGCAATAAAGAGACCGGCCATCTGTACTACATCGTAGAGTGAACCGCCTCCGTTGTTGCGCAGATCGAGAATAACCCCTGCCACCCCTTCTTTTTTGAGCTTTTCAAGTTCTTTGGCCACGTCGATATAACAACGTCTGCCCTTAGGATCATCGAAGTTGGCGTAGAAATCTGGCTAAAAAATGTAGCCAACCTTGGCATCACCCTCTTTGAGCACTGCACTGCGGGCATAACCCTCGTCTTGTACGATCTTTTCGCGGATCATCGAAACCTCCTTAATGTCACCTGCTGGCTTACGAATCACTAGTCTTACCTCGGTATTTTTCTTTCCTCTGATCAGCTTAACAGCATCCGTAGTCATAAAACCTGTCAGGTCGATCGCTTCTTCTTTTCCTTGTGCTACTTTAATGATTATATCACCTGACTGGATCTGCCCAGACTTGGAAGCAGGACTGCCGGCCACCACACTTGTAATTTTTATATTGCCATCATCGTATTGCAGCATGGCACCTATGCCATAAAACTCTCCGCTCATCTCTTCATCAAAGTAGCGTTTATCTACCGGAGGCATAAATTCCGTATGCGGATCCATAGAGGTAGTGATGGTATTGACCAGCAGGTTGAACTTATCGTCTTGATCGAACTTTTTACGAAGCCTATCGAAATTGCGATCCATCAGCTTGCTTACTTTTTCACGTGACTCTCTCTCGAGTGTACTGTCTGCCTTAAATACAAACCCCTCTTTTCCCTTGTTCTTGGTGCGCAGATCGAGCGCATCGGCATAACGCTCGAGCGTCATGAACTTCAGTTTCTGCCTCCAACGTTGCTCCCGCTCAGATGCATTAGCAGGATAAGGGAGTTTTTCGGCATCTAGTTCCGCTTGCTCCTTAATGCTAAAATCAAAGGGCTTGGCAAGCATCTTCTTGTAAATAGAGGAGGCTTCTTCCATTCGCAGATTAAAAGCCTCTCCAGCCTTCTTAAAGAATACGACGGATGATCCCTTCAGTTCATCATCGATGGACTTCTCATAGATCTGCAGTTTCTCCACATCGCTATTGAGCAAAATATTTTTCTCAGGATCCAGCTCTTCAAGGTATCGCTTGAATACCTTTTTCGAAAAATCATCATTGATGGCCTGCGGGCTAAAATGACCTTCTTCTAACATGCGACCCACAAGCACCATGATCTTCTCGTATCGGCCGGGCGGATCGGCAGGCCCGGTCATGCCCATGGAATGTAAGGTCAGGTACCCCAGTCCGGCCAGCAATAGAATCAAAATCGGTATTCGCTTCATATTCAACCAATATTTTAATGAGAGAAACATAGGTCTCAAAAATAGCATAAAATGGCCGGTGGTTTTTTTTGCATCTGCGAAAGTTGCTTACCTTTGCAATTCTTTAACCGAAAAGACCGCTACGTCGGTTTTTGGGTTAATACGGTGGCTATAGCTCAGTTGGTTAGAGCATCAGATTGTGGTTCTGAGGGTCGCCGGTTCGAGCCCGGTTAGCCACCCTAAAGACCCCGTCGAACAGGCGGGGTCTTGTATTACGACATCACTATGCAGTACTGGCAGCTACTTCTTATCCTGATCTCGGGCTTTATTGGGTGGATCACCAATTGGATCGCCATCAAAATGTTGTTTCATCCCCGAAAGCCCATTACCATCTTAGGTCTTACCATACAGGGCATCTTTCCTAAGAATCAATCGCAATTTGCTCAGAAGCTTGGCAAGTTGGTAAGCGGCGAGTTTCTTTCGTTCCAAGACATCGAGCAAAAGATCAGCAAGCCAGAGAATCTGCAAAAGATAATGCCACTGATCGAGACGCAGATCGATCGATTCTTGAAAGAGCGACTCAGTGAACAACTGCCCATGATCAGTATGTTCGTTGGCGACAAGACCATCGCCCGTCTTAAAACCACATTCTTGCAAGAGATCGAAACAATGCTCCCTCCGGTCATGCGATCGTATGCCGGTCAATTAAAGACCGAGCTCGACCTCGAAGCCATCATAACAGAAAAAGTAGCCACCTTTTCGTCTGACAAACTCGAGGAACTCCTCTACCAGATCATGGCCAAAGAGTTTCGGTTCGTAGAATGGGTCGGCGCCGTAATTGGGATCTTGATAGGCATTATCCAAGTGCTGATCAGCAGCTGGGCTAACTGAACATTTTCCATTCATAATTGTTATTAACCGACTGTACAAAATTGCCTGACTGCCAGCAGATTAAATAAGGTTTTTCGTCTAATTACAAAACTCTCTCATGAAAAAATTCGCACTCCTGTCATTAGCGCTCATACCCTCACTTATCGCCCTTTCACAACCCCCGGGGGCAATGGGTAGAGGCAATGCTGGAGCCCGGCCGCAACTCAACGGCAATTTTTACGGAAAGGTGCTGGAAGCTGCCAGCGGTAAACCCATCGAGTACGCATCGGTACAACTATTGCAAAACAAATTCGATTCAGTTTCCAAAAAAAGAAAAGACCAGGTCATCGGAGGAATGCTGACCCGTACCAATGGCGAATTCAGACTAGAGAATATTCCTGCTTTCGGGCAGTACAAACTCAGAATAAACGTAGTGGGCTATACCACCTACGAACAACCCATTTCTTTTGATATCAAAATGCCACAAGGTGGAAATGCGGATTTCTCTGCCATGCTCTCGGCTCTCGACAAGGACCTTGGGAATATCAAGATCAGCATTGCCGAAAAGACACTCGAGAACGTAACGGTAAGCTCCGGCACCTCGGGCCTTCGCCTGGGTATCGACCGTAAGGTATTCGGAGTAGATAAAAACATAGTATCCGCGGGCGGAACGGCCGTGGACGTTATGCGAAACGTACCATCTATCAACGTAGATATTGATGGAAACGTTACCATGCGAAACAACACGCCCCAACTATTTGTGGACGGAAGACCCACTGTACTTACACTTGAGCAAATTCCTGCCGATGCCATAGAATCGGTTGAGATCATTACGAACCCCTCCGCAAAATTCGACGCCTCAGGCGGAACGGCCGGCATCCTGAACATCATATTAAAGAAGAACAAAAGAGTGGGCTATAGCGGAAACCTTCGCAGCAACATCGATTCCCGAGCGCGCATGGGAATGGGAGGAGACATAAATGTTCGGCAAAACAAACTTAATTTCTTTGTTAGCGCCAACTTTAATCAACGTAAGTCGATCAGCACCGGAATTACCGATCGTATTACGCTCATCACCAACCCCAAAACGCAACTTCACCAAGAGGACGAAAGTATCAGCGTTGGGTACTTCATGTTCTTTAGGGCAGGACTCGACTATTTTATCAACAACAGAAACACCTTTTCTGTCTCGATGAACAAAGGCGGAGGCGAATTCGAGCCCATCAACACCGGAGATATCAGCATCGATTCGATGTTCACGAATCCTAAGAAATCAATCAGCGAACGTAACTCTTTATCAAAAAGTCAGTTTGGTTTTACAGGTATCACCACCAGCTTCAAACACTTATTTCCCCGCGCGGGAGAGGAATGGTCGATCGATCTGACGTACAATTTAAGCAATAGCAACAATCTGAACCAGATCACTACTTATTATTACGATAACCCCCTATCCTCCTTTTTCAGAACCGCAGCGCAACAGCAAGACGGCACCGGCGAAAATGATAATCTGGTTATTCAAACCGACTATGTTAGGCCCCTGACCGATAAATCGAAATGGGAAGCAGGCTTGCGAGCACAATTCAGAAATGTCGATAACCAAAACGATTTTTATCTGATCAACGGCTCTTCACTTTTTTATATCCCTGCCCTCTCGGTCAACTACAATAGCCACGATAATGTATTGGCAGCCTACAGCACCTACTCGAACCAGATCAAAAACTTCGGTTACCAGCTGGGCCTGCGAGTTGAGAGCAGTCGGTACGATGGGGTCTTGCCCGACCTGAACCAACGCTTCAGTATCGATTTTCCGGTGAGCCTCTTTCCTAGCGTATTCCTGACACAAAAAATGAAGAAGAGCCAAGATTTGCAGCTCAATTATACGCGCAAGATCAACCGTCCCAACTTTTTTCAGCTCTACCCGTTCACGGATTATTCGGACTCCCTGAACTTAAGTCGCGGAAATCCAAATCTGGTGCCTGAGTTCACGAGCTCACTCGAACTCTCGTATCAAAAGACCTTTGCCAATAAAGATAATTTTATCGCTTCTGCCTATTTTAAGCATACCGATAATCTGATCACGCGCTATCAAGATAAAGAGGTAAATGTCACGAACGGAAAAGATGTGCTGATCAACACCTTCATTAACGCAAACAGCAGCTACGTGACCGGCCTGGAACTGGTATCGAAGAATAAGATGTATGCCTGGTGGGACTTGACCACCAATTTTAACCTGTTCACCTCCGTAATCAGACTGACCGATCCGAACCTAACCGACCTCGATCCCTTTGCCTCGTTCTTTATTAAACTGAACAATAGCTTTAAGCTCCAAAAGAGCCTCACCCTTCAATTATCGGGCGAATACCAATCTCGCTCTGTCTTGCCTCCGGGCGGAAGTGGCGGCGGCGGGGGTGGTCGCTGGGGAGGCGGAATGGGAGGAATGTTCGGAGGAGGGATGTTTGGGCAAACCAGCGCAGCCCAAGGGTATCAGAAAGCCAATTATTTTGTCGATGCGGCCATTCGATTCGAATTCGGCAAAACGAAACAAGCCAATCTCTCTTGGAACATCAACGATATCTTCAGAACCAGAAGACAACAGATCTTCTCTTCATCTGCCCTCTTTGAACAAGATGTATTTCGTCGCAGAGACCCTCAACTGATGCGATTGAACTTTGGGTGGAGATTTGGAAAATTCGACCCCAACTTGTTCAAGCGAAAAAGCAATAAACTGATGGGCGAAGGAATGGAAAATATCAATATGTGATTCTAGAAAAAAAACTTCATATTGTCTGCCCGGTCGCTCCTTGGCCGCTCACAAGCGGAAGTCATATCGATATATTTCATCGCATAAAAAGTCTCCACGCAGAAGGTATTGCCATAATCCTACACTATTTTTCGAACAGTGATGAACGTCATCCTACGGAATTAAATCCCTTTTGCGAGGCCATCCACATCTATCCCTTAGCTAAAAAGGGCTCATCGCAGTTACCCGAAACTATTCGACTCCGCTTGGACGAGGCCTTACTGCTACGCTTGCAACAAGATGAACACCCCATTTTACTCGAAGGACTCTCCTGCTGCGGCTTTATTGACCAGCTTTCAAAAACGAACCGGAAAATTGTGGTTCGGATCCAGCAGCTGCAGCATCGTTATTTGCAAGAGAAAGCCAAGCAATCAGGCAACCCAATACGATGGATCCGCTGGTGGATCGAACGAAAAAAACTAATGCGCTTCAAGCTTCACTTGCCAAAAGGCCCCACGTTTGCCTGCGTAAATGAAGGACAAGCCAGATACTACAGCGAAAAACTTGGTGTCAATAAGGTCATAGCACTTCCTGTATTCTCTCCTTACTCTACCGTACAATCAAAAGAAGGCCTGGGCAGTTTCTGTCTTTTTCAAGGCAACCTTTCGGAAAAAGAAACGGAGAAGATCTTGGTATGGCTACTCACCAAGGTCTTTTCAAGAGTTCATATTCCATTCGTCATTGCCGGACAAGACCCCTCGCCACGAATCGAAAAATTAGTATATCTCTACCAGCACACCTGCTTGGTAGCCAACCCGGGCGATGCGGAATTAGACGATCTGATACAAAAAGCGCAAACAAATGTTTTACCATCTTCGGTCAGCGCAGGCACCCACTTACGAATCCTGCACGCAATTTCACTCGGAAGGCATTGTATCTGTAATACGAAAGCAGTAAAAGACTCTCCGCTCAAAGAGGCCTGCTACGTGGCAGAAAGCGCCGAAGGCATAGCATCATTGATCGCAGAACTGCAGCACCGTCCGTTTGGAGAAGAGGAAATAATTCTTCGAAAGCACCTGTTAAAAGAAACATTCAACAATCAAAAAAATACCGCTGCCCTTACTCGATGTTTATGGTAGCATTATCGATCACCTTACCCGATTCAGTTCGAATCAGACGGGCGGGGAACTTTTGTACCACGATATAATCGTGGGTGGCCATCACAACGGTTGTGTTGTAATCGCGGCATATATGAAACAAGAGTTTCATGATCTCGTCAGAGGTCTCAGGATCGAGATTTCCCGTTGGCTCATCGGCCAAGATCAGCTTGGGAGAATTCAATAGAGCGCGGGCAATATCTACGCGCTGCTGCTCGCCTCCACTTAACTCAAAAGGCATTTTAAATCCCTTGCTTTTTAGACCGACCTTATCGAGCACATCGGCTATCTTTTCGTTCATCAACCGCTCGTCGGTCCAGCCGGTGGCGCGTAACACGAACTTGAGATTATCATTTACATTTCGATCGGTAAGCAATTGAAAATCTTGAAAGACCACGCCCAGGTTGCGACGCAGATAGGGTACTTTTTTCCAGTCAAGCCCCTTAAGGGAGAATCCGGCCACGGTGGCCTCCCCATCAGTAAGCGGCAACTCACCGTACAATGTCTTTAGTAAACTGGACTTTCCTGTACCGGTCTTTCCTACCAGATAAACAAACTCTCCCTTATTGACCGTAAGATGTACGTCGGCCAAGACCAGGCTGGAGCCCTGGTAGATATTAACATGTCGCAGATCAATTATGGCTTCTGACATAGAGAGGTTTTATGCAAAATACTATCATTTAATGGCAATTGGCTAAAATTGAAGGCGCTCCTGCCCCAGCAGGATCTCGAGCGACTTGGAGGGCGCCGACTCAACATGCCCAATGACCTGCGCGGCTACGCCAAAAGATCTTGCCAGCTCAATCAGCCGATCGGCCGCAGCGGCCGACGTATACACCTCCATTCTCGTACCCATATTGAAGACCTGATACATCTCGCGCTGATCGGCCCCACTGGCTTTTTGGATCAGTTCAAATACAGCAGGAGGCGCAAACAAATTATCCTTGACCAGCTTCATGGGACCGGGTAGATATTTTAAGCATTTGGTTTGCCCGCCGCCGCTGCAATGAACCAGTCCGTGAATGTCATCAAAATGCTCCGTGATCATCTTGGCAAGCACCGGGGCAAACGTGCGAGTCGGGCTCAGTAAAAGCTGACCCACCGTTACCGATTGACCCTCTACATTGATCGCATCGCTCAGCTGATGAGGGCCAATGTAAACGACCGATTCATCGAGCCCGTTATCGTACGACTCAGGAAATCGAGCGCCGTAGGTCTTGTGAAGACTGTCGTGTCTTGCGCTGGTCAGACCATTGCTGGCCAACCCGCTGTTGTAAGAAGTTTCGTAATTGGTCTGACCAAAACCGGCCAGCCCAACGATCACATCACCGGGCGCAATCTTTTGGTTGGTGATCAATTTCGCCTTGGGCCAACGAGCCGTCATCGTACCATTGACAGTAATGGTTCTGACCAGATCGCCTACATCGGCGGTCTCTCCTCCCAGATAGTGAATCTGGATACCATAAGAACGCATGGTCTCAAAAAAAGCACGTGTACCATCGATGATGGCTTCGAGCACATCACCCGGTATCAAGCGCTTGTTGCGATCGATGGTAGAGGAAAAGAGCAACGGAGAAGTTACCCCCACACAAAGCAGATCATCCAAATTCATTACGATGGCATCTTGGGCGATCCCTTTCCATACAGAAAGATCGCCGGTCTCACGCCAGTACAAATACGCCAGGATGCTTTTGGTACCGGCCCCATCGGCATGCATGATGTTGACCCAATCAGCGTCACCGCATAGATAGTCTGGGTAGATCTTGCAAAACGCATCGGGATAAAGCCCCGGATCGAGCCCACGGGTAGCTTGGTGCACCTCTTCTTTTTGAGCCGATACGCCGCGTTGTGAGTAGAGTGACATACTGGTTTGTAGCAATGAATTTGCGTTGCAAACTTACAGATTAATGCCCGTTCGGTCAACTCAAAACAGGTAGTTATCTTTGCGGCCCATGAAGGTCCATTTCGATATTGAGAACCTACCCACATTTAACCGTGCCGTCATAACCATTGGAACGTTCGATGGTGTACATTACGGACACAGACAAGTGCTATCGAAACTTACCACAAAAGCAAAGGAGGTCGATGGGGAGTCCGTTATCATCACCTTTCATCCACACCCCCGTAAAGTGGTAGCCTCAGCAATACTGGGGATCCGACTGATCAATACCCTCGAAGAAAGACTGAAACTACTAGCCACCCTTTCGGTCGATCATGTGGTGGTCGTACCGTTTACCGATGCTTTTGCCAACCTTACAGCCGACCAGTACATCAGTGATTTTTTGGTTCAAAAGTTCAACCCGCACACTATCATTACAGGCTATGATCATCAGTTCGGAAGAGATCGTCTGGGCAATTTTCAGTTACTGCAAGAGATGGCGCCACGCTATGAATACCAATTGGAGGAGATCCCCAAGCATGTACTGGAGAGTATTTCGATCAGCTCTACCCGCATCAGAGAGGCATTGCTGCATAGCGAGATCGAAAAAGCGAACAGATTATTGGGTTATGAATTCTTCTTTAGCGGCACCGTCGTGCACGGCAATAAGATCGGCAGAACCATCGGCTACCCCACTGCCAACCTAAAAGTAGAAGACCCCGAAAAGATCGTACCCGGCAACGGCATCTATGCCGTAATGGCCCAGCCACAGTACCACTCAGTGCCCCTAAAGGGAATGATGAGCATCGGATTCAGACCCACCGTAGACGGCAAGAGCAGAGTGGTTGAAGTAAACCTGTTTGGGTTTGACGAAGACATCTACGACCAAGTATTGACCGTATATGTTCACCGCTATCTCAGGTCCGAAAAAAAGTTCGAAAACCTGCAAGCGCTGGTCGAGCAACTTCATATCGACAAAGCCAGCAGCTTGGAACTACTCTGATCAAAATTCGATCAGGTATTGAAGCTTCTCTGGCTCATCAAAAAAATCGTCAATATCAACGCTAAGCGTAACCTTTCGCTTGTCTTCGGAAAGCTTTAAAGATTTTCCCTCTGCCTTGGTGGCGGGTCTGGGCAAATTGATCACATAGGTAGACTTCATCGAAAGTCCCATTCCGGAAAGCTCACGCATACCCTTTAAGAATTCGTCTTCTTCGGCTCTTGCATAGCGCTCTTTGTTCAGTACGCGGCGAATGCTGCCTTTTTCGATCGCCAGGTCATAATAAGATTCAAAGCTGCTGGGCGCGGGCATCTGTCTTCCACCCGTGGGCAATTTATCGCCCAATTGACGACGGGCAACATCTCCCAGCACTTTTCCGGACAAGGGTTGTATGATAGCAGCCTGCCCTGGATTGTCAAAGGGCATCCGGATACCAGTCTTCATTTTATCTTCACTAAAATCCATGTTGATCGCTAAACTGGCACTTACGACGAGCGCCTTTTCTTCGCTGGTCAACCCGGCCAAACTATCGGCGGCACCAGCCAATGAGATAACCGTATCGAGCTTTTGCTTTTCGAGCCCAGATAGATCTTGCGCAGCTCCCATTTGTCGGGCCAGACCAAGCAAAGCACCCATATCGGAACTAGCGGAAAAAATTCCGGATCCGTTTTCGTTGAGTGTGATCTCTTGGGTATTGTCGAGACACCCTGTTAAAAGGACTGTAGACAATAGTACCGCTAATAGGTTAGTACGCATAAAAAAGTATTAGTAATTAGATTAAAGAAGAATTTTCATAACGAGTTCTCTTAGCAAAGATCCATCGGAGGCGCCCGTAGACGCAATCCCCACTGATCGTAAATTATATTGATGAAGCAAGAGTAACACCTTTTCGGTAGCACTGTAATCGAAATTACGAGTGGCCGCCTTGTAATCTTTCAAAAAAAATGGCGGAACACCGAGTGTGGCGGCCAACGTCTTGTCATCACCCCCTCCTGCTCCATAGAGCATAAAGACCTTTGAAAAAAAACCATACAATGAGGGTAAGATCAGCTGAATGGGGCCCGCTTTGGGATTGGCCTCGAAGTAGCGGATAATCCGAAGACAACGAGCGGTATCTTTTAACGCCAGGGCTTTTTGGAGTTCAAAGACATTGTACTCCTTGCTGATACCAATGTAGCGTTCAATATCGTCGGCCGTTATCGTTTTGCGCTCTGCGAGGTTGACGGCCAATTTTTCGAGCTCGTTCTCTATTCGCTGCATATCCGATCCAATATGATCGATCAGTAAACTCAATGCGAGTGGCTGAATAGACAAACCTTTATCTTGTACCAGCGACTCCGCAAAGGAGCGTAAATCGGACTCATACAGCTTTTTGGTGGTGACCAACACCCCCTTTTCTTTAACCAGCTTGGCAAATTTTTTACGATTGTCGAGCTTCTCTCTTTGTATCCAATCACCAAAATGGTAGAGGCAAGCGGCTGCTCGAGGTAAGACTCCAGTTTTTCGAGGTCACGCATGTGCTGTGCTTCCTTTATAAGCACTACCTGTCGCTCCGCAAACATCGGGTAGCGTTTACAGGCATTGACCACATCGGGCCAGGCGGCATCACGGCCATAAAAAACACTTAAGTTAAAGGCGGCCTCCGACTCGGGCAGCAATTGATGCTCCGCATACTGCAAGACCTGATCGATGTAGTATTCCTCCTCACCTTCTATCCAGTACACAGGTTTCCATTTCCCTTTTTTCCAATCGGCTATGATCGCAGCTGCACTCATAAAGCACTAAGATACAACGATTCAAAAACTATCATTGAAAGGCTGATAAGTATCATTCGGTAAATTATGATAAATTTCACATACCCCTATTGGGCATTTAGTAATTTGCAGTACCCCCTTTTTCTTTATTTTATCCTCAAATCAAAAAGTATGAACGAACAGTTTTCGAGTCGCCCAACTGAGAGCCAGCAAAACGCTGCCCTTAAAAAAAAGAACAGCATCATCATCGTTTTGGCAATCGCCCTTGTGGGCACCTGGGCTTACCTGCTCTGGGACAAGAACCAAAGCCGTGATACCATTGCCTTGCAAGCCGTTCAGATAGAGAATCTCGATGCGGATAAGGCGGCCATTCAAAAGGAGTTCGATCTGGCCATCATACGCCTCGACTCCGTGACCAATACCAATGCCACCTTGGCGAACCAGGTGACCGAGCAGCAGCGCGATATCGAAACACAGAAAGCCTCCATTAAAAAAATACTGAGCGATCGAAATGCCACAAAAGCCTCGCTGGAGAAGGCCAAAAGTATGGTCAGTGACCTAAATGGAAAGATCGCCTCGCTCGAAAACCAGATCGCGATGCTAAAGCAAGAGAACCTGGAGCTTTCCCAGGCCAATACGACCCTGCAGGGAGAGAAACAGGGTCTCGAACAAGACCTTTCAAAGAGCACAGCGCAAAATGCCGCACTGGCCAAAACAGTAGATATAGGGTCGACCTTTTCGGCCTCCTCTATACAGATCTCTTCGATCGATGTAAAACCCAGCGGAAAAGAAAAGGTTACAGCCAGTGCCAAAAGAGTCGATAAGCTTCTGGTACGTTTTGATATCGAAAACCGAATTGCCCCCTCTGGCCCGGCCGACATGTATTTGATCGTTACCGATCCGGCAGGCAAAGTAATTACCGAAAAAGGTTTCGTGCTGCCCACCAGAGAGGATGGAGACCGATCTTATACGGCGCTAATTCCTGTTAACTACGAAAAAGGAACCCGGCAAAAGGTGGAGTTTCCGGTAAGAGCCGCGCAGTACAATAAAGGAACCTACCGTCTTGAGATCTACCATAACGGCCTTAAGATCGGTGAGAGAAACTGCCCGCTAAAATAAAGACACGCAGCCATGTAAGCTTTGTCTAGATCGTCGCCAAACGCACACAACAACTATTCATATGATCAAAAGAAAGGTCCCGCCAAAAGGCGGGACCTTATACTTATTACCCGATATCATGATCAGCTGCCCTTGTGGCAAACTGCACTAGAACAGATTGTAACCGTAGCTCACGTAGTACAGACCACCCACATAAGGGCTTCCGAAACCGGTGCGCTGGTAATTGTTGGCAATATTGGTACCCCCAACACGGAAAGTACTCTTTGGATTTTGAGCAGGACGATAGGTAACCTGAGCATCTAACCAGCCAAAGGCAGGCAATGTACCGGTCACGAACGTACCCTCGTAGTAATTGCGGTCTTGCCACTTGTACACTACGTTAAATCCAAAATTCTTGTACACGTTATCGTTACGAAGACCGATATTAACACGGTAGCGAGGGGCATTGAAGTAAGTAACAACATTAGGGTCTACATCGCTCAACTCATCAGAGAAGACGTTTCCGTAGAGCACATAACGCTTTACCCACTGGTACTCGAAGCCTACGCCCCATCCTGTTGTGGTTACGGTCTCGGCAGAATTTTGCACGTAAGACAGGTTGGTGCTGCTAAAGGGAGAATAAAGATCTGAGTTAGCACCTGTACGAGACTGTACCAGCGCCACACCCACCAAGAAGTCTTGGTAACGGCTATAGTAGACATATCCATCGATCAAGAGTTTCTTACCGATAACTCCTTTATATCCTAATTCGTAAGACTTAACAGTCTCAGGTTTTACCTCTTGATATTTAGCTCTCACAAGACGAGAAGAGTCACCCAACGATCCGGCACGATATGCCAGTACACTGGCCGCGGTATAACCCGGACGAGTTGAGTTCAATCTGTAGTAATCTTGGAATTGAGGCAGACAGCCCATCAATACACCCGAACCGGTCACTAAGCTGATATATTGGTTCTGGTTGGTGGGGAAACGATAAGAAGTCTGATAAGACAAGCGAAGGAAATTCTCTTTGGCCACCTTTATAACAGCAGACAAACGAGGGGTAAAACGACCCTTGAAATTGGTTTGCTTATCGTAGCGACCCGAAGCAGTAAGCGTGAGTCCGTCGTCGAAATATTTTTTCTTCAACTGCATGTATCCGCCATACTCATTGATGCGGATCAGCTGTGCGGTATCAGCAAAAAGTGTACCCTGAGAATTCAGTACATATTGCTTCCAGTTGGTACCGACCATCATCTCTACTTTGTCGGAGAATCCGGCCATAT
>Ga0129333_10001079_pt1 | contig 24297 bp, 25 predicted proteins | sample CPB6_08_DNA_FD_94474 | JGI IMG/M metagenome (GOLD analysis project Ga0129333, IMG submission 94474) | Freshwater to marine salinity gradient microbial communities from Chesapeake Bay, USA - CPBay_Sum_0.6_0.8_DNA | ecosystem: Environmental > Aquatic > Marine > Coastal | place: USA: Chesapeake...
ATGAGATCCTCGGCTCCCATCAGCGCGCACGACATGGTGCCGCAGATGTTGACGACGTACTTGCCGACCGGTTCGAACTTGAACATCTCGTAGAAGGTCGCGGTGCCGAGTATCTCGGCCGACGTCGCACCCACCAATTCGCCGATGTGCGCCATGGCCTCGTTGGTGACCCAACCGTCCTGCTGCTGCGCGAGATGCAACAGAGGAATGGTGGCCGAACGCGCCCTCGGATAGCGGGCGATGATCTCGCGAGCCAGTCGAACGTTGTCATCGGAGAGACGCGCCATCAGCGGTCGACCTCCCCCAGCACGGGATCGATCGACGAAATGACGGCCACCGCGTCGGCCACGAGTCCGCCGCGCATCATGTGCGGCAAAGCCTGAACGTTCACGAAACTCGGGGCCCGCATGTGGATGCGGTAGGGCTTGGGGCCACCGTCACTGACGATGTAGCAACCGATTTCGCCACGCGGGCTCTCGATGGCCACGTACACCTCGCCCTCGGGCACCTTGAAACCCTCGGTGAAGATCTTGAAGTGGTGGATCAACGCCTCCATGGACTCGTCGATCCGGGCTCTCGGCGGCGGCGTGACCTTCTTGTTCTGGATGCGGTAGTCACCAGAAGGCATACGGTCGAGGATCTGCCGCACGATCTTCATGGACTCGCGGATCTCGTTGAGTCGGATCGCGTAGCGATCGAAGGCGTCGCCGTAGGTTCCGACGATCACGTCGAAATCGACGTCCCGGTAGCGCAGATACGGCTCGTCGCGACGCAGGTCCCACGCCACACCCGTCGACCGCAGAATCGGTCCGGTGGTGCCGAGAGCGAGAGCTTCGTCGGCGGTGATGACCCCCACACCCTGCAGGCGCTCGCGCCAGATGGGCTGCTCGGTCATCAAGATGTCGTACTCCTCCAGACGCGCCGGCAACATGTCGAGGATCGAGAGCACGTCGTCGCGCCAACCCGGCGGCAGATCAGCGGCCAGTCCGCCGGGACGGATGAAGTTGTGATTCATCCGCAGACCCGTGACCTTCTGGAAGAAGCGGAGCACCTCCTCGCGCTCGCGCCACCCGTACAGCATCATCGACACCGCACCGATGTCCATGCCGTTGGTGGCGAGGAACAGCAGGTGACTGCTCATGCGATTCATCTCCGAGAGCAGCATGCGCATCCACACCGCGCGCTCGGGGATGTCGCCGTCGATACCGAGCAACTTCTCCACGGCCATCGAAAACACCAGCTCGTTGTTGAGCGGGCTCAGGTAGTCCATTCGCGTGACGTTGGTGCCGCCCTGGAGAAACGTGAGATCCTCGCCGGTCTTCTCCATCCCGGTGTGCAGGTAACCGATGACCGGCTTGCAACGCAGCACGGTTTCTCCCTGCAACTCGAGCATGAGCCGCAGAACACCGTGGGTGCTCGGGTGCTGCGGACCCATGTTGATGATCATCGTCTGATCCTCGTCGGCGTCGACCGGCATCTCGCCGAGACGGGCCACTTCGGCTTCGCTCATCCGAAGCACGGCACCGACCTCGCGCAGCAACTCGCGGGCGCCGGCCTCGCTGCGGGGCTTCATCTCCTGACCACCCTCGTTGGTCTGGCGAATGTTCTCGACCGCGGTCACGAGTTGGCTCCCTTGAACTGAACCGGGATGCGACCGACCGCGTAGTCCTTGCGAAGCGGATGACCGTCCCAGTCCTCGGGCATCAGGATCCTCGTGAGATCGGGGTGACCGTCGAAAACGATTCCGAACATGTCGAACACCTCGCGCTCCATGGCCTCGGTGCCGGGCCACAACTCGAACGTGGATGTGAGGCGCGCGTCGGACTCCGGGACCTGCACACGAACGCGCAACCGGCTCCGATCGGCGATCGACAGGAGATTCAGCACCACCTCGAATCTCTCGGGGTCGACTCCCTCAGGAAGCGCACGGCCCGGGTGAACGAGGTAGTCGACCGCGGTGAGATCGGTGCAGATGGTGAAACCGTCGTCGAGCAACTTCTTCAGGAGAGCGATGTAACCGTCGCGGGTCGGATGAACCACGCGCTGACCCCGCGAATCGGAGGTCGGACAACCGTGCAAACTCTCGTCGGCAACCTGCTCGCTCACGCCGTCCTGCCGATCGAGACGGGAGTGGTCGGAGAGAACGAGGCCCGGATCTCCTCGATGTGGAGGTTGGCTCCCGCGCCCGTGGCGGCGCGGCGCTTCATCAGCTCACCGTCCTCGATCTTCTGGTGCAGGGTCTCGATCGCGTGGATGAGCGTCTCCGGAGTCGGAGGGCAACCAGGCGCGTAGACGTCGACCGGCACGATCTGATCGACACCCTGGATGATGGCGTAGTTGTTGAACATGCCTCCGCTCGACGCGCAGACACCCATCGAAATGACCCACTTGGGCTCCATCATCTGGTCGTAGACCTGACGAAGCACGGGAGCCATCTTCTGACTCACGCGACCGGCCACCACCATGATGTCGGCCTGCCGCGGCGAGGCGCGCCACACCTCCATGCCGAAGCGGGCGAGGTCGTAGTGGGCACCACCGGAACCCATCATCTCGATCGCACAACACGCCAGTCCGAAGGTGGCGCCCCAACTCGAGCGACTGCGAGCCCACTTGACGAGATCCTCGAGACGACCGGTGACGAAGTTGTGCGGCACACCTTCGAGGCCGTCGTCGAGAACGTTCTTCACCAAGCTCATCGTCGATCGCTCCGGCTCAGGCTGCTTGATCGGCTTCGACACGGCCTTCGAGGCCGACCCGACGGATGGTTGTCGCCGACGTGCGCTCGGCCGAGACGCCCTCGGTCAACCGACGTGCCTTGGCCACGGGACCCCAATCGAGGGCGCCGCGCGCGACGACGTAAACGAACGCCATGAAGAACACCGCCGAGAAAGCCACCATCTCCCAGAAAGCGAAGGCACCGAGCTCACCACGTGCCACCGCGTACGGGTAGAGGAAGATGATCTCGACATCGAACATGATGAACAGCATCGCGACGATGTAGAAGCTGACCGGGAAACGCTCGGGTGGCTCGCGACTCGGAAGGATGCCGCACTCGTAGGGGGCTTCCTTGGCCACCGACGGACGCCGGGGGGCCAACAGACGCGACGCCACGAAACTCAACGCTCCGAAGAGGACTCCCAGGATCAGGAGAGCGATGACCGGGAGGTACTGCCCCATGGATCAGACCTTGGCCGGAACCTTCGAGCCGACGTGCTCGGCCACCACCTTGTCGCGCCGGTGCAACATCCAACAACAGAGTAGGAAGATGATCGTCGAACCGATGGTGATGAAGGCCGCGGGCTGACGGCGTGTGCCGAGGTCACGGATCATCACCACGTATTGGTGAGGTTGGGATTCGTCGATCACCGGGCGGGCCGGAGCTCGTCCCGGTTCCTCACGCTGGGGCACCACCGGTGCGATCTCGACGACCGCGTACGAGGGCGCGTGACGGAACGCGAGGAAGTCGAAAGATTCACCGATCTTCGGGAACCGTTCACCTCCACGCTTGTAGACGGCGACCGCCTGGTAGTCGCCGGCCGCGTACAACTCGGCCTCGAACTGGACGATCTCGTCGGCGGCCGCGATCGCTTGTCCGCGACCCTGATCGTCCTCGGCCAGCTTCGTCCAGCCCTCGTCGACCAGAGCCTTCTGGGTCGCCTTGGCGATGTCGGTGAAACTCGCGTCGGCCTCGACCGCGATCGGTTCGTCGAGAACCTCGGCATCGAGCAACCGGGTTCCTTCCCGAACGATCGTGAACGGCTGCGCCGGCTCCCACGACGGTGAACGACCCTGCAGACCGATCCCGTAGGCCCACCAGATGGCACCCATCGAGGCCATCCAGCCGAACAACCCGGCCAGAGCGACCAGGAAACCGAGGCGCACGCCCATGTTGGTGGCGAGGAGCAGGTACACGCTTCCGCAGAGCGCCACCGTGCCGATGATGACGGTGAGGATGCCCCGAATCTCGGGTTCCCAACCGATCGAGAGGATCACGCTCACAGTTCGCTCCGCACGTAGTTGACGACTTCACGGATCTGGTCGTCGGTCAGCATGGCTCCGAATCCGGGCATGCGACCGCTTCCCTGACCTTGAACACCGTACTTCGCGCCGTACACCGAACCAGCCTTGATGAAGTCGACCATCTCCTCCTCGGTCGCGAAGTGGGAGTTGGTGGCACCTCCGGTGAGGTTCCAACCGAACGCTCCCGTTCCGGGCTCGCCCGGTTCGCCCCAACTCCAGCCCGGGGTGTGGCAACGCGCGCAGCTGTAGCCACCCGAGCCGAGTTCGAGGTTGAAGAGCGCCTCGCCCACCGAGTCGTAATCACCGTCGGCGACGGCCTTCTCGGCGGCGGCCTGGATCTTGTCCTGTTCGGCGGCCGGAAGATTTCCGCCTTCGCAGTTCAGGGGATCGGCGTCGGCCACGATGCAGTTCTCACGGGGGATCTGGATGCTCTTCATGTAATCGATGAGCGTCTGGATCTGCTGATCGTTCATTGGACCACCGCCACGGATACCCCACGGCGACATGGGTGAGAACGGGCGGCCGTACTCGAGGATGAAGCGGACCTCGTCCTCACTGAAGCGGTAGAAGACGGTGTTGAGAGCGGGGGCCTTCCAGGACACCGCCTTGACTTCACCGGTCTTGGAATCGGTGACCGTGTACGGCGCGGCACCGCCGGTGGCGTTCATGCCACCGTGGCAGCCGGCGCAGTTGAAACCGCCGTCCGAAGTAGCGGCGAAGAGTCGTGATCCCCACGACACGAAACGCTTGTCGTAGCCCTCCTCGGCACCGGCCTGACGGCTGGGTTCGAACAACCAGTAAACGGGCAGACCGATGGTGATGGTGGCGAGCAGGATGACGCCCCAGAACTGGACGCGCTCGAGCCGGCGTCCCTCGAGTTCCTCGTCGTCGAAGTACGGCTTGCGATTGGCCGCCAGTTCGATCTCGGAGCCGATCTCGGCGCGACCGGCGCGCTGGTTGAACACCGCGTAGACGATCCAGCCGATGACGATCGCCAGCGACAGAAGAATCGCGATGGTGGTGGTTGCGAGAGCGATCATGATCAGTGCCCGCCTCCACCGGTGATGCAGTGCGGACCCTCGGCCTCCTGACCGGTGGTGTTCACTCCGATCGCCGGACCGTTGAACACGATTCCGGTGTCGACGATGACGTTGCCGTTGTTCACCGCGATACCGAAGCGATCCATGCCACGGGGCGCGGGACCGGCCTTCTTCTCACCGGCCCGGTTGTACTGCGACCCGTGACACGGGCATTCGAACCACTGCGAACTCTTGCATTCCGGGACGCGGCAGCCGAGGTGCGGACACTTCTGGTACAACGCCACCAGCCCCGCCTCCATGCCCGCCAACACCGACGGCAACTTGCCGTAGGCCGCACGGGCCTTGGGCAGAGCGTCGGCCGGGTAGGCCGTGAGCCACGTGCGCGCCTCGGGCTTGTAGACGAAGCCCTTCTCGCTGCGGATCTGGACGATGAGGTCGTCGAGTCGACCGACGTTCACCTTCGAGCCGAAGCCCCCTCCGGCACGAGGCCACAGGAAAGCGACGACCGCGACTCCGAAGGCACCGATGCTGGCGCTCATCATGGTGACCGCGGCGCGGTTGAAGAACTGACGGCGGGACACACCCACCGCTTCGGGATCGGGGGCCTGCCAGGCGACCGGAGCGACCTCGGTCGCCTTTTCGAGGGCGACGCTACGGGCGGTCGCCTCGGCCTTCTCGAACACGGCGCCACCCGGCGCGGACTCTCCGCGGAGCTTCTTGTCGCGCTTCACCGTCTCACGGGACAACGCACCCGCGCCGCGCACGTCGGAGCGACGCGCCGAGGTCACGAGCACGACGGCGGCGAGCACGAGGATCGCGGCGATGGCAATGGCGATGACTGCTGTTGAACTCATGTGGTGGGTTACCTCACAACTCGAAGAAGAGACCGTCGCGCCACGGGAACACGAAGTTGAAGCCTGGGCCCCGGAAGAACGATCCGATCATCACCAGCACCGCCCAGAACATGAGGTGCACGGTCATGATGGAGGTCGCGAACTTGCGGTCCTCGGGACGATTCGACGGGTTCTTGTCGATGTACGGAGCCAGGATCAACGCGAACAGGGCGATGCCCGGAATGGTGACGCCGGCGACCATCGGGTGGAACATCGTGAGCAACTCCTGCAGACCGAGGAAGTACCACGGAGCCTTCGACGGGTTCGGCGTCTGGTTCAGGTTGGCCAACTGGAGCAACGGCGCGTTGACGAAGATCGAGAAGAAGAAGAGGAACGCCGTGCACGCCAACGCCGCGACGAACTCGACGGCGAGAAGGTGCGGCCACGTGTGCACCTTGTCGACGGGGGTGGCCTTCACGTCCTGAATCGAACCCGACTTCACCACCGTGAGGAGGCGCTGCGTGTGGCCACCGGGACCGGCTCCCACGGGCACGCCACCGGCGGCCGGAGCGGCGGTCACCAGACCCGCTGGCTTGTCGGCCACGGCAACCGCACCACCCTCGTCCTTGGCGCGCGCGGCCTTGCTGCGCTCGAGCAAATGGGCGGGAATACGCGGGTCGGCGGCCGACTCGCCACCGGCGGGGGTGGCGTCGCCGGACGACGCGGCCTTCTCGCGGGCGGCCTGGGCCCGCTTCAGGAGATGCTCGGGGATTTCGGTCATCGGTTGGTCCTTGTCTCGATCAGAGGGGTCCGGAGATTCCGCCGTCCTTGCGGACGCGCCAGAAGTGGATGGCCATGAAGATCACGATCACGAACGGGAGCATGAGCACGTGCAGCACGTACCAACGCAACAACGTCTCGGAACCGATCTCGACTCCGCCCAGGAGAACGAATCTCACCTGCGATCCGAACACCGGCGTGTAACCCATCATGTTCGTTCCGACGGCGACGGCCCACAGAGCCAGCTGGTCCCACGGCAACAGGTAGCCGGTGAACGAGAGCAGCAGAGTGAGAGTGAGCAGCACCACACCGATCACCCAGTTGAACTCGCGCGGCGGCTTGTACGCACCGTGGTAGAAGACGCGCGCCATGTGAAGGAACACGGTGAGAACCATCAGGTGCGCACCCCATCGATGCATGTTGCGCACCATCAGACCGAAAGCGACCGAGGTCTGCAGACTGCGGATGTCGTTCCATGCCGCGGTTGCCTCGGGTCGGTAGAAGAACATGAGGAAGATTCCGGTGACCGTCAGGAGGATGAAGAGGAAGAAGCTCAATCCGCCGAGACAGAGGGTGTAACTCACCTTCACGGCGTGACGCTTCACCTTCACCGGGTGCAAGTGGTACAGCACCGAGTTCATGATCACGTACGACCTGTTGCGCGGGCTGTCGGTGTAGCCCTTGCGGAAGATCGAGCCCGGACGGAAGATCGAGTTCCAGGCTTGGCTGCCCTGCACCGAATCGACGGTCTTGTTGAGCCGCTCTTTCAGGGTGGGACGGGGGTTGTCGATGACCTTGGCCATGTGTTTCTCCTAGAACCGCATTCCGTACGCGTAGCCGTGGTTGTTGGTGCGGGCATGGGTGTCGCCAGTCGCGAGCGCCGCTCCGGCCTTGCCGAGGATGATGACCCCGGTGGGGCAACGATCGACGCAGAGCGCGCAGCGAGTGCACACGTCGTCGTCGATGATGAAGATCACGTTGTCGCTCGGATCGAGTCCGGGCCTCTCGGTACCACTGGCTTCGGCGACCGCCGACGGTTGCACCATGTGGATGCACTTCCAGGGGCAGATGTCGACGCAACCCTCGCACATGATGCACTCGGTCTGGTCGATGTGGATGAACTGCTTGGGCTTGACCGCCTTGGTGAGGTAGTCGGCGTCGACCTCGACCAGCGTGTACTGGTCGGTGTACGGCATCATCGGCGGGTTCGCGTCGGTGCGAGCCATGGTCAGACCTTCTTCGCCAGCGGACGGCCGTAGGTCGACTGCTCGACCTCGGTGGACTTCTTGCCACGCTTCTGCCACCAGCTCCACATGTAGATCTGGAGACCGAGGAACACGCCGTAGATCCCGGTGACGATGATGTCACCGATCTGCAGGTAGTTGATGTCGAAGGGGAAACTGCCACCCTTGGCCTGCGACTTGAAGATGTCGCCGGGCCCGTAGAACATCTTGTCGGACTGCCAACCGAGTTCGTTCTGCACGTGCACGAGCCACTGGTGCGGCACCACGCCATAGGCGAGGAACATCAGGAAGAAGGCGTAGGTGGCACCGACCATGGCCTCGCCCCACGACACCGGAGTGCCGATCGGTCGACGTTTGCCGTACACGAACACGAGACCGGTGAGCACGAGAGTCAGCGCGAGGGAGAACAGGAACGCCTGATTCATCCCCGGCCATTTCAGAATGTCGATTGCCAGCATGCGGCCGGTGATCCCTTCCGTGCCCTTCGTGAACGTTTTCTCGAATGGTAGTCAGCCGTTCCTCGAAGCGACCCATCCCGTTCGCGCTCGTTGACACGACGCGACGACCGAGGGGGCGGACGACGGTGAACGATGGTTTGTCTATCAGAACGGCGTCCTGAACAGGAGGTTTGTGCGCAAGTTCTCGGCGTGCCGATGGTCTCTTTCGACTCATCGATCCCCTCCCGACCGGGATCGCTCACGCATCCGATGGCGCCTCGACACGGGACCTCGGTGTTACCGACCACGACACCCTCTCCGGGCTCTCCGAGGCGTCCGTGGCCGGACACGGAGATTCCACTCGGGACGGTCGTCCGGTCGCGCCGACGGCGCGGTTCGCCGGCGACCGTGACTTCCAACTCACCCACGGGCGTCATCGGTCGCAAATTCCGGTTCCGAGGCCCACGGGCTCTAATCTGAGGCGTTGTTCGCGCCCGCAAGCGGGTCCCCCGAAAGGACTGGTCAGTGACCGAAATCCCCGAGCACCTTCTGAAGCGCTCTCGCGAGCGTCGGGCCTCTGGCGGCGATTCGTCTGGCGCGAGTGGTGGAGAGTCGTCGGCCGCGCCGGTTCCCGCGGCGGCAGCGACGCCCGCCGTGAAGGCCGCGGTTCCGGCCGAACCGGTGACGGTGGCCGCCGTACCCGACGCACCCCACGTGGCAGCGGCAAAATCCCGGGGTCGAATCCCGTACTGGGCGATGGCCACGCTGTCTCTGCTGCCGATCTTCCTGTTCATGTACGTCCGTGGTCTCCAACCCCAGAAGGCCGAGGCCTCCGGCCCGATCGCGATCGGTATCGAGAACTACGGCAGCTGCGCCTCGTGCCACGGGGCCGACGGCGGCGGTGGCGCCGGTCGGGCCTTCAGCAACATGGAGTCCCTGAAGACCTTCCCCCACATCGAGGACATGTTGAACTGGGTGTACGTCGGGACCGAGGGTTACGAGGCTGCCGACGTGGCCACCTACGGTGACCCCAACCGGGAGGGCGGGGCCCACGCACCCAGGTCGTATAACGGAAGCGCTATGCCGGCGCAGGGAGCCTCGTACGGAGGGGCCCTGACCGAGTACGAGATTCTGGGTCTGGTGTGCCACATCCGGTACGACCTGGCCGGCGCCGACGCCGACGGGGAGTGGGCCGAGGAGTTCGAGAAGTGGTGCAGCGAGGAGAGCGAGATCTTCACGGGTCTCCAGGACGGCTCGCTGACCTTCGACACGTTGCCCGGCGTCGGCACCCAACCGCGCCTCGGCACGCCGGCCGATCAGGAGATCATGGGCGCCGAGTGATCCGGTGCCGCCTCGGCTCCGAACACGGCGAGACCCATGACACCCGCGACTTCCGGGTCCGCCTCCTCGCGTCCGGACATCCGACGGCACACTGAACCCATGTCCGCCGAACACGTTCACGACGTTCTCGTGGTGGGAGCCGGTCCGGCCGGGTCCGCGGCGGGTTACTGGCTCGCTCGCCACGGACACGACGTGGTGATGGTCGACAAGAAGTCGTTTCCCCGCGAGAAGACCTGCGGTGACGGTCTCACACCCCGCGCCGTGAAGCAACTGGCCGACATGGGTCTGGCCGACTCGCTGTCGCAGTACCACCGCTACGAAGGACTGCGCGCCACCGCGCACGGCAAGGCCCTCGAACTGCAGTGGCCGTCGCATCCCGTGTACCCGCAACATGGATACGTGGTTCGCCGACGCGAACTCGACACGATGGTGGCCCGCAACGCGCAAGCGGCCGGCGCAACACTGATCGAGGGTGTCGAAGCCACCGCTCCGGTGCTGGAGCGCGGCTTCGTCCGGGGAGCCACGGTCACCGGGAAGGACGGCACCTCGCGCGACATCCGCGCGCGCTACGTGATCGTCGCCGACGGTGCCAACAGTCGATTCGGTCGTGCCCTCGGCACCTTCCGCACCAAGGAGTGGCCCTACGGCACGGCGATCCGCACCTACTGGGAGACACCGCGTCACGCCGAGCCCTGGATCGAATCCGCTCTCGACGTGAAGGATCGGAACGGAAATCCGTTGCCCGGCTACGGCTGGATCTTCCCGGTGGGCGACGGCACGGTGAACATCGGCGTCGGCTTGCTCTCGACGTTCCGCGACTTCAAGAACGTCAACACCACTCATCTGCTCAATGAGTACGCGCACATGGTGGCCGACCGATGGGAGATCGATCCGGACAATCCCACTGGTCGCGCGACGTCGGGTCGCATTCCGATGGGGGGCTCGGTCGGACCAAAGACCGGTCCGACCTATCTGGTCATCGGTGACGCGGCCGGCAGCGTGAACCCGTTCAACGGTGAGGGCATCGACTACGCGTACGAGACCGCGCGCATGGCGGCTCAGATACTGCACGAGGCGATCGACGCCAACGACCCGGCCGCTCTGCAGCGCTACCAGTCGCTCCTCGACGACGAGTACGGGCAGTACTTCAAGGTCGCGCGCCTCTTCGCTCGCATCATCGGACGTCCGCTCATCATGCGTGAACTCTCCCGGGTCGGCATGCAGAGTCGCACACTCATGGAGTGGGTCCTCCGGATCATGGCGAACCTTCTGCGACCCGACGAAGTGGGTCCGGCCGAAGCCGCTTACAAGGCTGCGGCGGCGATCGTCCGGCTGGCACCCAACGCCTGACCGCGTCGAGCGACGCGACTCAACTCGCCACGCACTCGACCGCCGACACCTGAGCGGACGCGAGATCGACGATCGTGACGTGCCGTCCGTCGAATCGCTGCACGAACGACGAGAGGTTGGGAGTCTCCTCCTCGCAGCGACGCTCGACCACGTCGAGCAACGGCACCTCGAGCCCGTTGTTGAGTCGGGCGTAGGTGACACCCTCCAGCAGTTCGTCAATCGAGGGTAACTCGAGTTCGGTGGCACCGCTCGGTGGAGAGGGAACGAGCGTGAACCACACGATTCCCTGACCGAGTGTGTCGGCGAGCAGCACGCACGCGTTGGGAACCTCGGGGAACAAGCACGTCGACTGACCCAAGGTGCCCTCGAGCAACTGCAGCACTCGACCGTCGGCGAGAACGGCGGTGGCGTTGCCGTTCACCCGCCCCCCGCTCACCGACCAGGGCGAGTCGGAGCGCACCGTGGTGGTGAGCGCGATCAGGTCGATTCGGCGCGACTCGCGCGCCTCGATCTCCTCGACCACGTCGTCACCGCGGCACGTGTCGAGGGCGAGCAGGAGAACGAGGGTCGATGCGAGGGCCACCCACACTCTCCACGACCAGAATTGACGCACCTCCGAAGCGTACGAGGCGACGTGACGCGCCGGTGATCGGCCCCGTCGGTCAGGCGCTGGCGCTGGAGTCGGAGTTCTTCACGACGCGCAACGTGGTGGCGCGCCTCTCCTCGTAGTAGCTGAGGATCTGCAGTTCGAGGGCCAGATCGACCTTCCGCACCGAGACGCCTCGAGGCACCGCCAGAACGACGGGCGCGAAGTTGAGGATGCTCGTGACACCGGCGCGCACGAGACGGTCGGCCGCCTCCTGAGCGGAAGAGGCCGGCACCGCCACCACTCCGATGGACACCTTGCGCGACGCCACGATCTGCGGGAGATCATCGAGGTGCCGCACCCGGACTCCCGCGATCAACGAACCGATCTTCGACGAGTCGACATCGACCACCCCGGCCACCGGGAAGCCCCGCTGGCCGAATCCTCCGTAGCCGGAGAGCGCCTGACCGAGATTTCCGGCTCCCACGATCACCACCGGCCAGTCGTGATTGAGCCCCAGTTCGCGTTGAACCTGATACACGAGGTACGCGACTTCGTAGCCGACACCCCGCGTGCCGTAGGTGCCGAGGTAACTGAGATCCTTGCGCACCTTCGCGGCGTTCACTCCGGCCAGCTCGGCCAGCCGATCGGACGAGACGTGCTCGACACCTTCTTCGGCCAACTCGTTCAGGATGCGCAGATAAACGGGCAACCGCGTAACGGTTGCCTCCGGAACCCGGCGACGAGAACGATCCGACATTGGCGAAACGCTAGGTCTCGTCTCCTCGGCGCGGAAAGTCACGTGAGCAACTCGAACGTCGAGACGATGGTCGTTCGTCACCTTGATCACGATGGCAGGGCCACCACGACGACGAGGACGATCCGACGACGAGGACGATCCGACGACCGCGCCAGCGAACCGAACCGCGCCTAACCTTCGACGTCGTGGGTATCGACGTCGCTCTCGCCGCCGCGACGACCGTCGTGGCGATGGCGTTCGGAGTCAGCACCCACGACCGATGGCTTCGTCGACGAACGCCTCACGATCTGGCCTGGACCATCTCGCTCGCCATCTTCACCGTCGGTGCCGCGTCGCTCTGGTGGGCCGAGGCCCGCGGCTGGAGCATCATCTCGTTCCGCGTGTTCTTCCTCGCCGGCGCGGTGCTGAACGTTCCGTGGCTCGCGCTGGGCTCGGTGTATCTCCTCGCCGGTCGCGAGTGGGGTGATCGCGTCCGATGGTGGCTGGTGGGTCTGTCGGGCGCAGCCGCTGGTGTCGTGCTCACGGCTCCGGCCAACGCGGTGGAGGTGTCGGGTCACGATCTGCCGAAGGGAAGCGAGATCTTCGACGCGGCACCGCGCGTCTTCGCGGCGGTCGGGTCGGGCCTCTCGGCGACGGTCATCTTCGTCGGCTCTCTGTGGTCGATCCAACGTCTGCTGCGCGGACGGACTCCGGGTACGCGCGCGAGCGCCAGACGGGTGGCCCAACCGGCGAGGTTGGTGGGCGGAAACGCGCTCATCGCGCTCGGCACGCTCGTGCTGTCGGGAAGCGGCACGCTCGCCGGACGCCTCGGCGAGGACCGGGCGTTCGCGGTGACACTCCTCGTTGGTGTCGTGGTTCTCTTCGCCGGATTCCTGGTGTCGTCAGTTCGACGTGTCGAGCGAACGGCGCAACAACTTGCCGACGGCGTTGTGGGGTAGTTGGTCGACGATCAACACCTTGCTCGGACACTTGTAGCGAGCGACGTGGTCGTGGCAGTGATCGATGAGAGCGTCTTCGTCGGTCTCGGCTCCGGGCTTCAACACGACGAAGGCCCGCACGGCCTCGCCGGTGTGCGGATGAGGGACTCCGACCACGCCGGCCTCGGCAACAGCCGGATGCCGCATGAGCACCTCTTCCACCTCGGCCGGGAAGACGTTGAATCCGGACACGATGATGAGATCCTTGGCTCGATCGACGAGGTACAGGTAACCGTCGTCGTCGACCATTCCGATGTCACCGGTGTGCAACCAGCCGTCGCGGTCGAGCACGCGCGCGGTGGCGTCGGGATCGTTCCAGTAGCCGAGGAAGACGTTCGGACCCTTCACCCAGACTTCACCGCTGTCTCCGGCCAGAACGTCGGCACCGTTCTCGTCGACCACCCGTACGTCGACTCCGTCGACCGCGCGCCCCACCGATCCACGCCGGTTGTCGACACCGACCGAACTGGTGACGACCGGTGACGCCTCCGTGAGCCCGTATCCCTCGCGAAGATCGACACCGAACTTGCGCAACAGCCGTTCCGCGGCGTCGTCGGGCATGCGGGCGGCGCCGGTGAGGGCCAGCCGGACGGTGGCGAACGAATCCGGGGCGATGCCGTCGAGCAACGACAGAGCCACCCACACCGGAGGCGCCCCCGGGAAGATGGTGACACCGCGCTCGACGATCGTCTCGACGGCGGTCACCGGATCGAACCGTTGCACCAGAACCACGGTTGCTCCGGCCATCAAGGTCATTCCCAGCACGACGTTGAGGCCGAAGATGTGGAACATCGGCAGGACACCGAAAACAACGTCGTCGCCCATCACGTGGTCCGAGGTGGAGTTGTTTTGGCAGATGTTCTCCAGCAAGTTGCCGTGCGACAGAGTGGCGGCCCGTGGGGACCCGGCCGTGCCGCTCGTGAACATCAACACGGCCGGATGCGACGGCTCGAGATGTGCCCAGGGAGTGGCCGATCCCGAGAGCAGATCGTCGAAGAGATGAACGGCTCCGAACGACGACAGCGCGGGGCGACTGCTGGCGTCGGTGGCCACCACGTTGCGAAGCGACGGCAAGCCGGTCGATCGCACACCCACGAACGACGGAACCGCCGATGCCTCCACCACGGCGAGAACCGGATCGACCGTGGCCAACTCGCGTTCGAGTTCGGGCGACGGGCTGAGTGGATTCAACGGAACGGCGATCGCCCCCAGACCCAGAGTGGCGAGATAGGAAACCGCGAACCACCGTCCGTTCCCGCACAGAAGCGCGACGCGGTCACCGGCTCCGACTCCGAGCGCGGCCAGCGACCCTCGGAAACCCTCCACCTGCTCGCGGAGAGCGCCGTAACTCGTCGCCCGACCACGAGAGATGATGGCGGTCTTGCCGGCGTCGTGACTGTCGATGATCGATGCCAGATTCATGGTTGTCGAACCGCGCCTAGAGCCTCAACAGCGAAACGATCCCGGCGATGAAGATTCCCAACAACAACAGGGCAACCGTGAGTGTCGTCGCGGGCCGCACGACCCCACCCTAGTGTCGTATCGAGACGGGAACGCTGACCGCCGGCTCGTCGCCACCGGGTGCGAGGAGCACCTGATCACCCTCGCTGATGCCGAGTTCGCGCGCCGCCGATCCACGTTCGACGGCCACGGCCAGGAGGCCGCTCGAGTCGGTGACCAAGCCGGCCGCGCCGGCACCGATCCCGGCGAACGCGTCGTGAAGAGCGAGGTTGCGGGTCGTCTCGCCGATGCGGACTCGCACTCTTTCGACCGCGCCCCACGCTGCTCTGAGATCGTCGACCGACACGTTCAGCTGGCAGTTGCCGAATCGGTCCACCCACAGAACCTCACAGGCCAGTGATCCGTTCTCTTCACGTGGTACCGGGATGACACTCGGGAGCAGGGTCGCCGGATCGACGACCGAACCCAACTCGCCGAGGTCGACGCCGTTGCACAGAGCGGCGGCGACCGGGACGAGCACGTCGCGCGCCGCGAAGGTGAATCCCGGCGCATCGAGGTGGAATTCGGGTCGGTCGAACACCACCGCGCGACCGGCACCACCGGCGATCGCGACGCCGGTACCGAGAACACCATTGTCGGGGCCGATGAAGACACCCGCTCCGTCACCGACCTCTACTCCCACCAAACGACGATCGCCACCGACACCGGGATCCACGCCGACGACGATCACGCCCTCGGGAAGGTACGGAACCGCGCGCGCCAACGCGAGAGACGCTCCACGAACGTCGAAGGGAGCGATGGAGTGAGTGATGTCGATCACCACCGCCTCGGGACACTGGTCACGCAGGATCGCGTGCAACACGCCCACTTGTTCGGACTCGTGTCCGAGATCGGTGAGAAGCGAAACGGTGCGATGCACGGCCCCAGTGTGCCAGCGACCTTCGATGATCGTTTCCCCCGGAAATGCGACGGGGCCGGTGCCATGAACAGTTGGCGACTTCTCCCCCGGAAATGCGACGGGGCCGGTGCCAGCAACACGGCCCCCCGATGGCACCGACGCAACACGGGCCGGTGCCATGAACAGTTGGCGACTTCTCCCCCGGAAATGCGACGGGGCCCCATGCCAGCAACACGGCCCCCCGATGGCACCGACGCGACACGGGCCGGTGCCATGAACAGTTGGCGACTTCTCCCCCGGAAATGCGACGGGGCCGGTGCCAACCCCCCGATGGCACCGGCCCTGTCGGCGCTGCCCTTGCGGGCGCGTCTTCCGGTGATCGATGTCTCTCGACTTCCCGGTGGTCTTGTGACCTGTGGCGCACCTTATGTCCTGTCTCAGACGAAATGAAAGTGTCCGCACGGGAAATTTTCCGATGCTTGCAGTGTGCAGAAATCTTCCACTTTTGCGCTAAATGGCTGACCTGCGACGACTCGTTTCGCTGACGAACTCGTGCCCGAAGTGGCGAACAAAAAACTTCGCGACGGAGACGATCAGGACGCGCCGAGTTCGCGACTGCGCCGAGTTGCGGCCTCCACCGCGGCCGCGAACGTGTCGCGAATCCCTCGCGACTCGAGCACTTTCACTCCCTCGGCGGTGGTGCCACCGGGCGACGTCACGCGACGACGCAACTCCTCGGGATCATCGCCCTCGGCGAGCAACGCCGCCGAGCCGACCAGAAGTTGCCGCACGAGCACATCGACCACCTCGGCCGGCAGTCCCACGTCCCGTCCGGCCTTCATCAACGACTCGGCGACGAGAAACACGTAGGCCGGCCCGCTTCCCACCAATCCCGTGACCGCGTCGAGTTGGGATTCGGGCACCTCCACGACCACGCCGACCGATCCGAGAATGCGCGCCGCCCACTGCAAGTCTTCGGCGCCGGCGGTGGTGCCCGCACTCAACGCCGATGCCCCTTCACCCACGAGGGCCGGGGTGTTGGGCATCGATCTGACCACCGCGACACCGGGTCCGGCGGCGGCTTCGATGCGTTCGATGGTCACTCCGGCCGCGATCGAAAGGACTCGCCGTGCACCGGCCGCCACCGCGGCTCGAACCGCTTCGTCGACGTGTTGCGGTTTCACCGCGATGATCGCCGCGTCGCAGGTCGGAACCGTCGCCGTCACCGACACTCCGACGAATCTCTCGCGCAGAGCGGCCCACTTCGTCTCGTCGGTCTCCACGATCGACAGACCGGACGGCACCACCACTCCCTCGGCCAACATCCCTCCGGCCAGGGCCGAGCCCATGTTGCCGCCGCCCACCATGGCGAGAGTGGGGGAACTCATGCGTCCGTCACGATCGACATGACGTCACCGTACCGGCTGCCGATCACCGGAGGTCCCGTCGATTCGGATCAGTCGACGAAGCGCGAGGCGAAGGCGATTCGCAACAGTGGACGGAAGCTCTGCTCGACGTAGGCGTACATGGAACCCACGATGCGGTCGAGTTCCGACTCCACCAAGGCCAGCAACGGGATCTCGCCCCGCAGGAACACCGCATCCTCGGCCCCGATCGAGAAGTGGGCGCCGACGAGCCTTTCGTTGCGCCGGAGGAGATTCTCGTAGAAGTCCGCGACGTTCTCCTCGGGAGCCGGCATCACGTAGGTCTCGTAGCGAAGCGTGCGCTGTCCGAGGGTTATCCAGACGGTCGTGAAGTCCTTGGACTCTCCGCGCATCCGGACGTACCACCGGGCGCGGAACATGGGATCGGGTTCGGCGTGATCGATGGCCACGATGGACGAGTTGGTGGCTCGCATCGCCGACAACCACTCGTCGATCTGGCGCTCGAAGACGGCCAAGGCGCCGTCGTCGTGGAGGTCGCTCACGAGCAGTTGACGAGCGTTCGGCTCGTGACGTCGGAGTACAGGCGACGCAGACGAGCGGCGGCGAAACCCCACGTGTAGTCGCGGCCGCGCGCCGCGGCGGCCCGACCCATGGTCGCGGCACGAACCGGATCGGCGAGGAGTTCGGAGGTGTGTCGAGCGAAGATCTCCGGGTCACGGTCGGCGACGAGGAATCCGGTGCGGTCGTGGTCGACCAGGGACAACAAACCGCCGACGGCGTTCGCGATCACCGGCACGCCGCAGGCGGCGGCCTCGAGGGCCACCAGTCCGAAACTCTCCGACCGACTCGGTACCCACACCGCATCGGCCGCGCGGTAGTAGGTCGAGAGGATGTGGTGCGGTTGAGGAGCGACGAAGTGCACGCGTCGGGTGAGCCCGAGCTCCTCGACGAGTCGCCGTACCGACTCGGAGTAGTGATCACCCTCGAGACCCGAGGAACCACCCACCACGTACAGCGAGGCGTCGTCGCGACCCAACGCCCCGAGAGCGCGCACCGCCACGTCGACACCTTTCAGGGGCTGAATGCGACCAACGAAAAGAAGCACCGGACCGTCACCCATGCCGAGTGCGGCGCGCGCACCGTTGCGATCACCGGGAGTGAAGAACGCGTGCTCGACGCCGGGGGCGACGATCTCCATTCGACCGGGCGGCTCGCCGTAGAGACGCCGGAATTGCTCGGCTTCCTCGTCGCACGACACGCAGATCGCGTCGGCACAGCCGATCACCGACGCCTCGGCTCGCTCGCGTCGTTCGGGCTCGGGGTCACCGCCCTCGGCCTTCACGCGGGCGAGCGTGTGGAAGGTGGTGACCAACGGAATCGACAGATCGTGCTTGATGACGTGTCCAGCCAGACCCGAGAGCCAATAGTTGGCGTGCACGACATCGGCCGGACGGCTCCTCATGTCGGCCACCACTCGCTCGGTGAACTCGGGGACCATGGCTTCGAGGTCCTCTTTCACCAGGTCGAATCGACCGGCCGGCACGTGCACCACACGATGGTTGGGCTCGACCAACACCTCGTCGGCGAGACCGGGACGCCAGGCCCGGGTGTAGGTGGTGCACTCGACACCCGCGTGGGCGAGAGCAGCCACCAACTCGCGCACGTACACGTTCATGCCACCCGAATCACCCACCCCCGGCTGGGCCAGAGGCGAGGTGTGGAACGAGAGAACCGCCACCCGAGTCACAGGAGTGGCAAGTTATCGGCTCAGTTCTGGAGCAACGAGTCGACCGAGGCCCCGCCATCCTTGTACCGACGAACCAGTTCGGCGGTCAGGGCGTCGATCCGATCGAAGAGAGCCTTGCGGACCTCGCTCTGGGCGGCCTCGAAGGCGACGAGACCAGCGTGAAGGCGATCGAGTCCCGCGGCATCGAGTGCGTCGAGATCGTCGAACCCGAGTCCGTCGCTGAGCGACTCGAACTCGGCCACCAGGGGATGGTCGGCGCTCACCTCGGCGTCCCGGGGCGGACGCGCCGAGCCCGTGCTCGGCGCCGGACCAACCGCCGACCGAACGACATCGGCCACCGATCCGTTGCCGCCCGAGGCCCGGTTCGCCCGGATTGTCGACACGAGATCGATGCGACCCTGGGCGAGACGACGAACGAATGACACCGCGTCCTCGCGATCGCGCAACGATTCGCGCTCGGCGCGCAACACGGCGAGATCGAGCGTCGCGGGGTCGGTGCTCTCGATCCCGTGCATCCGATCCGACTCGCTCATCGATCCTCCCGACACCGGCGGCAACACCGCCACCTCATCTTTGCCGGTCACGGGGGTGTCGAGGGGAACCTCCTCGCCGTTCAGCCAGACCCGGCAAGTCGGAAGCAGGTCGGCGAAGCGTGATCCGTACCGGGCCACCGCAACCTCGATCACCGCACCCACCGTCGAGGCGTCGACGTCGTCGCGGCCCGTGCCCGCCGCTTCACGGGCCTGGGCGAAGAGCCGAAGGATCGCCATCGGGGCGAGCGTACCGGCGGTACCGTGGCGACTCGTGCCCGCCACCCGTGTTCTCGTCCTGCGTCACGGTCAGAGCGAATGGAACGCCAGCGGTCGCTGGCAGGGTCAAGCCGATCCCCCGCTCACCACACTCGGCTTCGAGCAAGCCGGAATCGCCGGCCGACTGCTGGCCACGGAGTGTCCTCCGTTCGATGTCGTGCTGAGCAGCGATCTGCAGCGCGCCCAGCACACGGCCGACAATGTGGCGCGTCTGGTCGGATGCGCGAACCGCGAGTCCGATGCCCGTTGGCGCGAGAACGACGCCGGCGAATGGCAGGGTCTCATGGCGAGCGAGATCCGTGAGCAATGGCCGGGATGGTTGGAGAGCGGTCGGCGGCCACCGAACTTCGAAACCCCGGAGTCGACGTGGTCGCGCGTGGAGGAGGCCCTCACCGACATCCACTCCCGCTGGCCGGGAGGATGCGTGCTCGTGATCTCGCACGGAGGAGTGATCCGCGTGATGCGCCAGCGACTGGCCGGAGTCGACAACCGCTTCCCGAATCTGTCCGGTTCGTGGTTCGAAAAGGGCGACGAACCGGTGTGGAAGGTGGGATCGCTGCTCTTCCCTCTCGATCTCGCCGCCGACGACCTCCGCAACAGCGGAGCTCCCGAGTGAATCGATCCGTGACGGAGTCGTCAGCGCCGACCCGAGGGCTCGGACCCCGCCTACTCGACTCGTCGTTCCCCGACGAGACGCGCCGTCACGTCCTCGAGGTCACGTCGGCGCGAACCGCCGCCAACGCCGCTTTTCGTTTCGCTCCACCCTTTCTCGCCAGCATCGCCGACGACTTCGGCACCACTCTCGGACGCATCGGAGTGGCGCTCATGCTCACCGAGCTGGTGATGGGCTCGGCACCGCTGCTCGGTTCGGTCGTGGATCGCATGCACCGTCGCACGTCGATGGTTCTCGGTCTGGGGGGCGTGGCGGCCGCCTCGGTGATCGGGGCCACCAGCACCGCGCTGTGGATGTTCGTGATCGGCATCATGCTGCTCGGATTGTCGAAGTTCGTCTTCGACATGGGCCTCACCGCGTGGGTCAACGATCAGGTCGACTACGAGCGTCGCGGTCGCGTGATCGGCATCACCGAGACATCATGGGCGCTCGGTCTCCTGCTCGGAGTGACGAGTCTCGGTCTCGTGGCGTCGGTGTCGTCGTGGCGTTGGGGTTACGTCGTCGGGGCCGCCGTCGTGGCGGCCATGGCGGTGTTGTTGGCGTTGCGTCTCGGCGAGGGAGCCGCGTCGCCGCACGCGCGTCACGACGATCGCATTCGCAGGCCGATGCCCGGTCGTGGATTCCTCGTCGTCGCCGCCATGTACTTCCTGATGGCGGCCAGCCAGTGCATGTTCGTCACCTTCGGATCCTGGTTGGAGGACGACTTCGGTTACTCCGAGGCGGCGATCGCCGGGGTCGCGTTCGGATTGGGGGCGTTCGAGTTGCTCGCCTCGATCACGAGCGCGCGCCGAACCGACGCATGGGGCAAGGAACGCAGCACCATGTTCGGGGCCGGACTCATCGTGCCGAGCGCCTTGCTGCTCGTCGTGTTCGCCGACGCACCGGCGGCCGGTATCGCGATGTTGGCGATCTACCTTCTCGGTTTCGAGTTCGCGATCGTCAGCCTGCTTCCGCTGGCGGCCAACGTGATTCCCGAGTCACCGGGACGCGGTCTCGGCTGGGCGATCGGTGGTGGCACTCTGGGTCGAGCCACCATGTCGGTCGTGGCCACCGCCCTCTACGACTCGCACGGCATCGCTGCCGCATCACTGGTGGGAGCCGGTTGCGCGCTGGTGTGCGTCGGTGTCACCTGGTGGTACGGACGAACCGTCGACCTGACGCGTCAGCCGCGGTAGCCGTTGGTGATCGGCAGTCGTCGGTCCTTGCCGAAGGCCTTCTCCGACACTCTCACGCCCGGCGGACACTGGCGCCGCTTGTATTCGTTGAGGTCGACCAATCGGGCGATTCGCCGCACGATCTCGTCGGGATGCCCGAGTTCGACGATCTCGGCCGCCGTGCGATCGCGCTCCACGTACTCGCGCAGGATCGGATCGAGAATCTCGTAGGGCGGAAGGCTCTGATCGTCGCGTTGATCGGGGCGCAGCTCGGCCGACGGCGGCTTCACGAGCACCGACTCGGGGATCACCGCTCGACCGGCTCGCTGGTTCACGTACCTGGACAGGGCGAACACGTCGGTCTTCAGGAGATCCTTGATGACCGCGTAGCCACCCACCGAGTCGCCGTAGATCGTGAAATAGCCGACCGCCATCTCGCTCTTGTTGCCGGTGGTGAGCACCATCCAGCCGAACTTGTTGGACAGCGCCATCAGGATCTGTCCCCGGCACCGGCTCTGCAGATTCTCCTCGGTCAGGTCGGCGGGACGTCCTTCGAACGAAGGGGCGAGCATCTCGAGGTATGCCGCGAACGCCGGTTCGATCGAAACGGTGCGCAGGTCGATGCCGAGTGCCTCGGCCAGTTCGCGGGCATCGGTGCGCGACCCCTCGGAGGAGTAGCGCGACGGCATCGACACTCCGTGCACGTGCTCGGCGCCGAGGGCGTCGACCGCCACCGCGGCGACCAACGAGGAGTCGATGCCACCCGACAGTCCGATCACGACATCGGTGAAACGGTTCTTGCGGACGTAGTCGCGGGTACCGAGAACGAGGGCCTCGTACAGCTCCGCGTCCGGAGCGAGCACCGGACGCACCGGCGGAACGATTCGCTCTCCGGTCGCGCGCGACGTCGTGCTGATGGTCGTGACCGGCAGGGAAACACCGGACACCGCGCGCACCGGCACGTCGAGATCGATGACGGTGAGTCCGGAATCGAACTGTTGCAGACGACACGTCAACCGACCGTCGGCGTCGAACACCATCGACGCACCGTCGAACACGAGCTCGTCCTGCCCTCCGACCTGGTTCACGTAGACGATGGCGCAATTGTTCTCGCGGGCTCGCGCCGACAGCATCTGCTCGCGCTCGGACACCTTTCCGTGGTGGTACGGCGAGCCGTTGATGTTGATGTTCAGGGCCGCACCACCGGCGGCCTGCGCGGCCACCGGGCCGTCGGCGCGCCACACGTCCTCGCAGATCGAGATCGCGGCTTTCACTCCGGCGATCTCGAAGAGGTGGTGGTCACCCCGACCCGGCTGGAACGTGCGCTCCTCGTCGAACACGTCGTAGTTGGGGAGCAAGCGCTTGCGGTAGACACCTCGCACGGCACCGCCCGAACACACCGCCGCCGCGTTGTGGATGACCGGACGGCCCGACGCCGGGTCGACGCCGGTGCCGGGGTCGACGAAACCGACCACGGCGACGCATCGACCCGTGCGGGCGGCGATGTCGGCGAGGACCGCCCGGTTGTCGCGCACGAAGCCGGGCTTCAGAACCAGGTCTTCGGGTGGATAGCCCGTGACCGTGAGTTCGCCGAACACCACGACGTCGCATCCCGCTGCCTCGGCCCGCTGGTAGGTGTCGAGAATCTGGGTCCGGTTACCGGCCAGATCGCCGACCACCGGATTCATCTGGGCCAGCCCGATCCTGATCGACGACACGCTCGGGAGGCTAACGGCGGGTTCCGCGACGACCCGGACCCCTCCGAGCCCGGTCCGGGTGCCGGTTCACACAGCGTTCACATTCGGGCAACGCGTCCGAGACGGCCACACAACAGAATGGCTGAGCCCCATCAGTACCGGCATTGGCCGGTGGAACATCGGAAGGAACACAAGTGCCCTATCAAGCGGAATACATCTGGGTCGACGGCACCGAGCCGACACCCCTCCTGCGTTCGAAGACCAAGATCCTCGCCGACGACGTAAAGAAGCCGCCGATCTGGGGCTTCGACGGTTCGTCGACCAACCAGGCGCCCGGCGACAAGTCGGACTGCGCTCTGCACCCGGTCTTCACCTGTCCCGACCCGATTCGCGGTGGCGACAACATCCTCGTGCTCTGCGAGGTCATGCTGGCCCAGTCCGGCAAGCCGCACCCCACCAACACCCGTGCGGCCTGCGCGAAGGCCGCCAAGAAGCACGCCGCCGAGGAGATGATCTTCGGGATCGAGCAGGAGTACACGATGATGCGTCTCGACGGGACGCCTTTCGGGTTCCCGAAGGACGGCTTCCCGGGGCCGCAGGGTCCGTACTACTGCGGTGTCGGCGCGGGTCGCATCGTCGGTCGCGAAATCATCGAGGAGCACACCCAGGCTTGCCTCGACGCCGGTCTCCTCATCGAGGGCACCAACGCCGAAGTGATGCCCGGACAGTGGGAGTTCCAGATCGGTGCCGCCGACGCTCTCACCGTGAGCGACCATCTCACCGTGGCGCGCTGGCTGCTGCACCGAATCGCCGAGGACTACGACGTGGTGATCTCGTTGGCCGCCAAGCCGCAGAAGGGTGACTGGAACGGTGCGGGTGCGCACACCAACTTCTCCACCAAGAAGATGCGCAACGACAAGGACATGAAGGCCATCAAGGCGGCGTGCGACGCGCTCAGCAAGAAGGTCATGCTCCACGTCGAGAACTACGGTCACGACATCCAGAGCCGCCTCACCGGACACCACGAGACCGCCCCCTGGAACAAGTTCAGCTACGGCATCTCGAACCGCGGCGCGTCGATCCGTATCCCGTGGCAGGTCGAAAA
>Ga0129333_10001080_pt1 | contig 24290 bp, 25 predicted proteins | sample CPB6_08_DNA_FD_94474 | JGI IMG/M metagenome (GOLD analysis project Ga0129333, IMG submission 94474) | Freshwater to marine salinity gradient microbial communities from Chesapeake Bay, USA - CPBay_Sum_0.6_0.8_DNA | ecosystem: Environmental > Aquatic > Marine > Coastal | place: USA: Chesapeake...
ACAAGTGTATGCAAAGTCATAAGGTACTTCTTCACCTTCTTCTGTATTAATAGTAAAAGGCTCAGTAAACAGCTTATACTTACTAAAGCTTAATAAGTCTTTAGTTGGCAGCTTACTGTACTCCGCTTGAAATCTAGTCTTTACATAGAAGTTATGATTCTCTGTTACATCTAAGTAAGAACCATCATTGAACTGAACTCTGTACAGCTTTCTATTGCTGCCCGTCTTAATGGGAGTAACTGTAGACCATCTATCTCCATTCCATACTTCAATAGGCACGCCTACTACGTCTTTAATCTTAACTAAGTTGTTACGGGTAATGATGGGAGTATTACCATCAACACACATGAAGTTACTACCTAAAATCTCATAACAAGGATTGGCTCTCCATCTATCTACTCTGTGTTGTAGCTCTTTATCTGTTAGATTAGGATTTAGTTCCTTCAAGTATCTCTTAGCAGCTTCAATGTCTGCTAGATACAGATCATGAAATAAGTCTTTCTTCTTCTTAGTGTTAAGCAGATCCGCATTACATCTAATAACGGCAGTAGGTGCATAACCAATTGCGCCTTCTCCAGAGAAGAACTGTTTAGTTACTGCTTCTACTACTTCCTGTTTAGAGGGCTTAGTTTGATACATGCGAGTATGATTAGCCATACGCAGACAATTCTTTTCTGGATCAATGCTCCAATTACCATCTTTGTCTACTGTCCAGAGATTATCCTTTAGTCCACCAAATACTACATCGTCACTAGAGCCCTGCATTAATTCTGCACTGTTATGAGTTAGATAACCATCACAATAGAAGCAGTGAGCTTCTTCTACTTCAATATCATACGTCTGAATAGAGTTGTATGATCCTAAAGCTTTAAAGGTTACAGGAATATCTAGATCAAGTTCTTGATGTGTTAGAAGGCGTTCATATGTGCAATTAGCTGCTTTATCCGTACTAAACCCCATAGATTTAATCTGGTTATATGTGTAGCTATTGCGCATCATGTCACCAGTAAATGTAAAGCTCTCATTCTTTGTAGCTTCTTTAATAAAGCCTTTAGCAGAATGAGGAGCAATAAGAGTATTAAATCTGTTCTTGAATGCAGGTAGAGTTACAAGATGTTTAATCTGCCAAGAAGTGTTTGTAGAAGATACCAGCTTTACTCTAGTTACAATACCAAGACTAGACATTAGTACAGATATTTGATCTGCAAAGTTTTTGTATACAGTGCATACAAGTTGTACAGGTCGTGTTCTTAGGCTACCATCACTATCAAATAAACCTGCTAAGTATGCAGAACGCACATCAATAGTACTTTGTAGGATAAAAGTTGGAACCTCTAAAGGTACGTTGGGCTGCTTAATATGTTGATAAAAGTATTCAGCTAAGCGAACTGAGCTGCAGACTGATCTAAGTGTGTTTTCTTTATTACAGACAGTATGTCTAGCCTTTAGACCAAATGCATTCAAAGCGCGATCAATCTTTTCACACAAAACCTTAGACAGTTCTAGTTCTGAGGAGTTCATTGACCAGCTAACAGAACCATAAGGCTTATCATACTTATTACGTCCTAAAGCTACATAGCCATTACCATGAGTAAATCCAATTAACCACGCAACTTCAGGAGTTAATGTGGGAATAGTAATAGACTTTGCAGTGTGACTATAATTAGGACGCTTCTTAGTATTGTCTAAGGGTAACTCTGTAGTTGTTCCAGAAAGAATCTTGTTTGTGTGTACCAATCTATCATTTTCTGATAAGTCACATACCTTCTTCCATTGTATAGAACCAGAAGCATCAGTAAATACTGCAACGCGATGATTTAAAGTTGCACGAGGGTTACCAGCATTAGTTTCAAGCTCATAAACGTCTTGTACACCTTGATCAAACTTATTTAAGACTTTTCTAAATCCCAAAGGAGTCTGAACCAGGTCACCAATCTGTACATCCTTAATTGCAACTAGTCCCTTAGATGTGTGTACTAACGCATCTTCAGGAAGACATCTACGTACATTGCCCGCTACTGTTGCTTTAGCTTCTACGCCATAAAGCCATGCAGCTAAGAAGGAGTCCCATTCTCTACCTACATACTTATTACACATGTTTACCGTATCTTTAAATAGATTAGGTAAATCCTTTGGATTAGCAACGCCACCAAATCCCTTAATAGGTGTGCCCTTTTTACGAGGATTAGTTAGATCAACAGTTAAGTCTACATGGTAGTTAATGTCTACCTTATCTGCTCTATTCCCATCTACGTACAAAGCATATTGATTGTTCTTATTATTTCTAACAGGATTAACAGTGTTAGTAAATACGTTTAACAGAGCTAAGAAGCCTGTAGTCCAGCCCTCTCTAGTGTCTGCTACTGTAATACTTACTTGTTTCTGCTTAGTGTTAACACGTACTTCAGTGGTTTGTAGCGGAAACACAGCACTACCAATCATGTGATCTGGAGTAATGTCTACTAACTTTACATTATTAACCATCTTTGGTAGTTTACTAAGCTCTTCTGTTGTAATAGAAGCGCCTACTCCACATCCCTGCATCAAGAAGTTAAAAGCTCTAGCAATATCTTCTAGCTCTTCTGTCTTCATACCAATACAGTTATATGCCGCATAATAGTTCTTTGGCTTATCTAAGAACTCCATGCCTCCAACCCACAGCCATCTACCAGACATTAGAGTCTTTAGACTATATAGCTTCTCTCTAATAAGCTGCTGTTCTTTTGTAGTGTAATTGCCTAGTTTAAATAGGCCTCTTAAGCATCTTTCAAAGACTTCATTTACGCTCTCCTTTGTTACGGAGCTGTCAATTCTACTTCTACTATACGTTCTATAGAAGGTGGGATCTCCCGTATTAGCAGGAAATACTACAGATACGTTATTGTCTAACATACTTCTCTAATGTAAATGTGTTGTTTTGTATTAACTACCCATTAAAGCACAGTAACTCTCTATCTAGTAGAGCGGTTACTGTGCATATATCTTTTCTATTCAGCGACTACTTTATAGTCAACTTCTTGTGGTACGTAAGGCACCAACATCTGCACCTGCTTCCAATTACGTTGTAGTACAGCATCAAGCACTTTTGCAGTATCTACTCCTATGCGCTTAAGAGCCAACTTAACTGCTTGAACGCCTACTCCCTTAACACGTAGCTTATTATTACCTAAACTAGTAACTTTAAACTTCTTTGTCCAGATCTCATCCGCAGAAGTAAGAATTGCAGTGTTACGCTTTAAGAAACGCAGATGCTGCTTCTTAATGCGCTCATCATCTTTATACTCTGTCTTCTTAACTCTATTACTAGTTGTACCTGCTTTAGGTTTACCCACTTCAGTTCATCCTATTAAACTACTTACGTTAAACATTAATAAACTCACATTAAATAAGGCTTGCACCGTATATAGCAATACATATAGCGTCTGCCTGTCCATCATTCTTAGCACCGTACTGTTTAGTAAATACTAAGCTTTTTCTTTTACTGGGCTTTAGTCTTGCAGGAGTTAGAGGATCTACTACTCCCTTTAAAAGTGTGTTCTGCCATGTAACTGCACTGACTTCAGTTATCTTATACTTACTTGCATAAAGTAATCCTAGTAATATGCCATAGTTCTTTAAGGTAGTTAGCGCTGCCTTGTTACCGTCTCTATTAGTAATAGTCTGATTCTCAATATAGACTACATCTGTTAAACCAGACCATTTACTAAGTGTAGCTAAGATCAATACAGGATCAAGTATCTTCTTACTTGTCTTGGGAATCTTCTTTATTGGCATATCTATTACCTGCTCTACTGTTTGAGTTGTATTGTTATACAGACACAAAGCGCCACTTAATCCTGGATCAATAGCTACGGTATATTGCATACAAATACGGAGAAGTTATTTAATATGTTGTATTTTGTAGCATTATAGCGTAATTGTGTCTAGGTTCCTCTTCTTTCCTGCATCTAGTTATAGTTGGCAGGACTTACCAGTGCAGAGCATTTTATGTGGCAGTCCGAGATATGCCATTATCAATCCCATCAGTACTGCTACTAGTTACTTGTGGGAGCAGTTAGAGCCAGATCCATTAGTATCTCCTGTTACTATTCTTCCTAACAATACTAGTAAAGACATAACTGTACTGTTACCTAACAGTATTAATAGTTACGTACTACTTAGAGTAACTTTAAACGGTAGAACAAATGAGCCAAAGTATGTAACTATCAATCCTCTTCTTGAAGAGTTCATTAAACACTTTAATAAGAGCAGCTCTCACTCTGCTTCTATAGACAATACTCTCAATAATTCAGTACCAATAAACTTGGCGCCTATTCCCTTATTAGGTCCAACGGCTCAGTACATTAATAGTTCTTCTCCATTAATAGGAATAAGGCTTAATAGTCAATCCTATAGAACTGGCTACACTAAAGGCGTAACAGTAAATTCAACTTATGTGCCTTTTAACTTTAGTCTTTACAATATCCCTAATGAGACAAGAACAGAGATCAGTCCTAATACTTTATTTACCGTATTAAAGGATTGGATAAATGTAAAAGTCTTCTCTCAATCTATTGTTCCTATAGCTACTCAAGTTAATATTGCGTATCCATCAGTAATAGCGGATGATTACATAAGTAACTTGAGTAAAGGCAGTACTATAGCTTTATTAAATAGACAGCCTTATTCTGTATCCAACTTATTTATGTATGATGATGAGCTTAATAATGTATTGTCCAAATCCAATACAACTACTGCACAGCTTACTAGAACTCCCTATAGCGTACTTAATCAGAATCATTTAGACGGCTTAGTTAATAACTTTACTAAGGGTAACACCTTCTTCTCCTTTATAAGAACACCGTATTCATCAAATATAGTTGGCTAATTTATGAAGCTCTCTGGACATCTAACAATTGAAGTAGTAGATGCTACTACTAATGAAGTAATTAATACTATTGAACAAAGTAATATTATTACAGACAATGCATACACTAATGAGTACTTTCTAAGAACTCTTATCTGGTCAGCAAATACTATATTCATAAGCAATGAGACTGCATTGCCTACAAGAACTAAGGCATCTATTCAGTGTTTAGGTTGTGCTTATAGAGGAACAGGACAGCCAGATACACAGGTATTCCATACTGCTAATCCTCCATACATTACTTATACGCAGAGATTAGATGCGGTTAGTGTTGCTAGAACGTTTCAAACAGTTGGACTAACAAATCAAAATATGGGTCAAGTAGTTAATACTGTAATAACTCCTTGGGCCTACTTATTACTAAATCAGCCATGTACTCAAGAAGTAAATCAAATACTCAACTTTAATTATCGTATAACTGTTCAAAACAGTACAATAAGCGGCGCTAACCGGCCCTTATATCCTCAATGGATAAATGACATGTGTTTTAGTATGAGCGGCTTTAACAGCTTTTTAAATATTAATCAGGACTATAGATCATTGAGAAATATGACGGCATGTGCTCCTCTTCCAGGGTATGAGTGGTGGTATTTGCCTGTAGCTACTTATGGGAATATTCCTGCTGTAACAGGGACAAGTGATAATCAGGGCAACTGGGTAACTTGGCAGGGTAATCAGGCTACTAACTTCTATAGACAGAAGTGTTACTGGTCTTTTCCTAGAACCAATAATAGTGACGCTAATGGGCGCGTATTTAATGGAATACTGTCTGGCTCTAATTACACACCTAAAACTACTAATGAAGCGGCAGAGACAAAGGCTACGTTCTCTGCCTACAGTAGTTCTACGCTATCAACTACAAGTAATCTACAGTCTGCCTTTGCATATAGCAGTGTACCACCTACAACTATTACTGCCTGCTTCTTACCAGACAATACTCCTACTGGCTCTGGCTCTCTTACATTTAGTGAGGCTCCTTGGACTGGTGTATGGCCTACTACTTATAGAATTAGAATCACTGAGTCTGGAGCACCTGGAACTGCTAAGTATGTATTAGGAGTACGTAACTTTACTAGCTACTATACAGATAGTTATTATACTTACTGTCAATCTAATAAGGCCTATCATCCATATATACAGCATCTTGCTAAACCGTATAACAAGGCGCATGGTTGGCAGTTAACAATGCCTATATCTGCTATAGATAATGTATGGACGGTGCAGGCAGATAGAACAGGCGTATCTATAGTTAATCAGTTTACGGGACAGCACTATGATTTAGACAGTACTACTACTCCTGCTTTACCTATTACAGACATGCGACAGTATGCAGTAGACGCTCCTAGATCACTTATCTACGTAGCATGTAGCTCTACTGGTTTATGGCGTATTAACTATTCCAATCTATCTGCTATTACCGTTACAAACGTGCTTGCTAAGCCCGTTTATGCGGTAGATACAGATAAAAACGGTATTGTATATGCAGTTATTGTTGACATACATATTTCTTTAATACTTACTAGTTCTGCTAGTAACTATACTGCTAATTTGGGATTTACTGGAACATTAACTAGTTGGCTGTACATTCTAGTTAATCGCATACATGCAGATACAAGAATAGCTATAGTTGTTAGAAATAACACTATTACTAATCAGTTAAGAGGAGCAAATATATACTGGTGGAGCTTAGCAAATGGAACTAGTACTAATACTTATTTAGGTAACTTAGTTAGTTGTGGGGAATCACAGAACAGCGTAGCTTGGGTAAGAAATAATGATTCTAGACTATGGTGCTCTGACGGAACTCTATTAGAATTTAATACTGCCTCTCAAGTTAATCCTTCTGCGGCTAAATACAGTCTAACTAATATACAGAGCTACATTTCAGATATTGGATATGATCCTGAGACATATAAATTATTAGATGGCACGCAGCTTCCTACTACCGGTACAAGATACTTACCTCATCAAATATGTCAGGACTATTGGGGTGCTTATATCTCTAGTCCCAATGGCTATGCACAAATCTATCATCCTGCTACTGGCGCTACTTTTACTAATATAAACAATCAAGGTAGTGGCGCTCAAGGACTATTTCCCTTCTTATCTGTAATTCCAGATAAGGCAGTATGCTTTGCTAATGGTATTCATCTTAGTTCTGCTGCTTGTCATTATCAATGGGCTAACTTTGTAGGCAATACGGATCAAGACTGGATATGGTATAAGTGGAATGGCACTAGCTGGATTCCTGCGGTTACCTTTGATGCTAATACAAATACATGGATTAATACTATAGACAGCGCTTCTAGTAGAACAACTAGTACATCTAATCAAGCACTGCTAGACGGTATAAGCGTTAGATTTACTGCAGGACTAACAGAGCCTAGCTTTGTAGTAGGAGAAGTGTATGATCAGCATGTTGCTAGAGGTATGTTTAAGACTAACGATACTTCTATGTATGTAGAGACTGCAACTATATACAGTCAGCCCGTATTTAATAAGGTATCAATTACTCCTACTACTATTACTGCTGCTAATAACTATGGAGTAGTAGTAGATGGTGCTCCTGGTAATACGGCTATTAGTAGCGCTGTATCTGCTATTGCTGTTAATCCTCTATATCACTCTCTCTTGCCTGAATACGATAAGAGTAATATGTACTTTGAAATTAATAGCATTCCCGTAACTACAGTATACGCTGAGTCTATTAATACTCTTCCTGCTGCAAATACTCTTACAGCAGGCCAAGTCATTGTCTATAGAAATGGACTTATTGTATGCAGCAGTGCAGACGTAAATAAGACGTTAACTGGATACTTTAGCTACGTAGCTAGAAGTGACTAGTACTTCTTATTGTATGTTGTAGTCATATAGGTATCTAGGCAAATACGTCTTAGCTCTAAATACTTTGCATATGACTTAATACTAAGTATGCGGCCCTCTTTAAATACTTCTTGATTTAAAAACGGCAGACTATGTACTTCATCTATAAATACGTAGAGTTTAAGTAGAAGAAGAGAGTATTCTTTTATCTTATCTTCATCAGTAAGTGTTAGTAAATTGAATAGCATACTATCAAACTTTAATAGCTGTACTACAGTATCACTCCAACTGCCATCTGTAATAGTACATAACAATCCAATTAACACGTCTCTACTAGTAGTAGGCTGTTCTAACTCCAATACACTCTTTAATGCTTGTACTTTATTCATAGGGGGACATCCATAAGGGACACTGTTTTAACTGTTTATTTCTGTCTGCTACTAGTAACTGTCTTCTTAGCTTATCTCTATTTATAAAGGAGGGTAATAGTAACTGTTTTGCTACTGTTAATACGGACGTATCCTCTAAACCATAAACGCAGCAATCTGTTCTTTCTTTGTCTTGTCTTAGTAATAAGGACCAAATATATACAAAGCGCATATAGACGTGCTGATTTAGCATTGCTCTGTGAGACATAGTCTTATCTCTACAGTACATGTATAGCTGTCCCTCCTTATTAACAGTTCTACTTATACGTGTTATCCGTTTATCCAGTTCTTCTGGATCATAGACAAGATCTACACACGTATTTAGTAGAAGCGCCTTCTTTTCTAATTCATTAGCAATTACTATGTAGTGTAGATACTTGTTTATTGCATTGTTGGGTAAAAGAGTAGGTACAAGTAGCTTATCTATTAGCTGCATTAATTGCTTATCTTCAGCTATAGACACTGCAACTATAACGTAAGGGAGATACAGGTCATCTGTATCTCCTTTTTGTACACATATACAGCTAACTACAGTCATCTTTTTACATCTAATATGTCTATTAAGTAATCATAGGCAGTTGAACCAATTAACTCATAGAACTTATTTCTTCCACTACTACTGTTAAGCGCTTCAATAACTCTAATTAACTGTACATGCTGTTTTCTATCATCAAACAGGCTATCTAGTAAAAAGTCACATAGGGGCCATTTATCCCTAAGTATAGACTGTCTACTAATAATGCCATTGCATAGTTCTTCATTTATGTCTTTACGCTTAGGTAAATAGACATAATACTTGTTATGTGGATACAGTAGAACTAAATTAATCAGTTGAGGTATTAGCGCAGTATAAGATTTATACCTACCAGTCTCCTCATCTCTATCACTATCAAAACAGAAGCAGATACTATTAAACTTTGTTAGCTTGTGTGCATAGTTTAACAGGCCGTATACTCCCAATATTCCACAAGACTGCATTCCTAGTTCATACAGAGAAATAGTGTCCATAAATCCCTCACAAACACATAACATGTCTTTCTTGTTATATAGACTAAGGAACTGCTCAAGTACTAGAGTATGTATAGTAGTGCTTAGGTTCTTATATCTAGGTATATAGTCTGAAGGCGGCCCTACATATCTACCTACAAAGGATGTAATATGACCTCTATCACTTACTAGGGGAAACATTACTCTAGTCTTAAAGAACTCCTTATTAGTAGAACTACTTAATAACCCTGCCTCTATTAGTTCAGTACGTCTAAAAGCACTCTTTAAACTAGTACCAGAAGCATAGCCTACGCCTATCTCCTGTAAAGTACTGTTCTTTATATTACGTCTGTCTGTTAAATACTGTAGTACTAAGGGAGAGTCAAAAAGATCTTCCATGTATACAGCTCTTACTTCTCGTAGTAGTTGTAATTTCTTCTCCTGTTCTGCGGTTAATTTAACGTTACGTCTAATACCATATCTATCACACAAGTCATAGATACTTTCTTTAGTAAGACTGTCATCACCTAAGTTTATTAATGCGTTTAGCTGTATGCTATTTGCCTTAAAGCCACAAGAAGCGCTATGACAGAATACATACTCATCATTAATTACACTAGCAGTCTTTATTCTGTGACATTTAGGACAGTCAATACGGCTGTAGTAACTGCCTAATATATCACTAATTTTTACCTGCGCTCTAATCTCATTAGTTAGATGTCCCATTAGTAACAAAGGCTAAGTATTTAGGATCAATATAAACGCAACTGTCAAAATCATTAGGACTGCCTACTACTCTAATTCCTTTAATCAATGGACATCTAGAGAGAGCTACATAACTCATACCACTAGATCTGCCCATAAAGTAATCAGTTCTATCCATACGCACCTGTATATAGTCAGAAGTAATTCCCTGTATAGCATGAATAGTAGAAGCAAAGCTTAAACGTAGCGGCACATAGTTAATAGTACCCTGTTCAATTCCAGTCTCAGGATTAACTATTCTTTTCTGTATATAGCTAATAACAACACTCTTCTCATTGCGCAGTAATCTTACAACTACACAGTTATTATACAGCTCCTCAACTATAGCCATATCGCCATTAGCAATATATTCTCCTGTAGCAACAGTATGATTAGTAATACATCTAACAAGACAGCCTACCTTTAGAACTAAAGGTTCTAGAAAGCTATCCCATGATCTATCTATCCTGCCCGTCTTATGCCCAATGTATTCAGTAGAACGATTATCTATACTAGCTAGCTTTGCCCCATTATACGCAGCAACGTCTCTCTTAGTACTGAATAGAGTAAGACCTAAGAAGTCTGGATCTAGCTCCTTATGAAAGCAGTTATTATCTATTAATAGCTGTTTTATCTTTGCAGTATTACCGAGTCTTAAGTCATTCAGTGCTTCTTTAAATAGAGGATCTGTCTGTCTATGTACCTTAGTAAGAACTTCTACATCAAAGCGATCAATATTTATTGAATCAAAGTAAGGCTTACCTTCAATGGGAGGCAGTTGAGCAATATCTCCTGTTAGATATAACTCTAGTTGTCTATTAGTTGCAGCTCCATATCTATCCATAGCCTCAATAAGACTATCAATATATTGAGCAGATAGCATTGGAGCCTCATCAATAGCTATACCATTCTTTGATTTAAATAGATTAGAGAAGGATCTAAATATCTTTCCAGTAATTATCTTCTGAACTATTTGTTCTGACTTTATGGCTCCTAACAAAGAATGTATAGTGCAGGCAGTCTCATGTAGATTTACAGCAGCAATACCAGTACTAGCTGTAAGTATCAGTTTGTTTTCTTCTACTGCTTGTTGCAGCTTATATGTGTTATGAGTAACAACATAGTCCTGTGTTACGTACAGATGACTAGGATGATCAATTAATATGCATCTACCTGGCTGATAAGATCCCTTTCTATAGATCTTCATAATGCGCTTGCCTTTAGGTCTCTTACCAATACCTAATTGCTCTAAGTACTTTACCTCAACAACATATATAGGCTGTCCCTTAGCAAAGCTTTCATATGCCACTACAAAGCCACCCAGTCCCCTAATAAGATCAAGCAGTACATGTACATAAGATCCTGCTTTATCCTTATAGAAGTAGTAAGTATTGCCTTTTCTCTTTTGTAAAGAGTTAGATAGCTGATACAGAAAGAGAGCATTAAATCCTTTGTTGTTTTTTATATAGTCAACGTTATACTTAAAGTGACTTCTAGTATGAATAGAGAGTATTTCAGTAGCAGCTACTATTCTAGTCTTAACATCTGCTCTTAATAAGGTATAAGCAGCGCATAGATTAAATAGATCATCCGTATAACCAATAATATTCTGTGGATATTGAATGGGAGATTCAATCAGAGGAATATACAGATAGGAGTTAGATACTTGCCGTCCATATAAATTATAAGTACTGTCTGTATATGTTTTACCTCTATGCGTATAAGTCCATAAATGATCTTTGCAGCAGATGCATCTAGTATTGTCATTAAACAGTATTTCATACATCTCTAGACGAGCATTATCATGTACTTCTAATACATCTGCAAAGGAGCCATCTACTGTAGCTACTTTAGTGCCGACCTTAATACTTGAGTTAAGCATCCATCCTCTATTTGTAAGCACTAAAGCGTCCATTGGTAAAGCCTTACCACTACCAGCAACGCCTGATACACTCTTAATACGTGTCAACATTAGTTATCTTTTCCTACATAATAAATACATTCTCAGCGCCATACGTCTCTTTATACGTACTTATACGCTTTTTACTTTGATTAGCAGGCCATCCCATAGGATCAATAAAGTCTATTACAACACCACACGTCTTTCCATTTGCTCTTCTTAGTACGCGTCCTACTCTCTGTAGTAATAAATTAATAGAAGAACCACCATAAGTAATAACTATGCGCTCTAGATAAGGTATATCTGTACCGGCACTAACTAGCTTAGGTCCTGCTATTACAATAGCGTTTGACTGCTTGAGCACATCTAAACAACTATTAGTATTACTCTTTGCTACTACAATATTCTTATTGGGATACTTGTCAGCAATAAGTCTTCTAAGTATTTCAGCGTGATTGTTCTTCTGAGTATTAATAGTGCTTACTATGATAAGAGTAGATAGATTAGAAGCAACTAAATCAGCTATTAATTGATTACGTGCCGTGTTATTGATAATTAGAGATCTTATCTGCATGTTGTACTTGAATTGATCAAATGCTCCATATAGCCACTTAGGACTACATTTACCTGCAGGTGCTGTATAAAGCTCTATGCGAGGTTGACTAATGTGTTGATTGTCAATAGCAGTTTTCTCTGTATATTCATAGAGCACATCACCAAACATAGTGTTTACTAGTTCATTTAATACTGGCTCTTCAAAGTGAGGAGTAGCTGATAAGGCAGTAATAAGATGTACGCCTACTAGCATGTTATAGAGAGTAATACCACTTCTATTTAAGTAGTAATGACTCTCATCAAATATAGCGTAGTCAATAGTCTCTAATCCCTGTACCTTTATAAGAGAGCCGACTAGTCCAATAGTAATGTCTGCCCATATAGTAGTCTTTCTTCCATTACCTACATAGTCAACAGTAAAATCAGTATCTGCTAAATATCTACTAATTGACTGAATAGTTTGTTGCAACAAATCAATCTTAGGTACTACTATCAGTACTCGTTTAATTGGTCCCTGTCTAATAATAAGTTTTCTACACAGCTCACCCATAATCCACGTCTTTCCACTGCCAGTAGCAAGCTTAAGAATGCCGCTACCTTTAGTAATTACTTCAACTATGGCTTCCATCTGATGTGTATATAAACCTGTTCTCCAGCCCTTAGTAAATACAGAGACAGGCGCCCTTAATGAGTGCCTGTCTACTGTAGATATTAGCTGCCTTATTTCCTCTGTAGGCATGTATCTATCTAAAAGTTATTGAGGTCTGTATTGCTTTGTTGTTGCTGTGTTTTTTGTTCATAGCTCTCAGTATTACTACTTGGAGAGGTATAGTTAGCTCTAAGTAGTGAGGAGTATTTACTTAGAGGCACTCTTGTCTCTACAAATTCAGGCTTGACTTCATTCCAATGAGTTACAATCTCATTAAGCTCATCTTCTAGGTAACGACCAGCAGAAGTAAAGCTTAACTGATTAATAGACGCGCCAGGAATAGAAGTAACATCAATCTGAGTCTGGAAGAGCAGAGGATTAAAGAAGTCACTACTGCACGCTCTACGCATCTTATTTAAATGCTCATCAAAGCCACATACAGGCTCAATACCTGCCTTCTCATCTCCAATTACTCCTTGTAAATAGATGCGGCTAAGAGTAAAGTTAGCGGGAATATAAGACATACGAAATACATTATTAATATCCCATGTAGATGCAAAGTACAGATCACTGACATGAGTATAGTCAATAGTCTTATTCTTCTTATTCTTTACTCCCAATTGAGTAATGTAGAAGATTAGATTGCCCCGTTCTTCACATCTAGTCTTTTCATCTACTCTATTCTCCTGCATACGAATACACTCAGCACAAGATAATCCTCTGGAACCCATAGCCTTACTTGCTTCTAATGAGGGACTAGGAACAGCGTAGTTATTCTCTTTGCCTCTGGTATACATATAGCGAATAGGACTACTAATAGGAGTATTGGTTACATCTGTTCCATCTAACTGCCCTACGCATTCACAGTACTTCTTGTACTTCTTATCAGCTCCAAACTTAGATAGACCATGCGTATGATTATACTCAACTACATAGCCTCTAATAGAAACGATCTCACTTAGATTAAATTCTTGTGCCTCATCTCTAAACACTTCTAACACGTTCTTCTCTTTTTGATCAGGAGAAGGCGCTTTGGTGTAGGGCATACTAATAATAAACTTACCATTACTGTATCCTCCTACCTTATAGCTAGTTGGAGGCACCAGGTTATACGGAGTAATTCCTGCATAGCTCTTACTAGACGTACTGTTTAATGCATTGTCAACCACATTTGAAATGCCCAGCTTATTAGCCAGTTCTAGAAATGCAGACATATCAGCAGAACTGACGCTATTTGTTTTAGTCATATTAGGATGTTGTTACTGTTAATAAAATACTCTACTCTCATTAATGCCACCTTAATAGACACATTACCAAGCATTACCTGCTCTCTTAACAACTCAAAGTAATTTAGAGCTCTACTTGTCATACCAGTACACTCCTCTAACATATTCCTTGTGATAAATAAATACCACAGCGTATTAGAGTCTAGTCTCCACAGTAATTCATAGTTACCTCTGCCTTCTCCTATGTAGCGCAGCACATCTATATTCTGAGTTACATACATCTTCTGTATATGCTCATGCGTTATTAGTGTGCCTATTTCTTCTAAATACTCTAACTCTTCCTGCCACTTAACAGGATTAGCCCATCTCTTACATAGATCTGTAAATAAAGACCACGCATTAGGAGTAAATAAAGATCTCTTGTCTTGAATTAAATGCTCAAAGTCACTATAACTGTAATGACTCTTAGCCCTTTTATCTAGTACAAATACTTGTGTCTTTCCCTTACTACTAGCTCTTGCGTCTTTACAGCTTCTAACTAAATAGCAGTTATACGTTAGCTGTCCATCCTCATTTAAATAAGGACTCTCTTTACTTAACGCTTCTAACTGCTTTGATGTTATAGGAGTAGTTATTATTGTAGGCTTATGCTTATAGCATAGATATAAGTCCTCTAAAGGTTTAACTAATGTAATTGGCATTACTGAGCGTCCTTTATAGAGCAATAGTACTGTTCTAGTTCTAATAGATTGTTAAAAGAAGTAGGGGCGGCTTTTTGCTTCCATCCTTTTAATAAGCATATGTAGCTATGTAGAGGAGTTCTTACATTATTAGCTGTATATCTTACTAGCAGTTCTAATGTATTTATTAGATCTGAATTAGGATTGCACATCAGTTGACTTACTACATCATTAGTAAGAATCTTTACTACAGTGTTAGGATTTGTACTCTTAAGCCAATTACTACATATAGAGCTAGCAAGGCTATAGTTAGATTCATAGAGAGCGTGCCAAAACTCTTCTCTGTTTCTACTTAGAGATCCAATAAGCACTTCACCAATAGGCTTATCTATTTCTAGAGACACGTAATAATCAACTAAACTACCTACCTGTCTTAGATTACCATCAGCAAGCTGACTAACTATCTCCGCATCTTTATTAGAAATAAAGGGCCACTGTTCCTGTATATAGTTAGTACAGTTAATAGGACTATGCTTATTTAGCTCTAGCTCCTTGCATCTACTTACTAGCGCATCTAAGATAGTATTTGCTAGTCTGCTTAAGTCCATAGATATTAGTATCCATGTGGTAGTGGTAGGACTAGCATCAATAAAGCCCAGTAGACTTTGTATATGCGTACTTGTAAGTAGCTGTATCTCATCTAATACTACAAACTTTCTAGTTACTTGTTGCAAGTCTCCTAGGTACTGAGGAGCTTCTTTAGCCCATAAACTGATATCTGCTAACAAGTCAGACATGCCATCTAGACTTGCGATTTGATGCCAGTATACATTGTGCAGTTCTCTTGTAGATTTAGTGCAGGAACTACACACTCCACAGGGCTTACTGGTGTCTGATAGACACATAACAGACTTAACTGTTAACTCTGCTAATAAAGATTTACCTACACCAGGCGGCCCCGTTATAAGTATTGCACTAGGAAATTTATTACGATTAATGCAGTTACGCATATACCTAACTGCATTGTCTTGTCCCTTATACGTATTCCACATACTCCTAAATTCCACACAGACTAAGAAATCTAATAATGTCCTGTTTAAATAAGTACGTATGACTAAACTTAGGTACAGGCAATACATAGTTACCATTCATCTCTTTAGGCAAATAATGCAGCGCTATAATGGGATTCCATGTAACTACTACTGGGCGCCCTTCATACATTAAGCCCTTTTTATTCCTATATTCTCCAATAGTCGCCTTCTTACCAAACATCTGTTTTACTGCCTCACCAGAAGCAGCAAGTATAGGTGCTCCTGCTCTGCATTTACTTATCTCATAGTTAGTCCACGTACTGCACTTGATAATACAGTCACTTAAGTCATCTTTAATGCCTTTAGTGCTACAACTAATAGCGTTAGTAAAGAATATATCTTTGTCTATCTCTGAGTCTCCACTAATACTTCTAAGTACCTTTCGTAGAAATCCACCAGCATTGTCATATGTAGTTGCCTCTACTAATACCTGCTTCTTTGTCTCTTCTTCTTTACCACTATAGGCGCTAATAATAATGCCTCTTACTTGACTAAGAGGCACTTCTGATTGACCCCATATAGGAGTCATATAGCCATTATTAGATAAAAAGCAATTGCTGCAGCTATTAGGAAGACCTAACGCTCTATAAGTCATAAGCAGTAGAAGGAGACGATAAGAATATATTGTTGTACGTACTAATAATTACCTGTTCTGACATCCGTTCAATCTGTAAAGTAATAACGTCTTTATTACTATTAGGATTACTGTCTACATAGTAGCAAATAAGAGCCGCCTTATAATCAGATAAAGTCATAAGTGTTTACTCAATTAATGTGTAGAGGATTGCAGTAGTATCAATATCTGCACTGTCTGGACTACTTATTAGCAGAATAACAATAGTTGTATCTGCTAAATAAGTAATTCTCTGTTCTAAGAGAATACCAATGCATGTATTGTCTGTTAGTGACAACGCATACTTTAAACAGCATAGGTCAACCTTTACAGGAACAAAGGAACTAGAGTTACCCGCAGTAATCTTTAACGTCGCAGGATCTTTACTAGTATTGCTGTATATACACAGCTTACCCTCCGTATTACCCTCTAGACTGATATAGTTACCATCAGCATGAAAGTCTATTGCTGTATCTAGTTCTAGTCTACTTACAACAACAGAGCCGCCTACTTCTAGCTTATTCTTAATACCATCAAAGGTACGATCAACGCTAGTAATTGTCTTTAGACTGCTATAGCTTACAATGCCCTTATCAGAGCAAAAGCATATCCACTTATTACTGCTGTTGTATCCTAGACAGAGATTATTTCCTAAATAGGACAATGCATTAGTAAATACATGAGCAGGTAAAGATACGCTAATAGTTCCAACACTACTTAACTTGGATAAATACAGATGTGTTCCTGTACTGCCAAACTTACCAGATATGCTTAATTCGTCTGTAGTGCCCTTTAAGTTAATAGTGCTACTATCAAATGATTTAGCAATACTGCTTAACTTTAGTAGATAAGGCGCCAATATGTTGTTATCTTCAGCTAGTACAGTATAACTAGTCTCACTAAGAAATTTAGATCGACTTATAGATGCATTAGTTTGAGACCATAGACATTCAGAGATACTTCCTAGATTAAGAAGAGCAAAACAAAGCATATTGTTTTCAACGTATACCTTTAGATAGTTAATCTTGCCCACTACCTTATTTAATAAGGCAGTCAGCTTAGTATGATGTATTAAACAACTGCCATTTGTATACTCACCACCTTCTAAATTAACGTAGAACTTACCCGCAGTAAGACTGTTTGTTGCTGAAACCATCAGCACTCCATCTTCTACAGACAGTTCAACACACTGTTCACTGCTTGTATTGTTCTTGCTATTAGCAAAAGATATAGCTAGTTTTACTGTCTGCTTAAATGCAGAGATGTTTGTAATGTGAAAAAGCATTGTTTATTTTGTACTTTAAAAAGAATATTTATTCACTGTCATCATCATCTTCGTCCTCCTCATCTTCCTCATATATGATTTCTTTTATACTAAGATCTGCTAATGCAGCTCTAATGTCAGCAATCTGTTTATACAGACTATTAAGATATGTAGTTATATCTTGTTCAGGAAACAATTTAAATACGTATTCAACAATTACTGTACTTACTTCACCATTATTACTCTTATTCTCACCAGTCAATATGTATCCGTAGTAGTTACTGTTTTGAGATATGCTATTTATTCTGCGAATTAAGGTTAGCTTATCTTTACTATCAACATCAATAGCTCCTACTGCCATTCTAATGTCAATGTAGCCATGTACATCTGATCTAGTAGGAGGATCTAAGTATGTAAAAGAAGCAAGAATGCCTGGAATAATAGCCTTCCAGGTTCCCTTCCAAACAATCTCTATACTGTACTTATTTCTACTGCAGAAATGAGAAGCCTCAAACCCCTCAATAAACTTATCAATACTAATTTGAACTGTCATCTATTTAGTCCTTAAGTTAATATTACCAAATCTTCTAATGTTTTCTTCTCTTGCTGCTTTTGCTTTTTCTTTTCTATTAATTAAGTATGCATGTACTGCCTCCGTATTTACTTCATAGTAATCTATGACTTCTTTTATTACAGACACGTCTAAATTGTAATCCTCAGCTATTTCTTCAATACTATAGCCTTTTTCTACTACTGAATAAATAATTGTATCTAATGTAACTCTAGTGTTATTAACTAGTAGAACTCCATCTTTGTTTGTTGTAATAGTCCTTATTTCTTCCAACAATTAGCAATTGTAAGTGAACTAAAGCCGCCAGTCTCACACTTAAAGTATCTATACAGCATTTCTCCCTGTATATCCTGCATCATATTTCTTAGATGTTCTCCTACTTCATAGGTCATAGTCTCCTCTAACTCATATACGATCTCATCATGTACAAGAGCTACTATCTTATTAGCAACGCTATACTTATTATTTATCTCTTGTAAGTACCTCTTAACTTGAGGAAGGGTGTACTTTAACTGATCAGCACAGAAGCCCTGTACACATGCATTAGGGCCCTTTCTCTTAGCCGCATTATCCAAACCCTTTGAATTGCTTTCTTCTACCCACAGCCATCTGTTAGTAGGAAGCTTAATGCGTTTACATTTAACGGCCTGCCAAGCAGTTCTGTCTAACCATTCTCTTAGCATGTAGTACTTACCAAAGTAACTATCAAGTACCTCTTTGGCCTCTTCTACGGAACACTTTAAGTCATTAGCCAGACCTACTTCAGTCTTGCCATAAATAACGCTGAAGTTAAGTATCTTACCTCTGTATCTATAATCTATACCATCGTGTCCTCCTTTACTCTTTTTGAGAATTATGTCTGGTGTGTAGTCTTTTAATGCGGGACATAGACCTATTGCAGCAGTTAGATGAGGATCTGTATATGGATTGTCTAGAGGTTGATTATTGCTGTCTAGAACAACTACGCCATTGTTATCTAGTAAGTAGGGTACTCTCTTCTTCTCATAGAAAGGAGCTAGTCCTGCTTCATCATTAGCAAAGGCCATTGCAGTTAGTACTTCCTGAGAACTAAAGTCAATGCCTGCAATTAAGTAGCCAGGTCTAGCAATATAGCCACTTCTTATATCGTAGTTACCTCTTGCAATAACCTGCTGTAAATTCATCTTATAGCGCTTACTACCTACAATAATGTTAGATGAAGAAGACATACGACCTGTACCTGCTCCAACTGCATTAGTAGTTGCATGAAGCGCCTTAGTTACAGGATTAACAATATGTACATACTTGCGTATCTCTGTTAATAGCTTCTCCTGCTTCTTATAGGTAATAAGAGTGTTAACTATTTGCTTAGCTTCTTCCTTATTAGTAACATTGCCTAAGTCAATATCATCTTCCTCTTCTTCTTCATCCTGCTCTAAGAATTGAGTCATAATTACCGCGTTTAGTGCGGGCAGGTTAACTTTGTACTTTCTACTAATGTATTGAGCTAGCTTAGTTGGGTTGTTAAACAGCTTAGTTACTTCTGGCGCTACACTTAGTATAGGAATTAACTGTCCTGTATCATCATCTAGTTCTAGAGATACAGATAAAGGCTGATCTAACTGCTTAGCTAAGTCAATCTTAGTTAGTATAGATAGCTTTTCTAGCTCATCAATAAACGCATTCATCTTATTAGTGTCAATGTTAAAGCCATCATACTCAACGATAGCTAGAATACGCATTGCATTCTGATCTAAGTTAAACGCATCTATACAGTCATACTCATCTCTAAGAACAGTAAATACTTCCTGTATTAAGTTTAACCAGGCAGTACTTACGTCTAGTGCTGAATACTTTATCTGTTGCTTAGATAAAGTATTACTAGACCATTCAGATGTCTGCAGATCCTTACTAAGTTCTACGCCAGCAAAGTGACGCATAATTGCGCCTAATCCTGCGCCTATTGATTTACCCTGTCTCCAGCCAGTAGCAGCATAGAGAGTTTTAAACATTACCATAGAACAGTAGATATTATCTAACTCTAATCCATAGTGATGCTTTATCTGACGTATCTCAAAAGCCGCATTATGTGCCCAAATCATATGACTACTGTTCTTAAGTAGTAGTAATAGATTAGTAATGTCTATGCTGTGCAGATCTATTACGTATGTAGTAGATGATCCAATCCAATTAATGCTTAATAAGCGTAGCTTGTTGCAATAGGGATCTAAGCCAGAACTGACATTTGTGTATTCATCTTTAACGTAAGTCTCAAAGTCAATACCTACTATGCTATTAGGAGTAAGAGCAGCTAAGTTCTCTATTACTAGATAATCTAGCTGCTCTCTTGTTACAACATAGCAGTGACTACTGTTCTGTTGTTGCTGCTCCATCTTCTACCTGCTGTGAAAAAGCAATATCTTCTAGGGGTAAAGAAAGCTGTCTAGCAGCAAACTCTGCTTCTGCATCATACAGACTAACTTCCATGTTAGATTCAAAAGCACCTAAAGGACTAGTAGATACCTTTACTTCTGTTAGTTCTGCTGTATTAGTTCCTACAGAGCGTTTAGTATTACTACTAATATTAGAATAGGGGAGTGCGTAAGAGGACTGCGTATTAGTAGAAAGACCTAACTTACTTACTAAGTTTTCACCTACACTATTAATACTCTTAGTCAAGTCAAACAAGCTCTGCAACTGTTCAATCGTTAGACTATTTGGCTTATTAAGAGCCTTAGTAATAATCTTTACAGCAGCATCAATGCTGCCTCCATCTCTATTCAAAGGTGACATATTGTTTCAGTCCTGCTACATACGCATGTCTAAATGCCTCTACTTGGCTCATAAACTCAGTAAAGTCTTGAGGAGTAATAGTATTTAAATGATACGCCTGAAGATTAGCTAGCTTTTGAGCAATAGTAGACAAGCTCATTACAGGAGCAAGTCTCTTCTTTGAAGCTACTACTGGAGTAGGTAGAGCCGTATCTAGAGCATCACTTAGCTCATCCGTGGAATTGTTCAATTCAATATCAGTTGCAATAGTCATAACAAAATACACAATAACGGGTTACTGATTAAATACGCACATTAATAAGATCTCTTAGCTCATCTAGTACAGCAGGATTAGCTAGTAAATGCGCCTTAAGATTCTTTTCTCCTTGAACCTTTATTAGTTCTCCTGTAGAAAGTGTAAATGAATAGAAGGAGCCATTAACCTGTATAAGACCTAACTTCTTTCCCATCTTAATAACGTCAATAATGGGATCATAGTAAGTCTTTACGCGGCCCTCCTCATCTTCTTCAAGCACAACCTGAAGATCAATACTTCTATTAGCCTTGCCGTACTTAGTCTTAGTAAGTACAACATGAACATCAAACCCAGTAATACCTGAACTATCTTCAGCCTTAACACTAGGCTTGCTTAGACGAGCAATAATAGAGCTATAGTATGCCATAGCTTTACCACCCATGCCGCCTTCAGGATTGCCGTAACCACTAAGGTTAATACTGCGCATCTGATTAATAAGAATAAGAACTACGTCATTAGCTACACACTTAACACTAAAGATAGGAAGAGCTTCAGATAGAAGACGCGCTCTAGTACCCATAGCACTAACTTCACCTATATCCTTGTCTTCATCAGATAGCTTCTCTGGTACAAGACCGCCAACACTATCTAATATTACACAGCAAAAGGGACTGCTATCCTTATTCTCTCCTAACACCTTCTTTATAGACGTAAGCGCCTGTTCAGCAGTATTAGCTCTAACAAGAATAGTCTTTTCAGTGTCTAGTCCTAAGTTAGCCGCATGTTCTGTTGTGTAGCCTACTTCTGCTGCCTCTATATAACAAACTGCTTTATTAGTCTGTCTCTGTATATCAGCAGCAATACTTAGCGCCATTAATGACTTTGTTGTCTGTTCCAATCCCATTAGTTGAAGTATTACTCCTCTTGGAATACCTCCACCAAACAGATAATTCATAGAAGGACTAGTCAGCTTAATGCGTTCAAAGTTGTAGTTATTACCTACTAATACGTTCTGTTTACCAACAACCCCGCCTAGTATCTTTCTGTATTCATCTAAGTTCATATGTCAGTACAGCTATAAAGAGCAACTAAACAATACACATTAACAACTGTATATCATTTATAGTTTAAACCCTTCTTGTAACTGTCTAAACACGTATTCAGACATAATTACAATATTGCCGTATTCTTTACTGTTGACTATATGTAGTTGAGTAACGTCATACTCCTTTGCTGCTAAGCCTAGCTTTAAGCTATCACTTCTACTTTTAATAGACACCGTAAGTATAGTGCCGTCTGCAAGAACCAGCTTTCCGTCTCCATCTCTAAACTTAGCTCCACTTGCTTCGGTGGGCACTAAGTTAAGTTTTTGCACTACCTGCTTCTCAATAGAACGACCTCTTTCATTGTTATTCCTGCCTATCTTAATTCTCTTAAGATTAGTAGCAGGATGTAGCTTACCCTTTATATAAGGGTCATACCACAAAGTAGTAGACTTATCTAACGCACTACACTCTTCACACTTTAAATCCCTGTTCTTACAGTTAGCTTCAAATTCACTAGGACATGTCATACAAAACACGCTTTATTAATATGGACAATAAATACATCATAAATATTGGTGCTTATTTATATGCAGCTTAAATACAATACTTCTGCACAGATAATTGATTCAATTACTGCAGATCTAAAGTTAATCGTTAATCCTTTAATTACGCTAAAAGACAGCTCTAACTATACATATAAACTGCTTAACCTAGCTAAGGGCAGTTCACATACTCTTACTGTAGAGCCTAACTACGTACTGCGCTATCTAGCTATAAGCAGCACAGACACATTTACTATCTGTATTAACAATCAGTTTGAATATCAAACAAATACATTTACTTGGGACGCAGGGCCCAATAGATCTGGATTTACTAATCTTACTCCCGTATCTACAATAAAAATTACTAATCCAACAGGAATTAGTAATTCAGGGGGAGTTCAATTTAGCAATCCAACTTCAATTGAAGTTAATTATCTGTTTATTGTAGAAGGCATAGCCTAATCAAACGTATAAGTCTTAAATAGAGAAGAAGGTAGCACTGTATTTGACTTTGTCTTGCTCTTCTTTTTCTTTTCTACTAGTGTAGAACCTACGTAGTAATACTTGTATCCATCTACAGGTCTTACCTCTTTGCTCTTATCTTCAATAACCACCTCAAAGACATCCCAGTGAAGATTATTAGAGGTTACTGCGGTTGTATCTTGATCTACAATAAGTGTACTGCAACGCATCTGACGCATCTTTACATGCTGATGGGGCTTAATAGATAACATAATGTAATCATTATCTGCTTTTAGCTTTATGATCTCAGGCTCATTAACGTTATCATTAATAGTCACTATACTAATAGCGCATCTATCCTCTTTATTTAAAGGAATAACAATCAAACTGCTCATAGTCATTTACTGTATCTGTTGTAGATTATGTAGTACTCTAGTCTTTATACTTGGATGTTCTTTGTTTAACTGCGCGAGATTATTAATATAGCATACTATTAAATCAGACACTCTTGTAGGCTTATTAAATGTAGCAGAGATGAGTACTCCTTTAATCCTATCTCCATTACACAGACACCTGCGTATAGTGGGCCACTCATAATCAACTCTTTCCCAGTAAGGAGTCATTACACTGTAAGTAATAGATGCGGCCAGTAGATCCACATTCTGCATACAACTGCTTAATTCCCTAATAGTAATAAGATGAGGATACCTAGAGCGTTGATACTGCGTCTTATTTATAAATTTAACTGTAAGTCGTGTCATTTAATTATTTATATTAGTAATCCAATATACTAAGC
>Ga0129333_10001081_pt1 | contig 24269 bp, 29 predicted proteins | sample CPB6_08_DNA_FD_94474 | JGI IMG/M metagenome (GOLD analysis project Ga0129333, IMG submission 94474) | Freshwater to marine salinity gradient microbial communities from Chesapeake Bay, USA - CPBay_Sum_0.6_0.8_DNA | ecosystem: Environmental > Aquatic > Marine > Coastal | place: USA: Chesapeake...
AAAGATATGAAATCCCTTAGGATCATTATAATCGCTCCAAGTAAACTCACCATGATTGCCAAGGTAATGAATATTGCCAGAAGAGGACTTATGATGATAATGACCAGAGCAAACAAGATCAAAACGGTTAAAAATGCTAGCATCGTCACCGTGCGACACCATGGACCCCCTGTACATCTCAAATCCAGCGAGTTCCAAATGTCCAAAACAGACTTGCGCGTTTGTTCCACGAATCTTCTCCAATGAAAGTTTTCTGTTCTCATCACATATCCATGGTAGCATAAGAACGATTAGACCATCAAAGTCAACTTCTCTTGGCAGTTGATCATAGATATGAAACGGGTATTGACCCCTAACGAGTTCGTTAAGAGCGTTTACTGAATTAGTGTTCTTATAGTAAGTATCATGGTTACCAGCGATGATATGCACATCATAATTACGTCCAGCAATCGGGTCCAGAAAATCTTGTCGAAGACGCCGAGCAGTGTTAATATTAATGTACTTACGACGGTCAACGAGATCACCAAGATGGCATATCGTTGATACTCCTTCCTGTTCCAAAGTAGGAAGAAAAATGCTGCTAATAAATTGTTTATTATTATCGAGAAAAGCAATGCCGTCATTTCGAACACCCCAATGGGTATCTGTAATTAAAGCAATTTTCATCTAACAAAGTTTTTCTTCTTAGAGGGTGTTGTAAATTTAGTATTGTTATGCTTAATAACCGCAGCATTACAATAATCTCTAATTGCTTCTAGACGATGCAAATAGTTTGTTCTTTCGTTTTCATGCTTTGTTTCATTAAATGCTCCTTCCACAAGATCCTGAACGATTTGTGGAACAAGATGCATATTATGCTTCAAGTTCATCTTCAATCTCCACATTATTATCAATCATGAGTTCTTCTAACTTATTCTTTTTCTTCTGTTTTGTCAACAGTTCTTTTTCTTCGAAAGAACGAATGATCTCAGAAGAGTATTCATTTGTGTGGCTTCCAGTCGCAACATGCCTATCATGGAATATAGAATCCATCTCTTCGTTTGTAAACTGATTTTCAAAATTCTTGTGTTTAATGTATGTCTGTTTTTTTTCTTTAGCGATGCGCCTAAGAAAAGCATTCCATGCAATCTGAGTAAAGTATGCAAATGGATTTGTAGATTTTGTTGGATTAAAATTATCCACAGAAGCTATACAGTTCTCAATACCATCTGCGATCATATCATCTCTATAAGAGTAATTCATGAAGTTTGGTTTATATGACAACTTTGTGCATATGAGAAGCACACACTCTCCAACGTAGTTAGGAATGGGTGGCTTAGGTTCATTGTTTTCTTTAGAAAGAACAAGCTTTTCATGATACACTTTCATGTGTTCATAAAGAGTCTTGTTATTAACATAATGTTTAGTTGCCATTAATTTACCGTATTGCTAGCTGGTTGAGACATATAAAACTTTATAGTTTCTTCGTTTATGTTTGGTTTTTTTCTTGTTCTTTGATTAAGATAATTTTCTAAATATTCAGTAGATCTTCTCAAATTTGCTGTAAAGTTTTTATCAAAAGTTTTATAACAATAGATTCTAGAAGCAAAATAATACTTTATCATATCTTCGTTTATATTAATTATTGATACGATATTAGTTTTATTCAACGCTACATAATTTTGTGATGAAAACGGTATGTAATTTATTAGTATTGCACCGGCTTCTTCATTATCATCTTGTTTTATTACCAGAATCATTGGATCTTTAATGATTACAGCATTATCATTTTCTGAGTCTAAGACACCAACGATATCATCTCTATTAGAGAGTTTCACTAGAACATGCGTCATGCTTTTAATCCTACCGTATATATCTTATACTCAAATTTTTCTTCATTGTAAATGTTTATTCTCTCTATGAAGTGTAATAGTGTATGATTTTTCTTTGATTTCCAAGATAAATCATCAGATATATCATAAAGAGTACTGGTTGTTTTAGTCTCTGATTTTCTAAGACCACGACCAATTGATTGCAAGTTTCTTATCCTTGACTTCGAAGGAGAAGAAAATATAATGTTATGCAAGTTACGAATGTTAACGCCGGTAGAGAAAGTCCCATAACTAGCGACAATAATTGCATTCTTTTCTGACTCAACAATCTTACGAATCTGCTCACGTTCTTCTCCATCTATTTCTCCAGAGACAAAGAATACTTTTCTATCACCGGCATCATTTTTAATCATGTCATATAAAACTTTTCCATGCTTCTCGACATACTGAAAAAGTAATAGTGTATTTCCATTATCTAATGATAATGCTAAGTTTTTAATAAATCTATTTCTTGCATCATTACGTACAATAAAATCTATCTCATCCTGATATGATGCATCTTTCAACATCTTTTTAATCTCATCAGGATATTTGAGAACTATAGCTTTAATATTAAAGTCTGCGAGATGTTTTTGTTCTATAAGTTCAGCTGTAGTTGTAACTTTCTTTACAGCTCCGAATATTCCCTCTAAAACCAATCTATGGGTTTGAGTCCCGTCGAGAGTACCCGTAAAGCCAAACCTATAACGGCAACGATGCAACTTGGACATAATAGAAGCCAAAGAAGCAGCTTTAAATAAGTGAGCTTCGTCACCTATGACCACATCAAACTGTTCGAAATACTTCTTATCAAGTTTGTAAATCGATTGCCAAGTAGAGATTGTGATTGGTTTATCTGTTTGTTTATCTTGTCCTGAGAAGATTCTATGAACATACCTATCAGATTCAAAGCCATAATCGGCAAAATCAGAAGCAAGTTGACTAACCAAAGAAGTAGTTGGCACAATAATAAGAGTACGGGCATTGTAGTATCTCGTTAGTAAGTAAATGATAAATGATTTACCAGATGCTGTTGGTGATAGTAATAGAGCTCTTCTGTTTCTAACAGCATAAACAAAAGCTTCAAGCTGATAATCTCTTGGTTCCATTGTGGGTTTAATTTTTGATACGAAGTCTTTAGCTTCTTTCAAAGAAAATTCTTCACAGGAAAAATCATCTATATAGTCTATAAGATAGTTTCTTTCCTTACAAAACTTTTCAATATATGGTATAAGACCAGTGTATATTAAGCATGTTAATGGATTAAATAGTCTAATCTTTCCATCCCAAAATTTATTCTTAAAAGCTGGCATGAATTTATAACCGGGTACAAAGAAAGTGAAATAATCACTTAACTCTTGTGCTACGCCCGGTTCACATCTTACTTTTATATAAACTTCGTCGTGACGACTTATTTCCAATGAATCCAATTAACCACCCATAACGAATCGATTCCAATCTATTGCATTCTTAATGATAAAGTTTCTATTACTTATAGACTTAATAATAGTCTCTAATAACTCTACTTTTTCATTTTGGTATGCTACTTTAAGATTCATCTCTATGATATCTTTATCAGCATCCATGTACATTGGAATATCTTGTTTTAAGATAATACCTTTAGCTGGCAATTGCCAACCTTTTTCTTGTGATTCTTTAGTAGGTCCAAGAGTATAAAACTCATACTTATCTAGTTTTAGAGCTTTCATCTCTGACTCCATCTTTTTAAGACGAAGTCTTTCCTCTAAGAATACACGATAATATTTATTATGTAGTGCAGGGATCTTTAAACTTTCAGATGCTAGCTCAGTGCTATCAATCTTCGTGTCACTTGTCCACATCTCAACAATATCTTCAATCTTCATGACGTATCTCGTGTTAATAATATTTTTAATATTACCACATAAGTTTAAGTTTGTAAATGATTAAACGTCTTTTATTTCAAATAAAACGTATTTAAATGAAGCTGTAGCTTCAATATAGTCTACACTTTGATCTGTTGTGTCAAATGATAGTTTACTTAAGTCGTATGGATACGCGTCTACAAATACTATCTCGTAGTTTGCGTTTTTAGCGCTTGATAGTATCATCAAAGATATATCCGATCTTATACTGTCACCAGTATAAGTTTTTTTATCAGATAAAGCTTTATATTCTGAAAAGTCTTTTGGTTTACCTAAAGCTCTTATCCAGTTATGAATCTCTAAATAATTTTTAAGGTTTTCATCTACTCTAAAAGTGATATCTAAATCACCATAGTTTATGTGTTCACCGGGTTCGGGTATTTTTACGAAAGGATTTGGTGATTCATAAGATGGTAGAGTTATTGATGGTATGCTGACTTTTTGTATAAAGAAGTTAATATGTGGTGCTCGCTTAATAGAAAACTTAAAATTAAGCGGTGAAAGAAAGTTAGGATTTGTTGGTGTATTTTCTAAAGCTGTCATGAAGTCCCTGCATTATCACTCGGATGTGTTGAAAGTACATCAATAACCTTTTTAAGTTTGTTTTGTGTTTCTTGATCTGCAGCTTTCTTTTCAGGTGTTACCGGTGGTCTACGTAGTTGATTATTTGTTGGAGCGTTTACATTTGCACCAGAACCATCTCGAGAAGCTAAACTTGTAGCTACACTTCTAAGAGTAGCAGTAGTCTGTGAATCTTCTCTTGTATAAGAAGGTTGTCTCTGCTGTCTATTTGCAGGCTGCTGTCTTTCTGGTCTACCCTGCCAAGCCGGCAATCTTTCTCTATCTCTTGGATACATAGCTTGTGTATCTGAACCACCGCCACGTGTTGTAGAAGGATATTGTGGCAACACACCAGACATTGTCTGTGTTGGTATATTTCGCTCTATGAATTGTTTAAATTTTTTCATTAGAATATCCTTTCTAACTATTTTATTACTATTTATATAAAAAAAGGGGAGCCGAAGCTCCCCTTTGTAGGTGACCGGTTGACCCGGTTCTTTATTACATAAGGTTGTTAACGATAACTCTACGATAGTAGACGTTAGAATCCTTTGTAAGAGCACCAGCACCGGCTGTAGCACCTTCAGCGAATGGGTTTGCAACCATTCCGTAACGTGTCTTGAAGCCGATCTTAGGCTGGAAGCTGTTCTGGTCAACTGCACGAACCATCTGAAGAGGAACGTATGGGCAGTAGAAGAGACCAGCGTCGAACGCTGAAGCACCCTTATAACCAACAGTGAGGTAGTTGCCACCGATTGCGTATGGATCGATGTAAACACGTAGGCGACCGTTAAGAACACCAGCGAATGTGTTACCTGTGTCATCTACCTGAAGGTTGTTGCTGTTAAGAGCTGGTGTATAGTCAAGAACACCGGCCATCTGAAGAGCTGAAGCAACGTCTGAAGAACAGATAACAATGTTACCCTTGCCTCTACGTGTATTCTTAGCAATCTGGTTGGCTTCTCTTTCAAGCTGGAACATAAGACCCTTGAACTTTTCAACTGACCAACGGCCATTTGAGTCTGTATCGAGGTCGAAGATACCTGCAGTTGTTGTACCTTCCTGAGCACCAGACTGAGCTGTTACGTTGATTGTACGAACAACTTCGCGGTTGATTTCAGCAAGGATTTCAGCAGAAAGAATGTTTGAAAGCTCTGTTTCAGCATCAAGGCCGTGAATTGCCTTAAGATCCTGAGCGAGTTCCATTGTGTATTCTGCCTTGAGAGCACGTGACTTAGCTGTTACAGTCACCTTCTCAATGCTGAATGCCATTTCAGCGAATGCTGAGTTGGAATCAGTACCAAGAGCTTCTGCCTGAGCTGTTGACATGCCTGAACCGAAGTTATAAGCACCGTTAGCAGCGTTGTTAGAAACAGCTGGAAGCTGACCAACATGCTTCTGACCAAGTGTGTTAGCACCAGAAACAACAGAAGAGAACGCTGTGTTAACTTCGTTGTAGAATGTTTCTGTACCAGACTGTGATGCATAGCGTGAACGCATTGCGAAAATAAGGCCGGTTGGGCCTGTCATTGTCTGAACACCGCAGATGTCATAAGCAATGAGGTTAGGCATTGCACGACGAACGAGAGAAATCAATACTGGATCAAAAGTATCGATTGCACCTGTTGAAGCATCTGAACTTGATGCACCCATAAAGTTTGCTGGGATTGGCGATGCTTCTGAAAGAAGGAACTGGCTGTGAGCGCCTGACTCACGGAGAGCTCTTTCGGTATTTTCTAGAAGCTGAGCTGTAACCTGGCGCTTATGAGCATCCTTAATTGGATTAAGGTCATTATGCTCTAGGATTGGCGCCCATTTCTTTTGAATTTCTTCTACTAACATTTATCTTTCTCCTTTTAGCGAAGGTTCTAAATTATTTATACTATTTTATCTTTTAATAGTTCTTGAGATTGCCTGCACGTATGACTTGACACGTGGATCGGTATAGACCACATCTGTAGAAACTTCCTGTTCTTCGAACTCTTCTGTCACTACAGTTTGCGTGGGCGCCTTTTCAGATGTCTTGAAGAAGCTTTCCTTAATGATTGAAAGTTTCTTTGAGTACGTGTCAAGGTCACCGTCAAAATCGATGCCTTCTGAAAGCGCGCGGAACTTTTCTATCTGTGTAAGAGCAAGATCTGAACATAGTGATTCAAACACATCGTTCATTTCATGTCCTACAACATTAGTTCTAAGTTCACTATTTTCAGTAATAACCTCGTCTAACTTCTGTTCAAGTTCCTGTACTCTAAGAGCAAGTGATTCAAGTACATCTGTCTTATCAGCAGGTACTTCAATATAATGTTCTTCGAATACATTCTTAAGGCTATTAATGAATTCTTCCATTATCTCATTACGTAGTGTAGACTCAATAGCTACTTCATTTTCTTTCATCCATGATTCTACAACGTAATCTAGATATGTGTCTAACTTGCCAGCCATCATCTCTTCGATTTCAGAAGCCTTCTCAAGGAGTCTCTGTTCCATTTCTTCTTCGAGTCTTACTGTCTCTACATTAATAGCAGAAGAAATTGCTGCTTCGAAAAGAGTTGTTGCTTTTTCTTTGAATTCTTCAGAAAGATCTTGACCTTCGAACATTACTTCAAAATCTTCTTTTAGTGATGACTTCATTGCTACAGATGCAGCATTTCTAGCAGAGTTGTCACCAACACCATAATCTTTATTAGGTCCGTACTGTGACATTACTTGATCATACCACTTTACAAAGTCTTTTCTTGGCATCTGACCGAGAGCTCCAAGAACAGAACCAATCATCTGGATTCTTGATTTTGGATCTGCAACAGACATTGCACCAGCCTTTAGAGTATCAGCAGCATTTGAAGCTTCATCAATTGCTTCAACGCTTTCTGTTACTTCAATTTCTTGATTTTCTAGTTCTTTACTCATTTAAGGATCTCCTTAGTATTTTTAATAATTATTTATATAATTAACACGTTTAGATAAGTGTTTTATTGGATGAAATGCTGTTAATGAAATTTTCAAAAACAACTAGCTTATTAGCTTCAATTTCATCCATAGTCATCTTTTTGAATTGTGTTTTAATCTTTTCAGCTGCTTCTTGAACCCAAATGCCATTTCTTTCGTCATAAACCCAATCTACGTTTTCCATGATACCATGAACAAACGCGTTTGGAGCAGATGGATCAGCAACGATATCTGCAGCAGTTGCTAGATGAAAATCATTTTGAACTTCCATCACACCATTTTTTTCTACTAGAGATCCCATACCTCTCGATGAAACACCTAAATTTGCACCAGACTTTAAAAGACCTTTTACAATGTTTCCCATTGGTGTTTCGGTAATCTTTGCTTTTCCATAAACATCATTACCAGACCACTTTAATTCTGTGATCATATGTGAAACTCTATCAAGGTTGATAGATGGACCCTGAGGATGACCAAGCTCGCCATATGCTCTATTAGAGTTTACATTTTCTCTAACGTATCTTTCCAATTCTTTTTCAAGGATTGGCTTTCTATAAATTCTGCCGTTTCTATTTTTCTGTTCAGCCTGTAAGAAAATTCCCTTGATGAAATGTTCTTTTTCACCATTTTCTTTAGCTTCAGAAATATATTCTACGTCTACGACTTGTTCTGCTATAAGTTTCATTTTTAACCTCTATATGATGCGGCAGTTGCTAATACTGCAACGTTAGCAGCAATCGTATCAGTTGGATTCTTTTGAACAAAAATATATTGATTTGCTGGTATTGTGAACGTTCCAATAGTAACACTACTATTTGCTATTGTTATAACAGCAGCAGTAGTTGCACTAATATAAACAATAGGTGAATTATAAATCGTATTAGCTGTAGTTAAAGAAATTTGATTAGCTGTAGGTTTAATTATATTCATTTGCCCATAGCTTTCTTAGTTGCAGTAGCATACATTACTTCTTTTGCTCTTTCACCATATCTCTGCTTGAAACCGGCTACGTTTTTTTTCATACCCTTAACAATATCTTCGCGCTTCTTCATCTCAGCGTCAGACATCTCTCTTTCACCGAGTTCTTTTCCATGGTAGAATGTATCCTCTTTCCAACATTCTTTAAGTCCATGTACTTCACACATTACGTTCTCTGCAGTCATATTGCATTTTTTTTCAGATACTGTGCTACCTGTTGATGCATATCCATAATCAGTTGCATTTACATTTCTATCATCTTCTGAACCAACTTTTGAACCAGTAGTTTTCTTCTTAGCTTCAGCGACTTCTGTTTCTTCATAAGCTGCGGCGGCGGCTTCAACGCTACGATAACCATGTCTCTTGCCAGGATCATTCTTCTGAACTTTAGCTTCAGGCTTTACATTATCGGCGGTAAAAACATTCTTATTCTTGTTAACATCGCCACGATCATTAACAGTATGTGTTGCGAGAAAATCTTCTTCGCCTTTAGGAACATTTCTACCAGCGTTTTTGCTTATGATATCTCTAAGATTCTTCGCCATTGCCTTCTAATTCCTCTGTATCGTTTTGTACTTCTTCTTCTGAAGGTTGATCTTCCTCTGAAGACTCATCCGGAATATCTTCTTCTGAATTAAAAATACTTTGAGCTATTTCTATTTTCTTATTATTTATAGAATCATTTATTCTGTCTGTTAAAGCTGAGTTGAACACACTTTGAAAATCTAATGGTTTTTCCAATACAGCATGATTTATTAAATTTTTTAGAATTTCATCATTTTCCATTATAACTTAACTCCAGCGTTATATTTTTGTAGTATCTGCTTTGCTCTTGGATCACCGCTTTTTGCTATGATCTGAGAAGCTGATTTCAATTTAGCCTGATCTTGTAAAGATTTGTTATCTTTATTTATCAAACGTTGATATGTATTAGTAGCCTGTGTTAATTTATTAGAATCATCGCCGCCACCAGCTGAGCCAGTTTGTACATTTTGCATTGAATTTGGATTCTGAACTAAGTTGCCGGAACCATCATCAATCATAGGTGGATTTAATATAGGATCTGACTGTTCGGCTATAATTTCTTGATTCATAACATCAATGTCTTCTTTAGTTTGTTGTAAGATATTCTTTCTTACCCAACTGTGTGAATAGTATTTACCAATCAATGGAGCTATTCCATTGTAAGTATCTATTCTAGCCATTGCAATTTCATTATCTTTTAATTCTTTGAAGAAACCATCGTTAGCAAAGTCAAAAGTAATTTGCTTAGAATATGCTTTCCATTCTTCAATAGTCATGATTCCCTTTAAAACAACTTGTCTTTCTAGTAGCTCTAGGAACAATGACGAGAATTTTCTTCTTAGTCTTGAAATAAATTTAGCAAACTTAACTTCTTCTCTTGTAATTTCAGAAGATCTTCCAAGATTAAACCCTGTATTTTCTTGTTCTAGTCTACTTACAGGTACGTTAAGTGATCTATAAAGTTTCTTTTGGAAGTATAATACGTCTTCCATCTCACCTAAATTTTGACCGGCAGGAAGGGTAGTAACCTCCGTACCTCTTCCGCCTTCACGACGTGGAAGCCAATAGTCTTCTAGCATCGTCATGAATTTACGATCGTCTCTGATCTCACCGGACGCAGCATCATAGACAAGACGATTCTTATGTTTAACCATGATTTCGCGAACGTACTGTTCTGCCTTCATCTTAGGAAGGTTACCGACGTCAATATACCAAAGACGACGTTCCGGTGCACGAGAGATACGATAGATTACCGTTGCATCTTCAAGTGTACGAAGCTGGTTTAGAGGCTTAATACCTTTATGAAGATGTGAAAGAACCATAGTTCCATAACTATCTGTTAAACCAGAAGTTATGTGAATTATAGAATCTTTAGCTATTTTTAAACCAGCAGAGTGTGTAGTTGGTCCTACATTTTTGTTGCCAACATTAAAACCTCTATCATTAAAAATGTAGTATTCTGCTTCTGTTTTTGTTAAAGTTATTTCACTTGTTTTAGATCTCTTTTTAGATACTTCTTTTACTTTTCTAATTTTTCTTGGATCTATGTATCTTATTTCATGAATACCGCTTTTAGTATCTGTATCTTTAATAACAACATGATAGTATAATCTTCCATCGATATACCATCTTTTATATGTGTCATAAGCATTATTATTAAAATCTATAAGATTTAAAACATTTTTAAATTCGTAGTCTAATACTTTTTTAATCTTAGGATCTAAATTAACTTTATCTAGATCAATCTTAACTATTTCATCTTCATCAACACATATAGATGCATTAATAATTTCATCAACAGCTGCATCTATCTCAGGTTGTATTGCCATTTCTCTGTACTTGGAGACTAATTCAGCTTCTGTTCTTACAGTGCCATCTAAATCAACATATGTACCATAAGAACCACCAGCGGAAACAACAACAGCTCCATCGTCGTTTTCTTGCGGGACAAACGACGGGAGCTGTTCTTCTTTTTCTGCTCTTTTGAATTCAAATCCAAATAGTTGTGCCATCAATACCTACTTTACTGTTAAGTTTCATAATATAGTTATATAAATTAAACCGGATTTAATTCAACGTTATAGATAGGTCCAGATTCTGTTGGTAGTGGTTCCCAATAATCATAAGAGAATGTAACATCAAAAGATTCAATAGTATTTGTTGAATCCCAATCCAATGAGATAGCTCCAACAGATGTTGGGAATACACCATTGAACTTGTACTGTCTAATGATACCAGAATCATTAGATGGGCCAGCTTTACCAAACTGTTGAACTATTAGATCTACTTTATAAAGATCTGGTGTTCCACCTTGAATACCACCAAGAGCACCAGCTCTATTTGAAGCATGAGCATTAATTAAATTAAGCCATGATTCGAAAGAATTTCTAAGATCAAAGTCTTCATCATTCATACATGTTACCGACCAATCTTCGAATGATCGATCACCTGCTACCTTGATAGTTCTTCCAAAATATGGAACTGGAACTGAAGATACAGAAGATGATGGTAAAGATGTTGATCTAATTAAATAACTAGCTCTCTCAACATCTCCAACAACTCCTCCAGGGAATTGCATGAGAACTCTGAAAAGTGTTGGTCTTGCACCACCAAAAATCAGACCCTGTGATCTAAATGCGTCTACGTTAAAAGCCATCTGTTAGACTCCTCTTTTATTTTTATTTATTAGAACTTGCCGACAACTTCAGAGAAGGCGACACCAGATCTAACAGCAACGAAGTTCAACTGGATGAAGTTGATTGAACGAGCTGGCTTAATGTAGATATCACCAATAAACTCGTTACGATCAACAACTTCAGGTGTGTTGTTTGTTCCGTCACAAACAACCAAGAAGTCAGTGATACCGCGACGACCCTTAACATCTCTTAGATAAGGGATGATGAGGTTTCTAAATTGCGCTCTTGTGAATTCATCGTTGAACTCGAATAGAGTAAATTTAGCAGCTGTTGCGATTGCTTTTTCAAGAACAATAAACAATCTACGAACGTTAATTCTATCGAATGCAGATGGCTTATTAAGAGCTGTCTTATCACCGAATAGAACAATTCCTTGACCAGGGAATGCAACAACTGGGTTTACACCGGCTTTATAAAGCTGATCGCGATCTGCCTTTGATGGGTTATAAGCTAGTTTGATAGCATTCTTAATATTGCCACGGTTGAAACCAGCAGGTGACCACCAAGGATCATTTGTAGAATCTGTGCGAACACATAGACCAGCAATATCACCATTAAGTGGTACCCAACGATAAACATCGTTATACTTATCGTACATGTACTTATAACCAGAATCAACAACAGCATAAGAAGTACTTCTTACATTATTCTTAAATCCAAGAATCGAATCTAACTCGTTACCAGAATTATTAACAACATCGGACTTAAGTGGTGAGACAAAAGCTACGCAATCTTTTCTTATTTCACAGATGTTATCAATAATATAGTTTGCTAGATCTGCATTTGATTTGCCCTTACCCTGAAGGATTAGAGAAACATCAACATCTTCTGCAGAAGCAAACTTGTCGTAACCAGCAGCTATAACAGATAATGGAGCATTTAATTCACCATAACCGTCTTGACCAGTATTAAACTGTAGATTCAATGGAGCTTCATTTGTTGAGCTAACAATATTGACAGAGTTGTTATGAACAGCACCAGTTCTGTCGTTAGCGAACCAAACATATTTTGACTGTTCATTAATAACAGTCTTATAATATAATGCTCCGCCATCGGCAGTCTTAGCATCGTCTGCTCTTGATAGACCTCTATAAACTTCTAGAAGAGTACCACCAACTCCACTAAATCTTCCGTTTTCATCTACAATGACTACATGTAGTTCGTCATTTGCTGATGTGTTACCATATTCTGTTACATAATCAGATTGTCCTGGTGCTCTATCAACAGTATTATAGAATTCCCAGTAGCGATTGATTGTATTTGTTGTGTATGCTTCGCGAAGTCTATATCTATCAGAAGATGAAATAGAGATTGTCAGTGTTGTATTTGTTGCAGTAACATTACTTCCAACTGAAGTAACTTTCATATACTGTTCACCAATTGATGCGTTACCAACTTTAATCAAATCACCTGCAGTAATTGAAGATGATAGAGAAAGAATAGCTGTTTGAGCTAAGCTCCAAGCAACGAATGTATGGCTTTCAGAGTTTGCTTTTGGTGTTGGAACAATTAATCTTTCAACAGCTGTTAAGCTATGGCCAGATTCTGTAGCACCCTTTGTTATATTTACGTTTGAACCGCCGTATGTTGCGGCGAGAGTAACTGTTGTTGAGTTGGCAGTTGCAATCCAATAGTATGAACCATTAGATAGACCACTGATTGCAGTATTTCCAGCAGCAACAATATACTGTACCTTATCACCAACAGCGTATTTTGTATTTGCTGAAGCAATCGCGATTGTTTCATCTGTATCATTAACAGATGAATTAGCGTTAAATGAAACAGCATTTGCAAAGTAACTTGTGTTACCAAGCTGGATACCTGTGCCATTTGAAGAGATAACAAGGTATAGAGAGTTATTTGTTAAACCAGTTGGAGCTGTGTTTCCAGCTGCTGTAAGATACTTAACATAAGTACCATTTGCGATTGGATTTGATGTAATTGTGAAGAAACCATTTGCATCAATACCTGTATTTGTATTAAATGATACGCTATTTGCACCAACTGTTACAGATAAACCTGAAGAATTAGCAGTAAATGTACCGCTATAATCATTTTCAGTGTTTGAAATTTGAATATTTGACTGGTAAGCATTTGCAGAGTCGCAAACTGAGATTCTTAGTGAATTACCAATTGTGCCTGGATATCTTGCAACATAGAGAACATCAGAATCAAAGTTACCATCCATTTCTTCATAGTGTTCTTCATTCTTAACAATTTGAGCTATAGAGTTTGATACAGCACCAACGTTTGCAAAAGCACTGAGAGTACCAACGTTTACAGTATCTGTTGTTGTATTTGCAACACGAACAACGTATAGCTTGTTTCCATATGAAAGGAAGCTTGCTGCAGTAAAGAATGTTTCTTCTGCAAAATTCTTATGTGGTGTACCAAAGCGCTGTACTAGAGCATTTTCTGAATCAATTAAAACACGCTTATCTAACGGGCCCCATCTGAATATACCGGCAATTGCACCTTCTGTAGTAGAAACTGCAGGCACGACCGTTGTTAGGTCGATTTCAGAAACATTTACGCCCGGGCTAACTTGAAATGGCATTTTTCTCTCCTTCCATAGATGGAAATATTATTATTAATGTTTATTTTATTTATAAAAAAGAACATCTCATGTCAGTTTCTCATTCGCCCACATCCAGTTCTCACCTTTTGGTAAGTCTAAATCTGGTTCATCTTCACCCTCTGAAAAGAATCCAAATGGTGTTAGTTCACTTGCTATTTGATCATCATCTTTGTCTCTAATTTTGGTCAAAGTATTAATATCTGTCATTTCCCTAAAGTAGTGTTGATCTGATAACCAAGCAAAAAGTACGAGTCCAATAACCAAGTCGTCATGATTTCCTGACTCGGCTTCATATGATTTGCCTTTTCTAGAAAAAACAGATAGTTCATGTATTGTTTCATGATCATTAATGATCAACTGATTCTGTTCTATTAAAAGTTTCATTATTGAACAACCTACAGACTTGACTGTCTTGGTTGTTCTAATCCCTTTATCAGCGCTAGATCCACTAAAACCAGATGAGATTCTCTTACCTGCTCTACCGTCATTTTCAGAAGATAAGAGAGTATCCATATCATATTCATAATATAGCATGTCTGAAACTTGACCACCAATATCATTGATTTCCACAAGCACAGAAGCATTGTTATATGATCTGCTTATCCTATGAATAATTGAGCAATAATCAGTAGGAGTGATCATGTTATCTCTAAAAATACATACTTGTTCGTATGGCATTTTAGTTACGTCTATAACTTGAAACGCAGAATAATCCAAACCTTTACCACGTGATACGTCGACAATTACAACATATGAATGACCTTGTTTAGGCTCAACATATTGTTTAATACCATTCTTATCAAAAAGTGGTATCTTAGCTACCAGTTCTTTTAATTTCCAACCAGCAATAAGAGTACCAGAGCTACCAAGAAACTCTACGCAGTATTCCTGCTCGAACTTCTCAGTGTCGAAGCTCATGGCGGCGATAGTGTCTTCTCTCCACTTATCATCTCTGCCAGGAACATCATACCACATAACTTTGATAGGCTTATACTGATTCTTTTGTTGTTCAGCTTCTACCCAAATCTTATGAAAATGATTTAGTCCGTTTGGTGTAGAAACTAACACGATCTTAGAATCATTACCAGAAGAAATCGTAGGATAAACTGAGGTAAAGAACTCATCCCATGTATCAATGAAGGCTGCTTCGTCGATGAATAGAAGGTTGATAGAATAACCACGAATAGCATCTGATGAAGTAGCAGCAGCTATAACTCTTGAATTATTTTCAAGTACGAAAGAACCTTTGTTCCATTCTATGATGCCCTGCTGTAACCACTTTGGAAGATGCTGATATGCAAGCTGGATACGACCAAGAATTTCTCTAGCAGTATCACCCTTGTTGGCAAGAAGAGCAACAGTCTTATCTGGATTAAATATAATATACCATAATATGAAACCGCAGGTTGTTGTAGACTTACCAGCCTGACGTGCTGTTGCGATGACCGTATATCTGTTTTCGGCCATCGATGTTATCATTTCTTTTTGATAATCATAAAGATTAAAATTTATAAGACCTTCATTAATACTAATAATTTTCATATACTTTTCAATAAAGTATATCGGATCTTTAGCACATTTCACGTATTCTTGTACGAGTTCTGGAGTCCATTGTATCTCTACAGAACGTCTTTTAAGATTTACGTTACCCTTATAACCACCTTCAATTATGACTTCTTCAGTCATTCTTTCTCATATCCTGAATTACTTTTTGCAGTTCTGCCGTTGAGCCAACAAATAAGTTATTATGATTTACAGTAGTATTATTTGTTGGCTTTTCAATATCCTCAATCTCTCTTATAGTTTTTTGTATGCCAAGAAGATCTTTATTAGCATCAAGTAAATTTTTCATAAGGATTGCTACAACTTCATAAGCGCGGGCAGATTGTGACTGGTCAGCAAGTTGCATAAGCTTATCAAGAGCATCAGATCCAGTCTCTATGATATTATGGATATTAGCACGTGCTACCGTAAAGTCATCTTTAGCTGTATCATCATTTGCTTCTTTTTCTAATTGTTTTACAACTGATGTTATTGGACTTATTCCTAGCGCATTACCAATAGGATCGTTATTTGCTGTTGACATTTTTCACTCATTCTGTTATAATGTTATCTATAGAGACACAATAACCAAAATCATCAGTTGCTTCAATCTCAGATAATGCTACAGATTGTGATACGTTTGATGTTGGAGTGCCGTTTGCAGTAAGACCTGGTCTTACCGTAACTCTTTCTGAAGGGTTTGTTACTCCGACTGCACTTTGGAGTTGACCATCAGGCACGTTTGGAATATAGAAGTTAGTATTAGCAAACTTTATTATACCAGATTTCTTAACAGGACCATAAATGTATCCTTTTAAAGTGAAATCTAAAGTCCATATTAGAGCTCTTCTTCTCTCGAAGTCTCCTTCATACGAATCTTCAATATTTATATTATCTAATACAACAGGTATATCCATATTAATACCCATTTCAGGTATTAGTTGAACAGTAGTTGTCCAATCAGGAGTAAAAAATGGAAGTATTTGTTCTATAATTTTAGTGCCATCTTCAGCATTTTTTACGTATACATAAAGTCTAAAAGATATATTATAAGGAACTGGATTATATTGATACTTTAATTTACTTGTAGAATCTGCATCTCTAACTACTGTTCTACCAACGGTATTTAATTTTCTATTACCATCATATCTCATATCTAACATTTCAAAAGACATTCTTGGTAAGACTATAGCAGCCTGCCTGTCTATATTAGGGTCAGCATCTATTCTAGCTAATACTTTTTCTTTAGGCGCATATGCTAAAGGTACTTTTATCAAAGCTACAGTAGTATTAGTTGAATCTGTTCTAGTGATATGAATATCATTAAACAGAGTTCCAAATAACGTTACATATTTTCTTATCGTGCTGAAATAAAATGTATGACCAAACATTAATATGTTCCGTTCTCTGAGAATGGATCTTTTTCAGTGAAATCTAAGAAATCATCTGTTTCATTTTGTATAAAGCTGTTATCAGAAAGATCATCAATCTCTTCTAAAGTAAAGTTTTCCATTACTATGTAGTCCGAATTCTCGTCTATTATTCTTTCACCATCTTCATTTAGAAGCGCCCAATCAAATACATTTAATGAAAAATTCTTTTGAATAGAATCGATTTCTGGTATACCTGTGTCAAACTTCTCGTTTGAGTATTCGAAGAGTTCACATGTAAGTTCCCAAGTTTGTAGAGCTCCGAGTTGATAGAACATTTCAAACTTATTGACGAACATGATCTTAAATACTTTATTATTAAGTGGAAAATAAATTAGATCACCTTCATTCGGTCTAAGTAATGTGCTGTCCATACCAACTTCTTCGTAGAATACTCTCTGCGCAACAGAGAATACAACTTGATCTCTAATTTCTAGACCAAACTTAGACATGAAATTACCATCACCTGTAAAACCATCAACAGACTTAATGTATAGTTCTACAGGATAAGCCCTATTATATTCTGATACATCATCAGCACCATAGATGTCATCTTTATTTTTAATAACTCTTGGAACATAATACATATCTTGCCCATAGATTTTTATGGACTCAATAATAAGATTCTCAATGAGAAGCTGTTCTTGACTATTTTGAAAGTTATTAAAATAAAAATTTGTAGCCATTAGCCTATCATATCTGTTACTGGCAGACTATAGCTGCTTATCATTTCTTTTTCTAAAGCTTTAATTTCATCGTCTGCTTCATCATATATTTTTTGACCATTAAATTTTATACCACCTGGTAAAGTCATACCTTCAAATTTCTTTAAGTTTGTGCCCCACTGTTTTTTAATAAGAGCTGTTGTATATTGTAGTAACCAACGATCACCCCAAGCATCAGTATAAACGTCAGGATCTACAACTTCATATGCTTCAACAATAAGATAGTGATTATCTTCTAGTTTATTCCAGTCCATATCAATATTTAATTTATCCATATGTCTATTATATCTTAATGGTTGTTTTCCAACAAGAAGATATTCCAACATCTGGATATGTTGGAGAGCCATATAGTATGGAACCATAGACACAGAAGTTAAAGTATAAAGATCATTTAAAGCGATCTGGTATCTAATATTGAACATATTATTAGTGTTTAAAGCATCACCAATATTAAAGATGTTTACAACACCAATTATATTCTCTGGTAGAGTAATATACTTATTGATCTTATCTTGAGCTGTAACTTGGTGTTTATAATAAATTTTCTCAGAACCATCAAAATGATAGTCCCAATAGTATCTTAATGCTTGGTCTATACGGTCTTCAACTTGATCATCATCTACGTTGATTTCCAAAACCGGCTTGCCAAGCGTACGGAGACAATATTCTTTAAACTGTGATCTTGTTGTTGGTACTGCCATTTTAAACTCCGGAAGGCCTTTTAAGTATTTATAAATAAGTCAGAGTGACTAATATAATATGGAGAACACATGAAGATCCTCAACTACATTAAAAATGAATTTCCTAAGATCAATAACAAAAACTTTCATAAGTTTCTTACCCTAGAATGGGTAGATGAAAACTTTATGTTTGATCTTAAAGCTTCAGATTATCAGACTCTACAAGAGTTTTGTGAAGCAATGCATGTAAAATACATTTCTAGATACTTCTCCGGAGTCTGGAAATCTAAGCATGGATATGCAGAATCTGGTAGATACTTGATTAAGTTTGCTAACATGCAAAAATCACAGTCTATCTTAGATGTTGGATGTGGAGATAATTACTATAAAGACAAGATTAAAAATCTAGTAGGCTTAGATCCTTATCATCCTAAAGCAGATATCAAGAAGACTCTTGAAGAATTTCAACCTAAGAAACAATATGATCAAGTATTAGCTCTCGGAAGCTTGAACTTTGGTACTGATAGAAAACACATTGATGAAATGTTTGCTAAAGTTATTAATATGACGAAAATAAACGGATATATCTATTTTAGATTTAATCCCGGCATCGATCATAAACCATTCACTAAAGACAAGACTAGCTTTAAGTTTATTGATTGGTTCCCATGGACACAAGAACATATATTTGGTTTGATGAAAATTCACAACCTTAAAATGATTAGGTTTGCAATTGAAAGAAATCAGCAGGGTGACGAGAGATACTTTTATATAATGCAGAGGTTAGGATGATTAGTTATAACACATCTCCATATGATCAGTGGATATCGCTAAAGACTAAAGAACCAGTAACATATCATGGGTTTAATGGGTTATATGAATTTTGTAAAGCAACTAGTCTTTATGATTTTAGTAAAAAAGTTGGAGATCAAGTAGGAGATATACCAAATTATATTCCTATATGTAAGTTTGATGGTCAGTGGGAAGATGATGTAAAACAAATGATATTTCAGACTGAACCTGCTACTTTTGATTTCAGATCTAATCCAAGATTTGATAATAATAACAACATGGAATATAATGATTTTAAAAAATGGGGTTATAAAGTAGATGGTGAAGATGATTCTTATGCAGTCTTAAATAGGATAAGACACGCAGATCTTCCAGATAGTATGATAAAGATTGCTGAATTATTTCAGTTTGATAATCCATCTGGTAGAAAAAATAAAAAACCTAATATTAAATTTGATGTTCAGATGCCAGGACAAATGTTTTATTGGCATCTTGATAACTTCGGTGGTATTCTTAAAGAGCAGAGAAATGATTATAACGCTTTTGCTCCATGCGATCATGATCAACGCTTGATAATGCGAGTGATAGTTTTCTTAGATGATCAAAAAGAAGGTCAAGTATGGAAACAAGGAAATGAATACATCCACTGGAAGAAGGGTGATTGTATAACATGGCCATGGAGAGATGTTCCTCACGGTACATGCAATTTCGGCCATGATCCTAGACCAACTCTAAATATTACTGGCGCAGTAACTGAAAAAACTTATGAGTTTTTAAAATCATGTCCGAGATTAATTTCGATATGAATGATCTAAATGAATCTATAAAAAAAGTTTTTCATAGAACTGATTTTAGAAAATTTCATTATAACAAATATGAAAAATGTGGTGATGAGACTATTGAATTGATTAATAGTTTAAACCCAGATTTAGTACTTGATCTAGGGTGCGGTGATAATCAATATAAAGAACATATTAAAAATTTAATAGGAATAGATATAGCAAATAAAAATGCAGATATAATAGCTGATATTGCCAATCTACCTTACGAAGATAATAGTGTAGATGCATGTTTGTGTTATGGAAGTATTAATTTCGGTGATGATGAAGTCATAGAAAAACAAATTAGAGAATTGAAAAGAGTCTTAAAAGTTAATGCTATCTCTGTTTTTAGAGGCAATATTCATAAGAGTGATATGTTACCTTATTATGTATGGTCAGAAGAAAAAGTTAATTATTGGACTAAAAAATTAAATTTTACTTTGCAAGTAGAACCAATCATTATAAGAAGGTTGAAAAGAGGTAGAAAAGAAATAAATGATAAATGGAAAGATAGAATCTCTACAGAAGCTGGTGTTCAACCTAGACCTATCGAAAGACTTTATTGGATATGGAGAAAAAATTGACAGACGGCAGTGATCTTATATTTGCAGCTGGTGCACCTGGAAGTAAATGGAGTAGAGTTTTAAGTATCTTAGCTCATCATAAAGATATTAATTCATCTGATAAAAATAAATTTCCTACTTATCAAACTAAAGTAGATTTTCATGGTCAAGAAAAAAATGTTGGTATGCATTCTGCAGCATATTTTGGACCAGGTCATGGGATAGGTGAATGGTTTGATGATTTATCTGGGCATACAAAAAAAGATTTTTTAAACGAAATAGAAAAAGCCTTTGATAATTTTAATCAAGGTTATAAAATAATAAAGTCACACTGGTTTTCATATAATCTCGACTGGTTAAAAGAAAATTTTCCAAAAGCTAAAATAATAATGGTTTATAACGGTGATGTTGAAGCTTTTAAATGGTGGCATCTTGTTGGTGGATGGAATATTAAGTTTCCATATTATGACTGGTACGGTACAGACGAAAAGCTTTATAAACATATAAAGATAGAAAATAGATTAATATTTGATTTTATGAGAAAAAATAATCTCAGCTTTGACATTAGAGATTTTAAAGAACTAGTAAAATACCTTCAATTAGATGAAGACTTAAATTTTTATGATACTATGCATGATGAGGATTCTGATTATTTTGCTGGTAGGAAATATACTAAAGGATTTAAAAAGTATGGTATAGGAACTACCATATCCGTATATAACCCAGAAATACAAGCTTCCAGCAATCTAGATGACTTGTTACCAAGCATAAATAATAAGATTTCAAGCAAACATGTAGAGGGTCGTATAGATGATATATTGACAAACCTCTATGGAAAAGATTGGTTAGATAGAATTCATGCTATTATAGCAGGAGAAAAATAAATGAGAATTAATGCTTTTATATCATTTGATCCTCTATTTTCAGAGATCAACACTGTTTTAGAACATCAGACTACAGCAGATATTATTGAAGATAAGAATGGTGAACTTTTTGATTTCCCTTATCAGAATATCAATGTTATTTCTGGTAGAACATATAGATCTAGTATATTGAGTGGGGCTTTACCAACACTTATTGAAAATATGTTTGATACTACTGGAAGAGAAGAAGTTAATTTTGGTGTTAGGATCATGAATGGTTTAGCACCAACAACTAGACTAATAAGTGCATTTAATGAAAAGCTTCCTTCTGGTTCAAGATTATTTCTTATAAAGAAGCAAGATCTATCAAGTGTTGTTACTTATTATCAGAATTTATATGATACACTTACAGCTTCAACCGCACGTCCTGACCAGATGAGAAGAAAAGTATTGTTCTGTCTTCCAGGTGAAACAGTTACACACCAGCAGATTTCAGATGCTGTGTATGATGTATACAACTATGTTGATGCATATTTTTCTTCTATATATGCAACTGCTTTTTCAGAATTCAATCAATCTCATTTTGTAACCGGTGGATCTGAAACAAACACAGGATTACTTTACAGATTGCACGTAATTCCTTAATATTTTAAGGGCGAATTATATTTAATGAGAGATGATCAACTTATATTTTTTGTTGGAGCACCAGGTAGTTCTTGGTCAAGAATAGCAACCATTCTTGGATACTCACCAAAACTAAATTTAAACCTCTCTGATTATTCATCAGAGAGGCAATACTATATTAAAAATAGTAAGTCATGGTCTCACTTAATAAACCATCAGGGTTCTTATTTCGGGTCTGAAATGGAATTTGGTTATAGGTTTGAAGATCCAGAAAGTTTCTATAACAAAATATCTTTTAAGAATGAACTAGCCAGAGCTTTTTCTGAGTTAGATGATGATAAAAATTACCTGATAAAAAGTCATTCTTTAGCATACAATCTAGATTGGTTAGTTAATAACTTTCCAAAAAGCAAAATTATTTTTGTAATAAAACAACCTATAGAAGAGTGTGTTGAATGGTGGCAAAGCGCTGGTGGATTTGATATAACTTATCCATGTTATGAATGGTATAAAGATAAAGATCTATATAAAGAGTTTAATAAACAACAACTAAGCATAAAAAAGTTTATCAATGATTGCGGTTATCTTTTATATGCTCCAACTAATTCTTTGTTTAAAAATAAATTGCAAATTAATATAGATGAAAAACCAGTTAGTGAACATATTAAAGCTATTCAACTATTAAATCCAAGTGGTGAGGGTGATCCTGATTACAGGACACAAATTTGTTTTTATAATATGGATATATGATGACACTAAAAATATATTGTTTCAAGTGGGGTACTAAGTACGGTCCTGAATACGTGAATAGGTTGTACAAATCTATATGTAAAAATTATAAGGGCAGCATTGTATTTACGTGTATAACCGATGATAAGACTGGATTAAATTCGAATATCAATATTATTGATTACAATACCAGTAAAATACATAGTCTTAATAATGTTTTTACTATTGAAAAATTAAAACTATTTGATCCAAACTATGTTGGTCCTGGCAATAACATATTGTTTGATATTGATGTCTTATGTTTAAAAGATTTTACTTCTTATATAAAAGAATATAATTTTGTTGAACCAAGATTTATTAAGAATTATTGGGCTAATCCTGAGCAATGCGTTGCTTATTTCCATAAAGGAGCCTGTGATATAAACAGTTCTTTTATTACATGGAAAGATAATCAATTAGAACCACTTTATAAATTCTATATAGACAATAAAAAGAAAATAAATTTCTTATTTAAAAGCTTCGATAAATCTCTTTTTGGCATATTCAGAGATAAATTAAAATATCATCCAAGAAATATTGTTTATGCTTATAACTTTGGTGCTGATCATAGAGATGACATGAAACCAGATATTCTTAGAGATAATTACTATTTTTGTTTATTTAATACATCGCATGGAGTAGGTAAAGAACTTCATGAAGTTGATGGCTGGGCAAAGAAGATGTGGGTTGATAACGATGCTTAATATGTCTCAGCTCAAAAAGCAGATGGATTCATATAATAAGTTTTATAATTCAAGACTTAGAGCATTTATTTCTGCTTATGAAGAAGAAAAGTCAAAAATATTTGAATCAGTACTTAATAAGTTCGATTTTATTAAGAATGAAAATGTGAGCTTTGTCGCTAGTGGCTTACCATTTTTTATGATTAATGTTTTAAATAAAAGATTTTATGAATGCGATAAAGAATTTAAATATCTAAATAGAAGTAAAAAAATAATAAATCAAGATGATGGATTATTTGAAATTACTTTCATAGATTTAATTAAAAAAGAAAATGTTGAAAGACAAAATAACATTAAAACTATTAAACTAATTGATTATAGTCCACTTATCAAATCTACATTTAATATTATTAAAGAACATTTTGAAAATTTATCAATAGAGTATCATAACAAAAATGTAAATTTTGAAGATATCAGAGATATAACAAAAGATAGTTTAGTAATAATACCATACAGCGAATATTTGTATATATTGAATGAACTTAATATTTTCAACGAAGGACAGTATGTTTTAGTCTTCAATCAAAAAGATGATGACGAGAAAAGAAAAATTAATACAGTTCTTTGTATCGAAGATCTTGTAGAACAGTGTGGATTTAGTGAAACTTTATTCGCCGAAAAATATGATTTAAACGGCATCAAGATGTATCTAGCTCTAGGAAAAATATGAAAAACATAGT
>Ga0129333_10001082_pt1 | contig 24267 bp, 34 predicted proteins | sample CPB6_08_DNA_FD_94474 | JGI IMG/M metagenome (GOLD analysis project Ga0129333, IMG submission 94474) | Freshwater to marine salinity gradient microbial communities from Chesapeake Bay, USA - CPBay_Sum_0.6_0.8_DNA | ecosystem: Environmental > Aquatic > Marine > Coastal | place: USA: Chesapeake...
AAAAGCTTTATCTGCTCAGGAAATCTGGTTAAGAACGCACAAGAACAAGGTATATATGTTATTCTTATCGATACTGAAAACGCACTCGACGAGGCCTGGCTTCACGCACTCGGCGTCGATACTGCTGAAGACAAGCTTCTCAAACTCAACATGGCAATGATTGATGATGTTGCTAAAATGATCACTGAGTTTGTTAAAGAGTATAAAACACTACCTGAAGATCAACGTCCTAAAGTGTTAATTGTATTAGACAGTCTAGGTATGTTACTAACACCAACTGATGTTAACCAGTTCGAAGCAGGTGATTTAAAAGGTGACATGGGTCGTAAGCCCAAAGCACTGACCGCCTTGGTTCGTAACTGTGTGAACATGTTCGGCAGCTTAAACATCGGGTTGGTTGCCACAAATCATACCTACGCAAGCCAGGACATGTTTGATCCTGATGACAAGATCTCAGGTGGACAGGGTTTTATCTACGCCAGTTCTATTGTTGTTGCTATGCGTAAGTTGAAGTTAAAAGAAGATGAAGATGGTAACAAGATTAGCGAAGTAAAAGGTATTCGTGCAGCATGTAAGATTATGAAAACACGTTATGCTAAACCATTTGAAAGTGTACAAGTCAAGATTCCTTATGAATCTGGTATGAATCCATATTCAGGCCTTGTAGACATGTTTGAAGCCAAAGGTTTATTAAGCAAAGAAGGCAACAGTCTTAAATACACGCTAGCAGACGGTACAGTAATCAAGCAGTTCCGCAAAGCATGGGAACGCAACGACGATGGGACTCTTGATAAAGTTATGGCAGATTACGCTGCTAACCCACATGGTGCCGCTATTCAACAACCAGAAGAGGAAACTGAAGAATGAGTATTGATGTAGAAATTCTAATAGAAACTTACACTATTCTTAAAGAATATGTTCCAGCAAAAGAACGTCAAGCCGCCAGTGACAATCTAGTTAGTATGTTAGCTGACACATTAAGCGAAAAAGAACTAAAGGAGTTTGGTTCAACTGACTCTTATACTAAACGTAGCATTGAAGAATATCTTGACGACGAAGAAGACGATCTAGATTACGAAGAATAATGTGGTACAATAAAATTGTAGCAGACCTTGGGAATATCCCGGACTTCATTGATTACTATGAACGGGAACTCCAGCAGGCAAAATATGATACAAATATTAAAGGAAACCTGGAAAAGTCCACCGCCGCCTTACCGGGCGTTACGGAGCATAGGTTCAACCAGCTGCAGGAAATTGAAGCTGTACTTAATTACCTTAATATACAACTTCGTAAGATACGACGCAAACACTTTCAGAAATACCTTGAAGCCTACGCTCGTTCGTTGTCATCCCGGGACGCGGAAAAATATACCGATGGCGAGGATGAGGTTATTGATTTTGAGACTATCATTAACGAAGTTGCTCTGCTTAGAAACAAGTGGCTGGGTGTAATGAAAGGTCTAGAAAGTAAAAACTTTATGTTAGGACATGTTGTTCGTTTAAGAACAGCAGGAATGGAAGATATTACACTTTGATGGATTATAAAGAAATTGCAGTTGAGGTCTTATAAAATGGGTCTATTTAACAATATCACACAGAGCCACCAACATACTCAATCTCTTAGAGATTTATTGTATCAGTATGATAGTTTTTTAGATAGTCTTGAGGTTATAGCCGATTTTGGTTGCGGTTCCGGGTTGGATATAGAATGGTGGGCAAAATTAGAAACCAGAGATGACCCTCCAGAACCGAGGAACTATCTTTGTTATGCAGTTGATAAAAATATTAAACAAATAAAACCACACATATTAGAATTACCAAACGTCAAAGCAATAGAATGCGATTTAGAAGATGATCGTTTCATTCCTAGGCAAATAGACCTTGTATGGTGCCATGATGTATTTCAATACATGACTAATCCAATTTACACTTTGTCTAAATGGAATGAAATGATTAACGAGAATGGTATGTTGATTTTATCTGTACCGCAGTCAAATTTTTTCAGTTACAACAGACCGCAAAATATAAGTTATAATGGTTGGTATTTTAACCATAATATAGTAAACTTAATGTACATGTTAGCAGTTAATGGTTTCGACTGTCGAGATGCCTATTTTTACAAAGAACCAAACACTATGTGGTTGCACGTAGCAGTTTATAAAAGTCAGATTCCTCCAATGAATCCTAAAACTTCTACCTGGTTTGATATTGTTGATGCCAATTTAGTAAATGATAGTGTCGCGGAGTGTCTAAATCAATATGGATATGTTAAACAAGACTCTATAATAACAACTTGGTTAGATAAAGATAATTATAGACAATAATGAAAATAGTTTTGGCTACCGGAGGATTTGATCCGGTTCATAGCGGTCATATATCCTATCTCAATCACGCTGATCATTTAGGCGATTGGCTTGTAGTTGGTCTAAACTCGGATGCATGGCTTGCACGTAAAAAAGGAAGACCGTTTATGACATGGCACGAACGCATGACGGTGCTCGATAACCTGCACATGGTAGATCGTGTGATTGAGTTTGATGATACAGATGGAACTGCATGCGATGCTATACGAAAAGTCAAAACTATGTTTCCTGAAGGAAAAATTGTGTTTGCCAATGGCGGAGATAGGACCCAAGATAATATTCCTGAAATGATTTTTGACGATGTAGAGTTTGTGTTTGGTGTCGGCGGAGAAAATAAACTAAACAGCAGCAGTGATATACTCCGGCGCTGGACTTCTATAGAAGTTGAACGTGCATGGGGAAGTTACACTGTTCTAAATGAAATACCTGGCGCCAAAGTCAAAACCTTAACTGTACAGCCTGGCCAAACCCTGAGCATGCAACGACATCAGCATCGCAGCGAGTACTGGATGGTAACTGAAGGAACATGCATGATCAACATGGCTCTACCAGGCGATCTAAATAATCCGCCAAAAATACTTTCAAAGTACGATGAATGGCGTGTTCCTAAAAACACCTGGCATCAACTTACTAATCCTTTTACACGACCGTGTACCATCGTTGAAATACAATACGGCGAGCAATGTGTGGAAGAAGATATTGAGAGATTAGATACCGCAAGTCAAGCAGCGCAAATATAAATCTGCTTGACGTTGCCTTGCTTCTATTATGGCTTGAATAAATCCGCGCATTATAAGCCCCTCATAAATTGTTGATTGTAAATGTATTGTCTTATGCAGTGCTCTACATCGGCTGCATTTTTAGGTTGTTGACTCTCAACGTAACGCTCAATATCGCTTTGTGGGCGATACTGTGGAAATATTTCGCGTAAACGTTCGATTAGACTAGTCCAGTCCATTTTGATTTCTCCTTTTGGGTGTACTGGTATTTATTGCATTGCAACATGAATTAACAGAATATAGAAAACCGGTAAATATGTTATTATGCGCGAACTAATAAACATTATCACTGAAGAAGTAACCAAAACTGAGCTACAAGATGTATTAGCTCAAAATGGGTATACAGATTTAAAAGTATCTGGCAATAAGATTGCTGTATTGGTACAAATACCTGGCAAAGAAAAGAAAGATTCTTTTAGAATCAAAGTATTACAGGATCTGTTATCTATTTTAAATTCGCAAGCCCCGGACATGGCAGCAACATTTAACCCGGATCCAAAAATCAGCAGCATTGGTAGTATTGCGTTTCAAGACAGTGCTGTTAAACTGCTAGTTAAAGATGTCGGAGTACAGGGAGAAAAAAGTTCTGGTGTTGCTAACGAAATTGAGTTAGCTGGTATTTTACAAAGTGTAGTTGATTCTTATGGATCAGCTCATGTAACTTTTGTTGACCCAAGAGGAAAATCTTTAACAATTAACAATTGTACCAAAGTTGATATTGCCGGCCGGGATTCTAAAGGCAGAAAAAAAGCCGATGTGGTACTAATTAGCCCAGCAAGAAATCTTCCTATATCCATTAAAAAATTAAATGCACAAGCTTGGGAAAGTGCAGACAACTTATTTGGACAAAAAGCAAGAGGAATAATTGAAAAGTTGGTTGACGACGGTGTAGTCAAATTAGATAAACATAAATCCTATACAGATGCAGCACCTGTGTTTGCCCTGAGCAAGGAAATTGTTGTTGAACCCACTGAAGAAGAGGCACTGAATGCTATCTTTGGTAGCGATTTAAATCCCGAAGGTGGTATTGTTATACAAACATTTAGACCCGAGCATTTTGTTCAAGATGGTAACGAAGTTCGAGTGGAATGTCATGCAGTTATTACTAATAAAGAAGAAATTCCAGAAAGCCATTTAATGGTTTGGTTATTGCGTAACGACAGTAGTAGAAATAGTAAATCGTTGGGTATTCCGGGTATTCGAATCATGGCCGTGACACTGGCTAGAGGGATCGGCGAATCTGGTAAAAAGGATGTTATCCTGGTAGATGAAAACGGAAACGTCAAAGAAAGACACTTTGACCCAAGCGACGAACAAGATCAAGAAGTGACAACTAAGCAGTTAAAACAATTTGATCCAGAAAAAACTCGTGCCCAAATAAAACCTAAGGGTCGTCGTGCAGAACCCAGAGATAAAGATACTACACCTCGACAAAAAAGAGATTGATTTTTTTTAGTTTATGTAGTATAATTATTACATGAATGATAAACAAAGAGAAATTCTTGTAATTACACAAGAAGAATGTGCAGAGGTTATTCAAGAAATATCTAAAATATTTAGATTTGGTATCAATGACACACACAAAGACGGAATGCTACATCAAGAAAAACTAGAAACTGAAGTTGGTGATTTGCTTTGTATGATCAACTTGATGACTCAACATGGACTTGTAAGATCAGAGAAAGTAACCGCAGCCGTTGAAAACAAACAAATTAAACTAAAGCAATGGAGTAAAATTTATGACTGAGTTGTATCGTGGTTTATTGGAAATTTTGGTAATTCGTTGTATTGAACAAATTGAATCGTTACGAGGTCACATTAGATCGCACAACTCAGGACGTGCGGAAAATTTTGAATTAGATATTGGCGTCACTGGTTTTTGGAATCTTATGTTAGAAACAGTGTTTACCATGTTCTCGATACTGTTTTTAATAACCGGTGTTAGTTTAGCTGCGACATTAGCAGTTGTTTCGTATCCATTTGCTGCATTTATCAATTACGGAGCATGGTTATTAAGCAATACCAAAAATCCAAAAGATGAAAGCCCAATCATAATGAAACAAACCAATGAGCAAGAAAAAAAGTAACGTAGCCAAAGGCAAAGACAGCTACGATGCAGAAATAGGCGGCGAATTAGTCGCCTTTTTTAATAAAAACATTACACCATACGCCACTGAAGTTGGCGGCCCTGCTTTTGATTTAATTCCCGTACAAAAACAAAAAGACATTATGGTCAATGTTGCTCGCATGCATGCCGAGCAAGAATACAATCGAATAATGGATTTAGTAAAGGTTTTGCAAAAACAGGCCGATGATATTAAACGCAGATTATACATTACCGATGCAGTGCATGCAGCTGAATATCAGTTTCAGATATACCACGGACAAACGTATTGGCTATGCTTTGATAGTAAGATAAATCGAACTAGACTGTGCCATCAAGGTCCCAATGATTGGACTACTGGTGCGCCTGAACATTACAGTTACATTGCACCAGTTAAATGGCTAGGCGATTATACGTGGATTGAAGTTACCACACAAACGTCTGAGAATAATACTGAACAATCTTAGCTAATTCTACTTCAAAGATTGCGTTGGGTTGCCATCCAAGCGCCTTTAACTTATCATCATTAATACTATATCTAACATCTTGTCCAGGTCTAGTTATATCTAAGTTCAAATAAGATTCATAACTTAGAATTTTTTCCGAACAAAACATATCAATAATTTGCATTGCGATCATAATATTTTGTTCTTCGTGGTTGCCGCTTATGTTGTAAATTTCGTTCTGAACACCAGATTCAATAATTTTAATAATTGCAGATGCAGTGTCACTAACGTGCAGCCATGTTCGTCTTGGCAAGCCAGCATCATGCAGTGCAATAGGCCTACCTAATTGCAAATGCTTTATGCTTTTTGGAATAAATTTTTCTGTGTATTGACCAATACCGTAGTTGTTAGTTGGCCTAACAATTACGTAAGGAACTTTGAACGTTCTTGCCCATGCTAGAATCAATTGATCTGCTGCTGCTTTGGTAGCTGAGTAAGGATTACTTGGTTTAAGGAGATCTGTTTCAAAATGGCTGCCTTCTTCAATGTCTCCATATACTTCATCTGTACTAAAATGTAACAGTGTTGGCATCTTAAAGCGATGACGTTCTTTAATCAAGTTAAGCAAATGATGCACGCCGTTTACATTACTACGCAAGAACACATCACTACTCACAATACTGTTATCGACGTGTGTTTCTGCTGCGGTATTGATAATATAGTCGCAATCGTATAACATGTCCAGATCATTGATATCGGACTCAATAAACTTGAACTGATCTTTATATTCTATCAGTTCAGGAAGGAATTGTACATTTGCTGCATAGGTTTTCTTGTCAACTCCGATAACATAGTATCCTTGTGCTAGGCATCTTTTGGTTACGTGGTAGCCAATGAATCCTAAACATCCTGTAACATAAACTACTTTTGTTGTCATATTTTTCTTGTAAGGTTAAGATATGCAGGTTCTTTTGAACCAATAAACACAGGCCAAATATCTTCTAATTCAGCAATTGATTTAGGTTTATATAATTTAATATTTGGTAGAGCAGCAAGCACTTGTTCGTCGTCGTGTGCCCAATGGCTAATGCCATCATGGCTGTAGTCTCTATCTCTACCACTACCAATTAGTTTAACTGGTATACATTCATAATTCACATAATTGCGTAAGAATTCAAAAGGCCTATACAACAAGAAGCTGCTCATCGAATAACACACAGGTACCAGATCTTCTTGTGCCATTCCTATTGCAGCACCTATCATTAGTTGTTCTGCTGCACCTACATTGTAAAAGCGTTCTGGGAAAGCATTGCGAATTTGATCTAGGACACCAAACCCAAGATCGGCAGTGACAACTCTGATGTTGTCAGCATTGACCATGCTTTCTAGTAATAGACTAGCACATTCTTTTCTCATTCAATGATCTCCCGATAGTCTTGTTCTTTAAGAACATAATAATGAGTTAGTAGATCTTTGGCAAATGACCATTTAGGCGGATAACTAAATCTAATATTAATTCGTGGAAGAAACGCTACAAGTCTGTGACTTAAAGTCATGCTATCAACCATATCATAAGCACCCATGCCGTTTAGATTAGCGTATACATGTAAATTATCTACCTTGTTGTCGTGAATAAAACGCAGAGATTCCCATATACTTCCTTCAGCTGCTTCGCCATCGCTAATCATACAGTAAACATTTTTATTAGGAGTAGCTAAAGCATGCCCGATAGCAATAGGCAATCCGGAACCAAGACTGCCAGTAGAGCAGTACAAATGATTTTCAAGATCTCTGCCTGGATGGATTCCATGCTTATGCAGCATAGCAACTGGATCAACTCCGTAATATTTTTCAAGCACTACGTATAGAGCAAGTCCTGCATGACCGTTGCTTAAAATAAAAACCTCATCGTTTTGACGATGCTCGTAAATTTCTTCGATAATAGGTAACGCACTTAATGTAGAACTAAGGTGACTTAATCGTTCTTGATAGGTTATATCAATTAATCTACGTTTAGTTGGTGTCATTAGATGCCTTTAAAAAATAAAACTTGTGTCGTACCACCTGCGTCATCTTCTTTTATGATTCTATCAGAAAATTTTTCTTTAAATTCACGATAAGCCCGCCCGACACCTACTACATCAGTGTCGTCAACCACAATACGACCGCCTTGTTTTAATAGTCGAACTGCAATTCCAAAGTCGACTACTACATGTTCATAATGATGGTTACCATCAATGGTAACTGCAGATATGTTCATTTCATTGATTTGTTGATCGGTCAATTGATTGGCAAAATCTGTGCTAGTCATTTCAAACAATGTAATATTATCTAAATCTTTTGTATTTTCTAAAAAATTTTGTTTTTGTTGATTTAGATACGATCCAGTGCTGCTACCAGAACTTGCATTAGTGTGCCCATCTTCAATGAACGGATCGACTGCATAACATTTTTTTCCTGAATTTTCTCTAGCTACTCTAGCGAATCCTGCGCCGTTAAACACACCAATTTCAAAATAGTTTCCGTCAATTGTTGGTAACTCTCTGCACACATAATCGTATACTTGTCCACTTAATACACTCATGCTTATTTCCATGCAAAAAGTTGATCGTGAATTACCAATTCAGTCTGATAACCATGTCGTTGGAACAGTTCTGCCAATTGTTGTCTATTGCTGTCTAGATTGCCGGGCCATGCATTTTCTTTTACGTCTGTTTGGTGTACTTCTACGAACCAGAACTTAACCTTGTCGGCAATTGGTCCAAGAGTAGTGTCGGTTAGAGCTTGCATCTCAGATCCTTCGATATCACACTTGATAAAGTCAACTTGGTTCAATCCTTGCATGTGTAGCAAGGTTTCTAATGTCATACACTGCACTTGAGTTTCAGTCCCGTTACGATCAAGCATACTGTTTGTGGTGCTGTTCTCGTTAATGAAAAAAGAAATCATTTCGTTGTGCGGTCCGATGGCCAACTGCAACGGCGTAATGTTATTATGATCTTGAACAATTTCTTGTAGTACACTAAATGTTTTTGGTGTCGGTTCCACTGCAATTAATTTTTTGCAACTGTCTGCTGCATACAAACTAAACAATCCGCAATTTGCACCAAGATCGAGTACAGTCATGTCGCTGTGATTGGCAAATATAGGATCGTACATACGATCCTCGTTGATTTGTTGTAAAATGACATCGGTGTGATTTTGTGTGTTGTTAAACCATGCTACAACATCAGGATGCTGGCTTTGATATATGTAATTGTTTTGTTTACTGGTTTTAATTTGTCGTTCTATCATATTTTGCCTTTAATAAAAAATCTCTGATACCTGTTTCTAAGTCGTATTCGCAATCAAAACCAAGTTTAAATGATTTGGCTATATCGCATACCCATACGTTGTTCTCGAATGCTTTTCGCATTTCTGCTACTTTAGCTACCGGAGCATCTGTGTTATCAGTAACCTTTGTCCATATATCGAGTAAATCAAAATTACTTGTCTGCAATCCACTGCCAAAATTAACAATTTCCCCGGGCGCTAAATCCCAAGTTTGTAATACCAGATCAATTCCGCGAACAAAATCATTTATATAAATGAAATCGTGATGACCTTGATATAAAGTCATTGGTTCGTTGTAATTAAACGCACGATACAATCTTGGGAATAATCTATGCGGTCTTTCTCCTGGACCATAAACACTGTACGGTCTTACGATCCAAACGGGCAAGTTGAAAAATCTGGCCCAGCCCTGGCACATCAATGTTGCAGCACCTTTGGTAGCTTGATAGTAATCAACCGGCTTCAGTAAATCTGTTTCAGCAGTAGAATGATCAGTTGGCCCATATTCACTGCTAGAACCAATTTGAATTAAACGGCAGTATTGATCACATTCGCGAACATATTCTAATACAGTCTGAACCATCGCAATGTTTGGTTCGAACATGTGTTCGGGATCGTATATCTCGGCTGCTGAGTTAATTATAGCATCAGGTTGGAATTGACGCAAGCATTCGCGTAATTGTTCATTTCTACGGAACGCATAGACTTCGTGACCGCGCTTAGAATAATACTCTACTAGGTTTTGTCCGACAAAACCCGTGGCGCCTGTTATGAATATTCTCATCTGACCAGATTTGATAGGTGATAATTGGCTCTACTTATGCGAGTGGGTTTGTATGTTCCGGGCCAATGCACAATCCAATCTCCCGATTCCCATGCACCGCTGTTACCAAAGATATCAAACCTTGCGTCGCAGTAATCGTAAATTTCAGGCTCGTAACTATTCATATATTTTTGTGGTACAATTTTTACTATACCAGAATATTCTTCAATGGTGTCGATGATCACTTGCTGTTCGGCCCACTCAACATCTTTGTAAGCTTCTTCTTGGTCAATGATCATTTGCAAATATGCACGACCTGGCTCACTGTTGCGAGCTAGAAAGTTACCAGAATTGATATTTAAACGGTCAACTGGCACAATAAAATGATAATCGTTATCCACACGATCTTCGATCCTGACAGAGAGGTTAGTTATAGTAGCATCGCACTCGCTGAATAGTAGCCATTCAATGTCTGGATGTTGTTTGAACAAATCTAATGTAAAATGAATTTTGTTAAATCCGGTGATTGTGCTATACTTCATTTTGTCTAGCACAAAAAATTTGTATCCGTGTCGCTCACAATATTCTTGTTTGGGGGAGTTAGTTAGTTCTGCTAAATCAGCATAGTTTGCGTCGTGTAGACTGGCAACGGCGTGCATAGAATTCCTTGAAAATCAATTTGTTGAGTATTTATTATACTAAGTATTGCTATGAAAATATACGATTGTTTCACCTTTTATAATGAATTTGATCTATTAGATCTTAGAATTGCCGAAATGTACGATCATGTGGATTACATGGTGCTAGTAGAAGGCAACACTACATTCCAAAATCAACCAAAAGATTTTAATTTTGCCAAACGCTCAAAAGACTACGAACATCATACCAAATTGATATACATTGGCATCGAAGACATGCCTATGAGCGCAGATCCTTGGGAAAATGAACGATATCAAAGAGACTCTATCATGCTAGGAATAGAGGATGCCCACGATGATGATTTGATAATCATCAGCGATATTGATGAAATACTGCGTCCTGAAACTATAGCTGAACTGAGAAACAACCAAGCCGACATATACGGGTTCAGGATGCCTTTGTTTAATTTTAAATTCAATTACATGTTGTCTACACAAGACAAGTATTCGGTATGGTCTGGCGCACTTAAAAAGAAATTACTCAACTCACCTGAGGAATTTAGGCGTCAACGACATGCGCTAAACAATCTAGATTGGCAATATCATGATGGCACAATTAAAATTGTAGAACATGCTGGCTGGCATTTTACTTACCTGGGCAACAGCGATTTTGCCAAAAACAAAATTCAAAGTTTTGCACACGCCGATGACAATAAACCGGAAATATTAAATCAAATCAATATTGAAGAAAGTATTCAATTGGGCCGAGGTATCAAGTTAGATAATCCAGATTATTTGTTTACACCTGTTGCGGTAGACAATTACTTGCCCGATACTGTGATTAAAAATCAAATTAAATACAAAGACTATTTACTTACTGAGGCCACTCAAAGTGCAAGAAACCTATTACCGCAATAACACAAGCAGACCTACACTAGAAATTACAACCATGATTGGTTGTCCATTGATGTGCAATTATTGTCCTCAAGACAACCTAAGAGATGCATATGGTGATGATATCAAATATATGCAACTAGAAGACTTTAAAATAATAATAGACAAACTTCCTAGAGACGTTAGACTTGACTTCAGCGGACAGTCGGAACCATGGGTCAATCCTGACTGCACTGACATGGTAGCACATGCCCTTGCTCAAGGTTTTAAACTGGCCATTTTTACTACACTGTATAATTGGGACGAAAACACTGTGCATAGAATGGGCGAACTACTGCTACAGTATGCAGATCAAATTGAAATTTTTAAGATACATTTCCCAGATGAAAAAGGAAACATGCGTGGATGGAAACCTAGTGCCGATTGGGAATATGCCTACATAGGTATGCGTACAATTTTACAAAAAGTAGGCATTCATTATGAAGCAATGACTATGAGTGATGATGGAGTACATCCTGCTATTAGACACCTACCAGGAGTAGTAGTTAGTCATAGCTGGTCAGTGGCAGCCCATGATCGAGCAGGTACACTGGATACCGATCAAGTCAAGGAACAACCAATCAAGTTTTCGCCCAAACATCAACAGCCTATAAAATGTAGTAAAACAGAGTTATACAATCAAGGAGTACTATTGCCAAATGGTGAGGTATTATTATGTTGTATGGATTACGATAAAAAACACGTAATGGGTAATTTGTTAGAACATGAGTACAAAAATTTATACACCAACCCAGAAATAAACAAATTGAAAAAATTAAATGCGTTGTCCGAATATACAGACGAATCTTTATGTAAAAGTTGTGTGGATGCAGTTGTTGACAACAGCTGATTGACCGTGTTACAATTACGATTCAACTAATCTGGAGTCAACTATGTTTGAATCAATCGAAATTCGTAAAGTAGCAAATGGTTTCGTGGTTACTGTTCATCTCGAGGATGAGACCATGGAATATGTGTTTGATACTGCTCGCAAAGCAATGAGTCATATTAAACAATTCGTAGCGCCAAAGGCCGGCGAATAAATATAAGAAATTCAATAATCTCTGAGGTAAAATGTCAAAAACAGTATTAATCACCGGCGGCGCCGGTTTCATTGCACATCATGTAATCGATTTAATTCTTAAAACAACAGAGTGGAAGATCGTCTGCCTTGACCGGCTTGATATTTCTGGTAATCTAAATCGATTACACGATATGCTGCAAGACCATGATTCTAAAATGGTCAGTCAACGCTTGCGTATTGTGTTTCACGATCTCAAAGCAGAGATCAACAGCCAAATTGTACATGACATTGGTCCAGTAGACATTGTTCTACACTTGGCTGCAGGCAGTCACGTGGATCGTTCAATCGCCTACCCCATGGAGTTTGTACAGGACAATGTGGTTGGCACAGTTAATATGTTAGACTATGCAAGGAAGAACTTACCTAATTTGGAGAAGTTTGTATATTTTTCCACCGACGAGATATTTGGCATTGCACCGCCTGGTGTTTCATATCGCGAGTATGATCGATATAACAGTACCAATCCCTACTCCGCGTCTAAAGCGGCAGCGGAAGAGTTTTGCGTGGCGTATGAAAATACTTACAAAATGCCTATTGTTGTTACGCATACCATGAATGTATTCGGCGAACGACAGCATCCGGAAAAGTTTATTCCGGCAACTATTCAGAAAGTGAGAGATGGGGAAACAGTCATCATACACAGTGATCCAACCCGAACCGTGGCAGGTTCGCGAATGTACATCCATGCCCGAGATGTTGCTGAAGGTCTTATGTTCATACTCGGTCTTGAGAATTATACTCACACCGGTGACTACGGCCACGCCCACTGTCCGAAGTTTAATCTTGTTGGCACAGAAGAAATTGATAACCTTACCCTAGCACAAATGATTGCTGCGGCTGTAGGTAAAGAATTAAAATATGAAATGACTGACTTCCATACCAGCCGCCCCGGCCACGACATGCGTTATGCACTAGACGGTGGATTGTTAAAGAGCCTAGGTTGGGAACCCAAGATCAAATTGAGCGAACGTATCACAGAAATGGTTAAATGGACATTACATAACGAAAGATGGTTAAGCAAATGATCAAACACGGTTTTGTAGTTACTTCTGCTGTTAATAGTAAATTTGGAGTATATAGTCCCGAAGAAAGACTAGCACAAACTGTCATCACTCTGCAGAATATTAGATTTCGAGTACCGGATGCAAAAATCATTGTGATGGAATGTGCTGGTACAGCACTGACAGAATCACAAAGCAATACACTGGAACAAAATTGTGATTTACTTTTGGACTTCAGTCGCGACCCTGATGTATTGGCTATCTACCAAAGTGACAATTGGGATGTGGTTAAAAATAGTACAGAGATTATGTGCTTTTCTCGAGCATTGCGTATGTGCAAAGATGACGGTGACTTCGCGGGGCTAGATAGAATACATAAAATGTCAGGTCGGTATATACTAAATGACGAATTCAGTCTTGGAGTCTACGAAGAATATCCAGACCGTATTATTATTGGTCCTAAACACAAAAGTCAGTTTCCATACCATGTGACTGGAATTGAATTACAATACATGGCTAGACTTTGGTCCTGGCCTGCTGATCAGACCGAACGTGTAATTCAAGTGTATAATGATAGTCTAAGCTATATAGGACAACGAGTAAGCCAAGGCGGATACGCAGATATCGAGCATGTATTATATAAATTCTTACCTGTAGAATTAGTGCAGGAACTACCTGTTCTTGGTGTAGAAGGATTTATTGCACCAAACGGTATACCTATTAAAAACTAACATGAAAAATTGTCAAGAATTAACAGAATGTTTAGCATGTGGCGGAAAAAATTTATTATCTGCTATTAATTTAGGCAATCAGCCATTGGCGAATAATTTTTTAAAAGAACCTGACAAAAATCAACAATACCCACTGGCAGTAAATCAATGTGCTGATTGTTTTCATTTACAACTAACTCATGTGGTTGATCCTGCTGTAATCTATCAAAATTATGCATACGTCAGTGGAACAAGCCAGACTTATTTAGATTATATGTTTTGGTTTGCTAAATGGACAAGAGAATACAGTAATATACAATTTGGAAGTGTACTGGATATTGGTTGTAATGATGGCAGTCAACTGGATTATTTTGAAAAATTAGGCTACCTTACTTACGGAGTAGATCCAGCACAAAATCTTCATCCTACTAGTACGGCCAAAGGCCATCGAGTTGTGTGTGGATTTTGGGACGAACAGTCTATAGGGAATCTGGACAACAGGCAATTTGATATAGTAGTGGCGCAAAATAGTTTTGCTCACAACCCAAATCCACTCACATATCTCAAATTATTACGACCGTTGATGAAATCAAACGGTTTATTTTTCGTTCAAACTAGTCAGGCCGACATGGTACGTAATGGTGAATTTGATACCATTTATCATGAACATGTAAATTTTTACAATGTCAATTCCATGAACAAACTGTGTCAACGAGCTGGATGGGAGTTAATTGATGCGGTTAAAACACCTATTCACGGAACCAGCTATGTGTTTGTACTTTCTCCTTCTCGAACTCGTCGTGAGCATGTGGCAAATCTAATTAGTATAGAAGCTGACTTGCTTAATAATGACACATATCGCGCATGGGCTGCTCGTGCGAGAAAAATCGCTAGTGAATTCAGTTCAAGAATCACGATGTTCAAAGAACAGGGATACCATGTTGTGGGATATGGTGCTGCGGCCAAAGGAATGACTTTACTTAATTTTGCAGATGTTGCGTTGGATTATATCATTGATGACAATCCAAACAAGCAGGGCACATATAGCCCAGGTCAAGATATTCCTGTAGTATCTATTGATCATTTGTCTGGCTATAACGACAGTGATAAAATTTTATTTGTTCCACTGGCCTGGAACTTTTTTAAAGAAATCAAAGGCCGAATACAGAAACAAAGAAACAACAGCAACGACCGTTTTCTAAAATATTTTCCGGAGGTGGAAGTTGGAATTTAAATTTCCTGTAATGGAGCTGGTTGATCGTTACGCTATTGCACAGGTTAAGCATGATCGCACAGGTGGAGCCAATCAAAACGAACTAGAGTTTTACGAGCAACAAATGTTGGGAATTGATAAAACCGTGATTTGGCAAGAATTACAGGCATTTAAAATTTTACATGATAAAATTTGGAGCCTAGAAGATGATTTTAAAAAATGTAGAATTGATGGAACAGATCTAGCTGAAATAGGGCGTCGTGCATTGGAAATTAGAGACTACAATAATTTTCGTGTACAATTAAAAAATACTGTGGCCGAAAAACTAAATGATCCTGTTAAAGAAGTAAAAACAAATGTATGACACTGGTGAATATGATGTACATTTAGATATACCCACTGACAATTATGTAGTTCGTAATTTATATCCCGTTCATTTAGAATCCGTTGTTGACTATGTAAAACAAATTCCTGTTCGGGACAAAAATACATTAATAATTTTGCTTGGTGCATTTCAATGCATACAGGAAAGGGATTTTTGGATAATACCGTTAGATAATTTTTGTAAATCTATATCAAATCCAGTAATTGTGTTTACGGGAAAATTAATTGACGATTCTGAATATCAATTGCCGCAAATTAACTTTGCTTACTGTCGCATCGGTATGTTTGATTTGGTTAGCAACTTGCATTGGAATCGAAGAATAGAAAATCAATCTCGAGACTGGCAAGAAGATTGTTATAACAAAAGAAAATATAAATTCTACTGGGCAAGCAGTAAAGATTGGTACACCAGAAGATATATACTTGCTGGTTTGATTAACAATCAATTATTAGATTCTGGTTTGGTTAATTACAAATGTGTACACACCGACATTCCCGGTCCGTGGATACAACATCATATAGAATCAACTTGGGCTGCACATATCGATCAAGAATGTTATTCTATTGCTGATAAAATTCCGTTACCGGCTATTGATAACACCATTGAATTTACACAGACTGATGTAAATTTTTATCTTGATAGTTATTTGGGAATAGTCATTGATACATTCTTTGATAATGGTGTTTTTGTAAGCGAAAAAGTTTTTAATGCAATGAATTATCAGCAGTTGTTTTTTTATGTAGGGTACCAAGGAACATTACGATATTTGCGCGAACAAGGATACCAAACATTTGATGATATTATTGATACCAGTTATGATAGCATTGTAGATCCCGGAGCACGGTTAGTAGCTGCTAGAAAAAGTTTACTTGATTTTTTAAACCAGCCTATAGACGCAATTGCAGTGGCCTACGAAAAAAGTCAGCCAGCAATAAAACATAATAAACAATTAGTACAGCAACAAAGACCTGACATACAATTTACTCAAAATATTCAAGATTATTTAAATGAACATCGAAAGACCACAACAGATATTAGTTAGACGCAGAGCTGCCCTTGGTGATGTGATTATGAGCACCGGAGTTGTGCGTGAGCTCAAACGCAAATACAATTGTGAAATTGATGTAGCAACAGAATTTCCCAATGTGTACGACAATAATCCGCATGTAAGAGCTATCTACCACACTGATGCAACTCCTGATATAAAAAATTATGATCTCTATATTAATTTGGATGATGCCTACGAGTACAATCCCGTTAATCATTACGTGGATAGTTATTTCTATCGCGCTTTTGGCACATCAGCAATGGATAACAAGTCTGTAGAATTATTCACAACTGAACTCGACAAAGATATTGTTAACTCTTTCTGTCAAGACAACGAGCTAGATCGATACATTGTGATTCATATTAGACAATGGTATTGGGAACTAAAAAACATGGCATGGGCCACTTGGTTTGCTGTGTTTGAACGATTATTTACTGAACGCACAGACTTTAAAATTGTTTGTGTGGGTAGCGAACGTGATGGCTCGGTTGATCATCCTTTGTTTGTTGATGCTAGAGGTCGGCTTTCCATTCAACAACAAAAATTATTAATGGATCGTGCCCGGTGTTTTGTAGGAATAGACAGCGGACCATTTCATGTTGCAGCAGCAAGCAACACTCATATTATCGCATTACAAACACATTTACAACCAGAAAGAATATTACCTTATCGCAAAGAAGTGTTTGGGCACAATACTACTGTGATCATGAGCAATGTTGACTGTGTGGGTTGTAATGACAATCAACAGAGACCTGTTAGACAGGTCGTATGCAAACATGGCGATTTCCGCTGCAAAGATAGCTTTAGTGCCGAACGTATTGCCAATAATATTTTAGAAATACTATGATTTATAAACATTCAGGAACTTTTGGTGACCTAATTTACGGTCTCAGTGTAATTAAAAAAATGGGCAGCGGCACTGTGGCTGTTGCATTGGGTAACATTGAAAAGTGTGTGGCTGAATACGGTTACAGACCCGACGAAGTAGATCCCATGCACAAGGGTCGTTTTCGTAATGCAGATTTTGATATTTTGAAACCATTACTAACCAGGCAGTCCTACATAAACCAAGTTACTGTATGGACCGGTGATCACGATGTTGACTTAGATCGTTTTCGTGGAGTATTGTTTCGTGGATTTGAAGGCAACTATGTGCAAGCATATCATATGACTTTTGGATTGCCTTTCGCCCCCGAAGTACTTGACGAAACATGGTTAGAAGCTGATGCCAAGACCATTGCTCCAGTTGTGATCAATCGTACATTTAGGTATCGTTGTCCTAACGGTACAGGCACTTGGCAAAATCTATTAGAGCAAGCCAACATCTCACAAAACGGAATTTTTGTCGGCACACAAGAAGAACATGAAGATTTTGAGAAAAGTACTGGGTTTCATGTACAATATTATCCAGTGCAAGATTTTAAAGAACTAGCTGATGTGATTGCTGGTGCAGACTTATTCATGGGCAATCAAAGTGCTGCTTACAGCGTTGCAATGGGACTTGGAAAAAGTTCTGTGCTAGAAACAATTAAGATTAAACCATTACAAAACAATGAGTGCTACTTCCCTAGATCCAACTGTCAATACTTCTAAAGTGCGAATACTTTTAATTGGTGACAACGGTATTGATCAGTATCAATACGGAACAGTGACTAGAATCAGTCCCGAAGCACCAGTGCCTGTGGTCAATTATACACACACTGTGACCAAGCCAGGCATGGCAGCAAATGTAAAAGAAAATTTAGAGGCATTGGGTTGTGAAGTGGATTTTGTGCATGGAATTAAAACCTGTATTAAGACTCGAGTAATTGATTCAAGAACAAAACAACACCTAGTAAGGATAGATCAAGACTCACCTAGTCGTGCCGTAAAAGTTGACTATAACAACATAGACCAGTACAATGCAATAGTTGTCAGCGATTACAACAAGGGAAGTGTAGATTATGAGACCATTGAACAGCTTAGAAAGAATTATACTGGTCCTATTTTCGTTGACACAAAAAAATACGACTTGGCCAGATGTGAAGGTTGCTACGTTAAGATTAACCAATTGGAATTTGAAGCTGCTAAAACTTTCCCTACAGAACTTATTGTCACCCTCGGAAGAGACGGTGCCCGGTACAAAGAACATACGATTTCTGCTCCACAAGTAGAGGCGTTTGATGTATGCGGGGCAGGTGATACTTTTTTATCTGCTCTCGCATACAACTACGTTTTATCACAAGACATTTTATCAGCAATTGAATTTGCCATTCGGGCGTCTAGCATAACTGTGCAGCACATTGGTGTGTATAGCCCAACATTAGAGGAAATTGAACAGGTATGACAAGACTAGAAGGATTTGTAGAAAAAGGTTGGGGTAACGAATTTATATTTGCTACCAATGACAAATACTGTGGCAAGATAATGAAGTTCAACGCAGGTGCAAGATTTAGTATGCACTTTCATGCCGAAAAAGATGAGACTTGGTATGTATTAGATGGACGTTTTGAAGTGATATGGATTAACACCAAGGATGCGTCAAAGGACAGTAGAATTCTGAATGCTGGTGACACATGGCGTAATGAACCGTTGTTTCCGCATCAATTGATTTGTATAGAAGAAGGTAATATAATAGAAGTTTCAACACCAGACTCAGTAGAGGATAATTATCGTGTACAGCCCGGGGATAGCCAGAAGAATAATAGTTAACGGTACCTTTGATATCTTGCATCGTGGGCATATTGAAATGCTGAACTTTGCACGTAGTCAAGGAACCTATTTGTTGGTGTGCATTGATAGTGATAGACAGGTACGAGAATTAAAAGGCGAGAGTCGCCCCGTTAATAATCAAGAGGATCGTAAATTTGCACTAGACAATTTAAAGTGTGTAGATGCTGTTTGGATTTTTGATACACAAGCGGAGCTTGAACACATTTGTAAATTGTATCGCCCGGATCTAATGGTCAAAGGTTCAGACTATAGAGGTAAAACAATAACAGGCGCACAATATTGTGGCGACATTAAATACTATCCACTAGTACAAAATTATTCAACGAGTAAAATAATTGAAAATATTAATAACAGGAAGTAGAGGCTTCATCGGCAGTCATGCTGTAAGTTTTTGGCAAAAGATGGGAGTCCATGAAATCTACACATACGAGTGGGATGAGCGTGTTCTACCTAGAATCGAAGGACTAGACTGGGTGTTTCATTTTGGTGCTATTAGTAGCACTACAGAACGTGATGTTGCCCGAGTCATGCGCCAAAATGTAGACTTCTCTATTTGGTTATACGAGGAATGTAGGAAACATGATGTTAATCTTCAATGGTCAAGCTCGGCGAGCGTGTATGGCCTTGGCACAGATTTTAGAGAATCCGCACCCGTGGATCCTCGCAGCCCGTATGCGTGGTCAAAATATCTATTCGAACACTATGTTGAAAAGAATCCGACGCATGTTCGGTGCCAAGGATTTAGATACTTTAATGTGTATGGTGCAAACGAAATGCACAAAGGAACACAAGCTAGCCCATACTATCAGTTTGCTGTTCAAGCACAGTCAACCGGAGTTATAAAAGTTTTTGAAGGCAGTGACCGCTTTCGTAGAGATTTTGTTAGTGTAGACCGAGTACTAGATGTACAATTTGAATTTATTTACAACGATATTGAAGAAAACGGTATTTGGAATATTGGTACCGGAAAGACTCGATCGTTCTTAGACGTAGCACAAGAACGAGCTAAACAGTATGGCGCCTTAATTGAACAGATCCCGTTTCCCAAGCATTTAGAATACAGTTATCAGACTTATACTTGTGCAGACTTAACAAAATTGCAACAAACTCTCAGTGGTTGACCTATAACTATAAATTCGCTATAATAGTCGACTATGAAATATTTTGCTTACGGAATGAATACTAGTTTGGACCAGATGGCCACTCGCTGCCCGGGTGCTGTTTGTCTTGGTCCTGCTTGGATAGACGATTACGAATTTGTTTTTCGTGCCCATGCAGACATAGCCGAATCAGCCGGTAGTGTCTGCTACGGAGTTCTTTGGGATATCAACGAAAAGCATTTGCAATCTTTGGATGCATTAGAAGGATATCCATATTACTATACTAGATTCTTGGTCAAAGTAAATACCGGTGACTACTTTATTTTTGCATTAACCTATCAGATGAACGATCAAAGCGGCTTGCAAGAACCCGGTGCTGGATATTTAGAAATGGTCACAGAAGGCTATCAACAAAACGGTGTACCTACCAATCAAATTGATAGAGCTATAAATATGGTATGCTCTTCATCGATCGCGACGAACACGGAACTTGTCAGTACTTGGTTACCAACGACGCAGGACTATGCCTAATTCGAACCAGTAATAGAAAAATCGCCGACTATGTAAATTACTATAGCTATGGTGCTCCCCTAGATGCACAAATAGCAGTAGGCGGTGATCGTAATCACCCCGAAATTGGTCCTATATGGCGCTTTAGCCGTAAAGTTAGCAAATAAACAATTGCTATTCTAGCAACGATTGACCATAATTCTCCATTTTGCTATAATTTTGGTATTGTAATTAACAAGGAGCAACAAATGGAACTAGCAATTGGCACCCGAATTCAATACACTAGTGCAGCCGGTGTCCGTGATGCTGTAGTTCGTAATATCAAAATCGCTCCCACTGCCCGGCCCGGTTTCTTGAATACTTGGCTCACGCTGGAACTTCCAGTACAGGACGGTGTCAAGTTTGCAACCCGACTGCAAATTCCTGGGGACAATGCCAGTCTCAAAATGTTTAAAGTTTTAATTGCCGATTAAGGAGAATGTGATGAAAGTATCTACAATGGGTGTATTGGGTGGCTGGCAAACCGAACTGGTATTTGCTGATGGATCGACTGCTCTTGTGGGTCCAGTGTGCAATCGCTGTAGTGATGTCTGGGATTGGCAGAGAGCAAATCTGTTCAATGTTGTTGACGAGTATAAGTTAGCCGCTGTATAATACGGTATGAAAAAACAAACTGTATCAATGACCCCCGAAGGCGGGAACTGGTGGCGGATGCGTGTCGCCCACTGGAGTATCCTGTCTGTAATGTTTCTGCCTATCTTGGTTATACTCTGTCTATTCTTGCTGAACCCGTTGTGGTTCAGAGATGACTTGCTAATCTGGTTTGAAAACAAAATCAATGCCTTTAGCGTGTGGCGCAATAAGTTGTTGTACCGAATTTACCTGGGCATGGATCCTGAAGTTTGGCATGCTCTTAAGGATTAATAAAAAAGCAACAGTTGCCCATAATGGTCCTTTTTGTTAAACTGTAATTACAGTAGATAGAAAGGAGAACAAAATGTCCGAAGTCCGAATTGGTAGCCTATATAAAGTTACAATGACAGAATACGAGCGTGGTTGGGGACAGCGCCCAATGGGTGAGAAGTTCTTTACTACCGAAGCGGAAGCCAAAGAATTCTGTTACAATTATAACAACCCGCCCGGTGACCCGGACTGCTACTACCGTGCAAGTTATACAAAAGTTGCATAATTGTTAACTCCAAGTGTTGCTTTTTGGCAACACTTTTTTTGGTAGACCATAAAGATCCATTTTGCTATAATATTGGTATAGTAACTAATAAGGAGCGTGACAAATGGCTTATATGTCCCAAGAACACAAAGCAAAGTTGGCACCCACTATCAAGGCTATTTGCAAAAAATACAACATCAAAGCTAGCCTTGCTGTTCGCAATCATTCCACGCTGGTGCTGACTGTCAAACAAGGCGATATTGACTTTGGTAGTAACCGTGACCAAGTTAATCCGTACTGGTACCACGAACACTTTACTGGCCGCGCCAAGGACTTTCTTGCAGAAGTTATCCCAGCGATGTATGGTCCGGATTACTTCGACGAATCGGATGCAATGACAGATTACTTTCACTGCTCACATTATATCAGTGTTAACATTGGTAAATGGAATCAACCTTATGCTCTGGTCAAGTAATACTTGACCATAATTGAGCAATATTGTATAATATTAAAAATAACAATAATATTTCAACTTTAATAAGGAGCTTGTATGAGTAATTCATTCGTTCGTATCAAAGCTGGTGCATATCGTACTACTGATGTATCCGGTCGTGTTTTTCAATTGGTAGATCAATTCCGTAGTGGCGCCAAAGGCGGTTATGTTACTGTCAAAAATGGCGGCCAATTTCCTGGCTTTCCTGAAGACATCCGTGTCAAAGTAAACACAATGAGTGATTATGAATTCGTCACCGAAGGTGATGTAGCCATTCCTGAATGTATCCAAGTAGAGGCAGCTAGTCAACAGACTGACGAAGAACGTATGGCCGAGATTGCTGAACGTTTTGAAATACTCACCGAGATGACCAAGGCTGCAACCAGTGGTGACATCCGTGCCATGATTGTGTCGGGTCCTCCGGGTGTGGGCAAGAGCTTTGGTGTTGAGCTTGAGATTGAAAAAGCTACCTTGCTGGACCAGATTGCCGGACGCCGACTCAGGGCTGAGGTTGTAAAAGGTTCGGCCACTGCAATTGGCCTGTACCAAGCCCTGTACAAGTATTCGGACCCAAACTGCGTTATCGTGTTCGATGACTGCGATAGTATCTTGCTTGACGATGTGTGCCTTAACTTGCTTAAAGGTGCGTTAGACTCGGGCAAGAAGCGCAAGATTTCGTGGTTGAGTGACAGTCGTATCCTTCGCAGCGAAGGTATTCCGGACAGCTTCGAATTCAAAGGTAGTGTAATCTTTATTACTAATTTGAAGTTCGACAAGATGAAGAGCCAAAAGCTCAAGGATCACTTGGATGCTTTGCAGTCGCGCTGCCACTACTTGGACCTTACACTGGACACCATGCGTGACAAGGTCCTGCGTATCAAACAGATTGCTAGATCAGGCGAACTGTTTGCGGATCTTGAACTCGGCGAAATTGCACAAGACGAGATCATTGGGTTTATGGACGACAACAAGAACCGCTTGCGCGAGATGAGCTTGCGTATGGCAATCAAGATTGGTCAGCTGTACAAGAGCTTTCCTACCAAGTGGCAGGCACTGGCTCAGAGCACTTGTATGAAGAGTGCATAATGGTTTGGTTCTTTGCAATACTGCTATTGCTAGCCGGTCAACCTTTACTGGCGTTTGCTTTAGCAGCAATTGCCCTAATGATAAAGAGTTAAGTTTTTACCCGAAGTTTTTGTTAGCTCCTTTTACTTCGGTTTCGAGCCCTACTTAGGTAGGGCTTTTTTTTGACTTTGAATTTACAACATGCTATAATATGTATATGAAAACATTTACCTATGTCGAAGATTATCTAGAAGTTATCAACGGTGACCGTGATCCACACACGGGTAAAATTTACGGACTGTTTGATAGCACTCAACCCATTGTGAGTCTGGCCAGATACGATGTGCAAGTGTTGGCCAGTATGAGCGCAGCTACACAAAGCGGTCGAGCGCTGACTGACCGTCAGGCTGAATTGGC
>Ga0129333_10001083_pt1 | contig 24261 bp, 20 predicted proteins | sample CPB6_08_DNA_FD_94474 | JGI IMG/M metagenome (GOLD analysis project Ga0129333, IMG submission 94474) | Freshwater to marine salinity gradient microbial communities from Chesapeake Bay, USA - CPBay_Sum_0.6_0.8_DNA | ecosystem: Environmental > Aquatic > Marine > Coastal | place: USA: Chesapeake...
AAAAACTGTCACGCCACGCGGCTCGGTGCGTGGCGTGACAGTTTGCAAGCGAATTTCAAATAAAAAAACCCCCGCGACCTCACAGGTCGGCGGGGGCATCACGGAACGGTATTCGTCAGATCTTCATGTCGCGCAGATCGATCACGCAGTAGTGCTGATCGGGCTTGGGAGCGAGGAGCGGAATCTCATCGTCCATGACCTTCTGAAGCGCAGCAGCCTGTTGGGTGTAGTTCCATTCGGGGCGCATGAGCACCTTTTCGTTCCACAGCGCGTATGCGGTCATGACGCGCTCCACGAACAGTTCAGCGTCGGCCTCGTCCTTGGGGACGAAGGAAGCGGGGAAGTCGCAGCCGATGAAGGAGAACTTCTTGCGGTCGGTGACCTTGGCGGCATGGGTGGAATCCCACTTGAGCATGGCATCGAAGTGGTTCATGCCTTCCACCACCATCAGTTCGTGGATGCCCAATGCGCGTTCCTCGTTGAGGAGGGTGAACAGGTTGTCGATTTCGGCTTCGGTCTTCATGGTCAGTTCCTCTGTGATGCGCGGAGGGAGTGCCGGGTTACAAGTCCGGACTACCTCCACCCCGCGTGAGGGGAGTATAGATCACCTGTAGCGGGTGTCAAGGGGTTGGAGAGCGAAAAGGCGAAAAAAGTTTCTTTCAGAAATCTGTATTTTGGGGGTTGACAGATGGCTAGGGATTGCTAGACCACATCCGCCCTGGTGCTTGACCTGGTGCTTGCCCCCAACCATTTTTTTCGTTTTCCCCCTTGACATCCAGAACAGATGGATTACATTCCTCCCATGACCAACACCACCCAATCGTCTGAACCCTGCGTGTGCGCCATCTGCCTCCACGAACACGAATCCCCCGCCACGATGGTCCATGGATTCGGGGGTGAACTCATCTGCAAGGATGAGGATGCTTGCGAGCAGCGTGAGGAGGCCAACGAGAAGTGGCCCCAGCCCGATGACGCGGAAGATCCGGGGATCGACCCGCCACCCGCCCACCTCGACGGTGACCCGGACTCGGAGGAGGTCGAGGATGGCCGCTGGTACGATTACGATGACGGGTCGTATGAGAAGGAGTACGACTGACCCCACTCCAACCTAACACCTACCAAACAACCGCACCTTTGAGGTGCGGTTGTTTGTTTATAACAAGTTTATTAGATTTGTCTAGCGTGTCCGAACAGTTTAAAACACATGGGTCCCCTTGGTCCGGTAACCGGGGCTAGCTCACCCCACCCTTTCCAAAAAAACTTTTTTGGTTAGGATCCCCCAGTTCCAAAAAATTATTACAAAAAATACCCATAAACATCCATAAACATCCATAAACATCCATACCCCCCTTTCCTTTTTCATGGGTCCCCCTATAGGATCCCCCCCTAAATAATTTCATGGGTCCCCTTCCAAAGATTCCTCCCAAAATAAAAAAAGGAATCTTTTGGTTCTTCTTCATTGTCTTCTCTGTTTGCTATCTGATTCCTATTTTGAAATCAGTGGGTCCCCTTTGGTAGATTCCTATATACAGTAAATGGTTTGAGATGATACCACGGGGCGTGTTGTGCTCTTTTTCCACACAAAGGAGCTACGGATGTCACACAGTCATAAAGGTTGTTCTGGTTGCGAAGAATTATCTGGCAAACTAGAAAAAGAAAAAGAAGAAAAACATAATAGTTGTAAAGAGGCTCTATTAGCCCATCAAACAAAAATTACTGGTCTTGAAAAGAAACTTTTTGCCATGACCATTGCTGGAGCCGTTGCTACAGCAGTGATTGGTAAAGAGCTTGTGGATAAGATCATGGACAGCCTCAATCAGGTTCAGGAAGTTCAACAGAAGCTTGAGGAGACTGTTGGAGGAGGAGGAGAGAAGAGCGTTGGCTTTGTGATGCCTTCAAGTGGCGGTCAAAGGCCATACCAGTTCTATAACTCTGGTGGCTCTTCTGTAAATTTGTTTAAGAAAACTTCTTACCTGGACTATCCCGGATTTGCTCCAGAACAAGAAGATGAGTCAACACCATCTTCATTCGTTCCTGTTTGGGCCTCTGCGATTGCAAGAAATAGTTCAAATTCACAAAAATTTGAAATGACTTTGCCACCTCAAAATGAAATTGAAAATTTTGATTTTACTCAGATTTCGATTTCAGACCCACCAGTTATTTCACTTGCCAGCATTGATTCCTCTGCTGTTGACTTTCAAGATGCTCCCAGCTTTCGAATGGCTGCGTCTATAGTCCCAGAGCCATCAACCATTTCAGTATTTTTAACACAGTCATTTTTTAACCAAAGGAGAAGATCTTGATCAGAGAAACAGTAGCAGCACTTGTCATCACATCGTCCGCATCCGCAAATTTAGTCAATGGTGGTTTTGAGAGCTTTCCCGCATGGGGCTACAGTTTTTATTCTGGAACAGATCCTCAAAGTGGCTGGGCAACTACTGCACCAGACAACTTGATCGAAGTCTGGGAAAATGGATTTCTAGGAGTTCCTGCCTATGAGGGAAATTCGTTTGCAGAATTAAATGCAAATTATGCTTCTACCCTATACCAGAATGTAAATGGACTCGGTGACTTCAATCAAATCAATTGGCACTTTGCTCACCGTGGAAGAGATGGTGTTGATACCATGCGATTGACCATCACTGATCTGGGTACAGATCAGACTGCTGGTGGTGGAGATGATACCGTTTTATTTCAACAAGAATTTTCTGCTGATAACACAGCATGGCAAGTTCACTACGGAACTATTACTTCAATTGGAAATTTGACCAGCTTTGCATTTGAAGCAGTGAATGCAGTGGGCGGAAACACACAAGGCAATCTAATCGACTGGTGTGGGTTCGGAACAAATGCTGTCCCTGCTCCAGGTTGCTTGGCCTTAATTGGCTGTGCCTTTTTACTGAAGTCCAGACGCAGATAAATATCTACATGCTTTCTTTCAAACAATACCTAACTGAAAAATCTGCTGCATGGCAACGCAAAGAAGGAAAAGATCCTGAAGGTGGATTGAATCAAAAAGGTGTTGAGTCATACCGTAGAGAGAATCCTGGTTCAAAGCTACAGACTGCCGTAACCACTAAGCCTTCAAAGCTCAAGAAGGGTTCGAAAGCTGCCAAGCGTAGAAAGTCTTTCTGCAAGCGTATGCAGGGAATGAAAGAAAAGCTGACCTCTGCCAAGACTGCCAGAGATCCAGACTCAAGAATCAACAAGTCCTTGAGAAAATGGAATTGCTGAGAAATGCTTTCGTTTCGTAAATTTTTGAAAGAACAATTTTCCGAACAAGACTTTTTGAATCAGATCCAAAAGGAAGAGGAAGCATTTCGTGCAGGGCTTCAGGGACAGACTGAAGAAGAAAAAGAGATCTGGGTCAAGAATTGGAGACAGGCTCGTTTGAATCAAATGGGTCTGAACGTCCCGGCATATAATTTTAATTGACAAAACTCAAGACCTTCGATACACTTCGCTGTGTAGGCGATCAACAAGAAAAATTGTCTAATTATTATTAATATAAATATCTTTATGGATATTAAATTATTTCTCGGTTATATACAAGACAAGCAAAAAAATAATTTTGAGATGACTTCTTCAATGAATGAAAGAAACACAAAATCCTTTCTTCAACCAAAGTCTTTAATTGAAGCAAGAAAAATGAAGCCAACTGCAACTGATCGTAAAAAAAATATTGAAATTGAAAGATCAGCAAGAGCAGCACATCAACACGCTGCAAATGCAATTACAAGTGTTCCAGGATTTAAAATTCATCCAAAATATCCTGGATATGACAATCCCGAAGATCCAGAACATGGTAGTGTTATGGCTCACTTAGCAGATGTTGCTCCTGCGGTCACTGATCCAAAAACTGCAATTGAGTTAGTTGCAAAAAAGCATGGAGTTGATCCTCAAGCTGCCATAGCTGCACTTGGTTCTAGTGCTCCAATGAGTCCTCAAGATTTTATGAGAGCAATGAGAAGATAAATAAAAATAAGGAAATTGTAATGAAAAGAAATAACAAAAGCTGGATTCGTCAACTATCAGAATCATATGTTCGTCAGACTCTAAATGAGAGTGATCTTCATCAAGTCATCGATGATGAACATTCAAGATTGGTTCCTGAACATAAAGGTCAAGTAAAGGCCCATCTTGATGCTATTGTTGCCAAGACAGGAAAGCCACTTGATCACGAAGATGCCATTGGCCATGTAATGGATAAGTTTGTTGATGGAAATGCTGATTGGCAGAACGCTGCTGCTGAAACTGGTGGATCTGTTGGAGATTATAGCAGATTCGGTGGAGAAGAAATTTACATGCGTCATCTAATGGCTAACACTGCTCCTCGCAGAAGTTAAAATATTTAAAGACCTTTTCGGTTTAAATATTCTTCAGAGCTAGAATACTTTGCAAGATCCTGCTGCAACTCAGCAGGATCTTGTTCTTTCTGTCCAGCATGCATGCTCTCTGCTTCCCTTCCTAGAACAAAACCGTGCATGTTGCCTATGGTGTTATAATGATAAATTCCCTTTGAACCATATTTCGAAAGTAATTCTTTGATGTTTGGATGATATTCTCCACCGACCATTAGATCTCCGTGGTGAATATAGCTACTGTCTCCTGGAACCATTCCTGTTGGTAGAAGACCTTCATACTGATTTTCAAATAGGAATTTTTTAAATGATAGCATACAGTCTATTTATCATAAATACTGAGTATGCTAAGTAAACACGCTCAACTATTAAAAGAACTTTCTGGTAATGATATTTGCTTTTCTTGCTTAATGGAAGCAGACATTTCCCTTCCAGTAGTACAAAAAACAAAAGCAACTTGGGCAAATGTAAAACAAGGATTGTCCAATCCTCACCCAAACGTGAGAGAATCTGCTAAATTATTTAAACAATTTGCTGGGAAAAATGCCGATCTTTTTACAGCAGAACAAGGTAATCCCAAGTTAGCAAAAGAAGGTGAATCAGTTCCCGAGTACATGTCTGTTGGTGTTTCTCTTTCGCCACACAAATCAGCAGATACTGGTTTGAACTTCTGCCCATGCGCTACTGAAGATTGCAAGAGTGTTTGCTTGACTGATACTGGTCGTGGTTCTTTCGATCCTGCTGTAAATGAAGCAAGAAAGAAAAGATCACAATTCTTAGTTCAGCATCCAGAGCATTTTAGCGCACTATTAGATCATGGAATCGGTCTTGCAAAACAAAGAGCTGCAAAGCAAGGTAAAAAACTTGCAGTCAGACTAAATGTTTTCTCCGATATTCACTGGGAAGATTATGCTCCTCACATTTTTAAGAAGCATAATGATGTTCAGTTCTATGATTATACTAAGATTGCAAAAAGAACTCAGAAAGAACTACCTCCAAATTATCACCTGACTTTCTCTTCGACTGGAGTAAAGGGTAAAGATAGTAACTGGGAGCATGCAAGAAATCACCTTGATAATGGTGGAGTTGTTGCGATGGTTTTCCAAGCAAAGCCAGGAAAAGGAAAAGCTCCACCAGAAAAGCTTCCATCACTTCTTCACGACATGCAAACAGGAAAGAAGTATCGCATAATTGATGGCGATATTCACGATCACAGACACTTAGATCATATCTACAACAATGCTCAACAAGGAGAAGGTTTGATTGCTGGTCTTCACCTCAAATCTCCTATCTCTGGAGGATTTGAAAAGCAAGTTGCAAAGGCAAATGATTTTGCTGTTGCTTTCGATGATGATGTAGTTGAAATTAATGGCGAAGAAAATAAACTAAAAGAATCAATTATTAAATTTGGAGGATTAGTATGAATACACCAAATAAATTTGGCCATGTAACAACTACAGGAATTCTTACTCCAGAAGCAAAGAAGATGATGGAAAAACAAGGATTTCAATTCGTTGCTTCAGAAAAAACAGAAGCTGGTGTAATGCTTAATCACTTCATGACACCTAAAATTATATCAATGGCAAAACAAGAAATTCTTCAAGGCGGATTCGGTGATTCGTGCGGAACATTTGGAAGAATGACTGATATTGAAAATCCAACAAGTAGCACAGATGTTGTTGGAAAAATTAAAAATGTATTACAGCAAATGGCAACAAAAGAAAGTCAGAAAGAAAGATTCAAGAAGACATTCTCTTTAAGACCAAATATGTTCTCAGGCACAGCCAGAGACTTCATGCAGTTTGGTATTGATCCCCAGACACCTGGTGCAGTCAGTGCAAGATTCAAAGAGATTGAAGAAGATTAAGGATTAAATCCAGCAACTGCATATTGCGGTACTCCCTGAGTAAATCTTCTTATCCATACGCCTCTTTGTTGTGCTAAATCACCATTATTTGCATCTATTGTTATAGTTTCAGGTAAATCTTCATCATTATTTTGTCTAGTTAAAGTACAAATACCATTCACAAAATGTTCTGGAGCAACAGATATTCTCCAAATATAATTGTTTGGATTATTTTCAAGTTTTGCTCCACTTATTAAAAGATTATCAAATGCTTCATATAAAAGAATTCTATCAACTGGATTTTCCGTATCACCTGTTGAATTTGAACATGGTATGCACTTAGAATTATCACTTATATGTCTCCATTCATCTAAAATATTATGAATTATTTCAGATTGTGTTCCAACATAGTCAAAATGAAATATTTGAAATAATCTAGGACCATGTAAAAGAATATGATAAATTAATTCATGATAATAACTAGGATCTCCATCTATCCATCTTGCATCGTTATAATTTAAATATCCTATCCAAGGAGCGAATTTTTGCCAAAGTGTAGGATCACTTCTAAAGATATGCCTAGTTAGTTTTAATAACAACACAAGCATTTTATAATTATATTGCGTATACCATTCTGCCTTTAAATCAAAATCTAGACTATTAGCAATGTAAGGAAAAACAGTTGGATATCTAACTAAATTTGCATCTCCAGCAGGACCTTTGTATTCATTTACAAGATATCCATTAAAATTATATCTTTCAAAATCATCTACTGGATTTCTTACATAACCTGTTTCTTGGGAGCGAGCGACATCAAATGATGTTCCTAGTGGTATTAATTCGGGTAAATTATAATTAGACCAAACAATATTATAAAAACCACCATAATATCTTCCGCCCATGCCAGTATAAGAATTTATTAAAGGATCTCTTACACCTAAAGATTCCAAATTACTTCCTTGTGTGTAAGGAGCTTCTTCTATACTTACAGGATCTGAGAGATATTCTAAATGTATGACATTTTCCATTCCTGCAACTGTTTGGGGAGCATCATGGAATTTTTTCCAATAATAATTAAAATGCCAATTGTCAGCTACCTTTTTCCATGCAGGAACAACATTTGTAAATAAATTATAACCTTCAGGATGAACTAAACCGCCTCTAGAAAATCCGTCAGGAGCACATCCAGTAGCACATCCAAATGCTGTCCAATATTCTGTTCTACTTACATAATTTGTAATTCCTGTTACGCCAAGAAATGGATCTAAAATGTCTAGATATGATCTAGTATCAGCTGACAATCCAGCTTGCGTTCTGAGAGAATTATATGTTTCTAAAAATTCTGCTGCAAAAGTTTTACCTGTTGTTGGATTTGCATATGTTGTAAATCTATCGTCTGCTACTATTGCAGATATTCTTCTTGCTTCAGATTGTGCATATCCAGATTCTGTTAATGTAAAACCATATAGTGCATATGAATTTAATCCTTCAATATAATAATTGTCTTGTGCTTCTTGATCGTTTACGACATAATCAAATGTAAATCCCGTACCTGTACATCTATTAAGAAATGCAGTATAGTTAGCAACACAATCATCAGAACTATTATCTGCCCAACAAGTTAATATTCTTTCTCCGAGATATGTTGTACCATCTGATGTATTTTTATAAAAATTTGTATGACGAACAGTAAAATTGGCAATATCTGGATACCAATATCTCACATGTAAACTTTTTCTTCCCGGAGGAATAATGTTCATTAATGATTTGGCTGAAGCTAATGTAGCATCCGATATAGATGAACTATCTAAATTTTCAGGTGTTCTAAATCCATTATATTCATTTGATGCTACAGTTGGAATAGGTACTATAGAATATAATTCAAATGAAGGATCACCATATCGATATATCGGAGATACTAAACCAGAGGTCATATCACCGCTGGGCCAATGAATACCAAAAACTTCATAATCTGCTGCGCTATTGATAAAAATAGGAACTCCAGTATAATCATCAATTCCAATAATAGCACTAGTTATTGGTACAATTTGAGATTGCGTTGATCTTCTTCCACCTCCAGAATCGTCAGCAGCATCTCCGACACCTTCCTGTTCACTCAGTACCATGTCTCCCATGGCAGCTTCGCTCAAAATTCTGCCATTGCTTTTCCATTTCTTTGTGGTAGGATCGTAGGTATACTTAACACCAAGATAATCGACATATTCCATTATGCCGTTTTCGTTCTTTTTAAAATTACCGAAACCACGCAGGAAGTTATTCATATGGAATATATATTGAGTATGGCTAAGGCAAAAGTTGATAAAAAATTCTTAGCAACCGTGCTTGGCATGGCTGGTCTTGGTGCTCTTGCATTTGGTCATGGAGCATACAAGCGTTTTGGTCAATTTAATAAAGAAACAGCTCCACAAGCACAAGTTCAACAACAAAAGCCACAGCAGGCCCAAAGACCACAGATCAAGCCAAAGGCAGCTCCAGTAGTTGCTGAACCACAGAAGCCTGTAGTGGCAGCTCCGCAGTCTCAGGCGTATGAATTTTCTCATCCCACCATTGAAAAATTTCTAGGCGGTATTGCCAAGGCAGAACATCGCGGAAATAAAAATATTGATCATAAAAAATATGATCCTAGATTGATGATTCGCACTGGTGGTGGGGGAGGTTCCTCAAGTGCATATGGTCCATATCAGATTACAAGAAATCTCGCAAGAGGGCTTGTAAAGAATCATCCAACACTTTTTGCTCCAATTAAAGACTTTGCAAATGATTTTATTGCTCAAGGATCGGAATTCCTAAAAGCACAAAATAAAGATAAGGTGCATGGCCTAAAAGGTAAAGGCACTCTTCATGGACCTGAGTATCACGACGATCATATGCGTCTAGGAGATCTTGCTATTCAAGGATTAGCAAAGGAAAAGAAGATAAACTATAAAGATGGCCTAACTCCAAGAGAGCTAGATACTATGATTCAAACGTGGAGAGGTGCTTCTGAAAGAGAAGACCCAGAATATTACAAAATTGTTCGTAGTCATTATTTTAACTAATAAATGTGATTGAATTAAGCGAGGGTGAAATGTTAGCAGATAAATTTTGGTTGAACCCAGATAGCAAAACAATCTGGGTTGCAGAAAATCATATTAAAACTATTGTCGAAAATCCTGTTCTTTTTGAATATGATGGTAAAGAAGAATTAGAAAAAGAATTTTATTCCAATATAAAATTTTTAAATGAAACTGAAATACCAGATATTTCACTAACAGATTTTTATTCTGAAGTATCAGATGATTTATTGCAAAAAAGAATAAAAAAATTTGAAAGCTCTATCTATGATAGAGGATTTATTTGGTGTGAATATGATGATAAAAATAAAATATTATCATTAAGATCTTCTTCTCAAAAATTCTTAAGAGAAGGTGTTGACGATGTAAAAGAGCACATCGATCAATTTGAAGAAATTAATTTAATTCTTGTATTGGATACAGGAGCAGTTATTAAATATAGATTAGTAGGAAAAGAAGAAATTAAATTATTTTTAGATGAAATGATTATAGGAAGAAAACCATCTTACGTTAATAAGGAAAATGCACCAAAAAAATCGCATAAAAGTTCTTCTAATAAAAAGAATACTAAAAAGCCAAAATTTATAGAAAAAATTAAAAAAATTATAAATAAACTATATGCTTAAGAGACAAAATCCAACTATATCTCCAAATAGATTTACCTCTAACGGTTTAAAATCTTTATTGGAAGCTGCTTCTGGCAAAAGAAAAGACGATGAGACTGAAGGACCAAATGAACCACAATCTCCTGGTTCAGCATCAGGTGGTGGATTTTCGGGTTCTGGGATGCCAGAAAAAGGCTATGGTGGAAAAAAGGGTGGTGATTTAGAACCGTTATCTTTAGAGGGGGCAAAATTTACAGTTGGCCTTCCTATGGCTGCTTTGAGAGCTGGACTTGGATTGAAGCAGGCAGATTTTTTCCTTTCTAAGATGCCTCTTGGTCTTGGTCAATACGCAGGAATGGGTGCTTTATCATTTGCCGCTCCTCAGCTTCTAAGATTTGCTGGGGAAGAAGGTGCTGCATCAGAAGCAGAAAAAAATATTTCTGGTTATGAAACAAAGGATTTAGATCCAGATGAACTTGATGTGTTTGACACAAAATCATTTTCTGGAAAATCTGATGAAGAACCAAAGACACTGCAAACAAAAACTATAAAATATGGAGATAAAGAAATAAGTGTTAAACCAGGTTCTTTACAGTATAAGTTAAGCGATCCATATGGAGTAAGACCATTTGTTGATTTTGCAAATAAAATGAAACAAGCACAAGATAGAAAAAAACAATCTGAAAAAGATATGTTAGACTTGGGCAAGCAAAGAATGCCTACTGGTAAATTCTAATGAAGAGAATAAAAACTGCATTACAAAATGCAGTAAATACTCAACCTCCATTACCAGAGGTAAAAGGTCTTTCTTCTGAAATAAATTTAGATGGTCTTGAGAGATATTTAACAGAAAAATCTCCAAAAAGAGAAGAACCGACCGAACCACAAAAAGTCAAAGAATTAAAAACAAATCAAATATCGTATGAAAGAGCTGGATTAAAGGTTGTTGAACCAAAAGACTTATCAGAAATTGTGGAATTATTAAGCCAACATATTTGTGACGTTGAATTTACAAGATCTACATTTCCTAGAGGAACAAGAGTGATTAGATGTACTTTAAATGAAAAATTTTTAGGAAGAAGATTTGTCGGTATGGGTCCAATAGGAGATTTAATAAAAATATGGGATATTGATCAGCAGGGATGGAAAAGCTTTTACGCAAAAAGTGTAAGAAAAATTAGTTACGATGCTAATCCATATGAGCCAGGATCAAATACATAGAATGTGGCAAAGACAGACTACGATCTTGATGTTCTAATTCACGAAGCAAAAAAAGCTGTCGATTGCTATGAAAAGTATTTGCTGGATGTTTCTGATTGGAGAGATCTAGCAAAAATAATGAAAACATTAATGGAAACTATTGAAGCGATAGAAAAAAAGAGGAAACATGGGAAGTAGAAGATGCTGTTCTTGTGAACAAGTTGTTAGATGTGAAGGATGTTGCTCAGATTGCATGGTCAGTTATACACTGGAGAGAAAAGGATATTTATTAGAATCCGGTTCTCCTTTTGGAATAGAGGGAGATGCAGAAAATCCAGCGGGTAATGCAGATCCATTTATGCCGCAAGTGCCTGGTGATGAAATTATAGTTAATTTTGCAACCAGCATTAATTTAAATGAGGATAGAATAACTCCTGCTCCCGTTCAACACAGTTATAAAAATATTGGAAGTTTTTGGACATGGTATCCTCCTTCCTTTATGGTTGATTTTAATCACCATTTTCCTTCGTGTACAACGCTTCCAATTTTAGATTTGGGTGGAGGAGCCATTTCACAGCCTTCTTTTAGTTCATATGAAACGCCTGGGTCTAGTATTCAGACGGGAGATAGAGATAATTATTGTTATCCAGAAAATAATAATTATCTCAATGAGATAGGCCAGGGAACTTGCTCTATTCAGGCAGAATATACCGGATATTATTCTGCACACAATGGTGTCGCATGTGGAAAACCTAAGTTTGATATTATTCATGAATATGATCCTTATGATGGAGGATATCCGCTACAGCTATCAAGTCCTATTTTGGGAGGAGAGAATCCAGATGGAAGTTTTGACGAAAGTCCAGATAGATTTGCATTTAAAGTAGGTGGATCTATAAACTTTAAACAATCATATGCATGTTCTACACCAGATGAAGATAAATGTTGTAGGTATAATACAAATGATGTTAATGTTGATAGAATTATTACTGGAGAAGCTTTTAGTGAAATGCATATTGTTGGACGTTTTGGGCAAATAATTCAAAATAGACCAAATGCATGTAATTATTTGGGACTGACAAAATATAGAAGAAGAATGATAAAAAGTCACTACCCATGGGCTTGGCAAATATTCTCATACAATCTAGATAAATTATTACCATTTGGCAATCCTACATGGCATTGGCTAACATCGAATATCCCACAAGATAGTACATTGGTCAAAGTTAGCCAGGAGCAAGTACTTCCTAGTGGAGATATTTTACATTGGACATCTTTAAGATTTCAGTTTTTAGGATTTGCTTTTTGCGAACATCATTATGATAGAAAATGCGGATGTTTTTATAAAGTAGATGGCATTAGAGATGAAATTCTTTTTGGTAGATATATTCCAAGAAGATTTATGTTTGCTTGTTCTGGAATTCCAATGTTTGATTTTGATATTTATGAAGCAGTAAAAGATGGAAAATTTGCAGAATTTCAGGATGAAATACCTAAATTTGTAGAGTTGTGGAAATCTTTTACTACATGGAGAATAAATCCAAATAGAAACTTATCTGAGTATGTTCAACCAGATGGAGAATTTTTAACTGGATTAAGTGTCCTTGGGGCTGTAGATCCAAGAGCAGTGCCAGATATAAGAGAAATAACTGAAATGCGTGATATATTTAACATTTTAAGTAGTCAGAAATATTCTGGAATTAGAGCTACTGATTGGAGATATGAGGCTACTTTAGATATAATTAAAGCAAATGATTTATATAAAGAAGCAATAAGAAAAAGAAAATTGCTGCAAGATCCAGAAGATGATACTGAAGTTGAATTTGATATAATTCAAGCAGTGGGAGGATTTAACTTTACAATTGAACAAGTAAGAGCAAATCCAAAACAATATTCAAGAGAAATTTTTCCTAAGCCATTAGGTCCAGTTAGAAAAAGATGCAGAATGAATAATGCCCCAGTTTCTACAAGTGTATGGAATAATAATGGTGATGGAAATTTAGTCACATTAACAAGCGAACATGGAGTTAATGTGTTAGTACCAAGAACATTTTCTTTAGATGGTAGTATTCAACCACAATATGTTGTTGATACTGATTTCATAGAGTTGCAAGCAATAAATTGGTTTGATATAGGAAAACCATATACGCAAGCACAATCTGGAGGATCTTTTGGGATTCCAAGATTTAATGGAACCTTGATACCACCAGATCTAGAAAATTTTCCTGATATAAATTGGACAGAAAGAGAATTAGCCCAAGATTTAAATAATAATTTATCTCATCTAATGTATACTTATTTTTATACACAACCAAATGGTTGGGATTGGATTGGAAATGGTGAGCAGTTAAATGGAAACAAACCAGAAAACAATTGGTGGAATAGAAAATTTGCAAATACACAAGGTGCTGTTAGCAGTGTACTATTTCAAATTACAAATCCACATACACCATTGAGTAGAATGACACGCGGTGCTTATGAATATGCTTGGAATCCAAATGCTACTGGATGGTTTGAAGATTTAGAAGGCAAAATCTAATAAATAGAATACTCATATGTCATGTAATTGTATTGGTAATGTTTATATTAACGAAAATGGAGAAAGTACTCCTTTAACTGAGTACATGTGTTTTGATATTATTGCAAATAATCCATTTTGCTGTGACAACTTTAATGATAGCTGTTTAGATAGAATTTATTTCGATTCATCTGCTAATACTTATGTTGGATGTCATGGATGTCCTTCCCCAGATGCAAAATGCTGTGAAAAAATTCAAATTGAAGCAAATAAATTAAATCCTGATAAAAATTCAAGATGCTGTGAAAATTTTGATTCTTATTGCACAGAAGCATATGAAACACTAAAAAATTCTAGCGGCAATTTCTGTAGCAGCTCAGAAGATTTATTGAATTTTTATACTACAACATATAGCACTGACTATAGGCCATGTGGATTTGATGATACAACAGCAGAAAATTGTATAAAAGATTTAAAATGCTATGAATATAATTCTAGTGAATGCAAAGATAAAATATACGAAAAGTTAATGGACTTTTCAAGTCCTTGTCATTGCACTTGCTTGAAACAAGCAGGATATGTTGATGAGTGTTTAAAACATGTAATTTTTAGAGAACCATCTTGCTGCCACTCATGGACAGCAGAATGCGATCAAATAAAAGAAGAATTATCAAAAACTTTTGGCAATCCTTGTACAATCGCAACACAAGATACAAATGCTATTGGTTTATTGGTAGATCCTTCAACTACAAATCCAACTGTTATAAATTGTGGATGCACAATTAAAGGACTCCCAACATTTGAAGACATTCCATGTTGTTTTAAAACATATTGTCAAACATTGCAACAGTTGTATGTGGATGGAGTTTTTACTGATGGTCCATATAATTGCAATGATCTTGGTGAATTTTTAAATAAAATTTTAATTTCAACTGATCTTAATATACCAGATTGCCAACCAACTGATTATCCATTAGCTGGCGGTCCTCCTTGCCCAAATAGTTTATGCAATGGCTGTGATTATATTATTCCATTTGATGACGGTGGATGGTTATTTGGTTTTGATAATATTTGTCCGGGTCAACAGTGTCCAAAATGGCCATGGGGAGCAATTGAAGGATGTAACGTAAGAGGAGTAGACGCAACAGATTCAGTTTTAGGTACTCCTCCAAGAAACCCTCCAATAACTGGTTCAATTTATCCTATAAGTCATAATCATAATGATTGCGCATATCAAATGGCTTCAAGCATTTATTATTATGGTTGTCAAGATATTTTCAATAGCGTAGAAGAAATGCAAGATTTTATATTAAATCTTGCAAAAAGATTTGCAAATCCAGAACAAGAAGTACAGATTCAAGCTACAAATTGCACAGAATGCTGCTCAATATGCAGATATTTTGGTAAAGAATCCACAGAATGTCCTGGCTGTGAAAACACATTTAATTTTATAACAGAAACTCCTGCTATAAACAATGATAATTATCTCGTTTATGAGGGCCAGGGCATCACATTTATAGCATCACCTGTGAGAACCCCATATCTTTACTATCAATTAGTTTCTGCTTTAGGATTACCAGTAATTGATAAAAATGATATAGATGCTAGTGGAAATGGCATTAACGGAAAACCTTTGGGAATGACTGGATTGCTCGGAGCAGTTGGGGATATAGTTAAATTTAATTTGAAGATGAAAAGCGACGGTTCTTTTGAAGGACCAGAATATTTTAGAGTAAAATTAATAGAACAAACAAATCCAGATGGATGTGCATATGGAACATTTCTTTCTAATGCAATTACAGTAAAAGAAACTCCAACGTTTACTTTATCTGGAGTTCCCTTTAATTGTCAGGTAAATGAAACAAATCTTTCTCTAACAATAACTACCACAAATTTCCCAGCAGGAACCATTTATTATAGAATTATTCCTATAATAGGAGCATCATCTGAAGATTTTGGTATTCCTATGAGTGGATCACTGTCTGTAGTAAATAGCAGTGCAACTCTTAATATTCCTATACTTGCAGATCAAACAACAGAAGGTTCAGGAGAAAAATTTAGAGTAGAGTTTAGTACTACTAGTAGTTTTGATTCTATTGTTGCAACAACAAATAATTCTTGTCCTAACGGCATACAAATAATTGATACTTCTGTTACGCCTTTGAATGTAACTATAACAGCTTCTCCGACAAATCCGAATGAAGGAACCATTGTTACATTCCAAATTCAAGCTAATCAAGCAGGAACTTACTACTATACAATAAATTCTAATGGTAGTCCTTTTGTACCAGGAAATGATTTTATTGCTAATACAGATCCTTTAGCTGATGTAAATAGTAGTGGTTCTTTTAATATAACTGTACCTAATGGCACTGCAACAATCTATAAAAGAATAAATCCAGACTCTTTAACAGAATCAACTCCAGAATCTTTCTTCATGGAGATTAGAAAAGATTCTACTAGTGGAACTATATTAACAAGTTCATCGATTATTACCATTATTGATAGTTCTGGAACTCCAAGTTATAATATATCTGGACCATTAACAGTAGTAGAAGGTAACAATTACACATATAATGTTGTTACCACAAACTCTGCATTTTCTACATTACATTATAGAATTGTTGCAGTAAACAATTCAACTATTACTACAGCAGATTTTGGTATTCCTCTTACTGGTTCATTTACACTATCTCCTTCTGGAACGTATAATTTGTTATTGCCAGTTCTAGAAGGAGAATTAGAAGCATCAGAAGAATCATTTAAGATAGAATTGTGGTCTAATGCTTCTTATACAGGCAGTGCTTTAGCAAGCACCCCAACCATAAAAATATTAGATACAACACAAGATGTTTCTATTAGTCAAACTTCTACTTTAATTACAGAAGAACAAAGTGTTACATTTACAGTAACTACAATAAACATAGACGAAGAAATATTAACATATAAAATTGTTTCTACTTCTGGAAATATAGTCGCTGGAGATTTTACTCCACCATCTTTAACTGGAACTTTTAATCTAACTGGTTCTACTACAAAAACAGGAAATTTTACACTAACATTAGCTAATAATTTCCAATATGAAGGACAAGAAAAATTTAAAGTAGAAATTTATAAACCTTCAGATACGACTCCAATAATAACATCTAATGAAATAACAGTAGTCGATGCAGATTCTACTTTAAGTGTTTCGACATCTGCGATATCTGTAGTTGAAGGCAATTCCTTTAACATTACAGTAAATTATACTAATTATCCAAATCCAAATGTTTACTATAGATTAGAAACTGCGTATGGAGCAGCGATTGATCCATTAGATTTTTCTGGGGGGTTAAATGGTGCTATTCCAGTATCAGCTTCTAGTACAAGTGCAACATATACTATTCAAACTTTAGAAAGAGACATTTATAGTGGAACTAGAGGATTTTATGTAGTTGTATCAAATACTCCTGGAGGCGATGGAGAATCTACAGGAATTATTCAACTTATTGATGCTAATCCAGATTACATAGAAATACAAGTTCCAGTATCAGTTACAGAAGGAAATACATTTAACTTTACTGTAAATGGAACAAATATTCCAAATGGAACAATTCTTTATTATCAAATAGTTGGTCTTTCATCGTCAGATATTGTGGGCGGAAGTTTAACTGGTAATTTTAATGTAGTAAATAATACAGCAACGGTAACAATAGGCACAGTAAATAATACTGCGTTTGAGGGACCAGAATCATTTACTATTAAAATTTTTACTAACTCTGGACTTACTATTGAAGTATTAGAATCAGATTCAATAACTTTGTTTGATGGAACAAAAGTATATGGTCCTCTATCTCCAAATTCAGGCAATATAGTAGAAGGAACATCACAAAGTTTTTCTCTTGCAACAGAAAATATAGCTACAGGAACTACAGTATATTATAAAATAATATCAGTTAGCGGACCTGTAACTGCTGATGATTTCTCTTCAGGAACTTTGACTGGTTCTTTCAATGTTGGAAGTTCATTTAATATAACTCTAGCAAATAATATAGCTTCTGAATTAAATGATGTATTTAAAATACAAATATACTCTGATCCTTCTTATCAACAATTAAAATATACTAGCGGCAATTTTACTATTAAAGATGCTGCTCCAAAATATTTTATAGTAGCAGATAGAAATACTGTTGATGAAGGTGGAACAGTATCCTTCGATGTAACTACAGAAAATGTTCCAGATGGAACTAATTTAATTTATTATATTACTGGTGATACAAATCAATTTGATTTTGTTCCTGTTGGAATCACGGGTGCAGTAACTATTAATAGCAATTTTTACAATTTCAGTCTTGGAATTTCTGCCGATCTTTCTACAGAAACGGGAGGCGAACAATTCCAGGTAGTTATTAAACAAAATGATGCTGGACCAGATTTAAGTGATCCAACCAGTCCAATCACAATAAGTGATACGTCTGTTTCCTATTATACAATTACTCCAACATCTGGATCTATAGTAGAAGGAAACTCACAAACCTTTACTGTTACAAGAGTTGGTTCTGGTACTGATGGCACTTTCTATTATGGTATAACAGGAATAAAGGGAGGACAGGAGCTACAAGAAACAGATTTTGTTGATGGATTTGTTGATAGCTTTAATATTTCTTCTGGAAATGGATCATTTACTATTACAACAGTACAGAATGATTCTTTGAACAGACAATTTACTGTTAAAGTTGGATCAACAAATGATCCTTATAATTCAGTATTAGTAGAAACTGGTATTTTTAATATAACAGATTTAAATGCTGATTATACTGTTATCGCATCTACCGATACTGTAATTGAAGGAAATGGAATAACATTTGATATAGTAGCATTGAATGTTCCAAATGGAACTGTCTTACAATATGCTATAACTAGCACTAACGGAGTAAACTCTTCGGATTTTGTAGGAGGATTAAACGGAACAGTTACTATACAAAATCAAGCTGCCAGCCTCTTCAAGCAAACAATTTTTAATCCTGTTTTCGAAGGTCAACAATCTTTTAGTGTTAAATTTTACACGACAGATCCTAACAATCCTGAAGTAGTCTCACAGGAAATAAATCTTGTAGATGCTTTACCTGAAATAACTCAAATTAATCCAAACGGATGCATTAACTGCGGATGCGTAGAAGGTCAGGTACAGGAGGGAGAAACTGTATCGTATACTGTTAGTGGAACAAATATTCCAAATGGATCCCAATACAACGCAATTCTTCAACTTTATCCTGGACAAAATGGATTTATTTCTTCTGATGTATCTCCATCATCACAAACAATAACATTTAACAATAATACAGCTTCTTTCAATGTAAGTATTTCTACTACTGGTATAAATCAACTTTATGAAGGAACTGACGAATATATTGTAAGAATTAGACAGGGTACAACTGTAAAGAAAGAGTCTGGTTGCTTCACTATAATTGATGCACCCCCGTCAGCAACTATAACACCATCAGTTTCTTCTCTACAAGAAGGACAAGAAATAATATTTAATATTTCTGCTCTAAATGTTCCAAATAATTCTGAGCTTACATATGAAATAACAGGAATACAGGCAGAGGATTTAGTAGATTCACAATTGTCTGGGTCTTTTGTTGTTACTCAAAGCTCAAATAATTATATCGGTTCATTTACAAAACAAATAGCAACAGATTTCATTACTTCAGAGAATGAATCTTTGACATTAACAATAAGTTACCAAGGAATTGTATTAGATGATGTTACTATACCAATTATAGAAGATACACAACCACCAGTATATGAACTATCTGTAAACAGACAAGTTTTATTAGGTCAACATTGCGAATTAAGAGTTTCTTTTGTTACTCAAAATGTTTCTCCTGGTAGTAATTTTAGATTTAAATTACTACCAGCTATTGGAACAACAGATATCAATCCTGAAAATTTTACACCATCTGAAACAATTAGAGATTTTGTTACTGACGAAACAGGAAAAATATCATTTTCATATAAATTAACAGATTTTAATGATATTTTTGAATTTAAAATTCATGTTTTTTCTGTTGTTAATGGAATAGAATCTGCTGAAGAAGTAAATATATCAGAAACTTTATATTCATTTGGAACAGGACCAATTTCATCGTCATCTACTAGCTCGGTGTTGTATTTTGCCAATGGTGCTGGAGTAATTGTTCCTCCAGGATCTTCTGGAGAACCAGAATATGGATGTCCCGATTGGCATTCAGACTGCAATAACTTTTGGTTGGGTGGATGGGATCCTAATGATCCACCAGAAAAAATATATTGTGCTAGTGCTAGATGTCCCTCTGATGGAGGAGAAAATCAAGAATGCGAAGGTAGCCAAATTACATGGGTATATTATTCCTGCGGTTGCGTTTATGAAGATGGCTCGGGCGAAGTAGGTACATGTGTGTCGTGTGCAGGTCAATGCGTAATTAATGAACTACCGGGGACAGACCCTGGAATTTGTAGATGCGATGATTGCAAGTTAAAAATTGAAGATCAATATGGTGACGATGGATCATTCATTTGTTATGGTGCTTTTGTTACTAGAGAATGCCCAGATTCATGTTCTATTGACATACCTCCTCCTGGTTGTTTGTGTGCCGCATGCGAAGAAAATCCAGGTTATACTACTTATACTTCCACTCCAGAAGTATTTTTAGCTGTTCATAATTTCCCATATGTTTATCAAGCTCCCGATGAAGGAGATGATGGTCCTTGTAAAAATTTTTGCAAAGATAGTTTTGGTACATGTGGACTTTGCCCCGAAGAAGAATCTACTTATCCTTGTATATGGGGTGGTGGAAGTAATATATGCTCTTGTTCGCCCGGAGATTCCCTATGTAGATGTTATAGAGCATCAGAAATAGGTTTTGTTTCTTACACTAGATTTTTTACTAGAAAATTTAGATATGATCCAAATGGATTTGATAATACTAGTATTATAGTTACTGAGGAAGAACAAAATAGATATAGAGCAAGAAATATAGAGGTAATAACAAGAACAGCACAGGATAATTGCAAAAAATGTTGTAATCCATCTGCATGTGCTGTTGGAGGAACCGAATCTGTTGATAAAACTGCTGTTGGTTTAGGATGTATCATACAAACAGCTGATCCTTTTATAAATGCTACCAATTGTTATGGAACAAATTTAGGACCAAATGGTATATTTACTACAACTACTGATGTAGTATTAGATAGTGCAATAATTTATCAGTCTAATATTTTTGCTGGAGTAAGCTCTGCATATCTAGGATATATCCCTCCTCAAGAAGGTCAATCAAACGTGTATAGGACCCCTCCAGCAGATTTACTTGCAACCGATTGCGTTTCTGCATTTCCATATACGAAATGCAGTTATCAAGGATATATTTACGGTAAACCTTTACCTCCAGAGGGAATAACAGGAATCACAAAAGAATATGATGCTCCTCATAAATATGAATTATATACTCCGGAATGCTGTGAACTAATTACAGGATGCGCTCCCGAATTTGGTTGCCAAAGTGAATTTGGTATTGGTTGTTCTGGATTTATGTCACCAGAATGTTTTTCAAATGCAGATAGGTATTGCATTCATTCTGGTTGTCCATTACTTGCAGATGGAGAAAGATCAAAAAATCCATTTGTTTACTATTATCAAGGAGTTAGTGCTGGAGATACTGGCCCTCCTGGAATACAACTATCTGATTGTTTTACTATTTATTATCCATCTATTGGAGCAGAAGGAAGAACATTTATTGATTATTTCGATGATTTAGATCATTCTTTTTACAGCTATCCTGTTGAACTAGGAGGAGAAGCAAACATTCAAAGAAGAATGAGTCCTCCACAAAAAACTGGAACGTGTTTTAATAAAACAGCTTCCACACAATTTGAAGCAATTAAATTCATTGCTGAAATTAGTAAATTTGGAAGTCCAGCAAGAACAGAAGTTATTAAATATCTAAAAAATGTAATTAGATTAAATATAGACGAATTAGTAACAGATTGTTTTTGTAGTAAAATGGATTGGGCATATTCTCAATTCTATTATCCTTTTGATCCTGAAATTTATTCTCCTTCTTTTGGAAGACCGTATTCTTGTCCAAAAGCAAAATATATTGAAGAAACAATTGCTAGAATCACTGGAAATGGTGATCCACTTCCAGTTCCGTTCCTAGCTTTACAGGGAGAAATAAATGTTGGTAGTCCTGCGAATAATTATCACGATCCCGCAGCTCAATACGGTTCAGATGATGTAATAGCACCTTTACCAGACACATATTCTAACTCTATTTTCCTTATTGACGTTAAAGACGGAGGAATAAAACCAGAGGATTTCGTTTTCGACACATTGCAATCTTATAATTTTACAAATTTCCGCGATCCTAATACAGGACAATATTTCCCAGAAATTTTTAGAAATCCATGCAATCCATGTAATTCATTTTATAACATTTGGCAATTTAATCTTTCTACTTACGGATTTAATATTATTGGATCTGGTTCTGATCAAAAATTAGAATTCTTGAGTTTTTCAAAATATAATAATTATGGAGATGTTAGAAATTCTGATCCGTTAAGAAAAATTAACGAAAAGAGAACTTTAGTTGAGCAAATTCAGGGTGGTAGAATTTACAATAAAGATACATGTGAATTTATTCAAGCTGTTCTCTTTGCTGGAATAGAAGTATTACATTTAACAGAGCCATCAAGACCGCTTTATCAGCAATTTGCTTCTGGTTTTACTGGTCCAGTAAAAAGAACTGAATTAGCTAAAGTTTGGGATTTTCCGGTTTCCCCATTCTTTGGAGAAAAGGTTATAGAATATCCGTTTGAAAAAGTACCAGGTTATTTATACATTTATTATAATCCTGGTATAGGAGAAGATCCTTATGGTGTAGCTATTAGTAAATTTAGCCCATTCAATGTAAATTTAGGAATAAGTAGAAAGTTAATTCCTACAAGCACATTAAATTTACCAAATTGTTCCATAAAAGTTTATGATAAAAATGATAACGAAGTAGAATGTAATGGAATTAATGAAATTATAATGGCAGGAAGATGTTTTAGTGGACCTGTAATTTCCAAAGAAGTTTGGGAAAGAATGAAAGAAAAATGGCTAAATCAATATGGAGTAGATATAGGACCTCTATCTTTTGGACAGTGGGTTCAGAGCATAGATAATTTTGATGTAGTAGATCCTTTCAGTGGGTTTACAACAAGACAACAATTTTATATTATTCTCAAACAATCCTTATACGATCTACCTCCTGGTGTCCCACCATATTCAGAACCAATAGTTCATGCAGATGAAGAAAGATATTTGGAATATACAATAGAAGCAAAAGAAAATCCGTATATTACATTAGAGGATCTAAAAGCAAGAATTCCATTTGAAAAATGTTATGAATTGCCTATAATACCTACATTCAATTCAATAAACATACCATGTTTTACTGGAATATGTACAAGTTTCTTAGGCGCATCTACACCAGAACAATGTTTAACAGCGATTGCTAATTTTGATAATATAGATATTAGTTGTGGTAATTTAGAGAATTTAGTTGATGATGACTACGAAACAATAGCAACTAGGGCTAATGAGATATCTTCATGTGAAGCTATTACCGCCAATAAAGTAAAAAATATTTTACAAGATATATGTGCAGCAAATCCACTATTTAATAAGTGTAAGTTTAAATATAATAATAAATTGTATAGCGAAAAATAATTATGATGAAATTCGATAATAATAATAATTTTCATGAAAATTTTGAAAAAGAATATACTTTAAAAGAACATAAATTGAATAATGTGCATGAGGTATTCTCTTATTATTATGATCCAAATAAAACAATCCATAAACCTGGTAAAATAAAAATATACACTCAAAAAATAAAATATAAATTTGCTCAGATAATTTTATATTTTAAATATCTAAAAATAATTAAATATTTAAATTTTGAATATTCAAATATCAAAGAAGGAAAGGTATCTGACGAAATCTTTAATAAAAGAAAAGAAATATGTTTATCATGTCCTTCATTGGTTAAATTACCAGATAATGAACTTGGATTTTGTAAAAGCTGTGGTTGTGGGGCAAATCCAAGAGCAAGATTGGCGGTTAAACTAACGGTAGCAGGGACGGATTGCCCATTGAAAAAGTGGGGAAAAGAAAAAGCTTCTGTTAGAAACACTTTTGAAAATATTCGTGAGTCTTTCCTTGGAATTTGCGTGACAGTATGGTACAATGTTTCCCGACTATGGAAACGCAACTAGATTACTCAGACATCCTAATCGTACCTCGTCATTCAAGCGTCAACTCTCGGTCAGAAGTCAATCTGATGCGAGTGAATATGGGACGTATTCCTTGGAGTGGTGTTCCTATTGTAGCCGCTAATATGGCAACAATCGGTACGCTGGAGATGGCAGAGGCTCTTGCCAAGAGCATGTGGCTTACTTGCCTTCACAAGCATTATACCGCAGCAGAGATTCTTTCTCTCTCTAGGGATGGCCAGTATTTCTCTGCACCAACAATCGGACTGGACAGCACCAGTCGTGAAACTTTCCGTCAGGTGATGGAAAAGCGGAATGATTTTAAGTTTGTTTGTATTGATGTTGCTAACGGTTACATTGATAATTTCAGTGAATTAGTGTA
>Ga0129333_10001084_pt1 | contig 24246 bp, 24 predicted proteins | sample CPB6_08_DNA_FD_94474 | JGI IMG/M metagenome (GOLD analysis project Ga0129333, IMG submission 94474) | Freshwater to marine salinity gradient microbial communities from Chesapeake Bay, USA - CPBay_Sum_0.6_0.8_DNA | ecosystem: Environmental > Aquatic > Marine > Coastal | place: USA: Chesapeake...
ACCGACCGACGCCCTGGTCGACCTCGCCCGAGGTGCGGACCTGGCGCTCTTCGAGGCCTCCTTCGTCGGTGCCGGCAATCCGCCGGATGTGCACCTGAGCGGTGCGGACGCCGGACGCATCGCGCGCGAGGCGCAGGCAGGTCAGCTGATGCTCACGCACCTCGTCGCCTGGCATGAGCCAGCGATCGTGCTGGCCGAGGCGCAGGGCGAGTTCGACGGGCCGATCACCCTTGCGGAGCCGGGCCTGGTGGTCGAGCTGTAGGACCGTCGATGCTGCGGATCGCGGGCAGCGCCACGGTGATTGCGCAGACGATGATCAGCAGCACCGCGAGCGCCACGTACACCACCGATACACCCCATCGCTGGGTGGCGATCCCGGTGAGCAGCATCGCCGCGGGCGGGAACACGTAGAACGCCGTGAGCTGCACGCTGAACACCCGGCCCTGCTCCTGCGCAGGGACCCTGCGCTGCACCGCGGTGTTGAGCAGCGGCTGCATGGGACCCCAGCTGAGGCCGAGCACGAACCCCGCGAAGACGAGCAGAGGCAATCCCGGGAGCAGAGCCATCGGGATGACGCCGACCATCGTGCCCACCAAGGCCACGATGATGATCCGGTACTGCGTCATGCGTGCGGACAGCCAGCCGTAGGCGAACGCGCCGATCACCGATCCGCCGGCCAGGGCGCCGATCACGATGCCCAGGCCGGTGGGCGAGTCGAGGGACTCGAAGTGGACGGGCAGCAGGACGGTCTCGGTGGGCAGGTAGACCCCGGCCAGCACCATGATCGCGATTGTCAGCGTGCGCAGTGCAGCATCGGCGCGCAGGGTCGCGAACCCGCGCGTGAGCCCCCGCCAGCCGCTCACGTCGGCGGCACCCGCCTCGACGGCCTCGCGTCCGGAGTCCTGCACGCGCATGCAGGCGATGCTCGCGGAGGCGACGATGAACAGGACCGCCGGCACCCACAGGGCCGACACCGCGCCGACGCTCGCGATGAGGGCGGCCCCGATCAGCGGACCCACCGCCCAGCCTGCCGCGAACAGGGACTCGTGTACTCCGTTGAGTGTCTCGAGTCGCACGCCACCGGCACGCGAGGCGTCGATGATCAGCGACTTGCGGGCGGTGTAGCCGCCGGGATCCAGGCTCGCCCCGATGATGGCGAGGACGAGCACCCACGCGAAGTCGAGCCCGATCAGCCAGCCGACGATCGGAAAGGCCACGACGGAGACCGCGGACGCGAGGTCCGACACCACGCTCACCACGCGTCGTCCGTACCTGTCAACCGCAGCACCGATGAGGGGGACGACCACGAGGGCTGGGAGCGTGGACACCGCGGCGAGCAGCCCTGCGGCGGCCGCGGATCCGGTGAGCTCGAGCACGAGCCAAGGGAGCACCACCATGACGATCCCGTTGCCCGTTCCGGACACCGCGTTGGCCACCTCGAGCAGCACCACGGGCGTGCGCGAGGGCCGGGACGTCACGCTCGCTACCGTAACCACCATGACCCGATCCGACGGACGCGCCGCTGACCAGCTTCGACCCATCACCTTCGAGAGGGGATGGCTGGAGCAGGCCGAGGGATCGACCCTGGTGTCGTTCGGCCGCACGCGCGTGCTGTGCACCGCGTCGTTCTCGTCCGACATCCCCCGCTGGCTGAAGGGCTCGGGCAAGGGCTGGGTCACCGCGGAGTACGCGATGCTCCCGCGCGCGACCAACACCCGCAACCAGCGCGAGTCGGTCAAGGGCAAGCTCGGCGGCCGCACGCAGGAGATCTCCCGACTGATCGGGCGCAGCCTGCGTGCCGTCGTCGACATGGAGGTGCTGGGCGAGAACAGCATCCTCATCGACTGTGATGTGCTGCAGGCCGACGGTGGCACCCGCACCGCGGCCATCACCGGTGCTTACGTGGCGCTCGCCGACTCGATCGCGTGGGCGCAGCAGAACGGCCTCCTCGCTCCCGGAGTGAACCCGCTCAAGGGCTCGGTCGCCGCCGTGAGCGTCGGGATCGTGGAGGGTGAACCGCGCCTGGATCTCCACTACGACGACGACGTCAACGCCGACACCGACATGAACGTGGTCATGACTGGTGACGGTCGTTTCGTCGAGGTGCAGGGCACGGCCGAGCAGGAGCCCTTCGACCGCGTGCTGCTGGACCGGCTGCTTGCCCTCGCGGGTGACGGCTGCGCGCAACTCGCCACGCTGCAGCAGCAGGCGCTTGCCGCCCCGCTGACCGCTCGGGGCTGAGGTGGCCTCGCAGGTCGTCCTCGCGACGCGCAACCGCAAGAAACTCGACGAACTGCACCGGATCCTCGAGGCGGAGGGCCTCGACGTCGAGATCCTCAGCCTCGACGCCTTCCCGGATGCCCCAGAGGTCCCGGAGACTGAGTCGACCTTCGCCGGCAACGCGCTGCTCAAGGCCAGAGCCATTGCCCAGGCCACGGGCCTGCCCGCCGTGGCCGACGACTCCGGGCTCTGCGTCGATGCACTCAACGGCATGCCGGGGGTCCTGAGTGCTCGCTGGGCCGGAGGCCACGGTGACGACGACGCCAACCTCGACCTCGTGCTCGCGCAGATCGAGGACACCCCGGACCGCCGACGTGGAGCCTCGTTCATGTGCGCAGCCGCCGTCGCACTTCCCGATGGCACGGAGCGCGTCGTCGAGGGCTCGGTCGAAGGCACCCTCTTGCGCGAGCGACGTGGCGAGAATGGGTTCGGGTACGACCCGATCTTCGTGCCCCTTGGACATGACGTCACCACAGCGCAGATGTCGGCCGCGGAGAAGGACGCCATCAGTCACCGCGGCCGGGCGCTCCGGTCGCTGGCGCCTGTGCTGGCCGAACTGCTCGCTTCCTAGACCCCGGGCCACCTGACACGCGGTTGGGTTGGGGGAGTGGGGGCGTGGCGTGAGGAGTTCCGTGACTCCTTCCTAGTGTTCGGTCTGCTCGCCTTCTTCTTCCTCGTTCCCTGGGTGCACTGGCAGTACCGCAGGTACGGGCGATGGCGGGGCTGGCCCGCTGTCGTGTCCGTGGCGACCGTCCTCTATGCGTGCTCCCTGTTCGCCTTCACGACGTTCCCGTTCCCGGACACGTCCGATCCCGACCTGTGCACCGGGGCTGGGCTGCGTTCCTACTGGCAGACCACTCCGTTCGCCTCCTTGGGCGATGTGGCGGCGTACGCCACGAGCAACGGACTCATCGACACGCTCACCTCCGGCGTGTTCCTGCAGGTGTTCTTCAACATCGTGTTCTTCGTGCCCCTGGGCTTCCTGCTGGCCTATCGGTGGCGACGTGGTGTCCTCTCAGCCCTCGGGATCTCCTTCGCTGTCTCGCTGCTGATCGAGGCGACGCAGGGAACCGGACTGTGGGGCCTGATGCCATGCCCCTATCGCCTGGCCGACGTCGACGACCTGCTGACCAACACTCTCGGTGGCCTTGTGGGCTGGGTGCTCGGGTGGTGGCTGATCCGCTACCTGCCCTCGCCCCGGCCGGAGAAGGAGGATGACGTCGATCCTCCCACTCGACGGCGGATCGCCCTGGCGAACGCGATGGACATCTACACGTTCGCGTTCGTATTCGTCATCGCGGCGCTGCTCCTCGGCCTGGCCGGGATCGACGTGGCGGCATCCGCTCTCCAGCTGGCGGGGGCATCGTTGGTGGTCTCGCTCGTGCTCTTCGTGGTCGTCCCCGGCCTGCGGAATGACAGCGCGGGACCGGGAATCTCGGCGGCGGATCTGGTGCCGCTGTCCCGCACCACCGGTGAGCCGGCGGGATGGTGGGCCCTGACGATCCGCTGGGCCCTGTGGTGGATTCCCTTCGCGGCCCTGGGCATTCCCGGGCTTGCTGTGATGGTCGTGGTCGACGGAATCGTATCGCTCGGCCGACGTGATAGGCGGGGGCTGCGCAGTGTCGTCTCCGGCACTGCGTTCACCACGCGCGCGCAGTGGCTGTCCCGCTGCCGTTGATCAGGTCGTCGGCTCCGCGGGCTCGTCCGCGGAGGAGCGGGCGCGATGCAGAAGCATGCTGGCGACGAGAGCAAGCGACACCATCACGATGGCGACGACCCAGAAGAACACCAGGATGTCCATCCAGCTGCCCAGAGGAGGCTGGCCGGGGAAAGCGTTGCGGAGTGGCACGAGGGCGAACAGCAAGGCGGTGAACCACGCTGCGATCGCAATGGTCAGCTCCATCTGATTGGTGGCCACGGAGCGGACGACCCGAATGACCAGCGACACGATGATGATCATCAGCGTCAGGAACAGCAGAGCGATCCCGATGGTTGAGAAGTCGCGCGCAATGGATCCCGTGATCACCTCTTGGAGGCCTAGGAAGGTCTGGCTGTCCTGCGCGGAGAGCGACCACCCGGGGACCCGGAAGAACGTTGAGACGGTCAGCGGGACCCCGATGGTCTCTCCATTGGAAACGGTGCTCGCTGAGACCGTGTAGGTGAAGGAGTAGCGGTCGAAGGGGTAGTTCTGCACCAACCCGCTCACCGGGAGCATGACCTCATGCGGGGAGGGCACCCGGCCGGCGGCGAAGGTGATCTCCGTCGCCGTGACGCTCGGGGTGATCAGGACGCTGACCGGCTGGGTCAGCCGGCCGTCGGGGTCGAGATAGTCACGGCCTGGGAACAGCAGGACGGACATGTTGACCTTGCGTTCGGCGGCGTAGACGTTCGTCGGCACCAGCGACACCGCGACCTCGTTGGCCTCGGGGCGGGGCGTGACGAAGTCCTCCGACAGTGAGCGCTGATAGGTCAGCAGCACCGCCACATAAGCGATGACCAGACCGGCCGTGATCAGCCAGCCCAGGTGCTTCAGGTGACGACGGCGCGATGCGGACTCGACGGCAAGGTCAGCCGACACGGTTGATCACGCTAGCGCGTCACCTTCCACGACCGGGACCACGCGTGGTCGGCGTACTGCTCGGTGTACGGCTTGCCGACCGGGTCACCGATGATCGACACGGACACGCGCTTGGCCTTGGTTGACGGCGTGACCACGAGCTTTCCTGTCTTCTTGTTCAGCTTCCACGTGCAGCCACCGGTGCACTTGACCGCCTCCGAGATGGACACCCACTTCGGGTGCTTCACCTTGGAGATGAGCACGACCTGCTTGCCCGCCTTCAGCTTCGCGGTCGCCTTCTTCGACACCGCCGCCATCGGGACGGCGTGCTTGGTCACGTTCATCGACGCCCACGTCTCGGCAAGGCCGGCGCCGTCGGCGGTCCGGTAGGTGATGGTGGGTTCGTAGACGCGCTGGTCGTCGCCGAACTTCGGCTTGCCGGAGATGACACCGGTCGACGGATTGAAGGTCATTCCTGCGGGCAGGTCACCGTTGATGGTGAATGTTCCCCCGCTGGGAAGACCTGACGTGGTCGGGGTGATCGTCGCCTTGTCACCGATCCCGATCTGGGAGAACTCCGGGTATCGGATCCATGGCGCCACAGTGGCCGAGACGGGGACGAGGAACGATGATGTGGTCGTGCCGTAGTCGTCGGTGACGGACACGTGCACCGGGTCTGGATACTGGTTCTCGGTCGTGGGAACGCCGGAAATCTCACCGGTCCGAGTGTTCAACGACAGGCCGTCTGGCAGCGACCCGCAGGTGATCTTGTACGTGGTGGCGCCGTGCTCGTTCGCGGTGAACGGTGTGACAGTGATTGGCTGGCCGACGCTGGCGACCACATCGTCCGGGTAGTTGACGCCGTGGTGCGGGTCGTCGATGGCGAAGTTCACCTCTGCGACACGACGGGTGCCGTCGGGGGCGGTGACGGCGATGGTGACAGGGCCATGCCCGTTGTTCGCCTTCTCCGGTGTTCCGGCAATGACACCGTCCGTGGCGTACATGCGCAGACCTGCCGGAAGGGCGCCAGCGATGACGGTGGCTACGGACCCGGGGGCCAGCTCCTTCACGTTTGCGGGCATCGTGAATGTCGACCCGACCGAGCCGTACATCTCCGCTGGGAAGATCGTGCCCGGTTCGGGAGTGCACGTGGCGCGGTAGTCGGGGTTCGATCCGCCCTTGCCGCCGGTTTGCCCCGCAGCCTGCTGGCCGCCCGCTGTCGGGGGCGGCGCCGACTTCCCTGCGGTGGACGCTGAGGTGACGGTCCACGTGAACGGAGGCAGCGCCTGTGGTGCCCCCGCACCCGGGGTCACCACGGTGACGGTCACGGTGGATGCACCAACCGTGGCGGGGGTCCACGAGATCACGCCGGTGGCGGGGTCGATCGTCATCCCGGCGGTGGCTGAGGCGGGATCGAGAACGTACGTGCCGGTGAATCCCACGGGCACGCTCGGGGCGACCTGCGCGGGTGTTGACACGGTCGACGTCTTGGTCGGGTAGGCGGGCAAAGCGCCTGCGGCTGCGGGGATCGGGGAAATGTTGAGGATCAGGTCCGCGGTCGAGGTCTGTGTGGGGAACCCGGTCTGGGCCTTGGTGACGGTGACGGTGTGGTGGTTGCCGTATACCGCCGCTGTCGGGGTGCCGGATACGACTCCGGTGGCGGGGTCCAGGTTCAGGCCGGCCGGCAGGGCTGGGTTGACCGTGTAGGTGATTGACGGGTCAGCTGCCGGTGACGTGGTCGGGGTGATGGTGAGCGGGGACCCGGCGACACCGGTGGTTTGCGGGTAGGAGAAAGCCAGTGCTGACGCGTTGATGGTGAAGGAAGCGGTCCCGTCGGCCAGTGTCTTGTTGGTCGGTGGGGTCCGGCACCCGTCCACATCGCCGAGGCCGCGTGCGGCGACGGCGACGACCTTGACGGTGCCGCGGGCGGGCAGTAGGGGCGTTCCGGTGATCTCACCTGTCTGCACGTTGATGGTCAAGCCCGGAAAACGTGAGCACAGGTCTGGGGCGTAGAAACCCGCAGGGGTCTTGCCGTTGGCGTTCACCTTCGGCTTCACGGAGATGGGGGCGCCGACATCAGTGATCTGCTGCTGGTACACCAGGCCCCCGGCGACAGGGGGAAGATCCTTGATATCAACGACAACCGACGACCGAGCCTCGGGGTAGCCAGCTGAGGAGATCTTCACAAGATAGGTGTGCCCTACTCCAATAGTGGGAGTGCCGGAGATTTCACCGGTCTGCCTGTCAATCGACAGACCCTTCGGTACCGGGCCGAACCACGTGTACTCGTAGCCCGCATTCCGCATACGTTGAGCCATGTCCGACGACACGTTCGGGGACACAGACTTGATGGGGGACCCCTCCACTCCCGAAAGAGCCGGGTAGAGGATGGTCGGCGGCAGCGACGTGACGGTCACCTCGTTCGACGATGCCGACGTCAGCGTCGACCCGGCCTTCAGGTACAGCGTCACCTTCGCGTTCGACGGCATACGCACTCCGGCAGGAATGGTGCTCGTTCCGGTCGGGGCGCCCAACGACACATCCTTGCCGCTCTGCCCGCTCGCCGGGGCGTTCCAGTTCGCGAACAATTGCAAGCCCGGAAGCCCTGTCGGCGGGGTGTAGTTGACGTTGATGTCACCGTTCGTCGCGAAGTTCGCCGATTTGAGCACCGGTGCAGGCAGGTCACACGAAGGGGTGGTCATCGTCCACACAGTCAACGTGATGGGCGAGTTGCTGTTCGTCACACCATCGCGGACCAGTGACGGCGTGTAATCGACCGTGGCGCCGCATGCCTGCACGGCAGGCATCGCTGGGGACCATTCGGTGCGCCAGCCGGCCGGCGGAGTGAGCGACAACGTGAGCGTCCGGGTTGGGTTGCCCGAGGCAGCGGTGGTCAAATCGCCCCACGCGGAGCTACCGTTCATGAAATTGCTCGGGTCAGGCAACGACTGGCCCGCCGGGACGGTCGCTGTGGCGGACGCCGTTTTCGTTACCCCGGACTTCGTGCCAGATCCCGCGCACGTGAACGTCGCCCCCGTCGCGTCCGCCGTGAACGTCACAGGGGACGGTGAAGGAGTCCCCGAACCCTGCGCCACTGTGGCGGTCGTCGAGTCGTAGGCGCTGGCGTTCGTGACCGTGCTGGTAACGGTCACCGTGTCACCGATGAACGGGTTCGCGGGTGTCGCGGTACAGGTCACCGTCGCGTCGGGAGCTGACGGTGCAGGCAGGTCCCCACCGACGAAAGAGGTCGCACTTGATGAAGCACCACTGAGGAAGTCGAAACACTGGAATGCGTTCTTGTCGATGGGGAGAATCCCCTCGAACTGGGCACTTGTTTGCGTGCCGGGACCGAAGCGCATTCCGGGTGGCTCACTGAATCCGGCGTTTGACGCGCCAACGGTCTTCCATCCTTGGACAGCCACCATCGAAAGGCTATCTACCGTTACCGTCACGGTGAAGCTGGCTGTCGGACGTGCGAAATTGGGCTTGTAGTAGGCATCACCCACCTGAGTGACCGCGCACTGGGTGATCGCAGCGGACGCAGGGGGCGCAGCGATGAGGAGCCCGCCTGCGGCGATAGCGATCGACGCGAGGACAGCGGTGATTCGTGGCAGGCGCATGAGACTCCCTTAGCGGCGCAGACCAGAAGAGCATACAACGTGTAAGGAAGAAAATCCGGTGTATGGCCGCCGCTTAGCGTCTCCGCTCGCTCTTGGGGATGATGTGACCACCGAACTGGCCTGGGCGCACGGGCGACAGGATGCCGCGGCGTCGGGCCTTCTCCACCCAGCTCACGACCGTGCGCTTGGAGACGAGGAATCGTGTGGATAGCTCATCGGCGTAGCCGCGGCCGAGGTTCAGGTACTCCCTCGCAATCGACTCCAGAAATTCATCGGTGAGTGCCCCGGTTGGGTCGTGGGCAGGCCCCCCTGCGGCTTCGGGAAACCCACCCACGGGGAGATCGACGGCGTAGACGTCCTTGCCCTCTGCCAGAAGCCTGGGCACCAGGCGCCCGACGATGTCCAGCGGACTTGCCCAGCGGAACTCATGCTGGAGGCGGACGACGTCCAGGCCATCCTTCTTCCACATGGTCAGGGAGCGCAGCACCAGGGAGTCGTCGTAGTCAACGACAGCCTCGAAGTACCACACCTTCTCGCCAGACTCGGGATCGATGAACATCAGGTCCACGACCACGGGAAGATCGAGCGTTGTTGAATCCGAGATAGCCACTGGCCGGGCGTCCGCCATCGGGTAGAGGCGCGAGCTCACCCCTGGCGGCCGTTGGGATGCTGACACGATTCCCCCTCCGGAATCCTGACATCACCTTACATGTCAGGTGACACGGGTGCACAGCGGAGGTCCGACCCACCATCCAGCATGTATCGTCCGCCGCGCGGGGGCGCACAGGACGGACGTGTCAATGGGTCGATCAGACATGCATCGCACGGTGGAGCAGCGGGCCCATCGGGCTGTCCGCTGGTTCTTGATCCTTGTTGTCATCCTTGGTTCACCGCTGATCGTTGCGATGTATGTGGTGGATGCCTCTGTGGGTGAGGCCCTGGTCCTTGGCTTCATGGCGGTGCCGGCGGTGTCGGCGCTCCTTGCTCGCGTTATCACGGGGGAGAGGCTCACCATCGGGCGTCCGTCTCTCGTGACGCTGCTTCTGGCGACCATCCCGGCCCTGGCGATGGGTGTGGCGTATGGGGTGCTGGCTTTGATTCCGGGGACGACGGTGACGTACCTGGGGTTCACCGTCGATGCCACGTATCTGATCTTCGGCATCCTGCAGGCCTCGTTGTTCGCGTTCGGTGAGGAGCTCGGCTGGCGTGGGTACCTGCTGCCGCAACTGCGACGGACGCGTTCGTTCTTCTCCGCGAACCTCATCCTGGTGATCATCTGGTTCGCGTATCACGTGCCGGTGATCTTCGCGCCGGGCCTGTATTCCAACCCGGGTATCCCGCTGTGGGCGAGTCTGCTGTTCTTCGCGGTCGCGATCACCGGGTTCAGCTTCTACGTCGGTGCCCTGTGGGAGAAGCACCATGACGTCTGGGGTGCGACCTTCGCGCACGGTGTGTGGAACTCGCTGGTGCAGAGCGTGTGGCCGTTGATGTTCGTCGCGGCCAGTCCGTGGGTGATGGGGGAGTTTGGGGTCGTCGCCGGAGTCGTCACCGTGGTGATCGCACTGGCGTGGGTGCCGCGCGTGGCCCGACGTCACCGTGCGCCACTGGAGGTCTGACCGTGACATCGAGGAGGACCTGGATCCTGCCCATGCTGATGGGCCTCCTGGTCAGCGGTGTCTGGGCCTGGGTGTCCCTCGCCGCACGCGACGGAATCTCGGGCCCGACGACGCCCCAGATCCTCGTCGCAGCACTCACCCTGCTCCTCGTGATCGCGTGGCGAACTCACACCTGGTCGATTCAACGCGTCACCGGATCGTCCTTCCTGGGCCTTCTCGCGCGCGGTGCGTGGGAGGGCATGATCCTTGGGATCCTGATGGGCGCAGCCGCCTACGCAGTTGCGGCCCTGCAGGACGGAACACCGGTAACAGGCTTTCTGGTTGTCATCGTTGCGGTCGGGTGGGCCCTTACCGGCGCGGTGGTCTTCATGGTTCTCGCGGCCGTGATCGGCATCAGTTCACGCCAGCACACACCTGATTCAGAGGTCTCGTCATGACGGTTCGAAGCGTGTTGATCGCCGCCGTGGTCGGCTATGCGGTGACGCTGGTGCTCTGGATCATTGTGGGATCCGCTGACGCCACCCTCGACGCCGGCGGCGTCATCAGTGAGCCGATAGCACGGTTGCCTTTCACGGCGCTCATCGTGGTGAGCGCGTTCACCTTCCTCGCCGCCACCGCACTGCTCATCACAGGCGTCGTCTTGTGGCTGACTCGACGATCCCGGGCCTGACCGTAGGTCGCGTTCAAGGCATCTCGATGGGGAAGGATGCCCCACGTTGACGCGCCAGAAGCAGCACGGGTCCGCGCGTGAAGTCGCCCACCGGATCCCCACTGCGGTCCTGGTCCGATCCATCGACCGCGGTCAATGTGCCATAAGGCATTGCTCAACGCCGTTGGGCAGGGACCAAGTTGTGCGGAAGGCGGGACTTGAACCCGCACGCCCGAAGGCACTGGTACCTAAAACCAGCGTGTCTGCCTGTTCCACCACTTCCGCGTGATCCTGAGCCTACGTGTCAGGGACCTCAGCCGGCGATGCTGAGGTCCCGCATCAGCTTCGCCACGTGACCCGTCGCCTTGACGTTGTAGAACGCGTGCTCAATGACGCCCTTGGGCGAGATGACGAAGGTTGAGCGGATCACCCCGGTGACGACCTTGCCGTACAGCTTCTTCTCGCCGAAGGCTCCGTAGGCCGTCAGGACATTCCTGTCAGGATCGGACAGCAGCGGGAACGTCAGGCCGTCGCGCTCCTTGAAGGCCGCCAGCTTCTCCGGCTTGTCCGGGGAGAGGCCGAGCACGGCGTAACCCGCCGCCTGGAGGACGGACAGGTTGTCGCGGAAGTCGCATGCCTGCTTCGCGCAGCCCGGGGTCATCGCCGCGGGATACGCGTACAGGATGACGGTGCTGCCCTTGAGGCTCGCGAGCGTGACGGTGGCACCGGAGTCGTCGGTGAGGGAGAACGCGGGGGCCTTGTCGCCGGGGGAGAGCTGCATGCCCGAAGTCTGCCACTGGCCACGGTGGGGCGGCTGTCGCGTAGGCTCTGGCCCCATGAGTGACGCGACCCCCGCGACCCCGCACCCGCACACCTCCCTCGTGGACCTGCAGGCCGAGGTCGTCGCTGCTCGCGAGGAGCTCGTTGCCTCGATCGCCGAACTCCGCTCGCAGACCACCGCGCCTGCCTTGGCGGGGCGCGCCGGGCGGTCCGTCCTCGGGATCTTCACCGACCAGTACGGCGGCATCCGTCCGGAGCGCGTCGCCATCGCAGCGGTCGTGGTCGTCGGCGTGCTCGCCATCGCCTTCCGTCGTCGCAAGTAGGAGAACGCGTGACGACCCTCGAGAGTGCACCCGACATCACGCCCAATGCGGATGGGTCGGTGCCCATCAAGCTCCTCCACGATCGTGTGCTGGTCCGTGAAGATGACGGCGGCCGGGAGCGGAGGAGCAGCGGAGGGATCGTCATCCCGGCGACCGCGCAGATGGGACGCCGTCTGGTGTGGGCCACCGTCGTGGCGGTGGGGCCGAATGTGCGCAGCGCCGAGATCGGCGACCACGTGCTGTTCGAGCCGGAGGATCGCGGACTCGTCGAGCTGCAGGGCACCAACTACGTGCTGCTCCGCGAGCGGGACATCCACGCGGTTGCGGCCTCCCGCCACAGCGACGGCGGCACCGGTCTGTACCTGTGACCCCGCTTCGGTGACCCCGATGTCAGGGGTGTCCGGGCCCATGTGCTTTCATTCCCTTCACAACTGAATACCTCATCCAGAGGGGCAGAGGGATACGGCCCGTTGAAGCCCCGGCAACCACTGAGCGTCACTCGTTCGCAACTGCGAGATGCACTGGTTCATCCAGTCCGAGGCCGCGCCAGCACGGTGCCAATTCCGACCTGACACAGGGCAGATGAGAAGGAAGGCCTCAGATGACTGCTCAGACACTCAGCCCGGCCGAGGGCGCACTCCTCGGCTCCGCCTACGCCCTCGCGTGCCGCGAGTGCGGTGCGGAGTACCCCCTCGACGCCAGCTATGCCTGCCTTGAGTGCTTCGGCCCCCTCGAGGTTGCGTACCGCCCGGCGTCCGTGACGCGCGAGCAGATCGAGGCCGGCCCGGCCAGCATGTGGCGCTACGACGCCCTCCTGCCGGTCGAGCCGGGAGCCTCCTCCCGTCCCGGCCTCCAGCCGGGATTCACCCGGCTGGTCAAGGCCGACAACCTCGCCCGAGAGCTCGGCGCCCGGGCCGTGTGGGTCAAGGACGACTCCGGCAATCCCACGCACTCCTTCAAGGATCGCGTCGTGGCAGTCGCCTTGGAGAACGGACGCCGCCTCGGCTTCCGCACCATCGCCTGCGCATCAACGGGCAACCTCGCGAACGCCGTCGCGGCCGCTGGCTCGCGCGCCGGCCTCGACTCCGTTGTCTTCGTCCCCTCGAACCTCGAGGCGGGGAAGATCGTCACTACCGCCGTGTACGGCGGAACCCTCGTCGCCATCGAGGGCAACTACGACGACGTCAACCGGCTCTGCTCCGAGATCGCGGCAAACCGGGAGTGGGGGTTCGTCAACGTCAACCTGCGTCCTTACTACGCCGAGGGCAGCAAGACGATGGGGTTCGAGATCGCCGAGCAGCTCGGCTGGCGGCTCCCCGATGCGTATGTCTCGCCCGTGGCCTCAGGGTCACTTCTCACCAAGGTCGACAAGGCCTTCCGCGAGTTCATCAGGCTCGGACTCGTCGAGGATCGCGCCTACCAGGTGTTCGGCGCGCAGGCCACCGGCTGCTCGCCCGTCTCGCAGGCGTTCGCCGAGGGCAAGGACATCATCCGCCCGGTCCGGCCCGACACGATCGCCAAGTCGCTCGCGATCGGCAACCCGGCCGACGGTCCCTACGCGCTCGACGCCGTGCGCCGCACGGGCGGGGCCATCGCCGACGTCAGCGACGAGGAGATCGTCGAGGGAATCAAGCTGCTGGCGCGCACGGAGGGCATCTTCGCGGAGACCGCCGGCGGGGTGGTCGTGGCCACGTACCGCAAGCTGCTGGCCGAGGGCGGCATCGACCCGGAGGCCGAGGTCGTCCTCCTCAACACCGGCGACGGCCTCAAGACCCTCGACGCCGTCGCACCCACGTCCGTGCCCACCTTCACCATCAGCCCCGCCTACGCCGACTTCGAGTCGGCCTACTCAGGAGAGAACGCATGAGCATCGCCCTCAAGGTCCCGACCATCCTGCGCACCTACACCGGCGGCGCCGCCGAGGTGGCTGTCTCCGGCGGCACCCTCGCGGAGGCCATCGCCGATCTCGACGCCCAGTACCCCGGCATCGGCGCCCGCGTTCTCGATGACGAGGGCCGACTCCGTCGCTTCGTGAACGTCTATGTCAATGACGACGATGTGCGCTTCCTCGAGGACCTGCAGACGCCGACTCCGGACGGCGCCAACGTGTCGATCATCCCGGCGGTCGCGGGCGGCTGACCGTCGCCGTCCGGCCCGCGACGGCGACTACCGCAGGTGCTTGTCGAAGAAGGCATCCACCTTGCGGATCGAGTCGGCCCACGGGCCGTAGAAATAGTGATCGGCCCCCTTGTACTCCACGAGGCGGGCATCGACGCCGGCCTCCTCGAGTGCCTCCTGCGTCTCACGAGCCCAGGTGATGTCGCAGGTGCGGTCGTTGGTCCCATGGAAGGCCAGTACCGGCTCGGTGATCCGGTCGAAGTAGTTGCGTGACGACATCTGCGCCCAGAGCGCAGGATTGCTGCGCGGCTCGCCGTACGCCTTGAGGATCCGGTCGCCGATGTCGTAGCGCTTGCGCTGCCAGCGGTTGAAGTTGTCGACCGGGTCCGAGCTCACCGAGGCGTAGGTCACCGCGGCATCGAAGACGCCGGGCTGGATGGCGAGGGCCTGGTAGACGACGCCCCCGCCCATCGAACGGCCAAGCACCGCCACGCGGTCCTTGTCGAGGTACGGGATGCGGGACTCCTTGACGGCGAGCCCAGCGTTGATGACGTCCTCCGCGTAGCCGATGCGCATGTTGAGGTCGTGGTCCGGGTCGTCGTCCGAGCCTGAGTGATTGCGGTAATCGACATGGATCACGACGTAGCCGTTGCGGGCCAGCCAGTCCTGCTCGCGCATGAACCCCTGGCCGCTCCAGTAGACCTTCGGGTCGATGTAGCCGTGGGCGAGGATCACGACGGGGAACGGGCCTTCGCCGCGGGGCCGGTTCATGATGCCGCTGATGGTCAGGTCGTTGCTGCGGTACGTGACGCGGTGCCGCGTGTACTCGCTGTTCGAGGCGATCGCCCGGCTGGCGCGCAGGTCGCCGCCGGCCCGCTCGCGGGCGATGGCCCCCGGGATCGTGGGGTCGGTCGCGGCGGTGGCGGGAGAGGCGATCAGGGGTATCGACGCGACGACTATGGCCGTCACCATGAGCCGCGTCAGCAGGTGCTTCACCCGATCAGGCTAGGTCAGCCCTCGGTTCGCAGCATGTCGAGAAGGTGGGCCACCGCTAGGGAGTCACGTGGCGGGACGACCCAGCCGGTCCCTCCAAGGATCACGGTGCTCACCTGCTCGACCATGATCCGGTAGGCGTCGACGGGCGCGAACTCCTCGACGTGACCGTCGACGACGAGCGTGCTGGGTGCCCGCCAGCTGGTGAAGGCGTCGTTGCCGGGCAGGTCGATGCGACCCTCGCTTCCTGCGAGGGCCAACTGCTGATGCTCGGGCTGGATGAACGACGCGGTGATGCGCGCGCGTGTGCCGGGGCCCCACTGGAGGTCGGCCGACGTCGTCAGGTCCACGCCGCCGCGATGCCGCTCATGGACGACGTCGATGACGGCCAGAGCCGAGGGGTCGGGGATGGTGACGACCAGGCCGTGCAGCGGGTAGACGCCGACGTCGAGGAGGGCGCCACCGCCGCGTTTCGGCTCGAGCCGGTAGTTACCCTGCGGCACCCCACTGAAGGTGAAGGAGCCCTCGTACTCGTGGACCGTTCCGACGCCGGCGCTGGCGACGAGCTCCGAGAGGCGCTGCATGCGGGGATGCCAGCGCGACCACGCCGCCTCGACCAGCAGCAGGCCACGGTGCTCCGCGAGCGCGAATGCCTCGACAGCCTGGTCATGCGAGAGCGTCAGCGGCTTCTCGCACAGCACGTGCTTGCCGGCCTCGAGGGCCGCGACGATCCACGGCAGGTGCGCGTCGTTGCTCAGCGCGATGTAGACGGCATCGACGTCCGGATCCTCGATGACCGCTGCATAGGAGTCGTAAGCGATGCGCGGGCCGAGGGCCTCGGCTCGGGCGAGGTCACGGGCGCCGATCGCCTGCAGTGCGGCCCCGTCAGCGTCGTGGAAAGCCGCGGCGGTGGCGGTACGAACGATCCAGCCCGCCCCGAGGACGCCCCAGCGGACGGTCATGCGAGGTCGGGGACCACCGGCAGGCCACCGGCGGCCGCAGACTCCTCAGCCGCCTGCATCACCGCGACGACATTGCGGGACTGGAGAGTGCGCACCTCGGTGGCCGTGCCGTCCTGCAGGTGCGCGGCCAGCTCGCGATGGAACGTGAACGGCTCGATGTCGTCGAGGGGCACCGGCGAGCGTGTGCCGCTCGTGTCATGCAGGAACAGCAGTGCGGGAAGGTCCGCGACCGCGGGCTCGGCCCGGGAGTCCCACTCGCCCACGATCGCGCCCGTGGTGCCCAGCACGTGGTACTTCGGCTTGCGGGCTGCCGCGAGGTCGGAGTTGGTGAAGGTCGCGATGGTGCCGTCGGTGAAGGTGATCGTGACGACCGCGTGATCGGCGTTCGTCACGTGCAGCCAGTGCCGCTTGTGGTTCACGCCGGTCACGTGTGCGATGGGGGCGGGCATGATCGACAGGATCTGGTCGATGAAGTGCGAGCCCCAGTCGAAGATCGCACCGCCGGAGACGGCGACATCGGAGTGCCAGAAGTCGCAGGGCCGACCGTAGCCGCCGACGAAGGCGTCGAACGAGAACACCTCGCCGATCGCCCCCTCGCGCACGAGGCGGCGCAGCGTGACGAAGTCGGCATCAAAGCGGCGGTTCTGGTAGACGAGCAGCGTCCGGTCCGCCTCCTGCGCGCGCGATATGAGGTCGTCGCACTCGTCGCGGGTGAGCGCCATGGGCTTCTCGACCACGACGTGCAGACGGCGGTCGAGAGCGGCGCGCGCCCACTGGGCATGCGTGTTCGGGGGCGTGGAGATCACCACGACGTCGATCAGTCCGCTGTCGAGCATCGCCTGCGCATCGGTGAAGGGCGCCGCGGCGGGGGCGAGGGCGAGGGCGGCATCGAGACGCTCGGGATTGGTGTCACACACAGCCGTCAGCTTCAGGTCGGGGGTGGCGAGGATGGCCGCGCTGTGCTCGTCGCCGATCGCCCCGTACGCGAGGAGTCCGAATCGCATTCCCCGACGCTATCGGATGCTCAGTACCCGCAGGCTCACGCCGAGTAGGCAGTGAGCGGACCACCCGCGGAGGACGAGTCATTCCTCGTCGCTGGTGCCCGCCCCGCCGATCGGCCACGCTGTGCAGCGCGACGCGCGTTATGACGAGGACGGTTCCCGGCAGGCAGGGTCCCGGCCCCCTCGGCACAACCGGTCGAGGCTGTCGACGCGACTCCTGCTGAGTGCGCAGGCGAGCCCGAGGGCCACTGGCCACCCATCTGCTGGATTCGGTTCCTGACCGCACCGCAGGAGGCGATGGCGGTCGACGCCATGCCGCCGTTCACCCCATCTTCCCTGGGAGGGGGATGGCCTGAGCCGTCCGCATCAACCGCCGCCCATAGGGCCCTCAGCGCCGTGATAGCCGAGCATTCCCGGTCGGCCGCCCGTCAAGCGGCTGCTGGGTCCTGCCATCGGGAGCCACAATCATGGTTTCGCCTGCCAACGGAGGGGCCTACGCATGTCTCTGACAGTCCATCGTTCTCGCCCCGCCCTGATGGTGGTGATCGGCTTGACGTTCGCTGCCCTCACGTTGAGTTCCGCCCCGACAGTCATGGCTGCGGCACCATCTGCTCCCCAGGACATCAGCGTGATCCCGGCTAGCGGTTCCCTGCTCATCAGCTGGTCCGCCCCGTCCAGCGATGGAGGAAGCACGATCACCGGCTACACGATGGAGGTCTACGACTCGGCGAGCGGTGGCACTCTCGTTGACTCGTGCTCCCCTGCCTCGCTCTCGAGTCTGTCCTGCACCATGACTGGCCTGACCAACGGGAGCACCTACTACCTGACCGGTTACGCCACGAATGCCGACGGGAGCAGCACACCTACGACTCGCACCGCGGAGGTCGTGGGTGGCCCGGCATCGGCTCCCCGGAGCGTGGTCGCGTCGCGCCACACGAGATCCGTAGTCGTCGCCTGGCTGCCCCCGAGCTCCGATGGTGGGCTTGAGGTGACGAGCTACATCGCTCGTGCCTACACATCGTCTGCATCCTCGGCCTCGGTCGTCGGCTCGTGCACCACGACCGGTCTGACATGCGATATCGGGAGCCTCGAGGATGCGACGACCTACTACGTTGACGTCGCGGCCGTCACATCGCTCATGGAGGGCAGTCCGTCGGCACGCGTCAGGGTCTCGGCGGCTTCCTCCCCCACGTCTCCGCGCAATGTGAGGGTCGTTCGCGGTAACGGATTCGCCATGGTCACCTGGACCGCCCCCCTCTCCTTCGGTGGAGCTCGAGGTGTCACCTACCGTGTGCGGGCCTATCTCACTCCCACGGGGGGTGAGCCCTATGTGACATGTGAGCCGAAGGTCCTGAAGCCCCTCGAGTGCGATATCGGCCCGCTGCCCAACGGCACGACCTACTACATCGACGTGCTGGCATCGAATGCGCTGCTGGACGGGGTGCCGTCCGAGCCGCGGATTGCCGTCATCCCCGCGGCTCCGCCCGAGGTGCCTCGATCAGTAGCCGCAGTGCAGGTCGGTCCCGAGGTTCATGTCACGTGGCAGGTCCCTGTGGCTGATGGCGGACTGCCGATCTCTGCCTACAAGGCCACCGCTCACTCGGCCCCGACGGGCGGGAAGGTCATGGGGTTCTGCACCTCCTCTGGAGATCAATGCGTCATCACGGGCCTCGAGGACGCACCCGTCTACGTGGACGTGATCGCCGAGACCGAGGCGGGCACGAGTTCCGCGTCCGTGCCTCGCGTGCAGGTGCTCCTCGTGGATCCACCGGATGCCCCGCGGGCCGTGGCTGTCACTCCTCAGGGTCGCTCGATGCGCATCACGTGGCAGCCACCGAACGACGACGGCCGAACGCCGATCGCCTCGTACACCGCGACGGTGAGGGATGCGACAGGGCAGGCTGAGGTAGGCGCATGCCCGGTCTATGCGGCGAGCGTTCGCAATGACGGTGGCGCCGCAGGATCGCAGCGCCGGATCGGCTGCACGGTCCGCGGTCTGGTGACGGGGTCCACCTACACAGTGAGTGTCCGTGCGACCACCGTTGCCGGAACCTACGCATCGTCCCCACCGTTCCAGCTGGTGCTGGAGCCACGCAGGCCGATGACTCCGCGCGACGTGACCCTGCTGCCGGGAGACCACACGGTCACGGCGGTGTGGACGCTTCCCGCCTCGGATGGCGGAAGCCCGATCTCGGGCTACATCGTGCAGGCCTGGAGCAAGGAGAGCGGTGGAACCAGACTGGCCGAGTGCAGCGTCGATGCCGACGCCGATGCCTCACTGAGCTCGTGCACGATCGACGGCCTGGACAATTTCGAGCCGTACTGGTTTGAGGTAGCTGCCATATCCAAGGCCGGACGTGGTGCCTACTCCGTTCGTCAGGATCGCGAGCCGCAGCCCTCGACCCCGTCCGCGCCGTTGGCTGTTCAGTTGGCTGAACGCGATGGGGCGATCAAGGTCTCGTGGCGGGCTCCATGGTCCGATGGCGGCTATGAGATTCGTGACTACCTCGTCCGCTCCTACCTTGAGAAGCCGACGACGACCTCCACCACACCGTCTGTCGCGGTCCCGGCCACCCCAACGTCCGTCGGGAGGGTCGTCCATGAGTGCACGGTTCAGGCACCGGCGACCACGTGCACCCTGGCGGGCTACAAGGAGGCGGAGCACACATGGGTCGAGGTCGTGGCGGTGAACACCGTGGGTGAGGGCACCCCGTCCGGGGCTATCGACACCACCATCGTCGCCAACCGACCTGCTGCTCCGGAGAATGTCACGGCTGCTCTCACCTAGAGCAGCGTGGTCGTGAGGTGGGACGCCGTCCCCACCAGCGGCGCCCTCGAACTCTTGGGGTACAGGGCAACCCTGTGGAGAGACGAGAAGGACCGGGGCGGGGTCGGACAGTGCGCGACGACCACTGAAACGACGTGCACAATCGAGGTTGGCAAGGAGGACGGGACGTTCCTTGTGAGCGTCCGTGCCCGCAACTCGTTCGGCTGGAGCGACACCAGCAGTCCCCGTACGAAGGTGGCTCGGGACTGAGACGCGTGCTGGGACCGTCGCCCTTCAGTTGTGGCGCGGGATGGGAAGCACGATGTCCGTCTGCACCCAGTCGTCCTCAGCCACGAACAAGGACCACTGGCCGCCGATCTGCTCAATCCTCGAGGAGCCCAACCCGGATGAGGCTGGAGTTGGCGGCGGGGTGCCGTCGTTCCGCACCCGGATCTGGATGACATCCCGAACCGGTCCCTCCACGTCGATGGTGACCTGAAGGCGATGGGCACGGCCGTGACGGCTGGCGTTCAGAGCAGCTTCCCCGATGACCTCGAAAGTGCGCGTATTGAGCGCAGGAGAGCCTGCCAGGATGCTTGTGGCCTCAGGTGTGAGCGTGATGTCCGTCTCCAGAAGGCCTCGCCACAGGTGTCGAAACTCGTCTGCACTCTGCCAAGGATCGGCGCCCGATTGGGAGGGCTCGTCGATCACGATGTCGGACTCGATCGACTCAAGAAGCTCCTTGATGCGATTCATGTTCGCCTCGCGTTGATCGGGATCCGACGTAGGCGTGGACTGAGACTCACGGAGAAGCATCGCGGTGATGGAAAGGCGGCCTTGAATGGGACCGTGGAGCACTTGGGAGAGTTGATTCCTGACGGATTGTGCCTCGGCCTCCAGGGCCGAGAACTCCAGACGGATCTTGCTGTTGATGGTGGAGAGGCGCACCGCATCAGTGCACCGCTGGTGATTGGCGACGATCAACGCGGTTGCCGCCACGGCCCCCAGCACCACCCATAGGCCTCCCGGCAGGTAGCGGGGCACCGATCCCGAAAACCATTCCGTCATCGCTTCGACGGGCCAGATGCGGGCGGTGACAGCGATCACCGCAGCCGTGCCAAGGCATAGCATCACGTATGTCGCCGCTCCGGCTGTCACGCGCGCGGCGACGGGTCGACGCTCCATGATCCGCGATCGAACACCGTTGGTGATCTGGATGAACGCGAGGAGCCAGAGCAGCGTGGTGAGGAAGCGGAGCAGGGCGCCGGACCCTCCTGGACTGAGCTCGACGGGCAGTCGTAGGCAGAATGCCAGGCCAATGGTGAGCCAGACGGGGATCGGGTTCGTCATGACGCCGACCACGAGCGTGCGCCAGGACATTGCCTCTGGGCGAGAATCCCACTCATGGACCGTTGTTCCGGCTGCCAAGGCATGACTTAGCCGACGTACTTCCTTCCGCACATCAGAGTCGATCCGTTCTGCGATGCGCTCCAAGTCGTCGCGACCGCCGATTGACTGCACAAGGGCGAGTTCCTTGAGCAGAGCGCGGATCTGGGGGGCAACACTTTGCTGCAGTGTCATCTCAAGGCGAGCTCGATACTCAGCCAGGTGCACACGACTTGTGCGGGACAAGTGCTCGTAGCGCTGAATGCTTGCGGTCAGATTTGTGCGTTCCTTGCGATGCTCAGTGATGCTGCTCAGGAGATACGAGCCGAGGGCCTGGAGAGGGATGCCGGCAATGAGAAGACCGAGAACACTCAGATCGAACTGGGCCGCTCGAGTCGGGTCCGTGCTGAAGTGCCGAGTGAGGATGAGGGTCGCCAGGGCGCGAAGGACGCTCGCAGCCGTCCACGTCGCCAGGATCCACACCTCACGATGCCCGCTTCTCACCTGGGAAGGCACTCGACGCAGAGCCCAGTACGTCAGCCCCACCGCAAACTCCGCTACAAGACCGACCGCAATTGCACTCCAGACTCCCGGTATTCCGCCGTCGAGCGCGAGGGAAGTGCTGCCGGCCAGACCCACGGGTGCGATGAGCACCCACAGCGGAAAAGAGATGGCATAAGACCCAAAGGCCCCCAATGCATGCGCCTTTGACACTGCCTGCACCGTGGATGTCGGTGAGTGAGCCACGATCAGGACTCCGCCAGATCGCCGAGGTCGGATCGCCCACTCTCCTTGGTCCCGATCAGACCCGCCTGCCACATCCGCACGGCGACGACGCGTGGATTGATATCTGGCTGATCAGTGAGGAGCAGCGACTGAAAGGTCCTCTGGATGAGACTCTCCGCTGATCGCAGGGCGATGCCTCGGTGTCGGGCGATGGCCTCATTGGACAGGCCTTCGGCCATCAGCCGGAGGACGGCTGCCTGAGACTTGCTGACGACGAAGTACTCGGGCTCTGGTGCGAAACTTCCTTCGCGGGAGATCGGCTCGGGCTCGAGGCAGTTCCGGATGGCCTCAACGAGCTGGTCCATGGACTGCACATCGGACTTGACAATGTGCCGCACACCCGGCGGCAGGCCGTGATTCTCACCGAGGGCGAGGCGCACATCTCGATGGATGCTCAGCACGATTCCTCCCACCCACGGACGCTGTTCAGCAAGGCGTGAGAGGAGGTCCACTCCGGAAGGGGTGCCGACGGGACCGAGATCCAGGTCTGTGATCACCACATGGGGGTCGAAGCTGACGACTGCATCAAGAGCGTCGGACACGGTTCTGGCCGTTTGCGTTGTGAAGCCGGCCTCGGCCAGGCCGTCACCGATGATCGATCGGGTGAAGGGGTCGTCTTCGACGAAGAGAACACGCACGCCGAGCCCGCCCTTCCGCTGGGGTAGCACGCAATCTAGTCCGGAGGGGGCGTCATGCAGCACCCCTGGGGCGATGCAGTCCAGCACTTGCAGTAGAACCCGAGAGTGAGTCAAGCGCGGTCATCTCGCTTGGTTTGAAGGAGCCCACCCCTCGGAAATACTCCGATGAGTGCTACGCCATTTCGCCGGTCGTTTCCTCACCTCGGAAGCGATTCCGGCACCGGAAGGCCATCGGAGGTTCGTCATGAAGGGTCGCTTCATCGTTACAACTGCGGTGCTGGCGGCCACTTCTGCCGTCATCGCCGGCTGCGGCTCCAGCGACAAGCCGTCCTCGGACACCGGCACGAACGAGGACACGTCCATCACGATCGACGGAACCCTCTCAGGGGATGACTCGGTCACCCTCGGAGACATCGACACCGGCTCAGGAAATGAAGGTACGGAATGAGGCGCGCCCTCGTAGCCACGTTCGTATCGGCACTCCTCCTACCGGTGGCGTGGAGCGCACCGGCACAGGCCGACGAAGGGTGCGGTACAGAGCCATGCGTCCCGGATTGCGGGCCCTACTGGGATGCCTACGTTGCGGGGACGTACCAGACCGTCGACGATGCCCTGCGAGCCTGTCTTACAGACGCACCAGTAACCGCCGCCGCGGACGTCAACGTCGCATCCCAACGGTCGAAGGGCTCCGGGTACACGACCCTGAACCCGGGCCGTGTCACCGCCATGGCGAAGCGATTCATCGCCGCTCCTGGTGACGTGATCAACATTCACGGCTACGGCCCGGACCGGGCGATTGCGCTCTCGAAGGCAAAGCATGTGCGAGCCCACCTCGAGTCGGAGATCTCCCGCCTTGGTGGTGACGCCGGCAACCATCGGGTGTTCGTGACCTATGCCGGTGATCCCGCCCACAAGAAGGGTGTGGATGTCACGATCCACCAGCACGCCGGCACCAAGCACACGAAGGCCGCTGCGTGGGTGAACACCCACCTCGCGAAGAAGAACTCGACCCTGACCGATGAGCAGCGGGAAACGGTGACGGCGCACCTGGTGGCCTCATCGACTCCTGAGCAGGTGAAGTCGTCGTGGGATATCGACATGAATGAGGACGTGTCCATCGTGGATGCGGCCGAGATCACCGCGATCGCCCGCTACTTCCTCGACCATCCGGACCAGCACATCCTGGTCCGCGACCACGTCGGTACCGGGGTGCACGGATCCACGGTCGCGAACGCGGTCCTCGCGGAGATGGCTCGCCTCGCCGCCGAAGACGGCACGATCACGACCCGTAACGACTTCACGGATTGGCTCAACCAGGTCGTGGTTTACGTCAACAGTTTCACCGAGGACCTGAACGCCGCCGAGGTCGAGATTCACGCAGTCACAGTCGCTCTCGATGACGCGGCGGGTGCTATCGCAGGTGTCATCACCGACACCACCACGTTGATCGGTGACCTGATCACGGACGTGGAAGAGATCATCACCCCGATCGCGGCCGCCGTCGACGACGGTGTCGTGATCGCGAAGACAGTGAAGGACGTCATCGCCGTTGCCACCGTCTAGAAGCCCACTATTCCAACCATCATCTAAGGAACCTCATGAAGTCACGACGCATGGCACGCCCGTTACCCGCGCTGGTAGTGACAGTGATCGCCGGCGTCCTGGCTGGCTCGTTGGGGCACGCACCTGCCGCCGTGGCTGCTCCGCCGCAACCGGCCAAGGCGAAGGGCGAGGTCTGCGAGCGGGTCGGTGACAGCACGTCCAAGAAGG
>Ga0129333_10001085_pt1 | contig 24244 bp, 21 predicted proteins | sample CPB6_08_DNA_FD_94474 | JGI IMG/M metagenome (GOLD analysis project Ga0129333, IMG submission 94474) | Freshwater to marine salinity gradient microbial communities from Chesapeake Bay, USA - CPBay_Sum_0.6_0.8_DNA | ecosystem: Environmental > Aquatic > Marine > Coastal | place: USA: Chesapeake...
GATGGTGAAGGCCAGATTGAAGGCGGTGTAGAGCAGAATGATGCCGGTGTAGGAGCCCGACAGGCCCACGGCGCGGAACATCAGGATCACCGGGATGATGACCACGATGGCCGGCAGCATGCGGGTCGTCAGGATGATGAACAGATAGGTATCATTGCCCTTCAGCGGATAGCGCGAGAAGCCGAAGGCGGCGAGCGTTCCGATTACCAGCGCCAGCAGCACCGATGACGACGCGATGACGATGGAATTGAAGAAGTAGCGGTCGAAGCCCGTCGGCTCGGGCGCACCACCCACTGTCATCGAGCGTTCGAACACCGAGCCGAAATTCTCGAGCGTCGGCGTGAACACGAACTGATCGGGAATCAGACCGAAGAGCGATGTGGGCGACAGCGTTGGCGGCACCGAGAGCGCCACGTCCTGCGGCTTGATCGCCGTGAAGATGATGAACAGGACGGGCAGGAAGTAGATGAAGGAGATGATGGCTGCGGCCAGCGTGCGGCCCCAGCCGGCCTCACCCACGCCGCTCGCCTTGCGGAAGCCCAGCGCCTCGAGAATGGAAACCTTTCCGGACATTCTTCAGGCTCCCTGGCTGCGGCGGTTGGCGAGATAGAGGTAGAGGTTGGTGAGCACGATCACCATGAACAGCATGATGTAGGAGATGGCCGCACCTTCCGACGTCTTGTTCTGTTCGTTGGCGATGCGGATCAGGTGGTAGGAGATGGTCATGGTATCGTTGCCGCCCTTGGTCAGGAGGATGACCAGATCGGCCAGCTTGAAGGCCTCGATGGTGCGGAACAGCAGCGCCAGCATCAGAAGTCCCCGGATGTAGGGGAATGTGATGGTCCAGAACTGACGCCATTTCGACACGCGGTCGATGGCGGCGGCCTCGTAGAGGTACTTCGGAACCGAGACGAGGCCCGCGAGCACCAGCAGCATGACGAAGGGCGACCACATCCAGGCATCGGCAAACACGATGCCAGTGACGGCGCCGAGTTTCGTGCTCATCAGGACGAATTGCTGGCCGGTCAGCGCGTTGATGACATAGCTGAGGATGCCAAAGGTTGGGTCATAGTAATAGGTGAAGAACACGCCCGAGGCGACGACGGAGAGCATCATCGGGGTAAGCACCAGGATGAGCAGGTACTTGCGCAGGGGAAACTGCTTGGCAAACAGCATTGCAAGCAGGAAGCCCACGACCATCTGGGCGGCGACGGTGAAGATCACGAAGATGGCAGTGTTGATGAGGGCCAGCCAGTTGGCCGTGGCGGTGAGTTCGCTGGTCAGGACCTTGACGTAGTTGGCCATGCCCACGAAGCGGATCGACTGCTGGTTCGACTGATAGGCAAAGAAGGAGAGGCCCAGCGACCAGAGCAGCGGGAAGATGTTCATGACGAACAGAACGGCAATCGCCGGCGCGACAAGCAGTCCGCCATAGTATTTGCGGCGATAGGCGTTGATGGCGAAGGCCGCGGCGATGAGCGCCGCCATGGCGCCCACGATCCAGAAGGACACAGCGGCCGGCGCAGCCAGGACTGCGACCAGCGACACCAGCACGCCGACAAGGATGGCAAGCTTCCAGTTGTCCGGCGCAATCCGCGTCAGGGGCGGCGGAGAGGCTGTCGCGGTCGATGCATTCATCTGCGGGGGATTCCGGATAAAAGAGGAAGGACGCGAGGGCTGGAGCCCTCGCGTCCGATGTTGAGTAGATTACTGGATCAGGCCGCCGCTCTTCAGGACTTCCTGCTGGAACTTGGCAATGTTGTCCAGCGTGGTCTTGGCGTCCTGCTTGCCGGTGATGGCAAGGTCGAACTGGTCCTGCTGCTGGGTGAGCAGCTCGAAGAACTGCGGCACATGCCAGACGTCCTTCTGCCAGTCGAGCTGCGGAGCCCAGGCACGGTTCCATGGACGGTAGGTCACGTACTTCGGATCTTCATAGACCGACTTCACCGCCGACTGGCCACCGCCGGCCGCGAACTGATGCTGGATGTCATCCGACAGCCACCACTTCACGAACTCCACGGCTTCCTTGATCTGGGCGTCCGTCGTCCAGGTGGTCAGCACGAAGGGCTGGCCGCCGATGTTGGACCAGCGAACCATCTTGCCGTCCGGCCCCATGGTGCCCGGCATCTGGCCGAACACCAGCTTGTCGGAGACCTTGGAGGACTTGGGATCGAGCGAGGCTTCGCCAAGGCCGATCCAGTCGATGTTCATCGCGACCTTGCCTTCGCGGAACAGTTCGTCGGACTTGAAGATGTCCATGGTGCCGGTCTTGGCAACCGGCGGCATGTATTCGAGCATCGAGAGATACTTCTCAAGCGCGGCGACTGCCTCCGGCGAGTTCACGACGCCTTCAGCCTGTCCGGTCGGCGCCTGGGTTTCGTCCCAGATGTTGCCGCCCATCTGCCAGATGAAGCCGTTGATCTGCATCGACGAGAAGTCGTAGCCCTTGCCGGCCTGGAAGGCGATTCCGTAGAAGTCGTCTTCGGCCGGAGCGCCGGCCAGCATCTCGCCCTTCTTGCGGCGGAAGAATTCGCCGACGTTCTTGAAGTCATCCCAGGTCATGGCATCCAGCTCTTCGCCGGTGCAGGGCAGCTTCTTGCCGTACTTGGCCTGGAAGTTCTTCTGCTCTTCCTCGTGGCAGATGATGTCCTTGCGGGCGAAGTTCACCAGCACGTCGGGGAACTGCGGGAAGCCGTAGTAGTTTTCCGACTTGTAGGGATAGGTCGAATACGCGTTGAGCGGATTCGGATGGATGTTCATCAGCGTCTTCTTGAACTCCGGATCGGCGTCCAGAAGATCATTGATCTTACGGTAGTAGCCGCCTTCCACGAAGGCGCCCAGCCACTGCGAGTCCGAAACGATGAAGTTGTACTTCTGCTCGCCCGAGGTGAGCGACGCGTTGACGCGCGTGTAGAAGTCGGGCCACGGGATGAAGTCGACATCGAGCTTCACCGTGTTGCCGGACTTCGGCTTGTACTGCTCATCGAAGAACTTCTTCATGATGCGGGTCGGCGGCCAGTCCGGCACCGCCATGGTCAGCGTCACTTCATCCGCCACGGCATAGCTCGCCGCGCCGGTCAAAAGGGTTGCGGCAAGGCCGGCGGCCGCCGCAAATCCCTTCATTTTCGTCATAACGGTCATGTCAGGTTTCCTCCCATGGTTTACCGTATGGCTTCAGGCCGCGCACGTCAGGTCATCGCCTGGCCGTTCGCGGCGCGGAAGATGTGGATCTTGTTCAAATCGAAGGTCACGGGCATCTCGTCACCGGGCTTGAGCCCCGTGGCGCTCTGCTCGGGCAGGACCATGCGCAGCGTCTCACCGCCCGCCTCGACCGAGACGACGGTCACGTCGCCGAGGGGCTCGAGCAGATGGATACGCGTCACAACGCCAGCCTCGCCGCGCGCCGCCGGCCTCAGGTCATGCGGACGGATGCCGAGAAGCGCGCCCTCGCCCGCCGTGGCGGATGCATATCTGCGCGCCGGGGAAAAGGTGCCCAGCGGTGTATCGAGGCTCGAGAGATCGGCGGCGAGCGTGGCCTTCACGATGTTCATGTGTGGCGAGCCGATCTTGCCAGCGACATAGGTGTCGATCGGGCGCTCATAGAGTTCGTCGGGCGTGCCCCGCTGCACGACGGCGCCCTCGCGCATCACCGCAATCTCCTCGCCCATGGACAGCGCCTCGAGTTCATCGGGCGTGGCGTAGATGATGGTCATGCCGAACTGGCGGTGGAGCCGCTTCAGCTCGGCACGCATGTCGTGGCGGAGCTTGGCGTCAAGATTGGTCAGCGGCTCGTCGAGCAGCAGGATCCTCGGACGGCGGATGAGCGAGCGGCCCAGCGCCACGCGCTGCTGCTCGCCGCCCGACAGCGTGTTGGGCTTGCGCTCCAGCCGGTGCGAGAGCTTGAGCATCGCGGCGGTTTCCTTGACCCGCTTGTCAATCTCCTCGCGGCCCACCTTCTCCTCGCGCAGGGGATAGGCGAAGTTCTCATAGACAGTGAGGTGGGGGTAGAGTGCGAAGGACTGGAACACCATCGAGACCCCGCGCCCTGCGATGGGCGCCGTTGTCATGTCGCGGCCATGGATTTCAAGCTGGCCGGCATCGGTGGCAACGAGACCCGCGATGGTGCGCAGCGCAGTGGTCTTGCCGACGGAGCTGGGCCCGAACAGCACGAAGAAACGGCCCTCTGCAACCTCGAAGGACAGGTTGCTCAGCGCGCGCACCTTCCCGTAGGATTTCGAAATCCCACTCAGCCGCAATGCCGGCACGTCGCGCCCTGCCATGTCACTTCCCTGTCGGTTCGGCCGTCTGCGGCTCTTGTTCAGTGAGGGAGACTATCCGGTCTATTGCAATTTGCAAGACGGCTGCCGCCCCTCTTGTTACGGGTACTTAGGCCTCAGCCCTTGGCGTTTTCCCATTGCCCGGTCCGGGCCGAGCGCAGCACGGCGTCGGTCACGAGGTCGGTGGCGAGCGCGTCGCGGAAGGTGGGGGCTGCCGGCTTGCCGGAGGTGAGCCCCTCGATGAAATCCGCAGCCTGGTGAATGAAGGTATGCTCGTAGCCGATCTGCAGGCCCGGCACCCACCACTTGGCCATGTAGGGATGGTCGCCGTCGGTGATGTGGACCGAACGCCAGCCGCGGGTGCGGCCCTCGTCGCGATGATCGAAGTACTGCAGCCGGTGCAGGTCGTGCAGATCCCAGAAGATCGAGGCGTGTTCGCCGTTGATCTCGAAGGTGTAGAGCGCCTTGTGGCCGCGGGCGTACCGGGTGGCCTCGAAGCTTGCCAGCGAGCCGTTGTCGAAGCGGGCGAGGAACAGGCTGGCGTCATCGATGCCCACCTTCTCGGTCTTGCCGGTGATGTTGTGATGACGCTCCTTGATGAAGGTCTCGGTCATGCCGGTGACGGTGTTGATGCCGCCATTGAGCCACAGGGCGGTATCGATGCAATGCGCCAGCAGGTCGCCGGTGACACCCGAACCTGCGACACCGACATCGAGCCGCCACAGGCCCTGGCCGCCCTGCGGCAGGTCCTTTGAAATCGTCCAGTCCTGAAGGAACTTGGCGCGGTAGTGGAAGATCTTGCCGAGGCGGCCTTCGTCGATCAGCTGCTTGGCCAGCGTCACCGCCGGCACGCGGCGGTAGTTGTACCACACCATGTTGGCAACACCGGCGCGCTCCACGGCCTCCACCATCTTGCGGGATTCGGCGGCCGATCGGCCCAGCGGCTTCTCGCACATGACCATCTTGCCGGCCGCGGCGGCGGCCAGCGCGATCTCCATGTGGGTGTCATTGGGGCTGGCGATGTCGATCAGGTCAATCGACTTGTCATCGATGAGACGGCGCCAGTCGGTGACGCTCGACTCGTAGCCCCACTGATCTGCAAAGGCTTTCGCCTTGTCGGCGTTGCGCGCGCAGATGGTCTTGAGGACGGGCCTGTAGCCCAGCTCGAAGAAATGCGGCGCCTGGGAAAAAGCGTTGGAGTGGGTGCGGCCCATGAAGCCGTAACCCACCATGCCGATGTTGAGTTTCTTCGCCGCCATGGTCAGCCCACCCATCCATGCGCATCGCGCACCTTGATCATCGCGCCCAGAATGTCGTTCCAGGTCTGCTGTTTCATCATCACGTCGTTGGGGAACATGCAGCCGTCCCAGCAGATATGCTGGAAAGCCTTGGTGAGCGCGCCATCCTTGTTGCGCAGCCAGAGCCCGGCATGCCTGGTGATATCGAGCCGGCCATTGGGATCGGTGACCATGCAGTGGCGGCCGGTCTTGTCATGGTAGCCCATGCCCTTCACGGTGCCGTCGTTCTGGGCGACGTGGAAATCGATGGTCCAGGGCCGCAGCATGTCGGTCATCTTCACCAGCGCGGCATCGAGTGCCGCCTGGTCCTTCCAGTCGAAACCTGCGGGCAGCAATGCCGCGTCCGGCGCGTTGTAGCCCATCGTGTAGAGCAGGGTGTGGGCCATGTCGGCCTGGAAGCCGATGATGCCCTTGCGGTCGGTCTGCTCGAGCGTGTCGACCATCGCCTTCCAGCTGTGCATGCCGCCCCAGCAGATCTCGCCCTCGGCGGCCAGCCGCTCGCCATAGTCCTTGGCGACATCGCAGGCCTCGCGCCAGGTCTGGGCGATGAGCCTGGTGTTGCCGGCGGGGTCCTTGGCCCAGTCAGCCGGGCTTGCCGCCGAGTCGATGCGGATGATGCCATAGTTGCGGACACCCAGCTCGCGCAGCGCCTTGCCGAGTTCGCAGGACTTGCGGACATTGGCCACGAACTTCTTGCGGTCCTCGGCCGATCCCATGGCCGAGCCACCGCCCACCGGCGGCCAGACCGGCGCAACAATGGACCCGATCGCCAGATTGTGGCGGGCGACCTTGTCGGCCAGCTGCTTCACCTCGTCAGGCGTGAAATCAATGTTGGTGTGGGGCGCCGCGTGGAAGATGTCGATGCCGTCGAACTTGACGCCGTTGACCTCGGCCTTGACTGTCAGCGCGATCATGGTGTCGAGGTCGATGGGCGGCTCGGAGTCTGGCCCCTTGCCCACGAGACCCGGCCACATCGCATTGTGCAGCTTGGGAAAATTGTTCTTGGCCGCCATGGTTCCTCCCACTCGGTTCAGATTTTTCCTGAATGTTAGGCACAAGACGGACTTGCTGTCCAGAACTGTTATATTAGTATGACAGCATGGCCTATGACTTGTCCGCCCTGCGTCTGGACCGCTCCCGCCCCCTGCGGGAGCAGATCTACCCCATGGTGCGGGGGCTGATCCTGTCCGGCGCCATCGGCCCCGGCGAGATCATCGACGAAAAGGCGATTGCCGCCCAGCTCAGCGTGTCACGAACTCCGGTGCGGGAGGCGGTGAAGCGGCTCTCGGACGAACATCTCGTCGAGGTGGTGGCGCAATCGGGCACGCGGGCCGCGCGGGTGGACCGCAAGGCCATCGAGGAATCCTTCCTGATCCGCCGGGCACTCGAGATGGAAAGCGCCGCACGGGCGGCCGGCCAAATGCGCCAGGCGCACGCCGACCGGCTGCATGACATCCTCGCCCGGCACGCCCGCGCCGTCGACCAGCGGCAATTCGCGGACGCCATCGCCCGGGACGACGAGTTTCACCGCGCCATTTCCGAAATCAGCGATCTTCCACGGCTGTGGAGCACGATCGAGATCTCGAAGGCCCAGCTCGACCGCTGCCGTCACATGATGCTGCCGCTCGCCGGGCAGGCCGAGGCGACGCTCGAGCAGCACCGCGAAATCATCCGTGGGCTGAACAGCGGCGACCCTGCGCGCGCCGCTGCCGCCATGAAGGCGCATCTCGATGCCGCCTACCGCAGCACCGTCGCGGTGCTGGATGGCCCCGGACTGAATCAGGCGGTTGCCGATTGAAGCTTTCGGCAGGACGCGGCTTCCGAACATGCCCCACGACTGTCGCGGCGCACTGGGCGCAGGGCTGCCTTGCGGATTCGCTGCTTACTAAGTAACGTGGCCGACTGAGATCAGCTGAACCGAACTGACCGCCACCAGCCCCATCCGCAATGACCGCCAGCACACCAAGCGCCTCGCTCTCGCATGCCGACATCCGCACCATCGTGATCGGACTGAGCGTCGCCATGTTCCTGAGCGCGCTTGACCAGACGATCATCGCTACGGCCCTGCCTGCCATCGCCAAAGACCTCGGCGGCTTCGATGCCATATCGTGGGTTGCGAGCATCTATCTCCTGACCGCCACGGCGGTCATCCCGCTCTACGGCAAGTTCAGCGACATCAAGGGGCGGCGCACAGCCCTCACGCTGGGCATCACGACCTTCGTCGTCGGATCCATCGGCTGCGCGCTGGCTCCATCCATGGACTGGCTGATCGCAGCGCGCGCCCTGCAGGGCCTGGGTGGCGGCGGACTGGTCTCCCTCGCCCAGACCACCATTGCCGATATCGTGGCGCCCAAGGAGCGCGGCCGCTACCAGGTCTATCTGGTGTCGGTCTTCCTGCTCTCCAGCCTGCTGGGGCCAACGCTGGGCGGCTTGTTCACCCAGCACCTCCATTGGACGATGATCTTCTGGATCAACCTGCCACTGGGACTCCTCGCCTTCCTCATGAGCAATTCGGCACTGAAGCGCCTGCCGCGCCATGAGCAGCAGCATCGACTGGACATACTGGGCGCGCTGCTGCTGGTTGCCGCCACCGTCACGCTCATGCTGGGCCTGCATGACGGCGGCAACCACTATTCCTGGACTTCGGCCCGCATCCTCGGGTTGTTCGCCGGTTCAGCGGTTCTTTGGCTTGCCTTCGTGTGGCGCATCCGCACGGCGCGCGAACCGCTGATCCCGCTCTCGGTGCTGGGCAACGACGTCGTCTCGCGCGGCACGGTGGCGGCCTCCTGCGGCATGGGCGCCTATGTCGGTCTTTCCATCTATCTGCCTGTCTACTTCCAGTCTGCGCGCGGCATGAGCACCACAGAATCCGGACTGGCCCTCCTTCCTCTCCTGGTCGGAGCGGTGGTCGGCGCCACCATCGCCGGGCAGTTGCTGGGCCGCATCACCCATTACAAGCGCGTGCCGATCATCGGCCTGTTCTTCGGAACCATTGGCGCCGTCGTGCTGACACTGTGGGCCGACAGGCTGACGCTGACAGCTTTCGAAGTGGTGCTTGCAGTCATCAGCATCGGCCTCGGCACGGTGCTGCCCACCGCCACCGTCGCGATCCAGAATGCAACCGAGCCTCATCAGATGGGCACTGCCACAGGCACCATGAACTTCTTCCGCCAGCTCGGCGCGGCGGTCACGGTGTCGATCTTCGGTGCCCTGCTCAATGCCTCGGACTTCACCGAGGCGGCGCTCCACGGGGGTGCCAGCACACCACCGGGCAGCTTCACGCCGATCTTTGCGGCCACCGCGATTGGCTTCATCATCGCCTTGATCTTCATGCTCTGGATGAAGGAGCACCCCCTGCGCTCCACCGAGCATCCGACGGGGGAGGCGATGGTGGCGGGCTAGACGTCGGCTCGCCTGGTTTTTCCATCAAGCGTCATCAATGCGCCGTAGAGCTCCGGGCGCCGATCACGGAACACGCCCCAGGAGCGCCGCAACTCGCCGATCGCCGCGAGGTCGAAGGACTGCAGCCGCACGCCCTCCTCGCTGCGGTCCATCTCCACGAGCTTCTCGCCCTGATGATCGGCGATGAACGAGCGGCCGTAGAACACATCACTGCGGCCATCGGGCGCGATTTCACGGCCCACACGGTTGGACGCCATGACCGGCATGATGTTGGCCGCCGCATGCCCGCGCATGACATTCTGCCAGTGGGTCGAGGAATCATAGCCTGGATTGGGCGGCTCGGAGCCGATGGCCGTGGGATAGAGCAGGATCTCCGCGCCCATCAACGCCATGGCGCGCGCGACTTCGGGAAACCACTGGTCCCAGCAGATGCCGAGGCCGATGCGGCCCGCCGCCGTATCCCACACCCTGAAACCGGTGTCGCCCGGCGAGAAATAGAATTTCTCCTGATAGCCGCGCCCGTCCGGAATATGGCTCTTGCGGTAGATGCCGAGCTGGCGGCCATCGGCGTCGACGATCACCGTGGTGTTGAAGTGAACGCTTCCGGCGCGCTCGAAGACGCTGACCGGAAGCACCACACCCAACTCCCGCGCGAGGGCTGCGAAGCGCTTGACCGTGGGATGCCGGTCGATTTCCACGGCGCGGGCGAGAAACGCCGCATGCTGCTCGATGCAGAAATAATCGCCATCGAAGAGTTCCTGCAGCAGGACGAGCCCTGCCCCGTCTGCCGCCGCACGGCGCACCAGCGCCTCGGCCTTGTCGCAGTTCTTCGCCCAGTCATTGTCGGAGGCCATCTGGGCAATGGCGGCCTTCAGCAAGGTCATGTCTGTCAATCCCTGATCTGAGCGACTTCGCGGCGGAACGGCAAGGCATCGCCAAGCGGCGCGGCATCGAGTTCCTCGGCATAGCGGTGGCCGGCATAGGTGGCCCAGGCAATGGCTGCGGGGGCATTGGCATCGCCGATCACCCGAACCGTGCGGAGGCCATGCGCGCCCCACTCCGCCTCGCGGGCCTTGAGCGCCAGATAGAGGCCGTCTTCGGGCAGGCGCGCCGTCACCATCACCAGGCCTTCGCAGGCAATGGCCTCGCGCCGTCCGGTGTAGGTGCACATGGCAATGACGCCATCTGCCTCGACACTGCCAAGACCCCGCGTGATGCGCACATCGACACCCGCATCCAGCAACCGCGCCTGAATGGCTCCCTGCTCGAGCGTGTTGAAACTCCATTCGGCAACGCGTGTGGAGGGTGTGAGGAACACCACCTGGCAGCCTGCCTGCACGAGCAATTCGGCCAGCACGCTGCCCATGTAGTAGTGATCATCGTCATAGATCACCACCCGACCCGAGGGGAGGCGCCCCGACATGATGTCATCGGGTGTGAAAACCGGCATCGCCGGAGCCATCGGCACGGGCAGAAGATTGAAACGCGCCACGCCATCGCGCCGCCAGCGCGCCCCGGTGGCAATGGCCACATGCTCGAAGCCAAAGCCAAGAATGTCTTCGTCGGTGAGCGCCGAGTCGCGATAGACGCTGACATTGGCCATCCTCAGGATCTGGCCCTGGCGATAGTCGCGTACCCTCGCCCAGGCCGAAAGGCCCGGAAGCCTGCTCTCGCGCGTCACACGGCCGCCAAGCTCTCCACCGGCCTCCGCCAGCGCCACCTCATACCCGCGCAATCCCGCCTTGTGCGCGGCGGACAGACCCGCCGGGCCCGCGCCCACCACCAGGACCCTGGTGTCGGACTGTTTCGCGCGGATATGCTCGGGATGCCAGCCCTTGCGCCACTCCTCCATGAAGGACGAGTTCTGCGTGCAGCGCGACAGCGACATGGTCATGTCACCACTGACGCAGATGTTGCAGCCGATGCATTCGCGGATGTCCTCGATGCGGCCTTCATCGATCTTGCGCGGCAGGAAGGGGTCGGCGATCGAGGGACGTGCCGCGCCGATGAAGTCCATCAGGCCCTGTTTCACCTGGCGCACCATCATGTCGGCCGAGGTGAAACGCCCGACACCCACCACAGGCCGGGGTGTGAGCTGCCTGAGGCCGCGGATCAGATCTTCCTGCGCGCCCTCCGGCTTGAAGCGGGAGGTGCCGGAACAGGCCTCCCAGGTGCCATGCGCGAAATCCCAGAGGTCGGGAAGCTCGGAATGCATGGCAACAAGATCACGCAGCTGGGCATTGGAGAAGCCCGCCTCGCCCGCCAGCTCATCGAGTGACAGGCGGACCGCGATTGCGCAACGGTCACCTACCTCGTCACGCGCATCGGAGATCAGCTCCTTGAGGAGCCTCGAGCGGTTTTCGAGCGAGCCACCATATTCATCCGTACGCTGATTGGTTCGTGGAGACAGAAAGTGCTGAATGACGCCGAACCCATGCGCGCCATAGAGGCAGAGGATATCATAGCCGGCGCGCTTTGCCCTCCGGTAGGCGAGCTTGTGCCAGTGGCGCAGATTGCGGATGTCTTCCTTGTCCATGGCGCGAGCCTGAACAGGATCACTGGTGAAGGTCAGGATGGGCGTGTGTGATGGAGCGAGCGGCACCTCGCGCGTGTAGAGGTTGGGGCCGTTGGCGCCGCTGTAGGCGAGTTCGATGCCGGCCAGCGCGCCATGGCTGTGGATGGCATCCGACATCTTTGCCAGACCCGGCAGATCATCGTCGTCCCAGATACGCAATTCGATGAAGGGGGTGATTTCGGAACTGTGGTGGATCTCGACCTGTTCGGTGAAGATCACGCCCCAGCCGCCCTCAGATTTGACGCGGCGCATCTCGGCGGCCGCCGATGGATCGCGATAGCCGCCGCCATTGCAATGCGGCACCTGATAGAAGCGGTTCTTCGCCGTGACCGGACCGATCCGGACCGGTTCGAACAGGATGTCATAGCGCGGGTCGCGCAGCCTTCGGCCGGCGTTCGGGCCTGAACCGTCATGCATGATGGTGCTCCTCCACTGCGGGTCAGATTACCGCATTCCGGGAGAGAGGCCACATGCCTGCGACGGCATGTCCCGGACGGGGGGGCAGCCTAGCGGAGGCTCACCACCTCGGTCACCGGGGCGGCAGGTTTCGCCTTGTGCAGCGGGACGATCTTGACGCTGCCGATCCCTTCAGAGGTGAGGTCCACCACCCTGGCCGCAGCAAGGCTGAGATCGATGATCCGGCCCTTGATGTGGGGGCCACGGTCATTGATCCGCACGATCACCGACTTGCCATTGGCAAGATTGGTCACGAGCACCCGGGTGCCGAATGGAAGGCTGCGATGCGCGGCCGTGTAATCATGGGGGTCGAACCGCTCGCCGCTCGCGGTGCGCTTGCCGTGGCGGTAGTAGGAGGCCTTGCCGGTCTGCGCTGCCTCGACGGCAGTCCATGACACCGACACACCCAGAAACGCCACAGCGGCAACTGCGGCCCGAAAAGCCCTTGTCAAATCCAGATCCAAACCCTGACTGTCTCGTTGCGGGGGCAGATGACGCCCAACTGAGGCAGCAATGTGACTTGCTCAGGTTGCGGCAAGCATGCCATCGAGCGCAATGGCCGGGCGCTGTCCCGCGATGAGGTCGGCGGTGATGCGCGCCGCGCCGTGGCTCATGGTCCAGCCCATGTGGCCCTGGCCGGTGTTGAACCACAGGTTCTTCATGCGCGAGGGCCCGAGGATCGGGGTGCCCTCGGGCGTCATGGGGCGCAGGCCAGCCCAGTAGCTCGCCCGGCTCCAGTCGGCGCCGTCGGGGAACAGGTCCTTCATCGCGGCTAGCATGCTCTCGAAATCGCGCGGCCGGTGACTGCGCCCATAGCCCGAGAATTCCGCCGTGCCGGTCACCCGCACGCGGTTGCCATAGGGCGCATAGGCGACAAGCGACTCCTCGTCGACGCCGCCGATGGCAGGCGGGTTGTTGCGGCCCGCCATGGGCGCGGTGATGGCGTAACCCTTGACGGGATAGATCGGCAGGTCATGGCCAAGCTGGGCAGCCAGATGCGGCGAATAGACACCGAGGCAGAGCACCGCCACATCGGCCACCTCGCGGCCCTTGTCGGTCAGCACCGCAGCGATGCGGTCTCCTGCCCTGTCAAAGCCGGTGACGGTGGTGTCGTACTTGAACCGGACGCCGCGCGCCTTGAGCCAGTCCGCCATGTTGAGCGCGAACATCCGGCAGTCGCCGCTTTCATCATCAGGCGCATAGAGCGCGCCCGCCAGCCGGTGCTTCACGGCGGCAAGGGCCGGGTCGCGCGCGGCAACACCGTCGGGATCCAGCGTCTCGATACGGCAGCCATTGTCCGAGAGAATGCGCGACTTGGCAGACGCCGCCGCCAGCGCCCCCGGCGAGCGATAGAGATAGAGAAGTCCGCCGGTCCGCCCGTCAAAGGCGACGCCCGTCTGCCGCACCGTCTCGTGGAAGACCGAGAGCGAATAGTTGCAGAGCTTCACCTTGCGCGTGGTGTTGAGGGCGGCGCGCTCGGTGTTGCACTCGCCCCAGAAGCGCCACATCCATTTCCAGAAGCGCGGATCAGCGGAAAACTTGAAGCGCAGCGCCTGATCGCCCCGCCACAGTGACCGCAGCAAGATACCGGGGGCGGCCGGAGATGACCAGGCGTAGGCATGGCCCGGCGCGAAGAGGCCGGCATTGGAATAGCTGGTGAAGGAGGCGGGCTCGGCCTCGCGGTCGATGACCGTCACCTCATGACCATCACGGCTGAGTTCATAGGCCGTGGTGATGCCGACAATTCCGGCTCCGAGAACGAGGGCCTTCATGTTCCACCCCATTTTGATCTTGTCATGCCGCAATGCTAGCAAGGCCGGGCCATGGCTTCCACCACCGTTCCCGAAACAGAGAAGTTTTCCCGTCCAGTCGACAGCTACTGGGAGGCCTCGGCTGATCCGCTGGAGCTCGCCACCCCGCCACTTGCCACAAGCGAGCGCTGCGAGGTGGCGATCATCGGCGGGGGGGTCACGGGGCTGTCGGCGGCACTTGAACTGGCTGAACGGGGCCTCGACGTGCGGCTGCTGGAGGCCGGGCACATCGGGTGGGGCGCATCCGGCCGGAATGGAGGATTCGCCTGCATCGGCTCGCACAAGCTCTCCCACGACACGATGATCCGGCGCTACGGTCTGGAGGCGACGCTCGCCTATCACAGGGCCATGCGGGAGTCGGTTGCGCTGGTCGCGGATACGCTCGCCCGCTTCGGGATTGACGCCTGGGCCTCGGGCGCAGGCGAAGTCACGCTGGCCCACCACCCCAGCCGGGTGGCAGAGTTGCGCGCCGAACAGGAGACACTCAGGACCATCTTCGGCGAAGAGACCGAGTTTCTCCCGAAGGAAGCCCTGGCGCAGAACGGGCTGGATGGCCCGGGCTTCTTCGCCGGCCTGAAGGCACAGAACGGGTTCGGGCTGCACCCGCTCAATTATGTTCGCGGCCTGGCCCGCGCCGCCGCCACCGCAGGTGCGAAACTGCATGCCCATTCGGCACTTCTGCGCTGGGAGGAGACGGCCGACGGCCATCATCTGCATACGCGCGGCGGCACCCTGACGGCACGCCATGTGATCGTCGCCACCAATGGCTATACGCCGGAGCAGGTGTCCGTTCGCCACGCAGGCCGACTGCTGCCGGCACTTTCCAGCATCATCGTCACCCGGCCGCTCAGCCCGGCGGAACAGGCCGCCCAGGGCTGGACCTCACCGCTGATGGCATTCGACACGCGCAATCTGCTGCATTACTTCCGGCTGTTGCCCAATGGCCGGTTCCTGTTCGGCGGGCGCGGCCGTACAGACGCGTCAGCAACTGGCGATGCAGCCTACCGGCCAATCCTGACGGATGCCTTCCACACACTGTTTCCAGCCTGGCGGGATGTGGAGGTCACGCATTACTGGCGCGGGAATGTCTGCCTCGCACGGGACCGCGTGCCCTATGTGGGCGCGCTCGACGAGAAGGGGTCGGTATGGACGGCCATTGCCTATCACGGCAATGGCGTCGCCATGGGATCCTGGTGCGGCCGCGCCGTGGCACGGCTCGTTGCAGGCCACACTGACCGCGCTGACCTGCCGCCCGTGCTTACCCGCCGCCTCGCGCGCTTTCCCCTGCCAGCCTTCCGCCCGCTCTATCTGAAGGGCGCCTATCTCTGGTACGGCTGGCAGGACGGACGATAGACTTACTTGCCGGCCTTGCGGGCAGCGCGCTTCGCCCTGCGGGCAGCACGCTCTTCCGGGCTGCGCTTGGCCGCGCCGGCCTTCTTGGCCGCACCCTTGCCCTGCTTGCGGCCAGCACCCTTGCCGCCGCCGCCCTCGCCGCCACCCTCGATCGCGGCCTCGACCATGATCTCGACGTCGATGCCGGGCGCCGCCAGCTTGGCCTCGACCGTGGCGCGGGCCGGTGTCTGGCCCGGAACGACCCAGGCATCCCAGACCGAATTCATCTCGGCGAAGGTCTTGATGTCGGTGAGCCAGATGTTGGCCTTCAGGATCATGGTCTTGTCGGTGCCCGCTTCCTTGAGCGTGGCGTCGATCTGCGCAAGGATGTCCCTGGTCTGCTCGGCGACCGACTTGCCGAGGGCGGCGTCGGGCGTGAAGCCGGCCAGATAGACCCGGTTGCGATGGATGACGGCCGAGCTCATGCGCTTGCCGGGTTCGATACGCTTCAAAGGCATGGTTTCCTCCTGATGTCCGGGCCCGTCTTAGCGGCTTTCCGTGACAGCATCAATGACGGCGAGCAGCACGCGCGGCAATGTCTCGAAGGCATAGGGCGCATGCAGGCGTTCCAGCCAGTGATGATAGTCGCGGCCCCAGGGACCGATATTGATGCAGGGGTATCCGGCCGGCTCCAGCATCACGAACCCTGTTCCCCAGATGGGCGTGTTGGCGGCGGCGACGGAGAGATCCCCCGTCGCCTGGCCAAGGAAGCTCATGTCCGAAATGCCCGGGAAATAGCGCAGGGCCCCGACACCCTGGGCCGCCGCAGCCCGCAGGACGGCGTCCTCCAGTCCGGCATCGGTCAGCGTCACGGCGGGATAGGGAATGGACCCGAACCCCAGGACCACAGCCGGGCCGGAGAGCCCGGAGGCTTTCCACATCCCGGTCGTCACCTGCTTGGACTGTTCGGGGAGATCGCTCAAGGGCCGCCGTGCCACGTCCATGGCGATCCGCAGGCGGTCGGCCGGTGCAATGCGGGCGGCGAGTTCGGCATGGCTCATCACCGGAATATCCCGGTTCAGCCTGTGTCCCGCGCGTGCCATGGCGCGGCGCGCCAGCATCAGGGCGATGTCCAGGACCTCTTGCGCCGGCCGCCGATGCTGCAGCGTATTCCAGTAGAGCCAGCTTTGCGCCGGTGTCGTGACGTTGTAGCCGGACTTCAGGTCCTTGGCATGAAGGGCGGTGGGCGGAGCCGCGATTTCCGCGCCGCTGATCTCTGCGAGGTCCGGGGCCAGTTCGAATTCACTCAGAAGCTCGGCGCCGAGATAGGCGGCATTGGCGCCATCCTGCGGGTAGCAGGCATGGGCCTCCTTGCCCACCACAAGGGCCGTGAGAAGCAGCTTGCCGACCGAACCCAGCGCCACCACCCGGCCCAGCGCACCATCACCCTGATCCGATATGGCGTCGAGATTGATGACGAGCCGGATGTCGAGCCCATGCTCGCGGGCGATCCCGGCCAGCAGCGGTGCGGCGGCCCTAGCCCCGGCGGAGCGCTCCTCCTCGTCGGCCACCGCCACAAACAGCAGATTGGCCTCGCCGGTGTAGGCCTCGATGGCCGCAATCCCGGCGGCCAGACCCGCCTTCATGTCGAGAAGCCCGCGTCCAGGCAGGAACAGCCCGCTTTCAAGATCGGCCAGCGCGAGCGGATTCTCGCCGCTGCGCCGCAACCTTGCGATGGCTGCCGCCGAGAGCGGCTCCGGCGCAAAGGCCAGCGGCTCGAGCTCGCCATAGTCGGACACCGGCACGACGTCATAATGCCCGGTCAGCACCACGGTGTCGCGCCCCCGTCCCCGTTTCAGCGCAATTACGTTGGACCGCGCATCGCCGGGAATCGGTTCACGCCACACGCTGTCAAAATGCGCGAGATAGGCCGCAAGCCGCGGCGCGAAGTCCACCTCCCCGGGTGACCCCGTGACCGAGGGCCATGCGGTGAGCGTGAGCGCTATCTCGCGCGCCCGCGCCGCAATGTCGTTTCTCACGCCAGCGTCCGGTCGAAGGCCAGCACTGCATTGAGCAGGACCTGGGCGCCAGCGCCACATTCCTCGAGCGTGGTCGATTCCGCCTCATTGTGCGAAATGCCGCCGAGGCAGGGTACAAAGACCATGGTGGTGGGTGCGACACGGGCAATGTAGGCCGCATCATGGCCTGCACCCGATGCCATTTCACGCGTGGCATGACCGGCCTGCCGCGCGCCCTCGCGTACGCAATCGATGAGGGCGGGCGCGAATTTCACGGCGGGCGAGATCCAGATGCACTTCTCCTCAAAACTGACACCGGTTTCTGCGGCGATGCGCGGCAGCGCCGCCCGGTACTGGGCTTCCATCCTGTCCAGCACAGTCTCATCGGGATGGCGCAGATCGACCGTGAAGAAGACCTCTCCCGGCACCACGTTGCGACTGTTGGGCCGGTTCTCGATGAGGCCCACGGAGGCAACGCCTGGGAGATTGTCCATGCCCACCTGATGGATGGCTTCGATCATGCGCGCTGCGGCCAGCAACGCGTTCTTGCGAAGGCCCATGGGCGTGGCGCCAGTATGGGATTCCTGCCCGGTGACCGTCACCTCATACCAGCGCATCCCCTGCACGCCCGTGACGACACCAATCATCCTGTTCTCGGCCTCGAGGATCGGACCCTGCTCGATGTGGAGCTCGAACATCGCCTGGAACTTCACATCTCCGGCCTTGATGCTGCCCTTGTAGCCGATGCGCTCGAGTTCATCGCCGAGCCTGATGCCCTGCCGGTCCTCGCGGGAGTAGGCGAAATCGGTGGTGAAGACGCCGGCATAGACGCCCGAGCACAGCATGGCGGGCGCAAAGCGGGACCCCTCCTCGTTGGTCCAGTTGACCAGCATGATGGGCGCATTCGTCTCGTAGCCCATGTCGACCAGCGTTCGCATGGCTTCAAGACCACCGAGTACGCCAAGGACCCCATCGAACTTTCCGCCCGTCGGCTGTGTATCCAGATGCGATCCCATCGCGATGGGCAGAAGGTCACCGCGCTTGCCGGGACGGGTGGCAAACATGTTGCCAACCTCATCAACCACCACCGTGCAACCGAGTTTCTCGCACTCGGCCCTGAACCAGTCGCGCACGCGCTTGTCGTCGTCGGAGACGGTGAGACGCTTGATGCCACCCCTGGGCGTTCCGCCGAAGCTCGCCGTGTCCATGAGCGTGTCCCACAGGCGCTGCGGATTGATGGCGAGATTGGTTCTTGACGTCACGTCGGATCACTCCCGGAAAATCTGGAGATTGTGCCGAGGCCGTCAGGCCCCGGATTTGCCGTCATCCTTCGGCCAGGTGATGAAGAAGGTATAGACCGCATAGACAAGCATGCCGCCCGCGATCGCCACCCAGATGGCGTCACTGCCCTGCCACAGTTCGAAGCCGAGCCATGCGGCCACGACGACGACGATTGCCACGCGCCGCCACAGCGGCTTGTAGAAGGGGTGCTGGTTTTCGTTCTTGAACATCGGGGGCTGACCGGGCTCAGGGGACAATGTCGGGGCGTGCCACAGGCCTCGGCTGGGTCAGGCCCTTCCAGATGGCATTGGCGACATTGACCGGCGCATTGGGCTCGCGGCGGATGAATTCGCCATCCCCCGCCTTTGCCCGCATGTCACCCTCGTGCCAGGCGATACGGCCGCGGGAGAAGACCGTGCGCGGTACGCCGGTGCAAGTATAGCCCTCGAACACATTGTATTCGATGCGTGAGACCTGCTTCGTGGCGGTGATGGTCTTGGTGGCCCTGGGATCCCATATGACGAGATCGGCATCCGAGCCCGCCATGACAGCACCCTTCTGCGGATACATGTTCAGAATGCGGGCAATGTTGGTGGAGGTGGCGGCAACGAATTCCTCCCTGGTGAGGCGGCCAGTGTTGACGCCGGCGTTCCACAGCACCGGCATGCGGTCTTCAAGCCCGCCGGTGCCGTTCGGAATCCTGGTGAAGTCCTTGAGACCGAAGCGCTTCTGTTCGCGCGTGAAGGAACAGTGATCGGTCGCCACGACCGAAAGCGTGCCGGACTGCAAGCCTGCCCACAGCGAATCCTGATGCTTCTTGTTGCGGAAGGGCGGGCTCATGACGCGGCCCGCAGCATAGTCCCAGTCCTTGTTCTGGTATTCAGAATCATCAAGCACGAGATATTGCACCAGCGGTTCGCCATAGACGCGCTGGCCCGCCTGCTTGGCGCGGCGGATGGCCGAATGCGTCTGTTCGCAGGACACATGCACGATGTAGAGCGGGCATCCCGCCATGTCGGCAATCATGATTGCGCGGTTCGCCGCCTCGCCTTCGACTTCGGGCGGCCGCGAATAGCTGTGACCTTCGGGACCCGTGACGCCGCGCGCCAGAAGATCGGCCTGCATGCGCGCCACCACATCCCCATTCTCTGCATGGACGAGGGGCAGCGCACCGAGTTGCGCGCAGCGGCGGAAGGAATTGTAGAGCTCGTCGTCATTCACCATCAAGGCGCCCTTGTAGGCCATGAAATGCTTGAAGGTGTTGATGCCGTAGGTTTTCACAACGGTTTCCATCTCGCCATGGATCATCGGCGACCATTGCGTCACCGCCATGTGGAAGGAGTAGTCGGCCGCCGCCTTCTCAGCCTTGTGCCGCCAGGCCTGGTAGGCCTTGAGCATGGACTCGCCCGGAGCCGGAATGCAGAAATCGACGATCATGGTGGTGCCGCCCGAGAGCGCGGCCTTGGTGCCCCATTCGAAATCATCGGCCGATACGGTGCCCATGAACATGAGCTCCATGTGGGTATGCGGGTCAATGCCGCCCGGCATGACGTAGCAGCCGCCTGCGTCGATCACGTCCGCCCCGGCGGGAGCTTCCAGCTTCGGTCCCACCGCGATGATCTTGCCGCCGTCGATCAGCACATCGGCGCGGTGGGAATGGTCGTGGTTCACGACAGTTCCGCCGCGAATGAGGCTCGTCATGTCTGCGTCTCCCCTGATGCCGGAAAGAAACGGGCTCTCCCCCGGACGTCCGGGGAAGAGCCCCCTGTTGCTTACATGCCCTTGGCCTTGTCGGTCACGACAGCCGTCCAGGCGCCTTCCGGCTTCTTGGTGATGACCGGGTCGGAGCCGCCCTTCATGAGCGTTTCGACCGTGCGGTCGGCCGCAGCCACATCCAGCGTGCCGTCGGAACCGTCGGTCAGCTTGTTGACTTCGCTCATCATACGCTTCTGGTGCTCGATCGTCTGGGCGCCGGAGGCGTCATTGTCGATGACGATCTGGGCGGCCTCATCGCCATTGGTGCGGGCATAGTCCCAACCCTTCATCGAGGCCTTCACGAACTTCGCCATGGTGTCGACGAAGGCCGGATCCTTCAGCTTGTCTTCCATGACATAGAGGCCGTCCTCAAGCGTGGCCACGCCCATGTCCTCATACTTGAAGGTGACGAGCTGATCGGCCGGGATACCCGCGTCGATCACCTGCCAGTATTCATTGTAAGTCATGGTCGAGATGCAGTCAGCCTGCTTCTGGATCAGCGGATCGACGTTGAAGCCCTGCTTGATCACGGTCACGCCATCCGGCCCCCCGGTGGTGGGGATGCCGAGCTGGCTCATCCAGGACAGGAAGGGATACTCGTTGCCGAAGAACCACACGCCCAGGGTCTTGCCCTTGAAATCCTCCGGCTTGGTGATGCCGGTATCCTTGCGGCAGGTCAGCATCATGCCCGAGCGCTTGAAGGGCTGGGCGATGTTGACGACCGGCGAACCCTTCTCGCGGGTGGCCAGCGCCGAGGGCATCCAGTCGACAACCACGTCTGCGCCACCGCCCGCCAGCACCTGCTGCGGATTGATGTCCGGACCGCCGGGCAGGATGGTCACGTCGAGGCCGGCATCCTTGTAGAAGCCCTTGGCCAGCGCCACGTAGTAGCCCGCGAACTGAGCCTGCGTCACCCATTTGAGCTGCAGCTTCACGGCCTCGGCCATGGCCGCCGTGCCGCTCGCGAGCAGCACCGCCGCGGCTGCCGCCGCTACCAGATATTTCTTCATCGTCCCTGTCTCCTCTTGTTTGTCGTCAGAACCGCCTACGTCCGGTAGGACGGATGCCAGAAGGTCACCCGGCGTTCCATGAACACCAGAAGACCGTAGAAAGCCGAACCCGTGATGGCAGCCACCGCGATTTCGGCCCAAACCATGTCGAGCCCCAGTCTGCCAACTTCCGTGGAAATGCGAAAGCCCATCCCGACGATGGGCGTGCCGAAGAATTCGGCAACAATGGCGCCGATCATGGCAAGGGTGGAGTTGATCTTGAGGGCGTTGAAAACAAAGGGCATCGCGGCCGGGAGCCTGAGCTTGACCAGCGTCTGCCACCAGGACGCGCCGTAGCTCCGCATCAGGTCGCGCTCAAGGTGACCGGAGGCCTCAAGCCCCGCCACCGCGTTCACCAGCATCGGAAAGAAGGTCATGACGACGACCATGGCCACCTTGGACTGCCAGTCGAAACCGAACCACATGACCATGATCGGGGCGACGCCCACGATCGGCAGTGCTGCCACGAGATTGCCGAGCGGCAGAAGGCCGCGGCGCAGGAAGGGAATACGGTCGCACAGAATGGCCGTTAGAAAGCCGGCCATCGAGCCGATGAACCAGCCCGGTATGACGGCGCGGATCACTGTCTGGACGAAGTCCGCCCAGAGCAGGGGAAGCGAGGCAGCAAATTTGGCGGCGATGTCGGAGGGTGCGGGCAGAAGCACCGCAGGCACGCCGAAACCAACCACCACGGCCTGCCAGACGAACAGTACGGCAAGGCCGAACAGCGCCGGATAGAGAATGCCGGTGAAGCGGGCCTCCGTCATGGCCTGGCTCCCATGCGCTTCAGGATGAGGCGTTCGGCCACGCCTACCAGCCAGACGAGACCCGCCGCGATGAACGAACCCATGAACAGTGCTGCCCAGATCTGTACGGTCTGGCCATAATAGGAGCCTTGCAGCAGACGGGCCCCGATCCCGGCGACGGCGCCTGTGGGGAGTTCGCCGACGATGGCGCCGGTCAGCGCGATCGCAACCGCCACCTTGAGCGAGGTGAAAAGAAAGGGGACGGAGGCCGGAAACCGCAGCTTCCACAGCACCTGGGACCGGCTGGCGTTATAGGTCCGCATCAGGTTGAGCTGCATGGTCTCGGGTGAGGTCAGGCCCTTGACCATGCCGATGGTCACCGGGAAGAAGCAGAGATACATCGAGATCAGCGACTTCGGCAGGAGTCCGGTGAAGCCGAGCGATCCCAGCACCACGATCAGCATGGGCGCAATCGCCAGGATGGGAATTGTCTGGGAAGCGATGATCCAGGGCATCAGACTCTTGGCGAGGAAACGCAGGTGTACGATGGCTATCGCCAGAACGACCCCCAGCAGCGAGCCCAGCACGAAGCCCAGCAGCGTCGAGGACAGGGTCACCCAGCCATGAAAGAGAAGCGATTTCGGCATCCATGGTTTCACCATGAACACGCTTTTCCATAGCTCCACGGCAATCTGGTGAGGCGCCGGGATGACCGGCCGCGCCTCGTTCCAGGAGAAGAGCAGCAGATTGGCGAGTCCCCCGCCCGCTGCCTCTGCCTTGGGGCCGGTCACCACCCAGTTCATGGGAATGGCGGCGATGTACCAGGCCAGCACAATCAGCACGCAGATCACCACCACCGGCAAAGTGTGGCCCTCCGGCTTCACCGGCGCCGGGGCGGCGATGGCGGGAGCGGCGCTCACTCAGTCCTCATAGGAATGGCCGGCCTTGAGTCCTTCGCGAACCCGGTGCGCGACCGCGAGAAATTCCGGTGTCTCGCGGATATCGAGGGTGCGATCGACAGGAAAATTCGTGGTGATGACATCGATGATGCGGCCCGGCCGCGGGCTCATGACAACGATCTTGCTGGAGAGGAACACTGCTTCCGGAATCGAATGGGTGACGAAGACAACCGTCTTGCCGGTACGCCGCCACAAATCGAGAAGCTGCTGGTTGAGCTTGTCACGCACGATCTCGTCGAGCGCGCCGAATGGCTCATCCATCAACAGCAGCCTCGGGTCGAAGGCCAGTGCGCGGGCGATTGACACACGCTGCTGCATGCCGCCCGACAACTGCCAGGGAAACTTCTGCTCGAAGCCCTTGAGGTTGACGAGTTCGATGTTGCGGGCAACGCGCGCCGCAGCATCATCGAGGCCCATGACTTCGAGGGGCAGGCCCACGTTGCGCTCCACGGTGCGCCAGGGGAACAAGGCGGGGGCCTGAAAGACATAGCCATAGGCGCGCTTGAGCCGGGCCTCCTGCGGAGTCATGCCGTTGACGGTGATGGTGCCGGAGGTGGCCTGTTCGAGATCGGCGATCACGCGCAGAAGCGTGGTCTTGCCGCAACCGGAGGGTCCGATGAAGGAAACGAAATCTCCTTCCCCCACCTCAAGGTTGACTCTGGCGAGCGCCTGGACCGGCTGGTCCGACGTCTGGAACACCAGGCTCAGTTCGCGTGCCGAAATGACGGGGCCCGCCAATTCAGCTCCTCCCTTGATTCTTGGCCGCTATGAGGGAAACGCTAACCGGACTTGACCATCCGATCAAGAATTAACAGAGTATGCCCATGAGTGGGACTGGCGGCACGCCCCGGACGACGCGGATTCAGGCGCTGAACAAGGAACTGATCCTGAATGCGGCACTGGAGGTGTTCTCGTCCTATGGTTTCCGTGGCGCCACGGTGGACCAGATTGCCACCAAATGCGGCCTGTCGAAGCCCAATCTACTCTATTATTTCCGGCGCAAGGAAGACATCTATGTAGCGGTTCTGGAGCATACGTTGCAGGACTGGCTGGAACCCCTGCGCAGCCTTGACCCTGCGGGCGAGCCACTCGAGGAAATCACGCGCTACATCCGGTCCAAGATCCGCATGTCGCGGGAGAACCCGAAGGCATCCCGCCTCTTCGCCAATGAGATCCTGCATGGCGCCCCGGCAATCACCGACTATCTGAAGGGGCCCCTGAAACTGCTGGTGGACGAGAAGGCCGCCGTGATCCGCCGCTGGTCAGCCGAAGGACGGTTGCGCCC
>Ga0129333_10001086_pt1 | contig 24227 bp, 28 predicted proteins | sample CPB6_08_DNA_FD_94474 | JGI IMG/M metagenome (GOLD analysis project Ga0129333, IMG submission 94474) | Freshwater to marine salinity gradient microbial communities from Chesapeake Bay, USA - CPBay_Sum_0.6_0.8_DNA | ecosystem: Environmental > Aquatic > Marine > Coastal | place: USA: Chesapeake...
AAAAATCCAATCCCTATCATAAATAGGGCAACCTATAATTAACTTCATATTATTCAGCGACTGGTTCTTTTACCTTTTGCTTTGGTGCTGGCTTGATTTCTTCTTCCGAAGCATCTGCCTTAAATTCTTCTTTAACTGGAGGCTTGACCTCGCTGACATTTTTGGTAGAAACTTCTTCAAGAGCTTCAATCTTATCTGCAAAAGCTGAAATAATATCTACTAAAATCGACATTGCCAAACGAGCTTGTCCATTATCAACTGCTGTATAAAAAGCTTCTAGTGCATCTTCGCCATATCTAGAATTCTTTGCTACTTCTGATTCAATAATCATTATAAACCTTTCTTAATTTCATCTTGTTCTATAACATTATACTCTTCTTTTAGAGCATTTTCAATAAGAGGTAACCATGACATATCTGATCTCCTAATATCTGGAGAAGTCTTTCTACCCTGTTGATTTGCAGGTCTTATTATATTACCTGGACCCCTTCTATTTGAAGGAAGATTTCTTTCGCCTCTTTTTGCTGGTTCTTGTTTATCTGAACCGTTTGCATCTTTGGCTACTTGTGTTTGTTGCTGATTCTTAGCGGTTATTTCTGCTTGATTAACAGCCATATCCATTTGTATCTCTGCTTGAATTCCACCGAATAGTTCTTCTCTGTCATACTCTGGATCAATTCCTAATTCGACTCTTAACTCTGGCAGGGTTATAGCTGAATTAGTATACTTTTGTATAAGGTGAGTTTCTTTCTTAACTTGAGTGTCTACGTCTATCTCATTAAACTTAAAGAAACATCTATCCGAAACACCCGCTTCTGCTGGGTTTGCTATTGGGTCAAATCCACCTTCAAACAAAAGTTCATTAAAAATATGAACTCTAATCATTTCAGATAAATGCTTTTGGAACTGTTTTACCTTATCATATAAAGCAGTATCTAATCTATCTGTCATAGACCTATTTCCTCCACCCATCATCATTCCAAGATGATGAGGAGCAACACCTAAGCCAACTGCTACTCTTTCTTTAAAGTGATTCAAGTATTCGCTAGCATCTAAGGCTGTGTTATTGGCACCGATTACATCAACATCATGTCTAAATGGAAGTATTAAACCACCTTCAGATCTCATGTTTTCAATCTGAGCTGCTGCATCGTCTATTTCTTCTGGCTCAGCTGGTTGTTCTGCTGTTCCAATTTTATATTTATAAAGAGGAAACAATTCTCTATGAACAAGATTTTGAATATCTTCTTCAAGCTGTCTTAATGCAACAACGTCATCTAAAACTGAACTCAAAAAAGGAGTACCGAATGCACGACCTGTCTTTCTGTCAAAATGAAGATGAATAACTCTTTCTGCCGACCAGACAGGATCTCTATCCGTTGGAGCATAGGTCATTGGGTCAGTTTGTTGTTGATAAGACTTTGGCCTATTAAATTTGTCTCTTAAGATTCTAACCTGCTCAGTAGGAATAAGATAATAACCAATTACAGGCTGTGTAGCATTTACTGGGGTAAGCGCACTGGGGAAGTAATCAGACATGTCTCCCCTTGCCTTAACTATAAATACATTAGAGAACTTGACTAAATGATCAGCTACTTCCATTAAAAAGTCTACAAATGGCCTCTTCATAGCCATTTCCATAAAGTCTATTCTCTGATACAGATAAGAAACTGCGTCTGCATTCTCTCCAGTTATTTTCCATCCTTCTTTCCAAAATAATTCTTTATATTTCAAAGCAGCTTGTTTAACATAAGAATCTGTGTCAACAGCTTGAATTATTCTGTCAAAGTCATAAGGAGATGGCTCAAAGTTACTCCTGCCAGTGTAAAAGTAATTTGTACCCTGGTAACCTAAAGCTAGGGCAGCTGGTTTTAATGCCTTAGATAAATTTTTAATTTGCTCTGGCTCAATTGCTTTAGCAAAGAAGCTTGCTGAACCATTTTGGTTAAATGGTAAATATTGTCTAATGGCCATTAAAACTCCCTACTTTAATAAAAGTAATAGTAGTATAAAAAATAAAATTAGCTAGCAGCTGCTGCGTCAAAAGCCTTCTTTAGAATCAAGGCCTTAACTGACTCAAGCCAAAAAATTGTTTCGGCTTCATTAAAGTCGCTCTTGTAGCTTAAATTTTGATCGCTAATTAGAATAGTAACAGTAAATTCTTTTTTTGGCTCTACTGTTTCTTCTGTAGTTTCTTCTGACATTATTTTTCCTTTACTTCTTCTTTTGACATTTCTTGAATCTGAATAGTCAGATGCTTAATGGTTGCATCTTTTAAAACATTTTCAGTTGTTAACTGCGTTAATCTTTCTTGGAAAGATTGAATAATTAAATTGACATCTATATTTTGTTCACTCATATTCACATTATACCATTCTTGATTCTAATTCGTCTATTTTCGATGATAGTTCTTGAACTGCCTTAATAAGCAGTGGTATTGCGCCCATTTCTCGCCATGAAACAGGAACGTATTTTTCGAATTTAACAAGCTCTTCTTGATCTACAACTTCTTTACCATCTTCATTTATCTTCATTGGATAACCGCCAGGATAACCAAAAGTAGCTAATTCCGGTAGATCTTCTGCTACTTCTTCTGCTATTAAACCAAAATGTCTATCTAAAGACTTAAGCTGAAGACCAAGCTCATCTTCCCATCCTTCTGGTTTTTCCACAAAAGAAACAGGTCTTAATCTTAAAAGTTTATCTAAGGCACCTGTTATCGGTTGAATATCGTCTTTAATGTCTCTCATTGAGCTCTGAGCTCTTATGACCTGAAACCCTCCACCATCGACAATTCTTGCGGTAATAGTGGTGCTTGTAGTTGTAGAAAAGTTGCCATCAGAACGATAACCTCTATTGGAACCTATAGAAATAGAGTCTGCTGCATATATAGTTCCTCCCATATACGAAACGCCATCTACATCTAGTTCTCCCGGAACATAAAAACTCTTTCCGTTATAAACGTTAACCCAAGTGCTGTCATCCATATAGATTCCACCTCCATAGGTTTCGTTATACCAACCAGAAACTCCATATGATCTAAACCAATTAGAAGCATATACTGCCCCTGATGATGAAAGCGTTCCTGCAGATATTGTTCCTCCGGTGGAAAAATTCTTGTCATTATAGACTTTAACTGTAGTAGATTCATTCATATATATGCCACCAGTATGAGTTTGATTATACCAACCCGTAGAGCCAGAAGATCTAAACCAACCGTTACAAGATACCGAACCATTATCAGTTATTCCAGTTGCACCTACGTCTATAAATGCATTTCCAGTATCGTTGCCACCTGCAATGAAAACACCATAGGCACCGGGTGTTGACTTATAGAATGCTAAATTGTCCCACATTAGCTGAGCATTTGCTGCGTTTGCTGACCAATTGCTACCCTTCTTTACGTTAAACCACGGTCCATAAAATCTACTTGAGCCATATGAAGATGTAGTCCCATCGTATCCAACAACTAAAAAATCTCCGTTTGAAGTTATCTCAGCATAATCGTTTCCTGCAACTGAGCCAAGTTGCAAATTTGCGTTTTTAACAGAAAGTGATGACCCATTAAATTCAACATTTACAGTTGAATTCCCAACCTTAAATTTACCATTTGAATACCAATAGTTATAATCTGGATCACCTAATTCAATACCAAAATCTGTGTTTGTAGGACCAATGTTTTCATCTATTGTTAAATATCCATATGTTCCATTTCCAACAGATATGCTATTGGCGTTTACCTGTGCGTTAACATTCACGCCTGAACCAATTGTAACGGTACTGCCATTATAAGATATTCCAGATGATCCACCAAGAACAAAGTGACCATCACCCCTAATATACCAACCTTGCATTCCAGAAGATGTATCATAAGTTTTTGATTTGATAATAGTGTTTGTTGGACTTGCCCCACCCAATACAATTGCTGCCGATTCTATTTCGCCGGCTTTAATTTTATCTGCAGTTAAACTAACAATGTATTGACTATCAATAAGAGGAGTTGATGGATCTGTTTTTACAATAGTCGTCCATGCACCTGTGTTGCCGGAAGTGTCTTTTGCTCTTACTCTGCCAAAAAAGTTTTTCTGAACAACAACATTGTCATTCTCAACATCTATATAACTGCCTTCAACTGGAACAGCAAATACGCTAGAGTTTCCACCACCAGTGCTTAATGCGGTAGCCCCTGACACAAGTGTATATGGAGGAGTATTTGGGTTTACAATATCATCCTCTTCATATAGTTCATATTCGTAAACAGCTAAATCTAAATCAGTTCCATTATCAAAAGAAAAAAGAACATTTTGAAATGATGCGTACATCGATAAATTCTGCAGAGTACCAGGAACTGTCGTATCACCTGGAACGGTAAATCTAACTGTTTCTGTAAACGGAGAAAGAACGTTAATATCAGGGTCTTTTGCCCTAACTGTTACAATGTATTCACTTCCGTGGATTTAAATTTGTTAAAGTTTGTTTTATCTCTGCCATTATCTTACTCCGCCTATTTTAACAAAAGAAATATCTGGATTAATTTCTTCTATATCATATGTTAGCTTATAGTTTGGAAAAAATTGATATTTTGATATCTTAATTGAATTACTTGATGACATAACATTTTTTTCAGATAAAACCTCTAATTCAAATATATACTTTGAATATTCTAAGGTTGTATTTGCATAAAGAATTTGATCAGATAGCTCTTCACTCGCATGGCAATCTACAGTAGTCCAATCAAGTGCAAGATTTTTTGATATAGAATTATCATCATAATAAGAGAATATTCTTATTCTAAACTTTCCATAATTTGGTCCTTTTTGCCCAATTATTCTAAATTTGGGTCCATCAAAAGATCCAAAAGCTTTTGCCCCCACTACTTGAGATTTACCATCAATCCAATCAAGACCATTGTTATATAATGCTAATTTATAATCTTTCAAAGATTCTTCAGTCGCATCATAACTATATTCCTGTATGTCAACAGATGCTAAATCAAAATAAGTTCCTTCTGATTGAACAATAATTTCAGGAGCTAATTTTCTATATCTAACTTCGTCATCAATTGTAATTTCTTCTAAAAACTTAATACTTGTTATTCCATAATAAATCGTATAATGCTTTGTATAAAAAGTATCTTTTTCAATTTTTTCTACTGCATCAAAGTACACTATACTTCCAACTGCTCTGCTCTTAATTGGCATAAAAACTGCGTCGTCAGCGGAATCTTCATAAACAACAATATAGGAATAATCATCTGTAACAGTTTGTAAACTGGAGTTTACATATTTATTGACAAACTTGCTATCTAAATTTACGTACATTTGTTCGCCGGCCTCAACATCGTTTGGCAGGTAGTTTATATATACTTTTCTCTTCATAGGAATTTTAATAAAATTAGAAGATACTTCCTGTGCTCCAATTTCATAAGTATTCTTAAGAGGTTTAAACCAAGCCATTTTATTGATTCTCCACGTACATTATTTCAAATTCATATTTATCTTGGAATTCATCTGGAATAGATATTAACACAATTGCATCTACAGTTGGAGCTCCACCTTGTTTAATACTTGACAAGAAAGAATCTATTGAAACCTGCAAAGAATTACCTTCTTCTGTTTGCAAGAGGACCGTTTCTTCTCTGACGGATTCGTAATCAATGTCTGTAGATTTAATTCTTACCGTTCCATCCCCACCAGTGTGAGCATGCTGATCTAAGTCAACTCCATCAATAGTAACACCTTCGGCTACTTTAATATCTCCAAAAATATCTCCACCAGACCTTAGCAAGTATTGAGGATGGGCATCGTTATTCAAGTCATCTAAACTATCATGAGATGATTTTAATGTTTCTCTCTTGCTTTGATCTATAAAAATTTGATCAAATAATGAAGAAGTTTGATCATCTATATCAACCAAAACTATCTTTGGTCTAGAACTTGCTTTTACCGCCAAGCTATCTATATAACCTATATATTTTCTTCTTTGAATATTTATACTAAACATTTTGTCAAACTTAGACTGTACGTTTGCTCTTCTTTGTACCATGTCAGTTAACACAGAACCAAAGTTACCTTTAAATGCGTTAACTGCAGTGATTACCTCTTCAGAAAGAATAGGTGCAGAAGTGCCTAAAGAAGTTGTTAATAAGTCTAATTCAAGAGGTGCTGCAACTTGCGTTTTAAACCTTAAAGCTGGAGCAACAAATCTTTTATAGAAAATTTCACAAGTATCTTCAAGATCTTTCTTTAAAGAAAATAAAAGATTATCAATAGACTCTGTATATGATGCTACTCGAATCGAAAAAAACGCTTGGAATTGTGCTGCTTGTTTTTTTGAGATATTATCCACTTCGGAAGAGGGGACTGAATCTGCTTGTTTACTGAGTTCTTCGGCAATGAGCCTCGAATGGTTTTCTGCCATCTTTGCCCATGAAAAGTAGAATGCTGCAGCTTGCTGTTGTGACTCATCTTCATAATCTTCTCCAAAATCGTATAATAAAGATTCTTTTATACATGATGACTCATGTAATAAAAGTTTTACATAGTATCTAAAATCAAATAAGTGAACGAAAACAGAATGAGATATTAGTCTGTCATATTCTTTTACAAACTTTCTACACCCTCTGCATCCGTGTTCTTCTGCGTATAAGTATTGCTTAAATGATATATATGTTGGATCTTCGAAGTTTTTGCCCCCTATGTATTGTCCTGTGGATTCATCAAAGAATTGAGAACCTCCGATAAATACCATGTCTTCTTGATTTTCTTGATTAAATAAATCTTTATTATTCTTTTTTAGTTCTTCCCAAAGATGATAATGACACTCTTCAATATCGTTATCAAGATGAGGATTTAAATAAACTTTTTCCAAAAGACTTTCTAGACCATCTAAAAGAGCTTCCATATCAGAATGAACCCTTTTTACTTTTGACCTAACTACTTTGAGTGGAATTTTATATGGTTTACTCCAAGAATACGTAGAGTAATTGTCTAGGTCATTATATTTTTCTTCTGCTCTTTTAAGTTGCAACTCTTCTTTTAGAGAATTGCTTGAACCTTCAGATACTGAATAGTCATTGAATATTCTAGAGCTTGACGCTTGATATTGTTCTGCGTTATTAATACTCATATTAGAACATCTTCCTTGTTACAGACTTACTTATATTTCCTCTTCTAATTCTTGTCTTTCCAGTTGTAGCACTAGTGGACTTAAGAGTATCTCTTGTTATTACTGCGGGTTTTTCTTCCCCGTCTTCATCTTCTGTTTTTTTAGGCATAAAGAAGGTATTAGAAAAGGTTCCTGCTTTAGCAGCAAAGTTCATTTTATGTAATGCTCCATAATTTTCTGTTATGGCTAACAATGCAAGAATTAAAGCATCGTGTGCATGATCTACGGCTGAACCGCCGGCTTCAAAAACTGGCCTTCCAGTTGAAGTAGTTTTTACAACCACATAAGAAATTAATTGTATATATAATTCTTCATCTAAAGTAGAAAAAGCTATTGCTTCTTTTTCTAGATACTGCCTTAGGTTATCAACCATATAGGGTTTGATTTCTTTTTTAATTGGAAGTTTAGTGTAAGGGTCCCTGACTTCTATCGTCTCACCAAAACTAACGCCTCTAACTCTTTCTCTTAGTTTTGAAGATGGATTTTCCACACCGTATTTATGAAGAAGTTCTACCTGAACCTCGCCAAAACCTCTGTCAACATATATGTGTTTTGGCTGAAAGATGTCGTTTAACTCTACAATTCTATTAACACCTTTTGTTAGAGTAAATTCTGATTTTGGAATCTCTTCCCTGTAGCAAACTCTAGCTTTTCCAGCTAGCCTTTGGTCTTCATAATTTTCATTACACATTTCTAAAACAACTATATTTGTGCCGGCTCCGTATTTATCCCAGTCAACACCAATTGTATAAAAGTTTCTAGCTGATGTTATTTCAGCTTCATAATTCCAACCTGGATCCATAAATGATTTATCAACAAACTTTCTAGGATAAACACCCTCGGCGTCTTCTCCCCAGTCTGCCTCTATTTCATGCCTATATCCAGATTCGGAATATTCTTCTCTAAATTCTTCTTCTTGATCTTTACTGAAGAATGGGTTGCAATAAGATGGGAACCAAAACTCTTTAAATCTAGTATTAGATGTACACCATTCCCAAAATCTTTCTCTTCTACCAGTTGGGGTAGACGCTCCAATAAGAACTTTATCTGGTTGATCTTCTGCCGTCTTCTGAAGCATTGCGTACAGAGCGTCAAGGTCGTCTGCGTGCATGTAGTCCATTTCGTCAAGAACAATAACATGTGCTTCCTGACCACGAGCTACGTCTGATTTTCCACCAGATCTCATACCTGAAGTAAAGAATCTAATTGTTGACCCATTGGAAAATTGGATCATAAATTGAGGAGAAGTAATTTTTCTAGTTATTGAATTCATAACTATTTCATTTTTAGATGCTAGTCTTAATATCTCTTGATAAATAAGTTCTACCTGAGTCTTCATAGGTGCAATAACTAGGCATCTTCCGTCTTTATGTGTATAGCTATAATGAATCAAATATAAAGCCATACTGAATGTCTTACCAAGACGACGACCTGCACGTAAAACTTTTCTTAATGCTGGATCTCGAAGAATAAGGGTTTGATAAACTCTAGTTTCTGCTCCAAGGAAGTTCTTACCCCATACGCATGGATCTTTAGCTAAATGAACTTGTCTTTGCTGTTCTCCAGTAATTCCCATTGACAAAAGCTCTTTACTTAATTCAAAAGGCTCGTCTACTAACAATGATAATTCATAATTAGTCAAAGGTCTTGATGTTACGGGAGTTCCATCTTTCCAACTAAGATGTTGAAGTTTATTTTGAAATACCCATTCAATTCTATTTATCTGCTTAATAATTTCAGGATCTTGCATACGCAAGATTTCAAGAATATCTTCTCTTGGAAGTTGTTCTATTTTTTTTCTAAAATCTTTAGCTGTATCTAATAAACTCATAATTATCCAAAATGTGCTGCCATCATAGAGCCTTCGGAACCAAGCATGCTTCTAGCATTTAGTCTTGAGTTTTGAATTGCCATGACACCTCTAGCCCTTGAAGTAGCAGCTACTTCATTATCTTTATAGCCCATCCCAAACATTGGTTTATCAATTGAGCCTTTCATAGATTTTACAGCATCTTTTGCTAAGTTAACGCCACTTTTAACTAATTCTCCACCCATTTTTCCAAGGTCATAAACAAGTGATGCTGTAGCAAGAAGGTTTAATCCAGGTATTGCCATTGCTCCGTATCTAGCACCAAGCGCCATTGCTCCATACTTTGTTCCAGCTACTTGCATTGTCCTTTTAAGTCCAATGGTTTTAACTACGCCCTCTTTGAAAGCTCTACCTGCTACAGCTTGACCACTTCTTGTTAGTCCCTGTTTTTCCAAAGCCATACCAAGATGACTTACTGCTTTTTGTGCACCTCTCATTGCATCGTCAGTTAAACCGCCAGCATCCATATGTCCAAGAGCTCCCCTAAAGTAACCTTGAACAAATCTTGAACCCTGCGTTCCACCAGCAGATGCCATTAAGTTTCCAGTTAAACCAACTTTATTTCCACCTCTTAGCGCATCGTCTGCTATTTGATTAAATCCAATTGTTCCAGATGAAATTGTTGCAGTTTGTCCAGCTCTTAAAACTATTCCTTGATTTGCACTTCTGGGAAGAATTCTACCAAATTGACCACCACTAACTGTTCTTGTTAAATTAGTTGTTGGGTTATTCATCATACCCAATCTTCTAACTTGTTCTTGTGCAGTAGCTAATTTAGCAGCTGCTCTACCGGAACCTGCTGCTGCTTTTCTTTCTAGAATGTCAGTTCTTCTGCCAGCAGTAATCATTGATACCATGCCACGCTGGAATACTTGCTCACCTTCTGCCGGACCAGCTGCACCATAAACAGCCTTTTTAAAAGCTTCATTTTTTATAGCTCTATTTCCAGCAACTTTTGACACAAATTGAAACGGTGAATAGTGAGCGGTGTTTTCTGCCGCATTGAACATAGCTAAAGAGTTAAATCTAGTTAAAGCTCTTGGCCTTGCAGTTAAATGATTAACTCTTGACCCTTTGCCAAGTGCCATTTTTCCTTCAGGAGTTCCAGCAGCTTGTGCCAACCTGGCTCTTCTGGCACTTGAACCATAGTATGCGGATGCTTTTGGTTGAACTAATTCCCCACTTGCAGTAAATCCACCTAATTTACCTGGACCAGATCTAATTCTTTTATCCTTAAAGCCATACCCTTTACGATTGTCTTGAAAACCACCGCGCATTAAAGTATTAGAACCTCTGAATTGTGCAAACCCCAAAGATGCGGCAATTCCGGGTACGTTTTCCATCATTCTAAAAGCTAATGGAACATCTCCTCCACCTAATTCGTTAACCTGATCTGGATCCATTACCCTCTCCTCGTATTATGCATTCCGAGAACTATGTCTCCATATGCACCTGTTGATGAGGCTTGCATTGCAGAGCCTCTGTTATATGGGTTGGACTGAAAGAATTCTCTATTTCTATTTATATGACTAGAAACAAACGCTGATGCACCAACAGCTCCACCAACAGCTGCTCCTATTAAACCTAATCCTCTAGCCTTAGTGGTTACTCCGCCTTTAAATAAAGTTTTTCCACCTAGTGGAACATTTTTACCCTTAAGTAGGGGTATACTGTCAGAAAACTTTTCAGGAATATTTATATCATTTGCAAACTTTGCTTCTTTGAGCATTTTTGATGCGCCAATTCCAGCAGCTGCTCCACCCGCAGCACCTAGTGCACCTCCTGCAATTGTTCCACCAGCTGCCATTCCAGAACCAAAAGTTGAATCTAAAACTGTACCAGGACTAAGGCCTCTTTCTCCTAAAAAGTACCTGTCTGCATTTTCATCTCCAAATGCAGCTTCGTTACCTAGATCTAAAAAAGATCTTGCAGAATTTCCAACAAGACCAGCAGCAAAAATTCCACCCATAGCTAAACCAACGCCTCTACCATGGGGCATTACCTTTGTTCCTAAGCTAGCTAATTTTCCACGCATATTATTTAATTCCCGTATAAGTGATTGTATTTATTTGGACCCATTCTACTGTGTCCTATTTTATTTCTATCAAGATTTCCAACAACTCCAGCTGTTACCAATGGATCTCTTCTAGTGCTTTGTGGACTAGACATCGCATTGAAGGTGGGTTTCATTGTTCTTGGGCTGGCAGGCTCAAAATCTTGAACTTCTCTTGTTTCTTCGTAAAGCCTTTGTTCTCTTCTGTCCTTGGCTATATAGTAACCAACTCCAGCCACAGCAAGCCCTAATGCCGCAAAACCTATTTTAGGTTTATTGGCTATATAAAAATCTGTCATCCTGGTAGAAAAGTCCATAGCTGGTCTTTTACTTAAATCAATAGCTTCATCAGTAGCAGCTGAGTTTTGAGCAGCTGTTACCACTCGCCTTGCCCTTCTCTTTTTTCCGCTATCAGTAAATAATTCATTTAATTCTCTAGATTTATCTAAAGCAGCAAAAGTCTCTTCTTGTGCAACTTGAGAAGTTCTACCAACAATATCATCTGCAGTGGAATCAGAAATAGCAGATAAGGTTAAAGTACCTGAGCCAGTATCTGCGTGAGCTATTCTCATTGACATATTTGCCATTCTGACATCGTTTTCAACCATGTCTATTCCGCTTCTTCGAACAGCTTTATAAACAGCATCGGCTGGATCACCTTCTACATAGCCAAAGATAACTCCCGTTTCCCTTATCTGTTCTGCTAAACGAGCAGAAACTCTACTTCTCATTTCTGGATCTTCTGGCATAGTTGTAAACTGAATCAGTTCATCTATATACGTTTTCATTTTTGTATCTTGGCCAGCTACTTGTCTCATTTGATCTTGAAACTCGCTTGCATTTTTTAACATATAATCAGCAAGTGCTCTAGATTCTTCTTGTGCCGTTTCTGCTTGCACCTTATAAACCAAGTTAACTCTTGATGGCATTGGGTCAACGCCTTCTCCTGATCCAGAAACAAAGCTCAATGTAAACCTATTTAAGTCGGTAGACATTATGTCTCCGCTTAAATTATCCATTCCTTCAAAAGCTCTTACACTTAAAGTTTGTCTTCCTGTTATTGCACTTTCCCCTACTTCAAACATTGAAGAAAAGTTTGCCATTACTTTCGAAGGAGCTTTAAGTGGATTTAATACATCGGCAGTGACGGTTCCCATTCTTGTTACATTCTGCATTTTAAAGAATGACAATCCTGTTTCCGTTGTTAACTTTGCGTTTCTTCCATGAGTTAAATTAATTCCAGCTGCCTCCCCAATTGATGCGGTTGCTTCTGCTAGACCAACAGACATAATTCTATTCATATCACCTATTGTTGTAAAAGGTAATCCAGCTTTTGCTGCATTTAATGTATATGAATTCAATACATCAACGTTGTATCCAATTGGATTTCTAACATCGTGGACTGTAGACTGTGCGCCTGATGCACTATTTGTAATTCTTTGTACAATATTTCCATATGATTGGTTTACTCCAAATTGTTCATTTGTTAAACCAAGTGATCTAATTAATAAATCTTGATCAGATGCTCCAGTAGAGATTTCTCTTAGTCCCTCTCTTGCCAAAAGTGATTTAGCTCTCATTGCTTGGTCTGCGGAGCTTGCAGTTGTAAAGTTTATTCCAAGATTCAATATACTGTCGTCTAGTACATTTCTTGTGCCAACAGATATTGCTTCTCCTCCAACTCTTATTGAGGATTCAACTCCAGCAGATGCAGACCTTGCATCATTTATAGTTCTAGTTATATAACTTCTTGCTGTTGCAGTATCTACTGCTTGTCCAGTATCTTCGCCAAAAGCTCTAAATTCATATCCACGATTTCTTTCACTAAATCTTAAAATACCCTCTTGTCCATCAAAACCAAAATCAGAACCCTGAACTCGTAATTCAACTCCCTGCATTCCTTTTTCGGTTTGCAAATAATTTGCAACTGCATCTGAGGCGTGTTGTAAACTTGCTATGTTTGTAACTGGAGTAAATGCTTGTGATTTAAATATTCTATTTCTTGCAAATGTTTCGAATTCACTTAATGGATTTCCTAAGGTTTCTCCATTTTCTCCGAATCTAAAAGTTAACCTATCTCCACCAAGTTCATTGTTTAAACTTTTTACTCTATATCTATCTAAAGAAGCTTGAATTGCAATGTCGGTGTCTGCGATGTGAGAACCTTTTGCAAGATCTCTTGTCATTTGTTTAGCTAGTTCTGGTTCATGTTTTTCTATTAGTTCGAATATATTACTGTTTAGCGCCAAGTTTTCAACGCTAACAGGAGCAGCTCCTCCACCTATTCCAGCTTTTGTTATCATTTCTGGACCAAGAAGTTGACTAACCATTCTAGATGCTCTATCGCCAGATTCTCCAACAACTCTGGAGGCTTCGTCTGTAAAATACGACCTCATTGTCTCAGCTGTATCTATTAAATAATTATCGCTTTGATTGACTTTATCTAATACTCTAAAAAACTGTGTTCTAAGATCTTCATCAGCTCTAAGTGCACCGGTAGCATGTAATGTATCGCCCAATTTACCTAAGTCGAAGAGTGCGTTGTGACCAGAAATATGATTTGAATTTTCCATTGCTGTCAGCATTTCTTTTACATGTCCAGCAAATATTTTTCCATCTTCTCCCATCTCAAATACTTCATCGGCACCTTCTGCTAAGTTTACAAAGTCTGACATTCTATAGCTTTGACCAGATTTAGTCACCGTAGCCGTATCCATTAGTGGATTTCTATAGGAAAAAACTTTTCTTTCTTCTCCAACTTGATAAGCAAACTGTCTTACTTGAGAATCGCTTGTAACACCTGTTGTTTCGACGTCAAAAGTAAGTATCTTAGCTGTATCTGCTGGTGTAAAATTCGCAGAACTTGCAGCTCTTTTTAAGGACTGAGTTGACAACATTGAAGATCCACCAAAGTTGATTGCATCAAAACCTTCTTTTAGTGGATTGACATTAAGAAACATTCTATTCAGAAGAGTTGACATTGGATTGTCCGAAGCCTGAACATCATACTTTAACAGAGCTGAATATAAGTTAGATGATTTGAATTCCATTCCAGGAAGACCGACATCATTAAAAAGCTGATCTACTTGAAGAACTTGTTTTCTAAATTGGTTCTTTAGATTTTGTTGATTTTCATATGTTAACAAACTAAGGTTTATTCTTCCAGATCTTCTTTGAAGGTCCATATCAAAATTTGCATACTTAGCTCTTTGTGATGGCTGTTCTAAAAGTCTATAATATTCATCTTCAAATGCTTGATATCTGGCAAAAACATCATCTGCACTTCCATAAATTCTATTTACTTGATCGGCAGTTATTGAAGATGTTTGTCTACCCTTTGCGGTCAGACCACCGTTCCATCTGACCAGAAAGAGATCTTACTAGTCTTTGATATACAGTATCGTTATCTGGATTATATAATCTCATCTTGATGGTCTTTTACTGGGTCCAATTCTATGTACTCGTCAACATCTATTTGACCAGTCTTTTGCTTAATAAGTTTTTGTCTTTCTTTTTCAATTCCTTGAACTTTGTCTAAAATGTCAGAAATTGCTTGAGCAGTATCAAGTTGAGTCTGACCCATCTTAGCTTTAGCTTCTCTAGTAGCAAGTAATTGATTACGTAAATCTTTTCTTCTCTTATGTAATTTATCTTCAAGTTCAACAGCTAAGTGAAGTTCTTTTTTCATAATTGGCTGACCATCTTGATCTACACCTATTACGTTTTCTTGAATAAAATGTTCTTTTGCAAGAAGTTTTGTTTTTCTAATATATTGTACTTCTTGATCAACAAGATCTCTAACCATAGAAACCTCTACTAAGTTTTCTGGGTTAACTTCCAGTTGATGCATATAGTCAGAAGTAAACTGCGAAACTATAGACATTTCTATAGGACATGGTTTTCCTGCTGGAGCTAAATTCTCCTTAAGTAGTGGACACGTATCTGCAAAGACGCATTTATATGATTCACAGGTCATTGGTATAGAAGAGAACATAGAAGTTTTTGTTCTCTGTGGCCTAACTAATTCTGCTACTTTTTCTTTTTCTTCATCAGTGTAAGACTCAGGTAAAAATAAATCTGGCCTTAGGGATTCAAAACCCTGAAGAAATTTTTCTTTTTCATACTTTTCTACATTAGACATTAAAATCAATCCATTCGCTTCCTATAAAACCTGTTGCATCAAAATGTTCAATTACGCAGCTTTTGCAACGGGTACAGTAAAATTCTTTTGTGTACACAAATTCTTCATGCTCAGTAAAATATTCTACGATGTTTTGCATCTTACTATCGCATCTTGGACACTGCATCTATCGTTCTTGAATTATCTCAGATATACTTTTCTGTAACTTTTCCATTAAATTTACATTTTGTCCTGCGCCAACAAAAACTCCAATTTCCCTCATCTCATCAGGAGTCAAAACTGCAGTTGGTATATACCTTGCGCCTTTACAGACTTCACAGTAAAAATCTTTTCCACTTGCGTGACACGCACACTTATCTATGATTCCAAAAAACTCAAGAGCTTCTGCTATATCAAACCAGCGAGATTTAAAAACTTTTTTTGTTTGCTCTTTATATGCTCTTAACTTTGCAGCGTCAGAAGAAAGAAGAGTTCCCATGTCTAAAGACTGTTTCATTAAATCATTTATTGTTTTATATAAAAAATTTGGAAGCTCAAAATCTCCATTTGTATTTATATAATTTTTCCACTCATTCACATTATCACCTTACATTGTTTTTATTTTTAGTATCTATACTGAGATGTTCTTCCTCCGGATGAACCTTCTCCTCTTCTTCCAGAGTAAGCTAAACCAGCAATAACTGCTGCACCTGCTCCTATAGCTAAACCTCTTCCGCTTTTAAGAAAACCCTTTTTACCAACTCTTTCAGCAGCTTCTCTAGCTGGAGCAGTTGGCGTTGGAGCGTTTCTGACCGCATCATCTATAGCCCCACCAGCTCCAGCTGCACTTCCTGCAGCAACATTTGATCCGCCGTCTAGTTTTTACTCCAGTATAGTTTGGATTATTTCTAGCTCTTTGAAGCATGTCTCTTCTCATCGGTGCTCTTGCAGCTCTAGTTTCCCCTTGAACTTTACGAACACTATCTCCAACTACTCCTGCGTAACCACCTTGAAGCTGACCAAGTCCTCCTATTAAAGATGGGTTAGTTGGCATTGCAGGTATTACTGGTGCATTCATTCCGCTAGCTGCAGCTGCTGCAGGTATGCCCTTTAATGCTCCACCAGGAAGTCTTGGTGGGCTTCCTCCACCCGCAAATTTTGTAACTCTACCTGGTCTTCTTGCTCCAGAAGCAGCTTGTCTTCTAGCAGAATCCATTCTTTTATATGCATCTCTTCCAGTGCCTCTATATGGTCCAGCTGCGCCATAACCAGTTCTTGTGCCCCTTCCAGAAAGACCCATTGCATCTCTAGCTCCAGCAGAAGCAGACGCCTGAGCGGCAACTTGTCTATCGGTTACTAAGCTTCCATATCCAGTTCCAGCTGGTCTTCCTCCGGCGATTTACCTTAACTGGTCTTCCTGCTGATCTTGAACCTGGTGCTGGGACCGTACCTTTTCCTTCAAGTCCCCTTAGTTGACCTCTTGCCGCAAGTATTCTTCTAGTAGTGGCTTCATCCATTGATCTACTTACGGATGGTCTATTACCAAGTGGCGCTGGCCCTAAAGCCTGTCTTACTCCACTTGATGTTTCGCCGGCACCTCTAGCACCTCTTCTTGCTGGACTTTGCGCCCTAGGAACATAATCACTGGCTGCATCAGACGCAGATGTTGCACTAGCTCTTCCTGGTACTCCTAGGTTAAACTTATTCTTAAGTCTCTCGGCATACAACGATGAGCTTGAGCTAGTAGAGGTAGTAACGCTATCGTCCAGGGTACTGGGGTCAATTCTAATACTTGGACCTGTATAAGGACCTGCGCCTTTTGTTCTTCCAAAACCAAATAAACCCATTAATAACATCCTTTTATAAGTATTATTATTTATAGTAATACTTTATTTATATCGAATGCTAACTTCTGACTATTTTTACTCCATCGGGATCTAAACTATTTTTAAAATCTAATATTTTTTTACTTAGTTCCACTGCTTGCTCGTACGTAGCACCTGGGTAAGATGTATATTCTTTGTCCATTATTCTTAATTCATCTATTGAAGTAGATGCAGGTGCTAAATAGAATTTAGTTCTTAATTTGATTTCTTCTTCAGTCATTAGTCACTTCTTTCTCTTTTTTAGGTTTATTTAAATTTATAACAAAATCATCTTGATAATCAATATAGAAAACAGTTCCTTTTGGAACCTGATCCTCAACTATTGTATCAGCAATGGAGTTTTCTATATGTTCTCTTCTTATCTGAGAAAGTCCTCTTGCACCTTTAATAGTGTCTAGCCCCTTGTCAATAATTGCATCGACAACAGAGTCCGTGTAAATTAAAGAATAACCTTTATTTAAAAGTTTTGTTTTAACAACTGACATTTCTAATTCTGCTATTTGCAGCAAATCTTTTCTTGAGAGATGGTTAAATACAACAATTTTATCTAGTCTATTAATAAACTCTGGTTTAAAGTGTTTACGAACAGCTTCTCTAGTATTCTTTTCGGTAATCTCTCTTTTTGGGATTTGTATTGTTTTTGCCGAAAAATCAACTCTTCCGGTAAATCCGGCAGAAGTTTTTAGTAGATCATCAGAAATCTTGTCATTACCTAAGTTAGTTGTCATGATGATAATTGTATTTCTAAAACTAACTTGACGACCTTTGTTGTCAGTTAGAGTTCCATCTTCAAATACTCTTAAAAATGTATTCCATAAATCTTGATGAGCTTTTTCTACTTCATCAAGCAATACGACAGTATTTGGGTATTTCTTAATTAAGTTAATCAACTGACCACCATCTTCGTGGCCAATGTAACCAGGGGGTGAACCTATAAGTTTTTGATTTTCGTGCTTGTGTTGAAATTCGCCACAGTCAATTCTAACCATGGAATTATCATTGCCATAAAGATATCTATGCAAACTGTTTGCAAGGTGTGTTTTACCAACTCCAGAAGCTCCAGCAAATAAGAATACTCCTATTGGTCTATTCTCATCATTCATTCCTGCATAGGCTCTTTTTAAAGATGAACAGATTGCTTCAATAGCTTCATCTTGTCCAATAATGTTTTTCTTTAAATGAGATTCTAAGCCAAGAAATTTTTCTTTAGAAATCTTCTTAGGCTTAGGCTTTTGTCTTGTTTCGGTATTTTTCTTTAAACCTTTATTAAAGAATTCTTCTAATTCAGGTGGAAGATCACTTAAATCTGGAAGATCATTCTTTGTCTTTGGCTGCGGACGATTATTCGTTTGATTTTTAGTATAAGCTAAATCAATCCACTGATCTATGTCTAGACCAGGATTAAGCATTATGCAACCTGAATATAGTGCATCTAAACACTTTTCTGCTGCAGCACGTGACATTGCTCTTAGTGATTCTGCAACATCTGTTTTTATGTTAAAAATAACAGATTCCAAAATAGCCTTACGATACTCTTTCGTAGGCTTATCTTCTATTTCGGCAAGAAGTGTTTTTGCCTCTTCTGGCTCAAGAACCTTGTACTTAACATAAGTTGCTAGTTCTGGCACATATATTTGATAAATATTCATATGTAGCCTCTTGTTTGCTTTAATAAAATAGTAACACTTAAAAAAAGTTTATTTCTAAAGCAAGATGCCACACTATATAAGTATACTTATATAAGTTATCTTATCTATATAAGATGATACTGATTTGACGTTTGTGTTTTTGGACACTTTGGTTACTTCAGTTCTCTTATATAGGAGTATACTCATCTAGCGTGGATCTTGTCAAGTAGATCAGGAAATATCTTCGATAGATGGATGTGGGTAAGTGCAAGGTCCTGAAAAATGCCAGTAACGCAAAAGGTCATCTACTGTTTCAACTCTCTTATAGAGAATTATCATTGCTCGTTGGAATTCTAACTTTACATCAATGTTATTCTGGGGAAGTCGTTTCATTTGTGCTCCAAGTCTTGTATACTGCGAATTATTTACGTTAACAAGTATACCATTTATAAAATGAAAAGAGTTATAAGGTGACCGGTTCACAAAGACTAAAAGAACTTTACAATCTTCTAGACAAGATAGACCTATCAATGCTGGGCAACGACTGGCAATCAAAGAAGATGTTGAAAGAATTACGAAGCAAAGTAGTGGATCAAATAAAAGATCTACAACTCAGAAATAGAAACACGGATATGGTAGAATATATACATGGCAGATGATAAATCACTCGAACTAGCTATTGCCCAACTCGAAAGACAATTTGGAGCTGGAGCAGTAATGAGACTAGGTTCATCTAAAGTAGAACAGTGGCCATCAGTATCAACTGGTGCATTGTCTCTAGATATGATCCTAGGCATTGGCGGACTTCCACTTGGAAGAGTTGTAGAAATCTATGGACCAGAATCTTCTGGCAAGTCAACAATCTCTTTAACAGTTGTTGCTGAAGCCCAAAAGATGGGACTCAAGTGTGCATACATCGATGCAGAACACGCATTGGATCCAACGTACATGAGTGCCCTTGGTGTCAATCTTGATGATCTACTACTTGCTCAACCAGATTATGGCGAACAAGCTTTAGAGATTGCTGACAAGTTAATAAGAACAGGTGAGCTTGGAGTTGTGGTTATAGACTCAGTGGCGGCTCTTGTTCCTAAAGCAGAGCTTGAAGGTGATATGGAAGCTAATCAGATGGGCTTGCAAGCTCGCATGATGTCTAAAGGTCTTCGTAAGATTGTTGGTCTCGCCAATGAACACAAAACTCTTGTTATCTTTATTAATCAACTTCGTATGAAGATTGGCATTATGTTTGGCAATCCTGAGACAACACCAGGTGGACGAGCATTACCTTATGCATCTTCTGTGCGAATTGACATCCGCAAGAAAGAAGATCTTAAAGATAAGTCTGGTGACTCTATCGGCATCAAAGTAAAAGCCAAGGTCATTAAGAACAAGATGGCACCCCCACTAAAGGTCACTGAGTTTGATATCTATTACGGAAAAGGTGTAGACAATCTCGGATGCCTACTTGACGTAGCAATGTCAAGAGGAATCTTTACACAACGAGGAGCTTGGGTTTACTATGAAGGAGAATCCTTCTCACAAGGTAGAGACAACGCTATAGATAAACTAAAGCAGGATCCAGAGTTAGTACAGAAACTAGAGGAGCAAATCAAAAATGGGCTTCGAACCGACGTCGTGTCCTGATTGTAAGTACCCCCCTAACTTTATTCTCAATGCTCTGCCCAAAGAAGATTATGAAGATAACAAACAACGTTATGACGTAAGATGTCGTGACTGTGGAGACTATTGGGTGGAGATTGATGAAGAAAGTAATTAGACACTATAGAGTAATTAAGTCTGATAACAAAAAGACAACAGGAAAGAAACAGAAAGCCTCACAGGTTGATAATTACGTTTCCTACTATGAGTTATTTAAGTCACTATCTAAATAGCCCACCTTTCCGCCCGCAAAATTTTTTTGGAATTTTTTTAACTTTTCAACGTTACTATAGAGAACATAGTTAATCTATAGATAGGAACTAAATGGACTTTTTTGATCAGTTCATGAGCTTTTTCGAGAACGAAACTTCTCGTCAAGAGTTCATGGACTTTTTACTTCCTGATGGTATGGACGCAGCTGAAAAGATGATTACTGGTCATGTCTCTGAAAGAGGCGAGATAGTCTTTTCTGTGTTCTCCATGGAGGAGTGGGAACTTATTCTAGAGATGTCTAAGATCATCAAGAAAGATGTTGAAGACATAGTAAAAGACCTCGGCCCAGACGAAGTACATCAACTGTACATAGGTCCGAACCGAGGCTAATGCTTAGCTAATAAATTCTGTAGGCTCGCCTGACAAACAATTAAGGTTGTAGGCTCCATAGACTACACATCCATAGATTTCCTGAGCTAAACGCTTTGAGCGTATAGTTCCAAACAAACTATTAACATATTGATGATCAGTGAGATATTCCACTGGTCTTTTTTTATTCCCTTTTGTCACAAAGCTATAGATCTTAGCCTTGTCTAGCTCTAGATGTTCATGAATGTGTGAAGGTACCACATCATCACAGTATTGATAGTTGATAAAAACGCCCGCATCAAATTTCAAATTCTTATCATCGTATAATCCATACAGGACATTACAGTCAATGCCATGACCCATAAAGATAACATTATCATAGTTATCTCTCAGATACGGTATAAGGTTTCTGAACAGGGCTTTAGCGTTTGCCTTTAGCGATAGGTTCTCATTGTATGAGAAAAGATATACATCATGTTGTAGAGAGAATTGATTGAGAATGTTATTAGCTTGAAATAACTTCTCTGATCCTACTATTAAATTTCTGTGTGTTTTGTTAGGCATTGTCGATATTGTCTCAGTCGTTGTATCCATAGTTATCCATATCAAAGTCGACATATTCGTCTACGTAGCCTTTATCGATGTAGCGTGATGAGTAAGCTGATACTGGCTCTAGGTCTACCCATTGTGAGCAGTCAGGGCATCTTAGGGATGTAGAGATAGAGTCTTTAACAATAAACTCTGATCCACATTTATCACAGCACATGAAGTCCATTTTGTCTTTCCTTTGTTTGGTGATTTTTTCGCCGGCCTTTCCGACGGGGAGAAAACTATCAGGTCCCCAACCACTTTGCAACCCCATTTGGGAATTTTCTTGGATTTTTTTCTGAACCTATATAAGGGCGTATACAGGTGTATAAAAATCATTAAGGGTAGAAATAGGGAAAAATTTTTAGGGTGGTAATAGTGGATACATGTTTACATTAGAACTTTTTAACGTGCCCACCGGGGTATGGGGTTTTAATGAGGAAAGGAAAGCATGAAGAATTGGACAGAGAAGAAGGAAGTTATGAAGGCTGTATTAGTTGACATTGATGGAACAATTGTTACGGCTACTCCTAATTGGAGTATGGAAAGGAATAGTGAATGGGAGATGGAAACTGTTAATGCAAGTGCATTGGATGGTGGAATTGAATTGTTGAAGAAGTTTAAGGAAGAAGGATATGTGTTGGTGTTCTTGACAGCACGGGGTCAGGGATGCAAGAAGTATACAGTAAAGAAGCTTAAAGAGATTGGTGTGTGGGGCATGGTTGATTCTATGTGGCATAGGCCTATGCGGTATGAGAATGTGTCTTCTTCTGTGTATAAGGAAGCGATGATCAAGATGTTGATGAAGAAGTGGGACTTTGAGTGGGCTATGGATGATGAGGATAAGAACCTTGTTGTTATGGAGAAGATGGGTATGAAAGTCATTGATGCAAAGGTGTGGTGGTGAAATTGAAGTTTAAGGGAAATAAGGGAGTAAAGGTCATGGAAAAGATGATGTCGATTCTTCAGTGGATTGGTACTGCATTGGTTATTGCATTGCAAGTATCGGTTAATTTTGGTGGTCCAGCATGGGTGTCAGTGATGTTTTCGGTTACATCAGCTGTGGTGTGGACTACAAGTGCAATCATGATGAAGAACAAGCAGTTGGTTATTACCAATGGTGCATGTTTGGCATTTGGTTTTATCGGAGTAGCCCGAGTATTCGGGTGAATAACAAAATAAACAACAACAAAAAGAAAGAGGTAACTCAAATGAGTACTCCAGCAGAGCAAATCAAAGAGATCTTCAGTGGTCTCGCCGGCCTTGCAAATGGCCTTAGCAGTGTGTTCGAAGAGAACGATGTCATGGAAAAGATTCTTTTCGCATGGCTGCTCTCAAAGGGCATGAATACAAACGGCTACTCGCTCAAGCACTTCAACCGTGATGGAAACATGGAGTTCAAGCTTAAGGCTTACTCTGTTGCCAACGGTCAGAGCGAAGATATGCTCTACCATGCATCTCGTGCAGATCTCAAGCGTTGGGCTGAGAAGCACATGGCAGGTGTAGTGCCATCAACACAGCCAGTTCGTCCGATCATTCAGATCCAGAAGTAACTGGTTATTCCTGCTCACATTGGGTGTTTAGCGTGGTTCGAATCCACGGCAGGAAACTAGTCCTGGTTATTGGGGACTATAAATAAGCTGATAACAGGAACCATGCGAATGATACTGGCATGTAAAACAACTTGTATTAGGAAACACATGAGCCTTAACAATGTGTCACATAGGAGGTCCGTAATGGACACAATCATCAACTGGTTCCGTGGATTGTCACGGAACGCACAAATCAGCATCATCATCGCATTGGCAGTCTTTACGCCTGTTGTAAGCGTGGTGTTCAGCATCGTGTTCGGTGGAATCGGTGCAATCTTTACTGTTCTGGGCTTTGTGCTTGGATACGTCAACTGGGGTATTGCTACCTTGTTGTTGTTGGGTTACGGTGGCTTTGTGTTTTACCGTTGGATCAACAGCGAAGATGAAAGTGAAGAAGAAGAAGATAACAGCTGGGATCCGTTCCGCTAATCTTTAGCTGAAACAAAGAAAGATGTTCCCCTGGGGCTTTTGCCCTGGGGGAACTCTTTTTTTATGGGTAGGACCAAGGTCCCTAAACAAAGGAGAAATACCCATGTACACATCAACCAACCAACAGAAAGGACGCAACATGCGTGCAATCTACATCAAACGAAGGATCATGGTAGCAATTGCTCCATTCCTGATCGTTGCAGGACTTGTTGGAATGGCCAAGTTTCTTGGTCAGCCGACATTCACCTGCACCGCTGCAGAAGTCACTCTCGTCAAGGGTGACAAGATCTGGAACATCGCAGATCGATTCTGCGAAGGCAACATCACGGATGCTGCCGGAAAGATCATGGACGACAACGGAATTGAGGGCAAAGACCTTCATTCTCTTCGTCCCGGAACAATCATCATCATCAAGGAGGGAAAGTGATGAAGAAGAACACCAACTTCAAGGGCGCATCCTGTGCACGGTGTGCTGAGTTTGTCTATGCCGGAAATGGCGTATGGCACAACTTTGGTGGAGGTACGACCCTGTGTCTTGCCTGCGATGCACAACGAGACCAGCAGATGAAGGACCGCAAAGCAAAGCGGGACTACATCAAGAAGCACCAGCTCAGGCTCTTCAAGTAGAAGGAGAAAACAATGAAGACACCAGA
>Ga0129333_10001087_pt1 | contig 24217 bp, 26 predicted proteins | sample CPB6_08_DNA_FD_94474 | JGI IMG/M metagenome (GOLD analysis project Ga0129333, IMG submission 94474) | Freshwater to marine salinity gradient microbial communities from Chesapeake Bay, USA - CPBay_Sum_0.6_0.8_DNA | ecosystem: Environmental > Aquatic > Marine > Coastal | place: USA: Chesapeake...
ACAGTGGTATCAGAAACATTTGTAGTTGTTATAATAAATTTCACAGTTTCTCCTTCGGAAACTATTTCTTTATCTGATGTCACATCATACGTTGGAACTTCAACAATTGTCAAATTAGGAGATGATCCTCCAGGTATATCACTAACTAAAAGATTGGAAGGTACGGTATCTGCTGGAGATGAACTATCTGGAATGTTTCCGTCGTCATTTGGAATCAATTCTTTAATTGTGCATATTAAATATACCGATGTTTCAAACACAGCATAACATCCTTCTGGGGTACTTGACTCTCCCAATTCTACTTCAAATATTTCTGTTCCTTCATCAACAGTATCTAAAAATGTTTTAAATTCTATAGTTTTTGTGGTTTCTCCTGGAGAGAAAGCAATTATACCGCTTGTCTCAACCTGTTCAAAATCTGCACCAAGAGTAGCTCCTATATTAATATTCTGTGGACTTAATTTATAAGTTAAGCTACTGCTCACATCAATTTTACCAGATCGAGTAATAGTAAATATTGCTGGCTGTCCTTCGTAAACTTCAATATCTTCAGAACTATAATTTATACTACCATAGGTAGTGTTTTGTAACTCCACATTATCCGATGGAATATCATCACCTGTATCTACATTTGAATTAGGATTTTTTGGTGGTTGATAAACTCCACCAATAAATCTAATGTTTGTTGGTGGTTGTTGTGGATAATTTTTAGCTTCATCACAAATATTATTTGAAAAATCCAAATCTCCTTGTTCAATTGACTTTATTAAATTATCCAAGAAATCACCTTCTTCTTGAGATGTAGCACAATCTGTGCAAGTAACCTGAATCTTTTCACACTTAGCATCAGGACCGCTACAACTAATTCCTAATAAATTTAGTATCTTTGCAAGTGCATTACCTATAATATTTAAAGGAGAAGCAATCATACCGAGTAATGCTTGCAGTCCTCCAAGTACATCATTGATTAAAGTATCAATGTAACCTAAGATTTCATTAATAATTCCATTAACTAACTCATCTATTAAACAAGTAGCTGCATTGAACGCATCTTGTATGTATCCCAGCAAAAGATCAGTCAACCATTGAGCTAATTTATCAGTAAGATCTTCCATCTTACATCCAATTTCTTTCAATAAATTGTCTAATAAAGTTTGAATACCTTTTATTCTAGATTTCTTTTTAGCTACAGCTGGATGACCTCGTGTTGCATTTATTTGTTTAACAACTCTATCATATTCTTCCATGGCTGCTTTCGCACTTGCCACGTCTTTATTTGCTTCAGCAATAGCTAATACTTCTTTTGCTCCTTCTAATGCATTTTTTTCTTCTGTTGATAAAGGTTTGTTAATATCTTCTGGTATGATTGAAGTATCTTTTTCATACAGAACAGTGTCTATTAATGATTTAGTAGCGCCTTTTAACTCTGTTATTATTTCTCCCTTTGCTCTAGCCATCAAACTTTTCACAAGTCTAGTAGCTCTAGTAATATGATATCTTCCAATAGATAATTGTTCATTCAATTCACCTGTAGCTTTGCTCACATAATAATCTCCTAACTGTCCATTTGATTGTTGATTTGCTCGTAGCATATCACCAATGATATAAGTTAAAGATGATTTTAAATTCTTTTCAGTTCCACATTTTGGATTAGCAACAACTACACAAAATTTCCCTCCAGTTGGATTTGTTTCTGAATTTTCTCCAAACGCTCCCATCAATGCAGAAGGCCAACCACCCTCTTCTCCCGCCCTAGAACTCGCTACAGGGGGTCCTCCCATAGTATTTGATCCAGTTTCATACGGAGAATTTTCTCCAGCTCTACCGTCCGATTCTGATGCAGGTAAATCTGTTGCTGGATTTACATCAGTTGCATATCTAGTAAAAGATTTACATTGCCCACCTGGATTTGGATCTTGATTAACAACTACAGTTGACCCAGGAACATGCCCAATTGATCCCATGACAATTGGTATTTGCTTTTCATCACTATCTAAATAAAAACCAATTACCCAATCTCCAATATGTAAATTAGAAGATGCTCCAGTTCTATTTGAATCGCTATAAGGAGTTGTGACTGGAAGCATAGTCATTGCCCACGGAAGTTCTTCGGTGGGCATACTATCACAACTTTTTAAATGTTGTCCTACAATTCGTACTTTATATCTTCCTGCTTTTTTTGGATCTGCACTACGCTCAGATTCTATTTGACCAATCCACCAAGAAAACCCATCTGATCCTATTTGATGCAAAGGAAATAAAGATGATAATGATTGATCCATATCAAATTAGAGATTTTATTTTATATTTATTACTTGTTTTCAATGGTCTTCCCATAAGAGTCTCGTATCAATGTCAAAAAAGTAAATGATTGCCTATTCTTAGGAGAAAAAGCATGATTAACTTCTTTAATTAAATATACACCACTGTGAGTTTCATCATAAGGTGCTTGTGTTCTATTTGCTGATGGTATTTGATTAGGAACTTTTATTTCTATTTTATCTCCAACCATTAAAGAAGGATTCCCTGGAATTTTTATCTTAACCACTTGATTCATCAAAGAATTTATTCTAGATATTGATTGAGAAATATAATATTTTTTAAAGTCTTGGAATGGAGCAGAAGAAGTGGAAGAAACTCCATTTCTATCTTTAGATTCGGCAGAAGCTATTCCAGATTCATTGTACCATGTTTCATGGTCCATCACTGCACTCATAATTCTAGTAGGATACTTTGACAATTCTTTTTGACCGTGTGGTAATTTTTCTTGCTTCCCTAAATGAGCCATATTGTCATAACTATTGGCAAGAGAATATGAATATTCTTCATAAGAACCCGTGCTTGCATTATAGTAACATATTAAAGAAGAGAATGCTCCTGTTCTTAATTTTGTCATTATATCTATCTCATCAACATAATCAATGTCTAATATTTTATTAGAGTTTGGTCCACCAAGATCTACATTCTCTTGTACATAAGTTCCTACTGGAAGAGAACCATTAAATTTATTAGTAGATGAACATAAGCTATCGATAGATCTATAATTAAATCCTTTTTTGTTTTCATAAAATAAAAAGCCACCAGTACCAGTTGCTTTATCAGCAGAAGAATCTACAGAATCTAATAAGGATGTTGCAGATAATTTTTCTCCATTAGTTTTTTTCGTATTGTTATTTGATAAAGTATCTGCACTATCTTTATGTACAGATTTAATCTGCATAGAATTTATAATAGTAAACGGAGTTTTTTTACCTGGATTGAATTTCATATTAAATTTTGTTTGGTCATAAAAAAATTCTTTTTCTGTCTTCAAATCATTTTTTAAAATACTCTCAACAATGGTCTCTGCTTTTCCACTCAATGTTTTTGGGATTCGTATTCCCTCATTAACTAATGCTTCTAAAGATACTAAACCAATTTTATAATTTTGGAATCGATCTCCAGTAAATCTGTTATAGATTTTGTAAACTCTAAGATTATATGTGTGAGATTTTTTATAATAGTCTGTTAATTTTATTGTAATTTTTTCAAAGCCCTGCAATTTAGATACTAAATTAAATCCAGTGTCAACCAATTCGAGGCTACCCGAAACAGTTGGATATAATATGTCTTCAAAATAATCAAATCTAATAACTAGATCAGAAATATTTTTGAATGTATTTGATCCTATCAATTGTATTTCAACACTATCTAATAAAAAATCTGAAGAATATGGTAATTCTCTCATGCTAAACCATCTCTTAAATATAATCCACTACTATTTAATATATTTACACTGGGACCAAGTGTATCAACCTGACGACTAACAGTAGATGCTGTTTTTGATTGGGTTCCTCCTTGTGGTAAACCCAAAGCAATTATATTAGAAGAAGGAGAAGACTCGCTTTGTTGTAAAGGATTTAAACTTTGTGGTGTAGGAGGAGCAAATGATAACTGATTATTAGAATCTGGCTTACTAATAGATTCTGTTTGCATATATTGTTCAAACGCTTGCAATATTTTTGGTCCCTGAACAGTATTAGAATTCATATTAATTTTTTCATTCTTTGAATTATAGAAATCAAATCCCATAGTAGTTTTATAAGCCTGTACTTTACCATAACCAGGAACATTAAAATATTTTTTCACATGAGGTTGAATAACCGTATCATAATTAGTAAATTGTTGACCAAGATCAACTGGAGCTACTGGAGCAGTAGGTGTTTGTTGTACTGGAGCTAAAGATCCAACTTGAGTTCCTATAGGGAAAACTCTTTGTAGAAATTTATGTTTATTTCCAGTAGAAGCAGTTGGCAAAGGTGCCCCAGATATATGATCAGTGAATGGTATGCTGTCAGCAATTGTTGGATTGTAATAAGTTTCAGATAAAGCTAATGCATTAGCTTCTGCTTCCGATTTCCCAGACGCTATAGCATTTTGTTTTATTTGAGCTGGATCTAATCCCCCTCCTCTAATACCAGCGTTTAAAGAAGTAAGAGCTTGTTCTTTGGTAATACCAGGAAGTTTTGGTATTGATTGGCTATATTGACCATCAGCCATTAAAATATCACGTATAGTAACCTCAGATGCTTTTTTCCCAGTAATACCCCATGCTTCTGGAGTTACTATTCCTTGTTTTATTTGCCTTTGTCTATTCAAAATAGAATTTAAAACGTGAGCAGTTCCTTCTTGTGAAGTTCCCGCCTCAGCATTTAACATTTTACCTAATAAAATTGTGTCTTCTTGACTCATTCCTTGTAGACTAACTGGAGATAAATCAGGATTGCCACCTGGAGGTGGGGGAGGATTATTAGGAATTTCATCAACTTTTTTACCAAAGCTTTCTAAAAGTTTTGAAAATCCTTCAGTAAGTCTAGCTATAATATCTTTCTTCCCATAAGAATCTTCACGTTCTGCTGTAGGTTTTTTTATTCCAGCCTTAGCTTTTTTAGTTATACTAGATGGCAACCCAAATACATCAGCAATAGGTCTTGATATTTTTTCTATTTCGGGGGAAATATTTTCACCAGAAGAACCCATTCTTTTCAATACTTCTGTAGTGGTAGCTAAAATAGTTCCTCCAGTAGCCATCATAGGAATACTCATGGTATCCATTAATGTTTGTGTCATCTTAGAATTTGCAGTGGTTCCTCCTCCAGCAATTCCAGTCATATTAGTGATACCAAATCCAAACTTACCACCAATAGAAGAATGTCTAGTTCCAGTTTCGTATGGTTTTGGTCTTGTTATACCATCAACTGCACTTGCTTTGCCTCTAGTATAGTTATTATCTAATGGAATCACAGCTTCATTACCATGTAATTCAGCAAGATACCCAGTGTTAGGGCCAGAAAATATTCCACCTCTTTCTGCTTTTGGATAACCATATGCCTCCATATGTTCCATTTCAGATTTTTGTGCAGACTGAACAGAAATATTTTGAACATTAGTTATTGCTGTAGTCGGCGTTATACTTTGATTTGTTTGAGATTCATTAATTTGTGTTGTAGTATTATCAGGAACTTCAGATGCTGAAGTATCTTTAATAGCTTCTAATCTATTTTCTTGCTGAATATCTTTTGCTTTATCTATAGATTGTTTTTGAAATTGGGTTTGATTATTAATTGCATCAACTAATCTATCTAATTTATCTTCTATTATATTATTTCTAGTTTTCAGTTGTTCTGCGATATCACTTTGAGCAACAGATGCTCTCATAATTCCAGCACTTACTTCATTATTATTTTCAGCTATTTTCTCTGCTGTTTTATTCAGACTATCTATGAGTACATTAAATGTATTAAATAGTTCTTCCTTCGATATCCTTTTGCTTCTTCCAGTAGTAGCTTTTTTAATTTTCTTTGCTGTACTTGGAATCTTTTTACTTTTAGGAATAACATTAGATGAATCAGTAGTATAATCAAATAATTTTCTAAAGCTTTTAGATTTTTTACGATCAACTTCAACATCCACAAATTTTCTTTTAAGTAAAGCACCAATCGCTTTTGGATTATTTCTAATTCTCTTTGCTAGCTTGACATTGTGTACAATCTTTTTTACTTTATCAAGTTTTTGTCCTAATGCTTCGCCACCAAATTCATGTCTTAATGCTTTTTTAAAAAAGTGTCCTTTCTTTATTCCCAGTTCTTCTAGCGTCGTTCCTTCTTCTAGTGCTTTCTTCTCAGCATACTCTCTTTCATCTTCGGCTAACTGTCTAGCAACAAGAACTTTATGTATTACTTTACCAACAGGATTTACATAACCCCTAGTATCCGTAGCTGTTTCTAATCCAGCGGCCATTTGGTTTACCTCTTATAGTTTTATTTAGTTTCTACCAAGACGTTGTATATAAAGTTGTCTAGTGCTAGACGGCAATTCAGATTCTGATATCCATCTTCCAGGCATCTCTTCTCTAAACACTGCAGACACTGTTCCATTCATCACTGGAGCAGTTGGTTGATTCACGATTAAAAATTTAGTATCACTATCTTTATCCGATCCCTGAATAGATTCAAATCTCGGATTGGATGAAGGAGGAGAAATATTTTTATTAAATTCACCTCCTTGGTAAATTCCTTCGGATATATGGGTAGCAAGTTCATTAAACTTCGATGATGCAGTAAAGTTTTTACCATGTTCTTTTTCCCAAGCTACCATAGATCCCATCTCAACTAATGTCGCAGGAGATAATCCAGCTCTATTAATTGTAGCATTACTTTGAGTGTCAGTTGGTCCTAAATTACCAAGTTTAGGATTTGATTTTTGAAACATTGCAAGTCGTCGTTGAATTGGAGAAGCTAAAGAAGCATCTGCTCTATCTCCAGCTCCAATCCTAGTTAGAAATCCTGTTCCTCCTTGCCCAACTGCAGCATCAAAATGTAAAGGAACTACTCTCACTCCCTTACTTGCTTGAGAAGTAATAAAATTATCGTAGTCTTGATAGTTTCCAAATTCTTCTGGTGTTATTATTCTAACTCGCAATCCTTTTGCTTCAAGTTTTGATTTTACTACCGATGCAGCACTATCTTGGTGTTGTCTTTCTCTTCCAGCAGCACCTGTAGCAGAAGCATTTTTAAAAGTATTGCCTCCACGAGTATCAGGAATTTTATTTTCATTTCCTGGTTTAACGTGATCTAAAGGTATAATTACATCATAATTGCCAGATGGTTGTTGAGAACGTTGAGCCTGTTGCTGTTGATATGCTTGCTGTCTTGCTTTTTCAATCGAACCTTCAGGTCCTTTGCGAAGTTCTTTTAAAACATAGTCTCCAATTTGTGTTGCTTTAGGGTGGGGTGTATTTCTTGTTCCCTTTTGGAAAAAATCTAAACTTGTATGGGCTCCAGTACCACTACCAACTTCCCTTCTTGTAGCTGGATTATTAAATTCTTCTCTTGTTGCCATTCTACCAAGATTTTGACCAACAGATACTTTATCTCCTTGTTTGACTTTGATTTCTCCTTTAGGAAAATGAGCGTATAGCATATCAACTTCAGAACCATCTACTGGATTTGTTGATCTTATTACTATATAATTTCCATAACCTGTTTGTGATTGTTCATTATATTGATGACCAATTTCAATAACTTCTCCCGAAAAAATAGCTCTATTTTGTGTTCCTTTTAATGTAAAATCAATACCTGGCTGCCTATCATCTTGACTGCCTCTAAGTAAAACAAATGGTTCTGCTCCAACTTCTCCTGGAGTACCAGGAGGTAGTAAAGGGTTTCTAAAATTTAAAAGTTTAATTTTAAACTTTTCCAAAACATCTAAAAATTTTCCAGATGGATCTATCATTTTGTAGAGTCTTTCAGAAAACATATCAGCATTTGAAGTTTCTAAAAGTTCTTTTTCAATTCCAGTCAATTCTTCATCAGCTAATTTAGTTTTTACATTTTTCATCGCAGAAGATAATGAAGATATATTACCTCCTATAGGAGCACTAACAGATACATTTGGCACACCATATATTTTCGCTAATGGAGAAATCGCTTGCTTTATAGTAGGCGCAATAGAATTTGCAACAGGTCCAGCTTTTTGTATATAATTTGAAGTAGCAGCTAATAACACACCCCCAATTGGATCGACTGGAGTGATATTATCTTTAGGAATAACTGCTTCAGTTCCATGAAGCATAGCTGTTCCAGGTTTAGTAAGTCCTCCTCGTTCATAATCTCCATCAGTTACTCCCAAAGCATCAGCAAAAAATGCTGCTATATGTTCATCTCCTTTTCCAGTAGTAATAGCTCCAAGATTAGACTCAATATGTTTTGTATATGCAGGAGTATCAATGTCTCTCAACACATCGACCGCAGCAAATCCCCACCCAGCAACTGGAATAGCACTACCAAAAGATAAGAACCCTCCTTTAATGTCGCCCATAGCCATACGAGCAAGACCTTCTCCGAGACCATAAACGGTAGAAACTCCAGGTATTAATTTACCAGCTAGTTTAACAGATAGTTTTTCTGCACCTTCTTTTCCTATTTTTTTAACTAATGCTTCTTGAACTTTTTTGCTTTTTAATATTTTAATTAAAATATTATCTCCACCAGTAGAAAATGCTTTGGCAGCTGGTTTGTCAGCACCTTGAGTAACCGCCCTAGAAACTCCAGGTAATGCTATGTGTTCCCACCCCTTTGCTACTGCTCTGTTAGTTGCAGCAGTTGCAATCTTAGGAGCAAATCTATTACCTATACTTGTTAATGCTTTAGAAGATATTTTAGATGCTATTCGTGAAGGTAAGGTTACTATTTTATTAACTTTACCAAGTAAGTTTACTAATCTTTTTGGTAAAAATCCTCTTATCATTTTCCATAGATACTTACCAACATTTGTCTGGAAAAATTTCCTGATTTTACTAATCATTCCTGGACCAGATTTTGATGAATCTTTTCTAGTATCAAACGGAGTTTCTAAGCCTGCAGATTTTCTAATTCTTTCTAATCCAGATTCACTACGTCCCAATTGTTGTTTATCATATAAATCTTTAGCAATACTATTTTGTCTGACAAATGCATCAGTTAATGCATCTATTTTATGTGCTAAAACTTCATCTTGTTCTTCAACTTTCTGTAAAGTAACAAATGATATGTCTACAATATTTTGTAGTAATAAATTTTGATGTTGTATATTACTATCAATAGAATTTAATTTGTTTTGTACTTCTATAATTCCTTTAGACAAAAAGTTATATATTTTTGTGTTAGTAATTCCTGTTCTCTTTTCAGATTTTTCTTTTGTTGGTATTGTTTGTTTGCCAGTTTTTTTATTAACATGTTTAGCTAATGCTTCCCTGATTCCTTCTGGAAGATCGTCTAAAGCATCTGCAGGAATTTCTGACGATGGTTCATTAATAACATCATTTAATAAATCATCCAAACCTTCTGGTTCTGAATCATCCTCTTCGTCATCGTCTTCATTTTTAATATCATTCAATAGATCATCTAATCCTTCTGGTTCTTCAGAATCTTCACGAATTTCTTTTAACTTCTGCTGAAGTCTTGCATTTTCTTCTTCTTTAAATTTATTAAGCTTTTCCTGATCTTGTTTCAGCAATTCATCAATCATGTCCATAATATCAGATGCAGTTTCGTCAAGTGCTTCTTCTGCATTTGACAGTGTTTGATCTAAAAATTCTTTTTGATCATCAACAAATTTTTCTCCAGGACTATATACAGAAGTTTGAGAAGACTCCATGTATATTTCTCTTTCAAAATCAGAATCTATTTTAGGAATTATTAAGGTAAGCTCATCGCCAGCTCCCCATCCACTTGGAGTTAATTCTCTAATCTTATCAATAATTTTTTTTCTATGGTCATGGATTTCTTTAAATGTTAATCCTAAAGTATCTTGAAGCCAATCTAATACTTCTGTTTGCTTTGCTCCTTTAGGGAATGGAGATTTACCAGCAAAGTATACTGCGTGATCTAATACAGATTCAAATTCCAATTCCCAAACTGCAGATTGACCTTGAATGAATCTTGCTGGAGGAAGATTAACATCATTGAGAGGAATTACTGCCTCAGTTCCATGTAATATTACTGGATATCCAGATTCGGGACCAGAGAATACTCCACCTTCCGATGCTTGAGGAATAGTTCCTGGGAATCGATATTTTTTATTAATAGAAGAAACAATTCCAGAAGTTTTAGACGCAATAGATGTTTTAGGTACAATAGTTCGTATCTTTTTAGGATTTTTTGTATTAATTTTTAGTGCTGTATCTAATGCATTATACAAAAGTGAAATAATATTTTTTTCATTTCCAGCAGGAAGCAAAGATATCTTATGTAATTCATCAAAATATAGTGTTTCTTTTTTTTCGTCTCCTTCAATATCAGCATAGTCTGTAAACACAATCGTCGGATCTGCACCAACAAGTTTGCATATTATTTTAACAGTATTTCGTAAGATTCTATTGTACGTTTTATACGATTTTGTATTTTCAAATGAGTGTGCTATTAATCCTAAAGCACCTTGACTAGGATCACTATTACTACCAAATATTGCTTCGTAATATGCAGCGCCAGATTTTTTTAATGCTTGTCCATAATCAAGAATCTTAACTTGATAATCATTAGTAATGAAAATATTTCCTGCATGAAGATCTCTATGAGCAATATTTTTCCTGTGTAATGCCCCAACAGATTCTACAATCTTTCTAAAAATATAGTCAGCAAAAACAGGATCTTCTTTTATTTTTGATAGGTTATTCCATAAAGTATCTCCGTCAAACTTTTGAATAGCAGCAAATCCTTTTCCACTACCAAGTAGTTTAGGAGCAACTCCAATACCACTTGTTTGTTGTAGCATTTGTATCTCATTCTCAAGAGCTTTCAATCCTTTAGAATGAGATACTTTTACTGCACTACCTTTAGTAGAATAGACTGTTCCAAAAGCACCTTGCCCCAATTTTTTATCACCAAACATGCTAAACGCAGTGTTGTAGCCCAATAGTTTTCCAACTAATCTTATTCTTTTCGATAGTTTAAACTGGTTGGAGCTTTTCATTTGTTTTTATTTGCTTCCCGTTTGGCTTCTTGTTCTTGTAAATATTGTTTCAATAAAGCAATATAAACTTCTCTTTCCCAAGGTATTAAATTTTCAACTTCACTTAAAGAGTACTTATGATATTGTAACAAAGCAAAATTAGTTTTGTAATACCCCTCCAAACTATTTTGGAAGAGTGCTATACGAAAAAATTTTGTAACCCCTCTATAGTATACTTTGATGTGTTACCTGTTAATGGATTAACAACTTCAAAATCATGCTTTAATCTAGGCATAGTATCATAGAACTTTTGAATAGCTTCGAACTGTTGTACAGTGAGAGTATCTAAAAATTCCTTGAACTCTTTTTTAGATGTTGTACTAGAATCATAAACACTTTCCGAATCAAATATTTGTTCTATGTGTTCAGAAATAAAATCAAATACTTCTGTTGTTTTTAAATCTTTACCCAAAAATTCAGATTCTATAAACCTTTGCATACTTGGATATTTCATAATCATCCCAGTATTTTCAGTCAGCATGATCTTATTTGAATGTCCTTCTGGTTTATAAACTTCAACATCATTTATATTAATAGCCACATCAACTTGAGTTTCATTATCATCTTGACAAGTCACTTTCATAGAAATAATCTCGCCAACAGATGCAGCACGAATCTTCAGAAAAATATATTCCAGATCAAAAGAAGGCAAATCATCTACTTTGATTCTAGATAGTACACAATTTTTTATTAGATCTTTCACTGCACTTGTTATTTGCTTATCATCTTCCGACTCTAAAGCAAGTAAAAGAATCTTTTCTTCTTTAACTAAGAATGGTCTGTATTTAATATCTTTCCCAGTTGAAGGTAATTTCAATTCAAGAGAAGGAACTGCAATTTTAGGTAAAGCCATTTTTTATTAATGATTTCAATACATTTATTTATCCAGTATACTTACCACTAATATTGTTGTAGATAATCGTATGTTTTCTGTAATAAAAATTGGCAGTAACTTTAGTTATTTGAGATGTGCCATACGATAAAGGAACAGCATCAATTGAATATGGATAGCAATCTTGTAATAAGTATGAAATAGGTGCTCTACTATTAGGGGCACTCCTACCTCTCTCAGTTTTAGTAATTTTAACGTCACAAAGATACTCAGATGGAAATTTTAATCTAGTTGTTCTGTCTATAGGATTAGCTCTTTTGGATTTTAAAGATTCTAAATTAAGTGTTTTATCAGAAATAACAGAATCAAGGCTAGTTCCTTCTCCATATATGTAATCATACCAGGCTGTCAAAAATTTTAATGGGGTCATGTTAGCATCGCTCATCCACCCAAGAGAAAAATCACTATACAATTTTGTGTGAGGATAACTTACAGCACCTTCACCTAAAACAACTCCAGTTACTTGTCCAGTTGCAGATTGTATGTTAGGTAATTGTGCCTCATCACATAAATGTTGAATTAAAAATCCCGCTTTTGATGGACTATCAGTTGAAGAAGGATCGGATCCCAATACTTTAATCAGCCAAGACTTTAAATCATTCCTATTCCCAAAATTAAATTCTACATCATATCCATTTGTCATGGACATGCCACCAGCTTGAGATATAGCTGAAATAAAATTACTTATTGATGCTGGTGCCACTCTAAATAAGTATAAAGGTCTACAGTATATTTATGGCTTATTCTGGAATATACAAGCCAATAAACCCAAAAAAATATAAAGGAAATCCACAGAGAATCATATATAGATCTCTATGGGAAAGAAAATTATTTGTTTATTGTGATTCAACTCCAAATATAATTGAATGGGGTAGTGAAGAAATTATAGTTCCCTATCTATGTCCCACTGATGGAAAGTATCATCGATACTATCCAGATGTTTATATAAAAGTTCTTTCTTCCTCAGGAGAATATAAAAAATATATCATCGAAGTAAAACCAAAAAAGCAAGTAGAAGGTCCAAACCCAAATCCAAAAAGAAAAACTTCATCATGGAAAAATGAAGTAAAAGTTTTTGTAAAAAATCAAGCTAAGTGGAAGGCGGCAAGAAGCTACTGCAAGGATAGAAATATGGAATTTATAATTTTAACAGAAGATCATTTGAAGGTATAACAAGTGTCACAAAAAAAGAACAATTTAAAACCAAAACCATATGCAAAAACAAATCCAGAAAGATGGGCTCATCTAACTGGATATGAATTGGAAGGAGCATTGTCTGCCGATACATACACGAGAGATCAAATAAGAGCTTTAGCATCAAAATACGGGATACCAAGATATTCAACCGAAAAGAATATGTACACTTTGGTTGAGGCAATCAAAAAAACCAAAGGGTATATAGATGCAAACCCAAACAAAAATATAAAACAATCCAGTAGTTATAAAACTATATTTGAAAAGATAAAAGATAAGACGCAAGGATCAGCTAAGTCATTAAGTTGGTATAAAAGCAACATCTCAATGCTATCAAAAAACTTTTCAGCAGAACCAACTAAATTAATACTAAGCGAAAAAAGAGATGCATTAGATGATTTAATTTACCAAGATAGAAATATAAATCGCAAAACTGTTTTCGTTGGTCATTTATATTTTTTTGATTACAAAGCAGAAACCAAAGAGCTACCTTACTATGACAAGTTTCCTCTAGTTTATGTGTTAAAGGTAGATAACAATAGTTTTTATGGAGCAAACTTACACTACGTAGAACCAAAAAAGAGAATAAAAATTATAGCAAGTTTGCAAGACAACAAAGTAGATATTCCTAAAAGAATCATACATAAATATCTTAAGAATAGATGCGGTGAATATTATCTAGATCTAGCCAAGCAAGAATGGCAAACATCTATATTATTACCAGTTGAAGATTTTGTTTTGATGCGTGGCAATGGCACTATAGCATACGACAAAGAACTAGTGTGGGAAGAAATGAAACAATACTACAATGATCGTTTAGTTGGCACTAGAATCATCAAAGGCAAAAACCAATCAGACATGCAAAGAGTACGATAATGGCAGGAAATCCAGGTGGAGCAAGAGCAAATCAAGCCAATAGGCAAGCTGCAGAAAGTAAAGAAGAAGTTATAACTATCGGAAATTTGGGACTAAATCCACCTAAAGTACGAGCTGGATCAAAAAATGATACTGTATTACGATATCCATGGGAATTAGATATAGACAGTAGAAGTGATTATGTGGTCTTTGAATTTTATAAGTACATGCCACCATTTGGAAGAGGCGAAGGAGAATCTCTAGGAACTCTTACTGATAATTTATGGGCATCTGGGTATGAATCATATAGTAAATCTGGTGTAGCAGAGACAAAAGGTATGCAACCATCAGATACTGTTAAGCCTATTATATTATACATGCCAGAAGATATACAAGCTCAGTATGGTTCCAGATGGGGAGGTGCAGAGTTTGCCACAGGAGCAGTTGGAGTAATGAGAGCTATGGGAGGCAAAGGCGACCTTAGAACACTTGTTGGAAATATTCCTGGCTCAGTAAAAAATCTTGTGTATAATGAAACATTAAAACAAATAAATGAATACACTGGAAGTAGTATTAATTTAAATCAAATGCTTGGTGCTATTTCTGGAACTATACTGAATCCAAACACAGAAATGCTTTACCAAGGTCAAGATTTAAGAACTTTTTCTTTATCATTTAAAATGACACCAAGAACAGATAAAGAAGCAAAAATCATAAGACAAATATGCAATAGTTTTAAAAAAGCATCTATGCCATATATTGGCGGTCAAGCAGTGTTAGGAGCATTTAAAGCTCCTAACTTAATAAAAGTTCCCAATGTATGTAAAGTAAGTTTTATGAATGGTTCTAATTTACATGATTATTTGCCACAATATAAGCTATGTGCTATTGCTGGGGTAGAAGTAAATTACACACCAGATGGTTCATACGCTACGGTAGGAGAAAAAGGATCACCAGTCGCAACACAACTAACTGTAAGTTTCAAAGAAACTAAGATTCTTTTTGGCAATGATATAAATACGAACGAAGCTGGAGCAAGTTATTGATATGTATTTTAAAAATATTCCAAATATACAATACGATAACAAGCCAATAAAATATCCTTTTTCAGATTCTGACTATACGGTAGCCAAGAATTTCTTTAGAAGGTATCAAGTAAATCCAGAAATGTTTTCTTATGCTGTATTTTTTTCAAAGTATGCAGTAGAAGAAGGAGAACGATTAGATCAAATAGCATATAAGGCATACGATGATCCGTTTTTAGATTGGGTAATTGTGTTGACAAATAATATGATGACACCTGGATTTGCTATGCCAATGTCATATAATGAATTAAGAACATATTGTGAAAAAAATTACGACTCGCCATACTCAACGATAAAACATTACGAAACATACGAAGTAAAAAACTCTAGTGGTAATATTGTATTAAACAAAGGATTAATTGTAGATTCTTATTTCAAAAATAAACCATTCAAATACTGGGATAATGGTACAGTTACTCAAGTAGCAGGAAATTTAATCACAAGACCAGTAACAATTTTTGAATATGAAGAAGAACAAAATGAAAAAAATAGAGAAATATATTTACTAAAAGGCGAATACCTAACTTCATTCATGGACAATTTTAAATCAACAATACTATACAAAAAATCAAACAACTACATATCACAAAGTTTGAAAAAAACCAATTAAAAAAGGGGGCATCAGCCCCCTTAGTTTTTTATATGGATTTACTTCAATCTTCTTCTGCCAGACGAGCAAAATAGCTGAGAGCATCGTCGTCATCATTTGATGAAGAAGTAGACGCTTTTCGAGATGCAAAAGATTCAGCAACAGAAATTGGTTCTTCTTCCTCTTCTTGCTGGACTGCTCGATTAACAGGAGAAGCTCCCAAGACAGAATTCAAACGAGTCTCTAGTTCATCGTAGCTCTTAAATTCAGAAGCAGAAGTGAAAGCTTCGAGCGAATGTTCTTGCTTCCAAATTTGTTCCATCTCATCATCATCAGAACTCAAAGCAGTTGGAGGAGAAAATTCTGAACTATCATAGTTCCAGTATCCACCAACAGTTTTGATCTTGACTTTGAAGTTAGCTCCTTCCCAGAAATCAAATACATTTACTGGAGTTTCATCTTGAAATTCTGGCTTCATTGCAGCAAGAATTTTATCATGAATTTTCTTGCCATATTTAAACAAGAATACTTTACCTTCATTGTGAGGATTCTTTGGATCTTTCACCACATAGATATTGCTGTAGTAAGAGAGCTTACGTTTGCGTTGGCGAGCAACTTCTTTATCAGATTCGATACCGCTATTCCAGAGCTTGGTGTTGGCGGCACACACAGGACAACGCTCACCATTAGTTGTCAAACAGTTATCAATTAGCCACCCACCAGGACCCTGGAAGGCATGAGAGTAGACTTTCGCCCAGGGAACAGCTTCTCCTTCGGGAGCTGGCAGGAAACGAATAACAGAATATCCATTTCCAGAAGAATCGAGTTCTGGTTTCCAGAGCCTGTCATCAGAATTATTTTGGGTTGTAGATTTCTCCAATTCTTTTTGAAGAAATTCAAAATTGTTTTGGTTTTTGCGCTTAAGTTCAGCAAAAGACATAAGATTACCTCGGATTTTTTAGATTCGGCTTGTGTGACTCCCATCACCACATAATCATACCATGGGAAGGGCTGGGTGTCAAGTGCCCGTGGCTTCCAATTTGCTACGCATCTCGGAAACTTTATTATATAGTTGATCAAACATTACATTTATATTTTCATCTGGATTAGCTCCCAACATAACGGCAGCTTGTTTCATACTGTTCATCATATCTATCGCTTCTGGGTCATCACTTAATGATAACCTAGCATTAAATATTTTTTGCTTTTCTATAAGAGTTTGTAGAACATCAAAATACTCCATCTTTTTTTCCTTGCTTAGCACAGGGAAAGCAGAAGCAGATTGAAAGCAATATTTTTGCAACTCCATTATTTGTTGTAGGTCTCCACGAACCATTTCGGATTTGAAAAAATCAGACATATTACACTAACATTAATTTTGCTTTTGAAGTTCTTTTCATATAATTTAATTTTTGAGCATCGTATTTTAGTTTTTCTTTTAATGGTTTAGATAATAGTTTAGGAACAGATTCTATTTCTATATCATTTGCCTCACAATAATGAATAATAGCATCAATATAATTCATTGAATAGTTGATTGCTATTTTTTCAATTTCCTGCGAGAATTTCGCAGTCGTCATAAATTTATCCTCCAAATTTTCTATTGTTATTTTCTTCATACTCCTTAAGATATTCTTGTAATTTAATAAAATATTCTTTCTTAGGAGGCACGACACTAACTTGAATGTCACCTGTTTCGCAAGCAACAATTGTTACTAGTTGTTCAACTTTCAAACCATACAATTCTTGAAGCATACAAGCGTATGCTATTTCTTGTACGTAATAATCATAAAGATATTCTTCCTTTTTTTCTTCAGCAGAAGTTTTGAAATCAATAATAGAAAGTTTTCCGTTATACTCTGCTATACAATCAACCCGACCAGCTATTTTTAGGTAATCAGAATATAAAGGTGCCTCTTGAAAATATATGTTATTTATATTATCAAAAATTTTCAAAGAAGAATTAAACATGATCCAGATTAATGGGTTATCCTTATATAATTCTGGATCATGTTCATTGTTAAAATAATTTTCAACAAGTTTATGATACTTATTTCCTCTATTAGTTGAATATGAAGAAATTTTATTTGCTACTTCTTCTCCTACTCTTTGTCTCCATTTTTTAATTATTTCTACTTTCTTTTTATTATTACTAATCACGGTGGTCACTGACTTATATTTGTTTCCAGATGGAGTAATATAATGTCGTTTACCGTCAATTGTTGTGGTTTTCATTTCAATTGGTTCGAGACCAACGTGATTAAATATTTTCATAGACCCAAATTAATTTTAGCAATGATATAAGATTTGATTAAACCTGATCGAACAATGTCTTCTACACCAAATTCAACAAGAGAAACTTCTTTCATCTGCTGAAGAATACGTTGGAAATCAATGATTCCAGAACGTTCATTTGTTCTTTGTAAGTCCGATTGACTTGCATCTCCACAGAAGACGATCTTGGTATCTTCCCCAACACGAGTGATGATTGAATCAAGTTCATGGAAGTTCAAGTTTTGGCATTCATCTACAATAACAATAGCTTTATCAAGAGTAGTGCCACGTAGGAAAGAAGTTGACCAGAATGAAATAGTTTCTTGATGCTTGAGATTCTCATATAGCATTTCAAACGAAGCATCATCTGGCATTTCAAACATATACTTTACCATATTCTTATAAGGAATCTGATAAAGAGAAGACTTATCTTCATGTGTACCAGGAAGGAATCCAATTTCTCTAGTGGCAACGAGCGAACGTACCACATAAACTTTTTCATATGGAGTGTTTTCATCCAACACATCACGAAGAGCTAAGTACATAGCAACAAAAGTTTTACCTGTACCTGCAGCTCCATAGACAAATAGGTTTTGTCCCTTACCATACTCTTCAAACATAACACGTTGGTTATCTGTAAGAGGTTCAATGTTGAGAAGGTAATCATAATTGATTGGTTTCCTTCTCTTCAATTGCTTAACGCTCATTCCATTAATATCTGGTTGATTTCTTTTTCTTGCTCTAGGCATATTACCACTCCACTTGTGATCCAGGTAGTTTTGACATTTTGTTCATGATATCATTCCATCCAGGATGAGATTTACTCATCTTGTTTCTCCACTCTCCAACTTCTCCAACACCAGCTACGCCAGCTGACCAATCTTTATCCCAATCGGGATTGTCTTTACGCCACTGATCGTAGTCTGGCATGGACATATAGAGTTCTTTTTTCTCTCCAGTTTCTTTGTGTATTACAGGATAAGTAGGCATTAGTTCCACTCCAAAGCTTCAGCACAAATAGGAAATTGTTCAACGAACACTTCACGACAAGCATTAGCAATGTCCATGTGTTCTTTTTGAGTGCCGTGAGCACTCCTCAAATCTATATAGTGGATCCAAGAACGAACAGATCCCGTCATATAGATGCGTGTGGGCGTCGCTAAGGGCAGTACAAACCTTGCACATTCCTTTGCCACTCCCGCCTCCAGCATCCTCTTGTAGAGGTTGTTGGCGTGGGCAAACAGCTCAGCAATTTCTGCTTGATACTTTAGTTTTACATAATCTCCAAGATCATCAGTAGAGTTCTGACGGTTCTTGGTATCTTGTTTACGCAGATCAGGAATAGGAATATTCTCAGTAATTAGATTAGTATCAGCATAGCGTTGAGAAAATTCCTGAAATGTAAACGAACGGTGTCGCAATATTTGAGCTGCTATACCACGGTTAGTTTCAATCTCTAGAGACATATGTGCTTGCTCAAATACAGACCAATGCTGATGCTTGATACAATACTTTAGCAGACCAGCTACATTAGGGTTCTCCTGATTCTGTGGGTTGCTCACCCTCGCTATGTACCCCATCATCTGCTCCGCTTCTGGTGTCACTGAGATCAGTTTCACTGGTGATTTCTGATTCGATTGGGGCATAGTTGTATCCAAATCCTTTGTGTGCTCGTTCATAATTCTTAAGATTTTTTCTAAGTTTTTTAATTTCGTGCCTACGTTTTAAAATTTCTATGTATTGATCTTGTGAATAATTTGGATTTTCTAATGCTTTAGTTAACATTTTGGTTGCTTTTTTTAAAGATGGCAATGAATCTTGCATGACTCCTCAACTCATTTGTTTGTATCATAACACAATTTACTAGGTTTGTCAATAGAGAAAAATAAATATACATTATCATACAAAATTGAATATCTAATACAATGAATCAAATAAATCCAGAGCATTTAATATCACATAAAGAGTGTAAGGAGATGATTGATGATGCTATCAGAAGACACAACCGTAATGCTTCTATCATTAGTATGTGCGTTGGTTGGGTGGTTCTTTCTTTATTTGCTGAGGGATTATTAAGACTTATTGGAGTTATTCCTCCTCTATTACCATGGCTTAACATTACATTAAAATAAAAAAAATGAGTACCCTTTTTATCAAAAGTTTATTGCTATTTACTTCAATTGGATTGTTCTTGAATTGGGGATTGCATAATGCATATCCACATTAAAAAAGGGGCAGATGCCCCTTAAATAATTTTATTTAATTGAAGCTAGTTGTGCCTCTTTTAGACGTACTTCTTTTTCAATTTGTTCTTTGATAAGTTGAAGAACATTGAGCTTACGCTCTTCGACGTTATACTTAACGCCACGATATGTTGCTGTTGTCATTAGGTTTTCTCCTTAGTGGTTTAGGTTAAAGAGCGTTCCTTCAGTCAACCTTTGCGTCTATTTTACACTCCTTTGGAGAGATCTGTTTGATCTCCCATATCAAATCATTCTTTGCTTGCCTAGGAATGTCCTGCGTATGAACTCTACCAGCAATTAGTTGTGCTTGTAGGCATGTGAGAATGAGTGTCTCCATAGATGAACGACCCGTTCCAAGTTGTCTTACTTCCGTCCCAAAGGGATGAACGTACTTTATATATGCAAATTATTTTGTATAATATAATACAAAATTTTATCTATCAATATAATCTAAAGTATAATGTTGTGCTTTTAATTGTTCAATTATAATATCGCAAGCAATCTTAGGTTCGGAATCTCCACATGTAAATACATCAACAGCTGCTTCTCCTTTTTCGGGCCAAGTATGAATACTAATATGGCTTTCAGAAAGTAAACAAATAGCTGTTACACCCTGAGGTTCGAATTGATGTGACATAGTTTGGAGAACATGTGCTCCACATGCTTCTGCAGCATTTTCCAACAAGTCACTAAGAAAATGTTCATTATCTAATAAAGATAATGAACATTTATACAAATTTAATAAGTAATGCTTGCCCATTTATTTTTTCTTTTTATCTTTTTTAGTATCACAAGACCATAATCTAGGATTAATTCTTCCTTCAGTTTGTTTAAAGGACTTAAATTTTTCACGATACCTATCCCAGTAATAATCAAATATTTCTATTTTCTTATCACAAGTAACAATATCATGTGCAACAGAATTATCTAATTCGTATACAACCAGATAAGAATTATATGGCAATGAACGATCATTAGCTAATATGGGGTCACATTGTTCATGCAATATTTTCATATCAAGAACGTCCACCCCATTGAATATGTGGAAATGCTTCTTCAATACAAGCACGAGTAATTTTGTATTTCTTACCAAGTGCTTTGTCTTTCACCAATACCAAAAGATTTGCTTCTTCTTCATGTAGACCTTCTAACATTTGAATAAACAAATTTTCTCTTTGAGATTGTTTTAAAGATGAACTTCCTCCTTTGAAAAACAAATACAATTTACGATATTCTTTTTCTAACACTGTATGATCTGTTCCTTTTGGAGCATCATTTACATTAAAAGGAACTTCACCTTCGGGAAGCATAGAGATTACACTTTCATCAAAATTAGCAATTAAAATGGAGCGTAAAGCAGGAGTATTATAATCATTTAATAGTTTTATTTTTTCTGCTTTAGTTTTAGCATTACTTACTTTTTGAAGTACTTCAGAAATTAATAGTTTCATTTTCAAAATGGCGATTTACTACGAAAAAAATAATGTTCAATCAAATCAGTCAATTGGTTTTCACGAAAGTATGACAAGGGAACTTTTTTATCATCTATATTTATAGAATAATATTCTTCCATAATTTTTGTTTGTATTTCTTCTGGAATATATTCAAAATCAATTAACGTTCTATTCCTACAAAAATTTTTATACTGTTCTTGTGTTTCGCAAAATTTTTCTGGATCTTGATCTACCCATACATTTAATTTTTTTTGACTAATTGGTTTTTGTCTTTCTCCAGAAACAAATGTATCATCTTTTGATAAGATATTAGGTATACCATCAGACTTATCTCCTCTTATAATATGTTCTTTAACATAAGAGTACGGATTATCTGTACAAATATAATTTTTTGTAACTGGATTGTATTGATATACTCCTGGGTATTTTTGTAATTGAATAAAGTCTTTATCTCCAGATAAAATTAGTATTTTATCTTTACGCTTATTTTTACAAAGAACAGATATTACATCGTCTGCTTCTGCTCCATAAATTTCTAAAACTTTATATGGAAAATACTCTTTTATTTCATCTCTTATTTTATTAAGAACATCAAAAATAGATTTCCAATTATGTTTAGAACTATCTCTATCTTTTTTTCTGTTCTGTTTATAAAAAGGGAAATAGTTTTTTCTCCAATAACTCTTAGAATCATACGCTAAAACTATCTCCCCATATTCAGAAGAGTACTGTTTCTCATATGCATATAAACTTTTAAGTACCATATGACGAACTAAATTTTCATTTATTTCGTCATTTTTAATTTGAACCATAAGATTAGAAATCATAATCTGGTTCATATCAATAATAATCATCCTCTTCTTCTTCCTCTTCTGTGTCAACAAATCTTACTGAATACAATTCTTCATTTATCCAAAGTCCATTTTCATCATATAATTCAGGATGAAGTTGAAGAGAATTATTTTTATTAGAAAAATTATAAACAATGTCATTAATAAACCACCCCGCTATAATTCCAACTATAAAAAATAAAACTACAAAACAACTCATGAAAAAGAGTATCGTAGGTGATTCCATTTTTAATTCTCCGAGTGACTTGGGTTAGTTTAAGTCCCTCCAAACAAATTCAAATTTAAAAAAGAATTGTTTATTTCGGAGGGAGAAAGATTTATTAATCTTTAGACCAAATGTTTTAGGTTCTCTTACAACCCTCCTGAGCATTAGCTCCACACCTTTATTTATAGACATTTTATTAGTATTAGACATTTTTCTTTGATGATACTAATCCTCTTTCAACAAATAATTTAACTGTTTCTACTAACCCACCAATTTCTTCATCGTCAATTATCGTGAATGGGAATCCAGAAGCAAGAGGATATTTAATTTTAAATTGCTCTCTAGTAATATCTTTGCCAACAAGAATAGATGTATATTCTACTCCCGCTCTTTGCATAAGTTCTTTAATTTTATCACAGTATATACAACCAGTCGTAGTGTAAATTGTAATGTTCATGTTATTTAAAGTTGTGAAGGTTTCCTTTGTGATAAACATACCAATCAATGCCTTTACCAATAGTATCTCCATCGCAATAAACATCCTCGCCATTGTATTCAACTCCACTTACAACAGTCCAGCATTCAGCAACTTCTGTAAGATAAACAATCAATTTAGAAGGATCAAATTCTTCGCCATCAGGCAATTCAAAACCACCAATGTAACCACCACGCTCATATGAATTGTAAACGATCCAAACGCCATCAGAATCTTCCATCTCATATCGAATGCAAGCTACAGCATTCCCTGCATCTTCTTCATAATGTACAGAATTTTCAATATCTTCTGCCGTATAATAAGTCAAAGTAGAAAGTGGCTTGACCCAGATTTGAGTATCCTCATCTTCCTCCAAACAGACACCAATGTTTTGGTCATCTACATCAGGACCCCAACAAAGACACCCATCAGTAATGGTATCCCATGATGGCATATCACGTTCAGGATCATCGTACTCTTTTTCAGTTGCTTCTGAAAGAATGTCTTGGTCAAATTCAATTTCACCATCTTCGTCAAAAGTAAAATACTTATCGACTTGTTCTTGAGTTAATTGAACTGCTCCAAGTTCATTGAAGTATGTCCGAGCAAAAGAATCGTCTCCAGAGCTGATCCAGATTTTATAGGTTGTCATAATCAATAAAAAACCGCCTACGCATTGTAGGCGGTTTAGAGAGTTTTGTCAAGTACCTCAGCCGATAGCTGGTGCAGTTAGAGCAACAGGAGTTGCTTCAACACTAGCAAGGTCGAGAGGGAAGTTGTGAGCATTACGTTCATGCATCACTTCCATACCCAGACCACCACGATTCAAGATGTCTGCCCATGTAGGGATGACACGATTCTGGCTATCAGTGATTGACTGATTAAAGTTAAAGCCATTTAGGTTGAACGCCATGGTTGACACGCCCAGAGCAGTGAACCAAATACCGACAACAGGCCAAGCTGCCAAGAAAAAGTGAAGACTACGAGAGTTATTAAAACTAGCGTACTGAAAAATAAGGCGACCAAAATATCCATGAGCAGCTACAATGTTGTAGGTTTCTTCTTCTTGTCC
>Ga0129333_10001088_pt1 | contig 24202 bp, 28 predicted proteins | sample CPB6_08_DNA_FD_94474 | JGI IMG/M metagenome (GOLD analysis project Ga0129333, IMG submission 94474) | Freshwater to marine salinity gradient microbial communities from Chesapeake Bay, USA - CPBay_Sum_0.6_0.8_DNA | ecosystem: Environmental > Aquatic > Marine > Coastal | place: USA: Chesapeake...
AATGACTTTGATATTTCTCGAGCTACTTCATGGTGCTTCAGACTATACGATAATCAAAAACATAAAATTCTGCGATTCATCATAAATTTATTCAAATTTTATTCTATTAATTTTTTTAAGACGTTTTCGCGTACAGTTTTTTGCAACACCTTAAAAAACTGTAATATGCCCCTACCTACCTGCTCACGATGCAATTTCGAATGGGTTCGAATGGATCTCGAGTTTACCCGCGACGAACAACTTTGCGACACTTGCTATAACCAGTGTCTCGGCAAATCGTGGACTGTCCGAGGACGCAAATTTGACACACAACTTGACGCCACCGCATACAAATATCATAATACACCTGTTATTATGACCACAAATGGAACTATTATTGTTACTCATAAAAAATAAATAATTTTTTTATAATTAATTTTTACAAACATTTTTAACGTCTACTTCTTGAACCACGCGATTTTCGCATTGTGCGACGATTTGACGCACCACTTTTTGCTGCTGCAATAAGACTTTCCAGCTTTTTCATATTATCAGAGGGTTTATACTGTATTCCAAGATCTCTCGCCTTTGCTTGAAGCTGAGTCTTAGTGACTCTTGTCTTTTTTTCCGTTTTCAACGGTTTTTCTTGCGATCCATTTGCGGATGGACCTTTCGAATCAGCCGCTGACGCAATTCCGGATGGACCTTTCGAATCAGCCGCTGACGCAATTCCGGATGGACCTTTCGAATCAACCTTTTCCGAACCAACATCTGGCTTTTTCTTCAACCACTTGCGACCCATATAGTATATACCAGCTGCTGCTGCAAGTGCAACTGCAGTAACACCAATTGTGTACGATGATGTAGTAGAATAGTTCCAAACACTCTGCAAAGGATTCTTTAGCTCATACCAAGTCCTCGCGAAATCATCCATTTTAGAATAAATTTCACGAAGTTTAATTGAATCGATTATTTCCCGTATTTTTGCCGTTACGTCACTCTCAAATATAACAAAATTTGATGAATTATCGTAACGGCGAATATCAGAGCCCTTTGCATAGATTAAGGGATATTTAAATTTTGCTTCTACCGCTCCAGCTTCTTTACCTTCAAATTCTCCAAAAACCATCTGATCATCTTGGCGCCAACAACCAAAACCATTAAATGTTGACATCTCTTTTCCAAAATCTCCAATATAAACTGTGTTTGACCCAATAGCATATGCACCGCCGCAACGTTTGCCCTTATCAAACTTACCGACATAATAATGCTTTTCTGTGACATTGGACTGACTCAATTTTTCTAGACCAGTTTCAATGCCAGACCCGTTTTTTTGGCCTTCAACAAACTGGCCAGCATAAGAATAAGTATCTTGTGACAAAATCTGAGCCCTAGGTTTACCGGCTTCGCGTTCACCCAAAATAATTACACCATGACCATGTATAGTATTCGTACTGAATTTAGTTTTTACCTCGCCGGCGTATGTATAAGTTCGGTCATCTTGGCCTTTTTCAGCTATAACAGCCGTAGACGCGCCTAAAAATCCGCCTTTCTGGTTAGCAGTATTGTTTTTCCCAGCATCTGCCCCAGCATCTGCCCCAGCATCTGCCCCAGCATCAGACTTTTTATTATTTTTTGCTATAGACTCGGCATCCTTAGCATCAAGTGCTTTTTTTGCAGATTCAACCGCGATTTGAGCATGTTTAACACCATCTTCTGTGAAACCAGTATTTTTTTCGATAGACTCTTTACACTTACCCAACAATTCAAATACCTTTTTGTGTTCCCTTGTATCAGTTTCTTCTTTAGTTCTTTTAGATCTATCAGCAATAGTGATTATAAAATTAACACCATTACTTAAATTTACAGAATGAATATCTGATGGTCCAGTCATATTTTTTCTTTATATATTTGCCTTATATAATTTTTATATCTTTGCATACTTAATTTACTTACTTCAGTGCCAAGACTATAAAAACCACTAAATACAAACATAACCATTGGTTGTCTTTTTTTTTGTTAAAGTCTTGTTATTTTCGCCATGCATCTTTTGATGACATTCTTCACACAAGGCCATCAAATTCGCTTTATGGTTCTTATGAACGGCAGTCCCCTTAATAAACCCGTCTTGATCCGCGTCTTGTTGCATCTCCAAATGATGCACTTCACTACTCAACGCAGTTTTACAAACTTCACACATGCTACGCACCTTTTGCGAATTGTAACGCGACACCTTTTGACTCAATGTTCCAGCTTTCTCCGGAAAGTACTTTGTACGAATTTCAAACGCGGCATCCAAAAAATCCGTCGGCAAATGCAGCGATTTACACACTTCGAGTCCATACATGCTGTCGCCTGGTCCATCCTTGAGTTTGCGATCATATACAAGACAGTCAAGTTCGCGGTCGTAGTGCACCGCCATATGTTTGAGCGAAAGTCGCTCCATCCCCACAATCTCCGAATAGTCACAAATTTCGTGGAAATGTGTCGCAAACAAAAAGGACGCACACTTCTTGTGCATACTAATCAGTCCCGCGACAAAAATACTCAGTGCACTTTGTGTCTCCGTCCCTGAACACAGTTCGTCTCCTAAAATCAAACTGTATTTGTCGGCATTGTTCAAAATCACACGGAGTTCACTCATCTCTACACCAAATGTAGATAGGCCTTTATATAAATTGTCGTTACCAAGGATGCGCGTGTAGAAGGCTCGATAGGGTTGGAACAAGAAGTCGGTGCAAGGTACGAAGAATCCACATTGGGCAAGAATTGTGGCGATTCCGACTGCACGGATAAGACTTGTTTTTCCAACGGCATTGGTTCCATACAAGAGAATACCTCCGGCTCCGATCTCAATGTCATTTGTGACATAGGTTTCGTTTTGTTGTATGTGCTCAATTAAGCAGTGACGGATTCCTGTTGCTTTAATAAACGATGGTGCGTCTTCTTCTTCGACAAGTTGGGGTCTGCAGTACCGGTTTTCTTTCGCAACAAAGGTTTTTGTCTGCAAAACGTCAAGCCTTGCCACATAGTTTACAATTGCGTCAATATGATCGTAGCACTGGTTTTCCAACGTGTTCTGTACAAAGTCGTTGTACAACGAGGTTGTCTTGCGCTCAATTGCATTTTCAAGTTGTAGGATTTTGGCAGTAAGTCGCGTGAGTTGTTCAAAGACAATTTCTTCGGCGTTTGTAGAGGCCGTGCGGAACTTGATATCCCCAAACTCGATCAAAATGTTGTTGAACATGACAGTGCCCGGTTTCACAAGAGTAAGTGAGCGAAGGAAACAGGGTTTTGTATGATACTCATTTTTGTCGAGTAATTCTTTCAGTGTCTTGGCGCGCGGTTTTGTCAATTGGAAAGAGGGTCCTGACTTCTCCGTTGTATTGATTTTTACATACTCGGTGTCGTCGTTTAGGGATATTCGCATGGCCAAATTAAAAAAAGTGTGGATTGTTGTTAAACATTCTGTCGCTGTCTTGTATTCATTCATCATGGCATCAAGTTCTCCATTGACGCCAGATTTTACAATGTGTGTTGAAATACTAGTTGAATTAATATTTTTACAGGATTCAACGATTAAAAAGTTTTCAATTGATGCGATGACTGTGGTACATGCAGTTTCAATCGACGCAGAGTTGGGCAAGTAATCAAGCAATACTTTGTTTTCTAGGAGACAAGTATGGATTTGTTGTATATGTTTCACCGATTCGAATAAACGGTAGACAATAGAGGGCGATATTTTCTTGATCAAGATTTGTCGCATCACTTTTTCGAGGTCTACTACATCGGCAAGTTGTTTTCGAAAGAAAGATACAAAGTGATTGTTGTCTGGCAACAACATGTAGGAAATCATGTCGTATTCGGAGTTAAGCCATGTCTTGTCGAAAACGGGGGTGGTCAGCTGTTCTTGAACGCGGCGTTTTCCAATAGAAGTACATGCGCGGTTTAAAAAGTTGAGAACAGAGGACAGTTTTCCGCTTCGAATGCTGTCTGCTGATTTGTCTTCGATAATATTTAATTGTTTGAGCGTATGGTTGGCTAAGATAGCATTGGTACTGAGGGAGGCAAACACCGGTACATGGATTTTTTTCACAAGGGCTTGGTTATGTTCTTGTAGAAAATTTAGGAGATAGCAGAATGACTGGGTGGCGACTTGGAAAAGATAAAACTCTTGGCAGGTTTCGTAGGCTTCGGATCCGAAAAAGGTTTCGAGAAGTTGGATTGTATACTGGGGCTTCATGCAGTTCTCGGCCTTTGTGTTGTCGCGTATACAAATTTCGTGAATAGAGTCGCAGTCGATGCCCGAGTAGGTCTTGATTGATTTTAGGAGACTTTGTTCTTGATTTGTAATTTTTGAAAGATCATACAAAATGATGATTTCACAAGGGTTGTATACAGAGACGGCGCGTTCTAGTTCGTCGAACGTGGTTGGGTTGTTTTCGAATGCGGTTTTATGTTCAAAGATGAACGAGTTTCCTGTAAAAATATTTACAATAGAGACGCCAAACACGATTTGGAGGCGTGGTTTCAAAACGGATGTGAAGGATGTGATCCAGATCGACATTATATTATTGGACAACTTCGGTTGATCAATGTCGTAGGGAATATAGGTTCCCGCCGAGTGGATGGAGTGGACAATATGTTTTTTCTTGTCGCCATGGATACTGTTTTCCTCGTCCTGAACAATGACAACCGCGGTGAATCCAGATTCGCTGAGTTTTTGCAAATAGCGTTCGAGTGTGTATTCAGGAAAGCCAGCCATAAGAACGGCATTGCCGTCGACGACTGCCTTCTTTTTCTCGGTAATGTTCATTTGGCAAATGCTCGAGAACTCGATGATGGCACTGCCGACCACGTCACCGGCGGCGGTTTTGAGACCGTAGACTTCAAAAAAGGATCCAACCATCAAGAGTACAATGGTTCTTAAACCATACTGTTGTTGATACTGGCGTGTGTACTCCAGATATTTTTCATAAATGGTTTGGTGTGACGGTTCTATACAAGAAATTGCTTTGGCGCTTTTTTTCATTTTTTGTTTGGGGGTTTTTGTTTAAAAAAATAAATAAATACTTTTATGATTGTATATACCATAAATATATACAATGGGTCTTTGTCTAAGCTGTGGCGAAACTTGTGACGGCGGAAGCTGTGGTGTCAAAAACTCTTCTCTCAAAGATTGTAATTTCCAAAAAACCCCCGCGTTCACCCTCGAAGATAAAGTTTTTGTCGCAAAGGTAATCGACATATATGATGGCGACACTGTAACTTGTGCATTCGAGTTATTCGGCAATTATTACAAATTTACAGTAAGACTCTACGGGATTGATACATGTGAACTCCACTCGAAAAATCGAGAACAAGCCTTGCGCGCCCGCATGCGTTTGTATGAACTCGTTACGAGGAAGCCTTCGAAAGATATTGATCTCGGCATTGCGCGTAAGAATTTGCGAACCCTTCTTGAAGAGAGCGAATGTATTGTAGTGTTGAAATGCGGGAATTTTGATAAGTATGGACGCCTGTTGGGTAAATTGTATGCTTCGATAAAAGACGAAAGTTCTTTTAACGAAATATTGGTTGCTGAAAAATTGGCATACCCGTACTACGGAGACAAAAAATTGACGGATGAAGAACAAACTGGGGTGGTATCATAAAAAAATATGCCAAAACCAGAAGAGAAATTTTTGAAAAATGTCAAATTTTCGAGAACAAAGAAGTTTGCAAATTCGGAGGCGGATATTGCCAAAAACGAAGCGGCCTTGAACAATTGGAAGAATGAGCGAAAGAAGGAACGGGAACAAAATCTTGTTGCAGCGGCTGGCGGAAAGGTAGAGCGAGTCGACGATGATAAAGTAGAGCACGCAAATAAAGCAGGATATGACAACGACGATGATCTCCGAACAGAAAACACATATGTTTACTACACGAAAATGAATTTAATCATCGAGAATCTTCCATACAATTATAGTGTAAGCAAGTTGTGCAAAACTTTTGAACAGCTTGGTTCGATATTGTGTGTAAATACCGTTCCGAAAGAATCTGCCAAAATCCCTCACGAATATTATGACGCAAAAATTATTCCCAATGAGTGGAGCGACTTGATAAGCGCGGTTCAGCAAGAGATTTTCGAGACTGGTTACTCGGAATACGAAATCGGAAATGGCGTTGTATGCAATATTGTGTGCGATCCTAACCAAAAAAGGGTTGAATATGGGGAGGCGATCGAGTATTACTAGTCATTGTAAAAATCAAAATAATTGCGATAATGTTCTATATTGTATTTGTCTGTATCAATTTTTTTGTAAGTAAGACCATACTGTAATTTAAATTCTCGTGTAATTGCTTTATCCAAATCACTAAAAACTTTTTTTAATTCTTCGCGGCAGTCGGGAGTGACAATTAATTCTATATTAAAAAATTTTACGGAACAGGCATTGCTATCTAGTTTGGCGACAATTTTCCGAAAACAAGATACGTACTCAACATGACGTTTGGTACCTGTTTTGTATACAAAATAAAAAATGTCGAGCGAGTTCATATACTCGATGATGTCGAGGTCAAAAATATTGACATAAAAGTAAAAGTCTTTTGTGCCAATTGTAAAAGATAGTTCACCATCAATTTGGTGTTCGGGTTTTCGAATAAGTTTAAGCGGCATTTTATTTTATTTTTATGATTGAGGAGAAAACAAAAATCCATCACCCGCCAAAACTTCGCATAACAGTTTTTTATTGTATTGCCCTGGATGTAATACAAAATCCATTTTTTCTCTGGGCCGAAACATTTTCAAAACCTGGTTGAGTTTTTCCAAGTTTTGTATATATTTCGAGTTTTCGGATAACCAGTCGTAGAACGACGGGATAGGGTCGCGTTCACAAAGAATCATTTCCTTCTTGTATTTGCGAAACCACTTGACCGAATCGTTCAAATCGTTGTTAATTTCTCGGTTGTTATAATCAGTTCCAGATAATACAAGGATTTGGCGAAACTCTTGAACAGTGAGCTGCAATTCGAACAGAATTTCGTGCAAGTTATAATACAAAACATTGTGTTTGACAAGACTAAAATGACGCAAGACACGGTGACAACCATATGCGAACATGTCCATATCATCGCTTAGACAAGCATATACCTGGTTTGTATGCATCAAGTGCGCACATAGTTCGTCCGCTTCGCCCGGCGCGGTTACCCAAGTAACACCCGAGTTGGTAAGGATCGACTTGACAATGACATAGTCGCTGTGTTTTACATGGATAAATTGTCGCTTCAACTTTTGCATTTCGTCTGTATCATAATCAGTATGTGTTTGCTTGAGCAGTTCATACTTGTCTTGCGCAGTCTGTTTTTTCTCACGTCGTTCGTTAATCACGTCCTTTTTTTCTGGAGGCGGCGTGCCGTCAAATACAAAAATTGGCGAAATATTGTAGTGGGACATTATTGACACCATTTGGAAAGTGTGTTCGACAAGTTTCTCTTCACTCAAGAACCGATACAAATAAATACTGGCATCGACCGCGATCTTTTTGCCTTGAAATTCACTTAGATGTACTTTCGAAATTGAACAGTTATTAATTAAAAAATTATTAAGATTTTTGATTCCCATATATGAATGATATGGTTGATACACTTGTATTTAAGCCATTTTATAATTGAATTCTGGTGTAACGACGATGACGGCGTTGAGACTTGCGTTTTCTTTGCGATTGTCTCTTTTTTGATCGACGATTGGCTCCGCCTTTTCTGGGGGTTGGTTGAAATTTGTCTTTAAAGTTTAGATTTTCAAGTCGATACTCCATATCTTTTATTTCTGCGTCGTCTATAACTTGGTCAACTTGTTTGTTTGTCGCTTGGCGACGTTTGAACAAATCTACTATTTTGTCGGAGCTTGGATAAGGAAACTCAAACTCATCTCTCATGCGTTTTTGTTCACCAATGTATTTTACAGCCTCTTTTTTCATAGAGTCCATATCTTTAAAATCTTTGTGTGCCATAATTTTTGTTGTACTTATTTTGTTTGGCGGTATTCTCAAAATATCCTCAACACTTATATTTTTTATTTGGTCGGGTGTTTCAAAATCCCTTTTGAAAAAGTTCATTGTATATATTTATAATTATAAAAAGTTTTTTTTTAATTATAAATAGCCTCACTGGCTCTTAGTAAAGTCCCTAAATTACTGTCGGCTACTTATCTTGCGGAGTTTATTCGAACGCAGAAGCTCCGCTGAATACGCCAGTGTCGAATGTTGAATAAGTTTCTTGTGACGGCGTTAATAAGCACTCCAACGGTATTGGTGAACAAATAATATGTTTGTTGTCGTTAAAATAATCTGGTAAATATTTTTCGTACTTTTCAACTGTATCATGCAAATATTTTTCGTAAGTTGTGTTTATAGTTCCATCTTCATTTTTTTTTTCAAATCGTTTTAAAAATTCGTCTTCGGTCTCGTCTGAATATTTTTGGTAAAATTCATTTCTCGCGGCGTCTGGATATACTACTTGCGGTTTTGAAAATTCATCATTGCTTGCAGTCGCACCTACAGTGCTTGCAGTCGCACCTACAGTGCTTGCAGTCGCACCTACAACTTCTGATGTACTATTATTGAGTTGAGACTCGTTTAAAGGCTCGACTTGTTGCTGCTTATCTAAAGCCCCGCTAAAATCCTTATATTTTGCAATGGCACCATCGATATTCGCAAAATTTTCAAACATAATTCGACTCATTTCTGCCGGCGTAATTTTGAACTCGCCTGTCTCTCGAATCGATTCGCGCTGCTTGTCTGTTAACGAGGTGTCGTAAAAAAACTCGAGCATCTTGATAACAGTGTCGAACGAGCAGCAAGTGAACTTGGCAATAATATCGATACGCCCAGGACGAACAAGAGCTGTGTCCAACAAATCGGGAAAATTCGATGTCATAATCACAATGCGCCCTGGCATTTCCAAGACGCCATCAAGCAAATTCAGCAAAAACGATAGATCAATTTTGTGAACATCACCCTCACCGCTTTTGTTAAGCCCAGTCGACTCAGACCGCTGGAGCACCAAATCGCTCTGACAATCGATATCTTCAAGCACATAAATGCGTTGATCGAGCGGAATACAATATGGTTCGCCGACTTCCACCTGCACCATTTCGTTGAAAAACAGATTTTCCAGCTGTTGTTTGGTGATGTCGTTGTTCAAGTTAATGTTGAAAATATGTCGACGTGTCTCATTGGCCAAACATTTGATTGTCGAAGTTTTGCCAGTGCCAGGTTTGCCCGAGAGAAGAAGACCGAGAGAGTAAGGGATGCCCTTCTCGTTGTACCAATCACGATTATTGATGAAAAAATTCACGCGATTCTTGATGGTCTCGATATCTTCGCCAAACAAGTTGCTGAATTTGCGATTGGTGCTAAAACGTTTCATTGAAAAGGTCATGGTGGTGGGGAGTCGCGAGTAGTCCTTTTTTTGCACACCATCGTTGCCCATTATTTTCAAGGCAAAGCGAGGCACCATATTAAAATAACATTTGGCATTTCCGAGTTTATTTTTCTGGGTCAATACATAATTTTGTGTGACACCATCTAAAAATGTTCGCAATTCGTCAACGGTTTTGCCAAAACTGTATATTTCCAAGAGTTGTGTCGGCATAGGTTGACTTGATGATGATGACGACGACGACGACGATGACTCGGAATCAGTGGACTTGGTCAAGATAGCAAAAACATCTGGAGCGATCTCTACAACCGTGGTTTGATTCATCATGAAGTTTTTATTTTTGTAGCTGACATGGGTTGTATTTTTGCAGTTTGTAACAAAGTCCATGAGAGCTTGACCGATGACATTCTCTTGATCGCCGATGCGAATCGTCAAAGTGATGGACGAACGCTTTGTTTTCAGGACGTTGTTTTCAGTTACGACGGTATTGATGGTGTCTTTATAAGTGTTGACATAGTGAGATAAGTACTTTAAATAAAGAAAACTGCTGAGAGCTGGCAGATATTTAATAATTAAATCAACAAACTGTGTGATGATCAAGAGATAAATTGTGCTTGCCATGCTGCTTCCGGATTCACTACCATTATTTTTCGAGTTCATATTATTCATCATTAACATGGTTAACATTTGCGATTTGATCAAGTCCATGCCATTGGATTGTTGATTTTGCATTAGATAGATAGTACAAAAGTTTAATAAATAGCTTTAAGTATATTACCAAAGATTTTTCTCCTATTTTTATGTCCTTTCATAGAAAACCCCTGGAAATGTTCATTTATTATAAACTGATATAAACAAGTGTGAGTTTGATACAAATAAATATGTCGTCTTCAAAAAACCTGATTTACACATGTTGTTTTCACCAAGAGGCTTATACTGATGTTGTCGTAAACTTGATCGAGTCATTTGCACAATCAGGGTCGTCGTCCGATTTCTTGGTATACACCACAACAGAATACAAAGAAGTAATTCAAAAAAAGTGTTCACTCGCTACATCTGCCAACATACTATTTTTTGAAAAGAATTTTTACAAGACGATGAACCAAGCTCGTATCTCCAAATTGGACATTTTCGATTTCCCTTTCGCCGATAAGTACGACAAATTTTTGTATCTTGATGCCGACTCTATCTTATTGAAAAATCCCGATTCGATTTTTGACAAAATTGTCGCAGATATTGTCTACACGGTTGGAGAGGGGACTATATTCAATGAAGGTGAGTATTGGGGGCGTTCTCTGTTTTTAAAAGACGATGCTCAGTGGTCCGACAGAGAGGGTCTTGGCGCATATGCTCTAGGATTTAAAAACATTCCAGCAGTCAAAAAGATTTTCATAAAGACGAAGCAATCATTTTATCTCGATATGTATCAAAACAAGCTTCGCTTTTACGACCAGCCGTTCTTAAATTTCTACTTGATCAAGAATGATATGTGCGATACAAATGTGTTAAAACCCTTCATAAGAAGTCGACCAAGCGCAGCTTCTGCAGTAAGTGAGGGCACAACCGTCGTTCATTTTGCTGGTTGCCCAGGCCATTCCGACATAAAACTTGGGCTCATCAGCGCATTCAAGACTGATTACGAGAAGATTAAACCACAAGGGAGTGCAAGAGTGCATGCACTTCGTCAAGAATTGGAAAGTTTAAGACAAAGAGTTTCCGAAATTGAAAACGAACTCGCGACTCTTATATAAAAACACACATAAAGGCAAAAATTATAAAATGTATATAATGAATAGTCAAAGTCAAGCATCTCAGGACAAATTCGTTCTTTCTGTTCTCAAAAACAAAATGAACGGAACATTTCTCGAAATTGGATCAAACCATCCGATTGCCGGAAATAATACTTATCTTTTGGAATCCGAGTTTGGTTGGCGGGGTGTTCTGATAGAGTATGATCCGGCATTTGAGCCATTGTATCGTTCTCTGCGACAAAACTCGACTTATCAAATAAACGATGCCCGACTTGTTGACTACGAATCTTTACTCGAAACCTTTCCAACCGACATGGACTATTTACAAATTGACCTCGATGTTGACAATAAGTCGACAATCGATACTCTAGAGCTTTTGGACAAAACTGTTTTTGACAAAAAGCGTTTCGCTACAGTCACATTTGAACATGATATATACAGAGGCAACTATTTCAACTCGCGCGAACGGTCTCGAGAAATCTTCAGTAAACGCGGCTATGAACTAGTTTTCCCCGATGTTTCGGTTGTTTTTAACGGTCAACATTGTGTGTTTGAGGATTGGTATGTTCATCCAGATCTTGTCGACATGCAGATGATAAATGCCGTTCGAAGCAATACAAGTATGAACCACGAAGAGATTTTACACAGATTACAATAAGGTTACTCAAGCGCAGTCATTCGCATTGTCGTTGCGACAAACGCATTGCGACTCTTTTGAAAAGACGCACTGTCGATGGCTTTTATAAATCGGATTTGATTATATCTTGGTATAATCAATTCTTCAATAAACAAGCCAACTTTGGTAGAGTCAAAACGGAGCCCAAAACAGTTTTTCTTGACCCATCCAATAAAATCGTTGCAGTTGTATATCAACAGCGTTTTCAAAACGTAGTAACAAAATACTTCGGTGCTTTCTTTAAAGTGGGGAGTTGATACAAATAAGTCTGTGTACTTGATTCCAAAATGGTTCATTATTTTCGATACCTGGAACAAAGAATATTTGCGCTCGATTTGTATATGGGTTTCAATATTCGCGACAATTTGTTCAAATGAGTTTCTTGTGTTTGCGCTTGTCAATACAATATTGAGCAACTCGGCCCACAACTCGGCATATGTTTCGCCCAATTGGCACATGGACTGGTGCAGCGGAAAAACACTTTTCAATAAGTCCTTGTTTTTGCTCGAAATGTCGAAATCGAGTCCCAAATTGTGGAAACACTCGTGAATAAACACCTTGAACCATTCTTCTCTTCGAAATATTAAAATTTCGGTTGTGTCGCTACAACGTGTTGTGAATGCAGTATTTACATTCTCCTCGGCAATCGGTTGGCGAAATGTTGGCGGCAGCTTCTTCACAAAATCGGTTAAATACAAATAAACATCCACTTGTTTCGAACACCGGCGCGATTCCACAAAGGATGTTGCTATTTGCAACCACTGATTCATTCGCGCAATACAAATGTCCAGATTTAAAGGAGGCGAACCACTTGGTAATACAAAGTATATATTGTATATTCGAATGCCCACAATAAGTTGTATATGTGTCACGTTTTTGCTTAAATTAATTATATGAGTTTTAATTGTATCGATTGTCAATAAATCAAACATGTGCCCTTTAGGAAATGATGCTTTTGGTAAATATTGTTTTTGCGATATTATTTTGTAGTTTGGTGCAGGTGGTGTGTTTAATGCCATGTTATACAAAATCTTCAAAAATGCTTTGGAACTTGCAGTGAGTCTGAAGTCCGGCAAAATGTCCAAATGAGTTTTCACAAATCGTTGTATAACCTTTGATGGTTCAGATGTAAATGACATTTGTATATATTACTGTTTATACAAAAGCCTTATGCAAATGCCTCGCGCATTTGTTCAAGCCGACGAATACGTCCAATTCTCAATAAAATTGCATCGCGGATGTCGAGTATCGGATAAATCACGTCGTGTGAATACAATATTGCCATGTTCTTCTCAATAAATGTATCGTACTTTTTCTCTATAGCATATAGCGCAGTTTTGTCGGTAATTTTGTTGATAAAATCTACATCGATTATTGGAGGAGGATCTGTAAACATTTGTTTCACAATGGTTCGTAGATGGTCAACAGATGAAATCATTTTTTGATGAAGCATTTTTTTATGACTATATATATTAAATGAGATCCTACATTCTCTATTTTGTATCGTTTAGTATTATTATTTTAGCATTGTATATTCTTGTAAATTTTGGAGATGCCGAAGGAATGGTTACACTGGGCACCAACTTGTTAGCAACCGTCGATATTCCCGGCGCAACTTATGGTCAGGATGGCAACCAAGGTGTTGGCATTGATGTCCCCGCTGGTTATAACAAAATTAATACAGGATCTGAGGCTGCGCCTATATTCAAAATGAAGCCGATTATTCCGGATGGATACAAAGTCTCTGACACTGATCCAACCAAATTGGTTACATACAAAGATACTACAGAAACTGCGATCCAGTCTTATAAAAATACCACAGACGCGCAGCTAAACCAAGGCCCCTACTTGGATATTCCAAATGTTGATTATTCAACGAGCACAGGCGAGGATACCCCCCTGCCAGCGAGCGATTCATTCGGAAACGAGAAAAAGTATTATCGCATCCGATTAACCAATCCTGTTAAATATGTCATGAAAGAACAACCCGATCCTCTTCCTCTTGGCTATGAACTTGGTAAAAATAGTCCAAGCGACAAAACCGGCGATTTTTTGGTTTTCAACACCACTTTGTATGCTTTGAGTACATTCAATTCACAATATGATGCGGGCAACTTGGATGTTGTGTACCGCGGCACCGACACGACAAACGCTTCCGACAACAATTTAGGTGTTTACTATCAGTATGATCAGAATGGTAATATGATAAAAATCGAAAACACCGAGGCGCAGTTTTCACCTGTTTTGTATTATATTCCGGGTGCATACAAATTCGGATCTTCAAATTATGTGCCCAATTATGAGGACAGCGTTTACTTGAGCAGAACCACGCGACAATCCCAGATTGCCCCTGTATACAATACAGCAAGTATGTTGGGCGGATTTTGTACACAAAATAAAAACGATGTTGCATTGATTGAGGAAAAGTGTGGAGCACTCGATTTGGATACGTGCGCGTCAACTAGTTGCTGCACCCTTCTTGGCGGCCAAAAGTGTGTGGCCGGAAACGAGAACGGACCCCGAAATACTGCCAATTATACTGATTACAGTTTGAAAAACAAAGATTTCTACTACTACCAAGGCAAGTGTTACGGGAACTGCAAATCATAAATAAAACGATGATGATCCGGCGATTTTTTTCTGTAAAAATTTATACAAACAGTTCTTGTATCAACAATGGAAAGCAGTATGCCCGCGGAGGGATTGGTATCTACTTTCCAAGCAATGAGTATCAAAATGTTAGTTTGACTTATCCCACAAGAAAGCTTGTACTACCTGCCACCAACCATCGGTGCGAACTCGTGGCAATCAATTATTCCATGATAATTCATTGGCTGCATTTTAGAGACCAATCGTGTATCATTCATACAAATTCTACATATGCGGTAGACTCTTTGACAAACTACTGTAATGTATGGTTTCGAAATGGGTGGAAACGCACGAACGGCGATCCAGTGAAGAATTCCGACTTGTTAAAACCGATGTACACTCTTTTTGTGAAGAATGGTAACATACGATTCCATCTGATCAAGAGTCCGTGTACCACATTTTTCGATCGACACACTTTGAATAATCATGTTGCATTCTCATTGGCCCGCAAAGGTCTCGGGTTTCGCTCATAAAAAAAATATATATTCTCTATAGTTTATAACCTACAAAAATGATTATCCCAGTAAAGTGTGTGACGTGTGGTAAAGTGTTGGCAAACAAGTATGCATATTATTTAGAACAAGTGCGACAAAGAAAACAGGCAAAAATGAATACCGAAGATGGAGCGGTGATTTCGAAAACCGTTTACTTAACAAAGGAAAATACCAAGAAAACCGCCGAGGGCGAAGTTCTCGATGATTTAGGATTAACAGATCCCTGCTGCCGGAGACATTTGTTGACTCATGTGGATATTGAGTAAAGGGAACCAAAGGTATTCAGCCAGCGAAGCTGGCCTACGCCTTTTAATCCCTCCTTTTTTTGTAGCAAAATAAAAAGGAGGGTAGATCTTTTATTTTATTGTAAAAACCCAGGCAAAATAAAAAGGGAGTAGATCTTTTATTTTATTGTAAAACCCAGGCAAAATAAAAGGAGGGGTCAAAGGGGAACCTTTGGTTCCCCTTATATAGTATAGAAATGCCAAAGACAAAAACAAAGAGACTTCGCCATCGAAGAAAAAGCATGAAGGGCGGCTTACCCATTCGCATGTTTTATCCTCAAAATCAGTATACCACAGATCCTCAACGAATGATTACCACAGGAGGAGCCCGAGGACATCGCAAAAACCACTCTCGCAAGTATTTGAAGGGCGGGTGGGGCTTTATGGGTAACTTCGGCACTCTTTCCGGAGCGTCGAGCAATGCAAATATGTTAATGCCAACCGGGCCGTCATCTGTACAACGTGCTATGGTATAAAATTTCTTGGCATAAATTATATGTCGTTTAATTTCCGAAAGTGGTGCACACCTGCGTATTTTTATTTTGTAATCTCAATGATCGCAATGTTTATCATGTTACTTCAAAATTTTGGCAACACAAATTTGTATTGTTTAGGCGATTATTCTTGTAATGTAACCAACAAATATATTATTTTTATTATCAAATTTTTGTATATTCTGTTTTGGACTTGGGTTCTCGACTTGTTGTGCATCAATGGGTTTGAAATGGTCTCATGGTTCTTGGTACTGTTACCGTTTATAGTGATGTTTATTGGGATCGCCTACGTGTTTTTTGTTTAAACCATTGAAGAATTAAAATGGGACATTTTCATTCTCCAATGGTCAAATATCAGTAACGATTTGAAATAACGCCCCTATGGGGCGTCCCATTTTAAATCTTCACTGGTATAAATAAAGAAAACCTATGGTTTCCTTTTGATCCTTCCCTTTACTTTTTTATCATGCTGTTTACATGCTAAAAAAATTTGTTCATAAAAAGGAAATATCTAAAACTTGTAATAAGGCGGATATAATAAGGGAAGGATCAAAAGGAAACCGTCGGTTTCCTTTAAATTGTATCGTCTTATTGTAATGAGCAATAACACAAAAAAAAGCTCGACAAAAACATCCACAAAGTCATGCAAAAAAACGCCGCGGTCTACACACGACGGCTGGATTGTCGCAAGTGTCAAGGGCACACACGCAGAAATGGGGTTCCAGCACGGTTGTATACTCCGCCACCAAATCAACAAAATACAACCAGTGCTAACATATTTAGTGAAAAAGTACTACAAAACTACACTCGACGAATATGTCGACCGATGTCGCAAACTCATATTCGAAGGCTGGCAAAATATATTCGACGAAATTCGTGGAATCGCCGCTGGGTCTGGTGTCTCATTCGACTTGCTTGTCGCTTGGAACATGTTTGTATCAATGAACGAAATCTACGAATCTAAAACCGATCCGCAAAGATGTAGCGCTTTTATCGCCACGGGGAGCAAAACACGAACCGGTGATATTATCATGGCGCACAATACCCACTGTGACTACTCAATCGGGTTTATTTCCAATGTTGTCTTGTATATGTATCCCGAGGGCGCCATTCCCTTTGTTATGCAAACCATACCAGGTCTTGTGTCAAGTTCGACCGACTGGTTCATCACCGCCGCGGGAATCGTCGGATGCGAAACTACTATTGCCGAAATCAATTATAAACCGGACTTTGAATCCGGAGTTCCCTATTTTTTCAGGATACGCAAAGCCATGGAGACCGCCAAATCTCTAGACGATTATGTATCGATCATGCTCTTCAAAAACGCCGGCGATTATGCTTGTTCATGGCTCTTTGGTGACATTAACAGCGGCGAGATCTTGCGTCTGGAATTGGCCAAAGAAACGCACGATGTCCAGAGAACAAAAGACGGCTTGTTCTACGGCATGAACAGCGTATTTTCACCACAAATTGTCGCGAAAGAAACTTTAAAAAACAACGATATGTATGACATAACGACAAGTTCTGGCTGCCGAAATTTACGTCTCGATTATTTGCTCAATAAAGACAAAATCGATCTTCACAGTGCAAAGAAAATTCTCGCAGACCACTACGATTGTGTCGCCAAGTCTGACAGAAAAGGGTTTCGCTGTATTTGCAAACACAAAGAGTGTGAAAAAGGGTCAGCGTTTAATATCGCAGGCGCAGTTGACGGCAAAGTTGTTGACTCAGCCCTTGCGCGACAAATGAAATTCATCGGACGATTCGGATCCAGTTGCGGACGCGTTTTCAAAAAGTCTGATTATCCAGATGGCCCGTGGAAAGCAGTCACGCCCAATATGCCAAAGTATAACTGGATCACAATACGTCATAAATAAATATAAACGACTATTATAAAAAAATGAATCCGAAAATCAAAACCGTCGAAGAAGACTCAAGTATTTTAAAATTTACACTATCTGGCATCAATGTTAGTTTAGCAAACGCTTTGCGACGCGTCATTATAAACGACATAAATACTGTCGTATTTCGGACCGAGACCTTTGCAGACAGCAAATGCAATATCGTCGCGAATACTGGACGTCTACACAACGAGATTATCAAACAGCGACTGAGTTGTGTCCCCATACATAGCACCAACCTCGAAGAACTGCCGGGTAAATATATTTTGGAAATCAACGAGACTAATCAGACCGACCATATTTTGATAGTTACCACCGAACATTTCAGAATTAAAAACAAAACCACCGGCGATTATTTGCCCGAAGTCGATCAACGCCGTATCTTCCCACCTGACTTGAAAACCGGCCACTTTATCGAATTCGCGCGTCTAAGGCCTAAAATCGGCGATGTCCCCGGAGAGCAACTCAAACTTACTTGCGAATTTTCTGTCGCCAACACCAGCGTGAATAGTATGTTCAATGTTGTATCCAAGTGCGCATACGGTTATACACCCGATATCAAAAAAGCGAATGAAGCCTGGGAACATGTAGAGAACAAAATGAAAGCAGACGGTGCCACTGCCGACGAGATTTATTACCGGAAAAAGGACTTTTACTGCCTCGATGCCCAACGATATTGTGCCAAAGACAGCTTCGATTTTGTCGTGGAAACCGTGGGTGTATTTTCAAACACCGCGTTGGTGAAACAGGCATGCGTCGTTTTGCAAAACAAATTCGATACATTTTATAGCAGCCTTGATGAGCAAACTGTACCGATCGAACCGAGTCCAACCACCATGAACCACAGTTTCGACATCATCTTGGAAAACGAAGACTATACTTTAGGAAAGGCCATCGAGTACTATTTGTATGAAAAATATTATGTACAAGAGAAGAAACTCAACTTTTGCGCGTTCAAGAAACTGCATCCCCACGATTCAAGCAGCCGACTGCGTCTCGCTTATCTCACCAATGTGTCTGAAAATACCGTTCAAAATGATTTGAAAAATGCATGCAAAGACTTGAAAGAAGTGTATATTGCAATTTATAAGATGTTTTAGACAAAAAAAATTTTTGTTTGTATAATATAAATAAATAAATGACCAATCAAACTGTTTCTTCAAATCTCGGAGGTCCCTTTCAAGGATATTCGAGCAAACAAACTATTACAAATTACAAAACGTCCGAGTTAGTAGGTATGCGCAAAGTATTGAGAACCGGCTGGAATACCGCTTATGCGACTGGAACTGTCAACGACAAGGCGCGCGTAATAACCCCCTTCCGCGCCGTCAATAACAGTGGCGACTTCCTTTCTCGCAAAAACTACTCGTCGGGTGGACCCAATCCTACCAACGCCTCGCGCCCCGGTTATGGTCGCCGTATTGGGAGCATGTGGTCGAATACCGATGCAACCGGCGTTCCCGCCTCTTCTTGTAATGTCAAGTTTGTCGCCGATAGTTCCGAGTATGTTAAGTTTAGAAAACAACAGGCCAATAACCGAAATTACAATGACCTTTCACAGGGTGGATACAACAACTCGGCTTACACTGCTTTGATGCGGGTTCGTTAAGGGGAACTACGTTCCCCTTTGACCCCTCCTTCACTTTTTTTTATTGCACAACTCTTTGTATTTGTTCCCCCCCCCTTTGAAGGTTTAATGTGTTTGTAACTAAAAATGTATCTCTCAATATGATATAAAAAATGTACAACTACGTTATCGAATTTTTAGGAACCGTTTTCTTCGTCTATGTAATTTTAGCCACCGCCAATCCTTTAGCCATTGGTGCCGCTCTTGCTTTGGTCATGTTATTAGCCAAAAACACTTCTGGTGGACACGTAAATCCCGCCGTTAGTTTGGCCATGGCCGCCTCTGGCTCCTTACCATCCACCGAGCTGTTCCCTTACATCATCGCTCAGTGCATGGGTGCCCTTGTTGCTCACCAGGTTTTCCTCAGATTTCGTCTGTAAGCTTTACACCATTGAAGAATTAAAATATCACATTTTAATTCATTAATGGTTTAATCGTGATTTATCATAAAAAAATGTCAAACGTGATTTTTTCCTTCCAAGGGTCTTTCGGCCCGCCAACTTTTGGTCATTTTATGTCAATGTTCACTTTTGCCGAACAGATACAAAAGGATTATCGCGACGTTAAAAAAACGCTTTTATTTATGCCAGCTGCCGGTGGGTCAAAACAGCATTTATTTCCAACTCGCGATTCACGTTTCAATGTTTTGCGCATTTTTTGCAGAATTCTTTCATCTTATTTTCCCGATATCACTTTTGATGTAAGTGATATCGAATACAATATCGCAAGCACCGACAATAAAAGTGTCGCTACGATTCACACCATTAAAAAGCTGTGCGAGTCCAAAGTATCAGAAACCGACGAAATATGTTTAGGTATGGGTCTCGACAATGCTTACCAACTGCCTTACTGGGAATCTGTCACAGAATACGCACAATATGTTCGCAAAATCTATGTTGTCCATCGAGATCCGACACCCGCCGAAAAACAAAACATTCGTTTATTCGATGTAACGAATGCGGATGGAACTTGTGCCAAGCTTTATTTTGATACTTGTGTTCCGTCCTGGTGTAAAAAACCATTGTCCTCAACTTCTTTTTACAGTCTTCCAACTATTGTTGCTATACAAGGTGATCCAATTCCACCCACTTCGTCCTCCATGATGCGCCACTTTATTCGCCGCGGAGATCGAGAAAAAGTCAAAACCATTATGTTTGGACTTTTTATTGATGACCCAGCGGACGCCGTCGAAGAAACTATGAGAAGCTTCTGGTCAGATGAAAGTCCAGATCACTCGTTCGATGAAGAATACGACAATTTGTTGCGGTTACTTTAGTGGTCAGCTTACTTTAGTGCACGGAAAAACAAATAAAGACCCAAAACCGACGCAGAGTATACAAAAGTCTTTTGTCCAAAGTCCATGCGTTCAAGTGTTGCGAACCCTTCTTTTGCAGGTGCTGTATTCTGCGTTTTGTCGTAAGTGCCAATATCAAATAATGAAACATGATGTGTCTCTGGTGTCAATGATTTTCCATACACATCCACAGGCTGAATTGTAATCGGTATGCAAGCATCCTTCATCGTTTGTTTATAATCCGGTTTTTCCTTAAAAATAGTGCTCCGATTCAAGTCTGCAATTGCCGATGCGAAAATACTTTTGTCAATACTTCCGTCTTCTTCATTTTTGGTACCTGTGCGCGAATCCACAATCGAATATCTGTCGACAAGATCGCCGGTCTCCAAGTCTGTACATTTGACACCCGTGTTGTAGAAGTACTGTCTTCCGATTGGAGCCGGTGACACAACCTTTGTGGATTCTTTCCCATCCAAAGCCTTGTCGTATTCAACCAAATCTTTTTTAATCAACTCGAAATTATCACCAGTATATGGCGGTAAAATGTTGTCCGAATAATCCGCCGATGCCGCTGGCTTAAGATCGAATACCGGCGATTTCTTCTTCTTTTTCTTATTTTTCTTCGGAGCTAAATACTTGTTTATGCCCGATGCTTTGTATATCTTTGATTTTTTAACTTTTTTCATCGCTTTTTCAAATGCAGTTAGACCTTCAGTAACTGCGATATAATCTTTGAAAAGTATGGCGATACAAATTAAAATCAGACAAAAAATGGCGAATCCATACATATATATTTATTCTTTACTTTTATTCTCCAAGATTTTGTCGATTATCTTTTGGTGACCATCTACCACAGCTTTGGTTCGCGACAAAAATGTTGCTTCCAAATCTTCATGCGGTTGTTCCAAATCTACCGAGTTGATATCCGACGTGAGAAGTGCGATTGCCTTGTTCCCAATGTATTTGTCGTAGATTTCTTTGAGGTCCAGCTCATTTTTGTTTACGCCATTATTGATTAACAATTTTAAATTTGCTAAAATAATTGAGTGTTCGGGCACTTTCTTGTCAATATTTACTGGCACAAGTTTTTCACTCAGTTTTAAAGTTCGAATCATATCCATTTGTTTATTTACTTTCTCAAAAAGGTCCGCCATTGTCGTTGCTTTGTCAGTGTCTGTTTCCGAATCAGTTGAGATTGGGGTTTGTTCAGGAACCGTTTGTTCAGGAACCTTTGGCTCAGGAACCGTTTGTTCAGGAACCGTTTGTTCAGAAGCCTTTGGCTCGGGAACCTTTGGCTCCTCAGAAGCAGGTGGCTCCGCTTCGAAACCTTCTAAATAGTACCGTCTGTACAAATGGTTTAATATCATAAATAACAAAAATGCTATAATTGCAATCGATAAAAATTTTTCAAAGTATACGTTGAGCATTGTTATATATATATTATACATTCAATTTCAAAAAATAATATATTTTTCAAAAATAAAAAGGGAAACATGCCAAAAAAACCATTTCTCATTTCCATCGAGGGCAATATCGGCGCTGGTAAATCCACCATCCTCGAACATTTAGAAAAACATTTGTCCGTCAGATTGCCTACTAAAAAAGTACTTTTCCTCAAGGAACCGCTCGACATTTGGGAGAACTTTCACGATGAAGCCGGAAACAATATTCTCCAAAAGTTTTATGCAAATCAGGTCCGATATGCGTTTACTTTCCAGGTTATGGCATTTATAACGCGTCTCTCTCTACTTAGGCAGGCTATTAAAAACAATTCCGATGTAGATATTATTGTCATCGAACGATCCTTGTGTGCTGACAAGAATATTTTCATGAACATGTTGCATGGCGACAAAATTGTCGAAAAAATAGAGTTTGATATTTACAACAAATGGTATGCCGAGTATATCGAGAAGTATCGCGTCAATGCCGTCATCTACATGGACTCCAACCCCGAAGTTTGCAACCAGCGAATCAATAAGCGCAATCGCAACGGCGAAGACAACATTCCCCTCGATTATCTCAAGAAATGCCGCGACTTTCACACAAAGTGGTTGATCGACACCGCTTGCGATGAGGTCCGGATAGTCGCTGAGTACGTGACCGCCCACACCATTCAACACGAAGGTTTTTCTTATCCCGTGCTCAAAATAGATTCGAACCAGGATACCGATTATAACGGGTTGGATAGTGTAGGAAACAAATGGTTAGATGCAATCACCTGCTTTATAAAGGAAACCCAGGTTTCCTTTTGATCCTTCCTTTTAGTATGCTATTTACAACTTTGCAAACGTAAATTTGCAAATTAAGACGAGAAGGTGTTTTTGCGACGCTAATGCTAGTATCTTATAGTCTTGTGTTTTTCTTAAAAAAGAGGAGGAATCATAAGGGAACCTAAGGTTCCCTTAACCTTAGGTTCCCTTTAGTCGTTAAAAACAAAGTATTTTGTCATTATGTATGGTTTGTCATTTTTTCGTATATTAAAATCGTAAAAATATGTATCATCATTTTCCATCGGTATTTGTCGCCACTTGTTTTTTATACACACGAAATACAAATTTAATATGCCTTGGTCATTCGTGCCCGAGGTCGGATATTTTTCGGTGAGATCGCACAACTCACGAAATGTATCTTCTTCAATAATACTTGTATCAAACAACATGATCGTCGACTGGAAATAATCGCGCTCCAAGTTCCAGCGCTCGCGCAGCTCTCTACAATCTCCGCGAAACTGCCCCGACATTTTCCATTGATAGGTTGGATACGCATCCGAGTGTGCGAGCAATCCATCTTTTGTTTCAGTTGCGCAATCTAATATTGGTTGTATATTGTTAAATATTTTCGCTCCAGCATCGATGTAAAATATTGTATCCCATCGCTTGAAAAATGTCGTAAACAAATGGTATTTATGATATTGGAAAAGTTTGTTTCCAGCTTTGCCACACATCGCGTTTGTTTCCGTCATTGTCGCAAAGTTTGCAAATGTGATGTCCGGACATTTATGCACAATGATTTGTCGAGACTGTATGAATGCATGCTGTTTTGCGTCTTCTTCACAGATGTCGTCGCCAATAACCAATACTATGTCGCCTTTGTACTCACCCACATCAATTAGTGCAGTACATGTTTCCACAAATTTGTCAAAGTATTTGGCGTTGCATACAAAAACTACCGCTAACATCTATTTGCTCTTTCTTGGCCGCGCTTTTTTATATCGATATACACTATAAAAACAAATGTCTGCATCGTTCGAAAAAGCATATCAACCAAATGCAGTTCTCAGCTCTCAATCGCCCACCTCTATGGGAGGTGAGCCCGCCAAGTACCACTCAACTGGTGGCCAAGGCTTCGGTTTTGACGGAAAGGAAATCCGCCCCGGTGTCATGGAGTTTAGCAGTTACAAGTCCGGCGGTTCCCGAAAGCGCAGACGGCAGCAAAAGAAGAGACGCTCCGAAAAGAGACGCCGATCCGGAAAACGAAGACGCTAAGTCATAAAATAATTATTTGTTTACTTGCAAAAAAATGGCATCCGCTGCATCTGTACCAACCAACATCACCAACCGCGAAGCTCTCCGCGACAAAATCCACGAAATCCACAATTTCTTGAGAAATAATGGCGCAGGCTACGGAATGAAT
>Ga0129333_10001089_pt1 | contig 24200 bp, 22 predicted proteins | sample CPB6_08_DNA_FD_94474 | JGI IMG/M metagenome (GOLD analysis project Ga0129333, IMG submission 94474) | Freshwater to marine salinity gradient microbial communities from Chesapeake Bay, USA - CPBay_Sum_0.6_0.8_DNA | ecosystem: Environmental > Aquatic > Marine > Coastal | place: USA: Chesapeake...
TCCTCTTCACCGAGGCCGGTCGAACCGCCTACCTGAACGCCGCGGTCGCGGCCACGGCGGCACCCGGTCTCCATCTCTCCACTGGGGTGGCGGTCGCGTTCCCGCGCAGTCCGTTCGTCACCGCGGCCACCGCCTGGGAGATCCAGGAGGCATCCGGGGGACGTTTCCGACTCGGCCTCGGAACGCAGGTGAAGACCCACGTCGTGCGGCGGTACGGCGTGGCGTTCGACCGACCCGGTCCGCGTCTGCGTGACTACGTGCTGGCGGTGAAGGCCTGCTTCACCGCGTTCCGAAGCGGCAAACTCGACCACCACGGTGAGTTCTACGACCTCGACTTCATCACTCCGCAATGGAGCCCGGGACCCATCGACGCACCCGACCCGAAGGTCGACATCGCGGCGGTGAACCCGTGGATGCTCCGAATGGCCGGCGAGGTGGCCGACGGTGTGCACGTGCATCCGATCGGGGAACCCGGCTATCTGGCGCGCCACGTGGTGCCCCGGGTTCGCGAGGGAGCCGAATCGGCCGGGCGGTCGGTCGACGACGTCGCTCTCATCGTTCCGGTGATGACGATCGTGGGCGACACCGACGCCGAACGCCACGCCGAGCGCGAACACTTGCGGGCCATGTTGAGCTTCTACGGCAGCACACCCAACTACGCGTTCATCTGGGACGAGGCGGGCTTCGAGGGCACCACCGCGCGCATCCGCGAGAAGCAGAAGGCCGGCGACTTCGCCGGCATGGCCGCCCAGATCAGCGACGACCATCTCGGCGTGTTCACCACCGAATCCACGTGGGACGGCCTGGCCGACGAACTGCGTCGAAAGTACGCCGGTGTCGCCCACCGGATCGTCCTCTACAACGCCGGGCGCGACCCCGAACGCTTCGAGCGTTACGGCCACGTGGCCCGAACCCTCGGGGACGACTGAAACCGAGCCTCCACTCGAAATGAAGCATCGGTAGCCTGCCGCCATGGCCGGCGACCTGATCTACGCGTTCCGCATCATGCGCCTGCCGTTGCTCGACGCCGGCGGGGCCAGCATCGGAAAACTCGACGACATCGTGGTGGTTCCGGGCCGTTCGGGATCGGCTCCGCGCGTGGTGGGATTCGTCGCCACCAGCCAGCGCCGCCGGATCTTCGTGAACGCGGGGCGGGTGGCCGAACTCGGCGACGAGGGTGCGCGTCTCCGGTCGTGGGACGTCGATCTCAATCCGTTCAAGCAGAAGACCGGCGAGCGACTGCTCGGTCGCGACGTCATCGACCGACGAGTCTCCGGCGAGACCGTGAGCGACGTCGCCCTGCGCCATCGCGGCGACCAGCGCACCGACGGCTGGGAAGTGGCCCACGTGCGACTCACCAAGCGCACCGCCCTCCGGCGGAGGCCGTCGTTCCGACTCGTCGAGTGGCAGGAGATGGCGCATCTCTTCGCCGCCACCACCGAGATGGCCGCCGAGGCCGCTCGCCTGCACGACATGCACCCCACCGACGTGGCCTCGGTCGTGCGCTCGCTCCCAGTCGGCCAACGTCGTCAACTCGCCGAGGCCATGGACGACGACCGTCTGGCCGACGTGCTGGAGGAGTTGCCCGAGTCCGAGCAGGTCGCCCTCATCGAGGGGCTCGACCTCGATCGCCTCGTGGCCGTGCTCGACGAGATGGAGGTCGACGATCTCGCCGACCTGCTGGCCGAACTCCCCGGAGAGCAACGGACGCGGATTCTCGAAGCCATGGACGCCGAGGATGCCGACATGATGCGCCGTCTTCTGTCGTACGAGGAAGGCACGGCCGGTGGTCTGATGACTCCCGAGATCATCGTGCTCGGTCCCACCGACACCGTGGCCCACGCCCTGGCCCAGATTCGCGATCCCGAATGGATGGTGTCGATCGCCGCGCAGGTGTTCGTGTGCCGTCCGCCCTACAAGGCACCGACCGGCAAGTACCTCGGGGTCGTGCACTTCCAGCGGCTCCTGCGCGAACCACCGAGCATGGAACTCGGTCGTTGTCTCGAGAACGAACCCACCATCACCGCCGACATCAGCGACCGCGAGGTCGCCGAGCGCCTGGCTTCGTACAACATGCTCTCGATCGGGGTGTGCGACGAGAACGGTCGTCTGCTCGGCGCCATCACCGTCGACGACGTGCTCGACCGCACGTTGCCGGCCGGTTGGCGACTGCGACGACGACAAGAAGCCCAACCGGAGGCGATCCACCGATAGACACGAGTGTCCGATCGACACGAGTCGCCCGATGACACGGATCACCGAAAGACCCGATTTCGAACGAAGTTCCACGAACGACAGAACCGACACCACTGAACGAAGGGAGGTGCCATGAACAAGCGCGAAAGATTGGCGGTTCCCCGCCAGCGAAGCCGGATCGGCATTCACTACGACACCGACGCGTTCGGTCAGTTCTCCGAGTCGATCGCCCGAACTCTCGGCACCGCCCGCTTCCTCGTCTGGCAGTCGGCCGTCATCGTGTTCTGGGTGTCCTACAACGTCGTGCTGCCCGAGGATTGGCGTTTCGACCCCTGGGGTCGCGGACTCGTCCTGCTCACCTTGCTGTTGTCGTTGCAGGCTTCGTACGCGGCGCCGCTGATCCTCCTGGCCCAGAACCGCCAGGAACAGCGCGACCGGGCGCAGTCGGAGCTCGACCGCAAGGTCGCCGAACGCACCCAAGCCGACACCGAGTTCCTCGCCCGCGAGATCGCCAGTGTGCGGGTGTCGCTCACCGGGGTCGCCACCACCGAGGATCTGCGTACCGTGGTCGATCTGCAGGAACTCGAGAAGAAGGTCGACCATCTCACCGAGATGGTCGAGAAACTCAACGCGCGACTCGACTCGATCGGCTGAGTCGTCGACTCCTAGACCGTCGACGCACAGGCGGTGCAGCGTCCGACCAAATCGAGACGATGTCCTTCGAGAACGAATCCGGCCCGACGAGCCGTGGACGCCATGTCGTCGGTGAGCCGACGCTCGATGTCGGCCGGCAGGTCGATGTCGACCACCTGTCCGCAGCCGAGACACACCAGATGATGGTGATGACCCTTCAGACGTTCGGCCAGTTCGAAGGCCGCTCGCTCACCGTTGGTGAGCACCTTCGACACCACTCCGGCCTGCTCGAGCACGGTGAGATTGCGGTACACGGAACTCTGTGGAAGATGTTCATCGGCGATGTCGGTAGCGATCAGTGGATGCGGCGAAGCGGCGAGAATCTCCACCAGACGACGTCGACCGTCGGAGTAACGCTGGTCGATCGAACGCAACAGACGTTCGGCCTCGGCGTGCACGTCGACCCGAGCACCATGAACACCCACGTTCACACCGTACCGTTCCGAATCACTTGCCCGAGCCGACGTACTCGTACACGCGCAACGAACGATCGATAACCCGGTCGAGGATGTCGGGGTCGCCGAGACGGCCCTCACCCAACACGGCTGTTCCGCTCGTCGCCGGGTGATGATCGAGCAAGTGCTCGGCGACGCTGGCCGCCACGACGCTCGCAATGGTTCCGGTTCGTTCGGCCACACCCGCCACGAGCGTCACCCGTTCGCCGTTTCGACCTCCCCTCACTTCGACCCGCAACCCGCCGAGCGAACCCTCCCTGTGCGGCGGGGACAACATCGGGAGGCGGGCGGTGAGTCGATCGCGTCTCGTCGCCGAGAAGCGGGCAGAAATCCGCTCGGCACGTGGGAAGGCGCGATGGAGCAACAGTGGGTCGGCCAGTTCCGCCCGATAGCAGTCCTTGGCACCGATGGGTTCGGGAAACCACAGCAACTCGCGACCACTGCCGCCCGGACGTTCGATCCACTCGCCGTCGTGCCACCCGAGCGCACCGCCGCCCAACGCACCGTGGTGCTGCCGAGCGCACGCCGGACCCGCCGTTCCGTGGAACGCCACGTGTATCTCGTCGGCCTCGTCGAGTCGTGCCACCAAGTCGGCCGCGATCAACCCGGAGAGCCCCGGGCTAGCGCCTGCCCCGACCACGAGGGTGACACCCGCCAGACGGGCCGTCGCATCCAGTTCGAGCAGAGCCCGGGTCTCGGCGAGATCGTCGGCCACCGAGACCACGTGACAGCCTCGACGCAACAGTCGATCGGCCGAGTCCGCCTGAGCACCCGGATGGGCCAGTACGACCACCCGGTACTGCTCGGGATCGATCGATCCCGGATCGTCGAGAGGTTCCGCACCGATCTCGCGGACCACCGAACGTTGCACCTCCCCACGACGGTCGTGAATCCCGGTTCGTCGTCCGGCGAGAGCGAGACTCCGGACCGTGCGCGAGCCGACGACCCCGGCTCCGACCACGGCTACTCCGCTCACGTCTCGGGTCCGCTCACGATTTCGGACCGATCACGACTTGGGTCGGGAAAGTTCGCGCCAGCCACCCCGTTCCGGTGGAACTCCACCCTTACCCCGCACCCGAAGCGCGGCGGCAAAGATGCCGGCCATCGACAAAGCGGTGAGCGCCCGGCGAAGCATCCTCATGCCAGTGAGACGCTATCTGCCTCGTGAAATCACTACACCGCGTGTTTGGCTTCCGCTACCCGTCTCAACTCGTCGAGCAGAGCCAGCCGAACTCGAACTGTCTTGGACACCACTTCGACCAGGTCGGGGTGGCACCAGCCAATGAAGGGGCCGATCTGATTCACGTACACCTTCTGCACCTCGTGCCAGACATATCCAGCCTTCTCCAATCCTTGCTCGGTTGGTCGTGGCACCCGCCGATGGTCTGGTGCACCCTCCACGGTGGAGGTGAGGGAGATCACCAACCACTTGTTACGCGATGCAACTCCCACGATCACCGCAGGATGCGCGAGAAGGTTCTTCTTGCCTCGCCGCGTCTCTTCCATCTTGATCCAACGAATCTGCCCAACATGGATCTCACTCTTGGCTGTTGGATTCAGCGAGCTCTTGCTGGACTTTGCGGTCAACGGTTTCACGGTCAACCGTGGCCCCGACTCGATGTTCTCGGATATCCAGATTTCCGTGACTGCATTTCGTCGCAATCGAATCACTGCCCACTTCAAATCATTCAGGAAATCCGAAAAAGCCTTCGGTGAGGGAACTCTCCTGCCGAAAGAGTTGACCACGTCCTCCAGGATTCGAACAGGTATCCCCGCTCTTCGGATGACTTCCATCATCTCCCCGTCCGCGTTCACTCGCTCCATGAGTCGTAGGAGAAAGAAGTGCATCTTCCTGCTGGAGTCGATCTTGGATTCCTCGATCAGACGCTTGATCCCTGATTCGACGAACTCATCCTCGGAAGGACGACCCAATCCAGTTACGTCCTCGGGGTCCGACGTGGATGTTGGGACGTCACTCAGCCGAACATCCAAGAGACCATCGACGACCGCCAAAGTTCTCATCTCTCCGAAATCGAGAATCGGGGGCCACTCGGTCGGAAGACGTTCGATTACCCCGCAATCAAGCAACCACTGGTGAAATCGCTCGGCTTCGGACAACTGAATCTTCGAGTTGAGGGTATTCACCGGCCATGTGAGGAAGGCTCTTGCGAACTCGACGTACACGACCGAATCAACACCGACCGACTCTGCCGCGCGAGACATCGAAATCAGTTTCGGATGCGCCAACCAGTCCCGAAAACTCTTCTCAACGACGGGAACTACCCGGCGCGCGAGTCTCGTTGGCGGCGGCTTCCCGTAAATCTCGACAAGAAAGTTCTCCAATACCGGACCCAGAACCTTGAGATTCGCCGCCAGTACGGACGGGGAAATCGAGTCGACTTCCAACCTCGCTCCCTCCTCCTCAGCGGGGGTGTCTCGTAACTCGTTGCTCGACCCGAACGAGATCAACCTCAGGAAGCCGTGATCTCCTCGCGCAGGTGCACCGGCTCGACCTTCTTCGACTTTCGACGCACGCCGATGTTCAGGACCTCCACGAACACCGAGAACGCCATCGCGGCGTAGACGTATCCCTTGGGAAGCTTCTGGCCGAAACCTTCGGCGATGAGAGTGGTGCCGATCAGGAGCAGGAACGCCAAAGCCAGCATCTTCACCGACGGGTGTGCGTTCACGAAGTTGTAGATCGCCTTGGAGGCCAGGAGCATGATCACCACGGCCGTGACGATCGAGATCACCATCACCCAGACATAGGTGGTCATTCCCACTGCGGTGATCACCGAATCGATCGAAAACACGAGGTCGAGCAACAGCACCTGACCGATCACCGCAGCAAAGGTGGGAGCCGTCTTTCCGGACTTCTCGCCCTCTTCACCTTCGAGTTTGTGATGGATCTCCTTGGTGGCCTTGTAGATGAGGAACAACCCGCCAGCCAGCAGGATCAACTCCTTGCCACTGAAACCCACCGATCCGATCGCGAACAACTCCTTCTTCAGGGTGATGATCCAGCCAACCGCCAGCAACAGCAGAACTCGCATTCCGCCGGCCGCGAGCAGACCCACCTTGCGGGCCTTGTCCTGCTGCTCCACGGGGAGTTTGGAAGCGAGGATCGAGATGAAGACCACGTTGTCGACGCCGAGAACAATCTCCAGGGTCAACAGGGCGGCGAGCGCACTCCACGCGGTAGGGTCGGATATCCAGTCCATGATCCCCGGAGCCTACGACAACGGTGATATTCGTACCGACTCCGATGTTCTCTGGTGGGGCTAACAAGAATCGAACTTGTGACCTCATCCTTATCAGGGATGCGCTCTAACCGACTGAGCTATAGCCCCAGAGGACGTGGACGCTATCGGCGGTCCCGGCCCCGACTCAACCGGGGTGCCCGACCCGAATCGGAACCGGGTTTCGGGGAGCGCTCGGCGTCGATCTCCAGCACCGTGACCCGAACACCGCCCACCAGATCGGTGATGAGGTTGAAGGTGGTGGCGGCCAACACCGCCACCCCGGTCAGTCCCACGACGAGGAACAGTCCGAGGATCCACGCCTGGTGGAACAGTTCCCCACCGTCGAACTCGAACGTTTCCCATCCGAAGCTCTCCATGAACCGCTCGACGTTGTCGACCGTGCCGGTCGCATTGGCCACGTTCCAGAGCAACACACCGGTGAGGAGAAGCACCAGATAGAGCACGAAGTGATAAACGAGCGCCACCCTGAACACGCTCCAGGGATCGACGTGTCGGATGATTCGCGTGGTTCGACGCTGGGTCCGACGCACGACACGAATCGCGCGGGCCGGTCGTGACGAATCCCCTGGCTCGCCCACCTGAGCGGCCACCGACGAACCGGGATCGGTCGAGCTTCGCGACTCCATGGGGGCGGGACTCGCGGATGACGGGACCACCGGCGAGACCCTCGTGGTGACAGTCGGCGGAGCCGCGCGCTTGGTGTTCGCCGGGGCGTCCTCGTCGGGCTGAACTGCCGGAACGATGAAGAAGGGATCGTCGTCGGCCACGGGGTCAGCGTAGAAGATCGTCGCTACGGGGTGGGGGCGGTCGCGCGAGCCGAAGCCCGCGCCGTGTCCACCACGACCACCGCCCAGCCGAGTCCGGTCGCGATGCCCGACTCCGATGATGCACCGTTGGCCTTCGCGACCATCGATCCCCACTCGCTTCCGAAGTCATCCGATCGCGCTTCGGCCAGCGCGACCGCGTCGGCCACTGCCTGCGCTCGCGCCGCGTCGACCACGACCTCACCCAGTCGAACCAGCCCGAACAACGACGCCACGACGACGGCCATGACGCCGAGCGCGAGAACGCTCGACTGCCCCGAGTCGCGCGTCACTCGTCGTCGGTGGCGATGATCAGGGCGACCGAGGACACCGATTGTCCCGGCTCGACCGACATCACCTTCACGCCCGTGGCGTCGCGACCCTGCGAAGAAATGGAGCGCACCTCGGTGCGGATGGTGGAGCCACCGGAGGTGACGGCCACGATCTCGTCGTCGATGCCGGCCATGAACGACGAGACCACGAAGCCCTTCTTCTCGGCGATCTTGATGCCGCGAACTCCGATTCCGCCACGCGACTGGCGACGGAACTTGTCGAGTTGGGTGCGCTTGCCGTAACCGGATTCGGTGACCATGAGAATGGCTGCCTCGTCGCGAGCTACGTCGACGCTCACCACACGATCACCCTTGCGCAACTTCATGCCACGCACTCCGGCGGTGGCGCGCCCCATCGGACGGACCTCCTCCTCCGAGAAGCGAATGGTCATTCCCGATCGGCTGACCATGAAGATGTCGTCCGAACCCGCCGTCTCGATCACGCGAACCAACTCGTCACCGGACCGAAGGTTGATCGCGATCAGACCGTCCCGACGGCCGTTGTTGTACTCGTCGAAGGACGTCTTCTTCACCACCCCGTCGCGCGTGGCGAAAAAGAGGTAGCGCTCGGCCGCGAACTCGCGGGTGTCGATGATGGCCTCGATCGTCTCGCCCGCTTGCAACGGGAGGAGGTTGACGATGGGGACACCCTTGGCGGCCCGTTCGCGCTCGGGCAACTCGTGGGCCCGCAACCGATAGACCTTGCCGCGGTTCGAGAAGAACAGCAGATAGGCGTGAGCCGTGGTGAAGATGACGTGCTTCACGATGTCGTCGGCCTTCAGTTTGGCTCCGGCGACACCCTTTCCGCCCCGGCCCTGGGTCTTGAAGTTCGAGGCCGCCACCGACTTCACGTACTGGGCCTCGGTCATCACGACCACCAACTCGGTGTCGTCGACGAGATCCTCGACGCTCATCTCACCGGAGTCGAGCGTGATCGGGCACACACGCGGAGTCGCGAATTCCTCCTTGATGGCCAGCATCTCGTCGCGGATGACACCGCGCAACTTCTTGTCGTCGGCGAGAATCGACTCGAGTTCCTTGATGCGGCTCGTGAGGTCGGCGATCTCGGCCTCGAGGTCGATGCGCGACAATCGGGTGAGTTGCCGCAACTGCATGTCGAGGATGTCGATCGCCTGCACTTCGGTGAACTCGTAGGGCTTGGCCATGAGTGCCGTCTTGGCGGCGTTGGCATCCTCGCTCTCGCGAACCAACTTGATGATCTTGTCGATGACGTTGAGAGCCTTGATGCGGCCCTCGAGCAGATGCATCCGCTTCTTGGCCTTGTCGAGCCGGAACTCCGTGCGTCGGGTGAGCACCTCGATCTGATGGTTGAGGTATCCGGTGATCGCGTCGGCGAGGTTGAGTTGTCGCGGCACGCCCTCGACCAGAGCCACCATGTTCACGCCGAAACTGGTCTGCAACTGTGTGAGTTTGTAGAGATTGTTGAGCACCACGTTGGCGTTCGCGTCACGCTTCAGGGTGATCGTGAGGTTGGTTTTGCCACCCGATGATCCGTCGTTCACGTCGGCAATGCCGTCGATCTCGCCGCCGTCGACGAGTTCCTGGATGCGACCGGCGATCGCCGAGCAACTGGTCTGGTAGGGCAGTTCGGTGACCACGATCTGCATGCCGCCACGTTTGCCTTCCTCGATGGAAGCCGTCGCGCGCATCTTGATGCTGCCGCGACCGGTGCGGTACGCCTCCATGATGCCGGCCCGTCCGAGAATCGCTCCTCCGGTCGGGAAGTCGGGTCCCTTCACGAAGCTCATGAGTTCGTCCGACGTCGCCTTCGGGTTGAAGAGCACGTGCACGCACGCGTCGATGACCTCGCCGAGGTTGTGCGGCGGGATGTTGGTGGCCATACCCACCGCGATGCCCTGACTTCCGTTCACGAGGAGGTTCGGGAACCGGGCCGGCAGCACCGTTGGTTGCTCGCGGGATCCGTCGTACGTGGGCTCCATGTCGACGGTGTTCTCGTCGATGTCGGCCAACAACTGCATGGCCAACGGATGGAGCCGGCACTCGGTGTAGCGGCTGGCCGCCGGACCGAAGTCGGGCGAGCCGTAGTTGCCGTGGAAATCGATGAGCGGATGACGCAACGAGAACGGCTGCGCCATGCGCACCAAGGCGTCGTAGATCGCCGAGTCACCGTGCGGGTGGTACTTGGCCATCGTGTCACCAGTGACGCGAGCCGATTTCACGAACGGTCGGTCGGGACGAAAACCTTGTTCGTCCATGTCCCAGATGATGCGCCGGTGAACCGGCTTCAGACCGTCGCGCACGTCGGGGAGTGCCCGAGACATGATGACCGACATCGCGTAGTCGAGGAACGAACGTTCCATTTCGTCCTGCAGTGCGACCGGTTGCACGGGAATGACGGGTTCGTCGGGCACGGCCTCGACGGGAGTGGTGGCTGGCTTTTTCTTCTTGGCGGCCATCAGATATCGAGGAACCTCACGTCCTTGGCGTTCGTCTGGATGAAGTGCTTGCGGCTCTCGACGTCGTCACCCATCAGCACACCCATGATCTCGTCGGCCAACGCGGCCTCCTCGACGGTGACCTGCAACAGGGTTCGCGACTCCGACGACATGGTGGTGGAGCGCAACTCCTCCCAGTCCATCTCACCGAGACCCTTCAGGCGCTGGAACTCCTTCTTGTGGTTCGGATGTTCGGCCAGGAACCGGCTCTTGGCCTGGTCGTCCTTCAGGTACACCTTCTCCTTGCCAACCTCGGTCGAGTAGAGGGGTGGCTGTGCGATGAACACGAAGCCGGCTTCGACGAGCGGACGCATCTGTCGGAAGAAGAACGTCAGCAGCAGGGTTCGGATGTGGCTGCCGTCGACGTCGGCGTCGGCGAGGATGATCACCTTCTGGTAGCGAGCCTTGGCGGCCTCGAACTCGTCACCCACGCCACCGCCGATCGCGGTGATGAGCGCGGTGACTTCGGCGTTCTTCAACATCTTGTCGAGGCGCGCCCGCTCGACGTTCAGGATCTTGCCGCGGATCGGAAGGATGGCCTGGGTGCGCGGGTCGCGGGCGTCGAGTGCGGTGCCGCCAGCCGAGTCACCCTCGACGATGAAGAGTTCGCTCTCCTCCGGATTGCCACTGGTGCAGTCCTTCAACTTGTCGGGCATGCCCGCACCCGACAGTGCGGTCTTGCGTCGCACCGCGTTGCGGGCGTTTTTCGCGGCCACTCGCGCCTGCGCCGCGGCTTGGGCTTTCTTCACGATCTTGTTGGCCTCGGTCGGATTCTCGTCGAGCCACTCGGCGAGACGCTCGTTGGTGGCCTTCTGCACGAACGAGCGCATGGAGACGTTGCCCAACTTGGCTTTGGTCTGACCCTCGAACTGCGGTTCGCCGAGTTTCACCGAGATGATGGCGGTGATGCCCTCGCGGATGTCCTCGCCGAGAAGGTTGTCGTCTTTCTCCTTCAACAGGCCGCGCGAGCGTCCGTACTTGTTCACCACGCTCGTGAGCGCGGTCTTGAATCCTTCGACGTGCATGCCACCCTCGGTGGTGCTGATGCCGTTGGCGTAGCCGTGGATGCCCTCGTAGTAACCGGTGTTCCACTGCACGGCGATGTCGAGCATCTGGCCGTCTTCTTCGTCCTCGTAGTGCGCGACCTTCGAAAAGAGCGCCTCCTTCGACTGGTTGAGGTGCTTCACGAAGTCGACGATGCCGCCCTTGTACTGGAAGGTGACTTCTTGTTCGCGGCCCGGGCGTTCGTCCTTGAAGACGATCTCGAGACCACGATTGAGAAACGCCATCGTCTGCAGGCGTTCGAGAACGGTGCGGGCGACGAACTCGGTTCCCTCAGAGGCGAAGATCGTGGCGTCGGGCCAGAAGGTAACGGTGGTGCCGGTCTTGCGACCGCGCGCCGGTGTCGAGCCAGTGGCGGCGAGTTTGCCTTTCGGCTTGCCGCCCTTCTGGAACTCCTGCTCGTACCGCTTGCCACCGCGATCGATCTCGATCGTGAGACGGCTCGACAGGGCGTTCACCACCGACACGCCGACGCCGTGCAGGCCGCCCGACACCTTGTAGCCCTCGCCGCCGAACTTTCCGCCGGCGTGCAACACGGTGAGGACGACCTCGGCCGCGCTCTTGCCCTTGTGCGGTCCGGACGGATACGGATCGACCGGAATGCCGCGACCGTTGTCGTCGACCCGGCAACCTCCGTCGGCTTGAAGGGTGACCCCGATGCGCGTGCAGAAACCGGCCATCGCCTCGTCGACCGAGTTGTCGACGACTTCCCAGATCAGGTGGTGCAGGCCGGCCAAACCGGTGGAGCCGATGTACATGCCGGGGCGCTTGCGGACCGGATCGAGGCCCTCCAGAACCTGGATGTCTTTGGCGCCGTAATCGGCGGTGGCGGCGGTGGATTTGCTGGGCACGGACTTCCTCTACGGGTGGGTCTCAGGGGGTGACGCGAACTGTGCGCCGAGGGGTGCTCGGTGCGGTGAAAAACGGGGTGGCGAGGTGCCTGAACACGAACCGGAATCGTACTCCATCGGAGGGAGTGAAAGGTGGCAAAACAGGCCGTTTGAGCAGGGAAAATGTGCCGACTAGCGACGTCGTTTGACGCGCATTTCCAGACGCTCGACGGCCATCTCGCCCGAACTCCGCAAACGGCTCAGAAGATCGGCTTCCAGGAAGCGCATCTGCGTGGCCCACGCCGGGTCGTCGACCTCCACCACGAGTGTCCCGCGGTCGAGTTTCACGGGGGTCACATGGGCCGCCACCGCATCCCCGACGAGGTCGGACCACCGCCCGAACACGGTGGCGGTGGTCGAGACGTCGCCACCACGCAGCGACTTCAGGACCCGACCGAGGGCTCGCGACAGGGGTCGGGGGTCGGGGTTGGGTTCGGACTCGGGAGTCATGGCGCCACTTTTCCACCGTCGATCCGGATCACCCGATCGGGATGGGCCTCGGTTGGCAACGGAGCGGCGGTGGTGATGACCACCTGACCGGCCGGCAGATGCGCCAGCAGGGCCCGGCAACGGTCGGGGTCGAGTTCGGACAGCACGTCGTCGAGCACCAAGAGAGGCACGGCGTCGACGGCGTCGGCCACCATCCGGTGGGCGGCCAGACGCATCGAGAGGGCCAGGGACCGCATCTCACCCTGACTGGCGTGGGTGCGAGCCGGCAACGCCCCGAGGGTGAGTTCGACATCGTCGCGATGCGGACCGACGGTGCTGCTTCCCCGACGGACGTCGTCGCGTCTCGACTGCCGCAGGGCCTCGGCCAGTCCGGTGCGACGCCATTCGGGTTCGTAGCGCACACCCACCGCGGTGGGGGTTCCGGCCAGTTCGCCGTACGCGCGCTCGGCCTCGGGTTGCATTCGGGCCACCAACTCGGCTCGGGCTTGTCCGAGGCGGTCTCCCACCTCGGCCATTCGTTCGTCCCACACGTCGAGCGAGAACGCCACGTCGTCCGTGAGGCGACCACCGCACTGCCGCAACAAGGTGTTGCGTTGCTTCAGGGCGCGCTCGAGATCGAGGCGAAGCGAACCGTTGCGGGCGGCGAGATTCACCAACACGTCGTCGCAGAAACGGCGACGCTCCGCGGGTCCGCCCTTCACGAGATCGAGATCGTCGGGAGAAAAAACGGTGACGCGCAAGGCCCCCAACAGATCGATCGAGCGCTGCAGACGCTGCTTGTTCACCTGCACCGACACCCGTCCCTGGGCGGGTATCCGAACGTCGATCGTCGTGTCTCGGCCGTCGTCCTGACGGATCACCGCACGGATGACGGCCGCCTCGGTGCCGATTCGCACCAGCGCCGCCGTGGGCGCACCCCGGAAGCTCTCGAGCGTCGCGAGAAAAGCCATCGCCTCGGCGACGTTGGTCTTGCCTTGAGCGTTGCGCCCGATGATCGCCGTGGTGCCGGACGTCAGGTCGAACGTCGCCTCCGAGTAGTTGCGGAAGTCGACGAGCTCGAGACGCTCGATGAACATCAGGACTTCAGAGGCATCAACAAGTAGATGAAGGTGTCGTCACCCTCGCCGCGGATGACGGCCAGTTTCCCGGGGTCCGACGAGTCGATGGTGACGTTCTCGGACGCACAGGCCTCGACACCTTCGGCCAACAATTCGTTGTTGAAGGCCATCTCGATCTCGTCGCCCTTCAGGGTCGCGTCGAGTTGTTCCTTGCCCTCACCGCTGTCCTGACTCATCATGCGCAGACTCACACCATCGGGCGACATCTTCATGCGCAACGGTGTTCCGACCGGATCGCGCGCCACCAACTTCACGCGGCGCACGGCCTCGAGGAGTTCGTCGCGGGAGACCGTGAGACGGTTGGGTGACGTCGTGGGGATCAACTTCTGATAGTCGGCGAAGGTTCCCGCGATCAATCGGGTGACGAGACGAATGGGACCCACCTCGAAGGTGACGTCGTTGTCGGTGATGTTGATGCTCACCGTGTCGTTGAACGACAGCAGACGTTGCAACTCGGACAAGGCACGTGCCGGGACGACCACCCTCGTTCCCTCGTCCACGACCTTGCCCTTCACGTCGCGAATCGCGAGACGGTACGAATCCGTGGCAACGAGACGCAGTTTTCCGTCGACACCGGTCAGCAGGACTCCGGTGAGCACACCCCGAGCGTCATCGGTGCTCGCGGCCTTCACCACCTGCTTCAGGGCAACGGCGAGTTCGGACGACGGAATCGTGGCGCCACCACCGATCGTGCCGGCCCACTTCGGGAAGTCGCCGTCGGCACCGGTCGGAAGGCTGAACTGCGACTTGCCGGCCGAGATCCTCACCTGACCGTCCTTGATCTCGACATCGACCGCGCCCGGGGATAGTGAACGCACCACGTCGCTGGCCAACTTGGCCGGGATCAACGCGACGCCCTCCTGAGGCTTGGCCACCAGCACGCTCGCTTCGATCGTGAGATCGCCGTCGGTACCGGTGATGCGCAGCATCTCGTCGGCCAGCACCAGACGGAGACAGGACAGAGTCGGATTCGTGGCGCGTCCGGTGGAGGCGCGGCTGGCCGCACCGAGCGCTTCTGCGAGAACGTCGCGCTCGCACTTGAATTTCACGGATGTCTCCTTGTTCCGTGAGAACGACGCGACGATTCCGGGAGTCCGGTTGTCACGACGATCTCATGATGTTCAAACCTAGTCGTAGTGATAAGTGCTGTGGATTGTGGACGGCGGGTCGTTGTCGCAGGTCGAAGCGCGAAACGTGGCGTGTCACGTTGTGCACACCGATCCACACCCCAATGAAGTTCCGACGGGTGACCGGTGGACAACGTCGAGTTCTGCACAACTCGGACACCCGTCGTCCCCATGTTCGTCCCCATGGTCTGTGGAGTGTTCCGGTCGAGGGTCATCCTCAGCCCAACTTCAGGGTCTTGATGAGCATGGTGACCTGGTCGTAGGTCTGGGTGCGCTCCTTCATCAACCGTTGGATCTTCTCGACGGCGTGGATGACGGTGGTGTGGTCGCGCCCTCCGAAAAGTCGCGCGATCGACGGATAGGACAAGTCGGTGAGCTCGCGGAAGACGTACATCGCCTCCTGGCGGGCGGCCACGAGAGGTCGTTGACGACTCTTTCCCCGCAGCGACTCGACGCTGAAACCCAGCAGACGGGCGATCTCGTTGAGCAACTCCTCGGGGCTGCGCTGCTTGGTGGGTGCGTCCGTGAGCAGGTCTTCCAGCAGCTTCTCGGCCTGGGCCACGGTCATGTCGACCCGGTTGAGGCTGGCGTAGGCACTCACCCGGATGAGAGCACCCTCGAGTTCGCGAATGTTGGAGGTCACGCGGGAGGCGATGAACTCGAGAACATCGGCCGGGAACTGGGTCTCTTCGCGCTCGGCCTTGTTGCGAAGAATCGCGAGGCGTGTCTCCAGGTCGGGCGGTTGGACGTCGGTGATGAGTCCCCAGCGGAACCGACCGATGAGTCGTTCCTCGAGGTTCGGAATGGCATCGGGAACGCGGTCCGAGGAGATCACGATCTGTTTGTTCGCGCCGTGCAGCGAGTTGAAGGTGTGGAAGAACTCCTCTTGGAGTCCTTCCTTGCCTTCCATGAACTGGATGTCATCGATGAGCAAGACGTCGATCTCGCGGTAGCGCTTCTTGAAGTTGGCGATCGTCGCGTTTCGGATGCCGTCGACGTACTCGTTGAGGAACGTCTCGGTGGTGATGTAGCGCACCTGGTAGTGGCTGTAGTTCTGCAGCACGTAATGCCCGATCGCGTGCAGGAGATGGGTTTTCCCGAGACCCGCCGAGCCGTAGATGAACAACGGGTTGTAGCTGCGAGCCGGTGTCTCGGCGACTCGTTGAGCGGCGGCCAAGGCGAAACTGTTGGATGCGCCGCGCACGAATGTCTCGAAGGTGTAGCGAGGGTTGAGTCCGGCTCGCTCGGCGGGTGCCGCTCCGACTTTCACCGCCACCGTGGCCACCGCGACCTCGGTACCGGCCGCCACCGTCTGCTCGGCGCTGGCCGTCGTCGTCATCTCGGACGGAGCGATCACCTCGACCTCGAGACGTTTATCGCCGGCACCGATCTCGGAGAGAGCGTCGGTGACGAGAGGCAGATAACGGGTGAGGATCTTGTCGCGAACGGTGGCCGAGGGAACAGCGAGCCGAATCGTCTCGTCCTCACTGGGCAAGGAGTGAACGTCGTTGAAGGTGGAGTACCACACGGCGTCCGACACCTGAGCGCGGAGCAGCTGCGACACCGCTGTCCACATGTTCTCGAGGTCTTCCACCTGCATCTCCCTGTCCAAAGAGGCCATTCATCCACAGCCCCGTCCACAATGTGTGGATAGAGAACTGCGGGCTGAACACGGCCACGACCTGCTGTTTTCTGCCCTCCTCCGAACCCCGTGACAGGGGTACCTTGGCGGGACTGACGACAGTAGCAGGCTGTGGATAGTGAATTTCAAGGGGGTCGTCGAGCCCCCGACCGTCGTCGGCGCGTTCTGGAGTCGGAGGGTTGCCCGCACCCCGATGACGGCCGTAGCCTGCCGGAGCACCCTGTCGTCGGGGTACACCAGTTGATGTCCGAAATTGCGTCGTGACCTGGCATTTTGCCTGCGTGTGGCGTCCAGGCCAGAGGAGTTCTCGTGAAGCGTACGTATCAGCCCAACAAAAAGCGTCGGTCCGCCAAGCACGGCTTTCGCGCTCGCATGTCCACCCGAGGCGGCCGGGCCGTCCTGAAGGCCCGTCGTCTCAAGGGCCGCAAGCGTCTGTCGGCTTGATCGGCCGACTCCACCGCGCGAGCGACTTCGAGCGCCTTCGGCGCGAAGGAAAGCGTCTGCGTAGTGGGGCGATCTGGTGCGTGATGATTTCCGACCCGACGATGTCTCTCCCTCATGTGGCCTTTGCGATCGGGCGCGTGAACGGTTCGGCCGTGAAGCGCAACCGACTGCGTCGCCAACTCAGAGAGGTCTTGCGTTCCGCATCCGGGCGCCTCGGACCCGGGCTGTATCTGATCGGCCTCACCCCCTTTGAGCAGGGGAAACTTCCGAGTTTTTCGCGTTTGGCCTCGTCGGTGGAGGGTTTGCTCGGTCGTCTGGAGAGTTCGCGGTGAAGACGTTCCTGCTGAGGTGGATCGGCCACTATCAGGCGTCGCGCGAGGGTCGTCCCTCTCCGTGCCGTTTCTCACCTTCATGCTCCGAGTACGCCCGCGAAGCCATCGAGACCCACGGTGCCTCTCGAGGTACCTGGTTGGCCGTGCGGCGACTGGCGCGTTGTCGTCCCTTCGGTAAGTCGGGTTTCGACCCGGTGCCCCTTCACACGTCGAGAAAGGCGTCCTGAGATGTTCCAAGCTGCCGCCTGGCTGATCAGCCAGTTCTACAACCTCACCTCCCACTACGCGGCGTCGATCGCCCTCGTCGCGGTGGTGGTGATGATGCTGATCTTCCCGCTCACCTTGAAGAGCACCAAGGGAATGCTCGAGATGCAACGGGTGCAACCGGAAATGCGTCGTATCCAGCAGCAATACCGCAACGACCGGCAGAAGATGAATGAGGAGATGATGAAGCTCTATCAGGAGCACAAAGTCAATCCTTTGTCATCCTGTCTGCCACTTCTTGCGCAGATGCCGATCTTCATCATCATGTTCCGAGTGCTGCACGGTCTCACCGACAAAGGTGCGGACGGCACGTTCGATCCCGATTACATCTCGAAGTCCAGCGAGCTGTACGCGAGCCTCGACAACAAGACGGAGATGCTGTCACTCGGTCTCGATCTGTCTCTGCGACCGGTGGACGTCATCGGTGACGACCCAGGCAAGGGAGTCGTCTACGCCCTGCTGGTGATCGCTCTGATGGGGCTGTATTACCTGCAACAGCGCATGATCGCCTCGCGGACGGTGTCGCCCACGATGTCGGCCACCCAGGCCAAGGTGATGCAGTACTTGCCGGTGGTGTTCGGCGTGTTCCAGATCTTCTTCCCGGTGGGTCTGGTGATCTACTACATGGCCCAGACGCTGGTACGTATCGCTCAGCAGGCGTACGTGACGCGCCGCTTCTACCGAGGTGACGACTCTCTGGGACAACAAGCCCAAGCCGCATCGGCCAAGGCTCGGGAGATGGCCGCCAAAGACGGGGGTCCGACCGGGTTGTTCGGCCAAATGAAGCAGGACATGGCCCGTGGCAAAGATGCTGGCCAGGGTAGTCATCAGGGCAAGACGGGCAACAAGCGCACAACTCCTCCCAAAGGTACGACGCCCGGCGGCAAGGGACGCCCGACTCCCCCCAACCGGCCCAAGCCCGGTCGACCGCCGGCGAGCGGCAAGTCCCGTCACCCGAAGCCTCCGAGGCCCTGATCGAGACTCGTCCGACCGACAACTGCACGTCTGATACCCGCATACACATAGTGAGGAGAAACCCATGGAATGGGTCGAAACAACCGGCTCGACGATCGAGGAAGCCAAGAACAAGGCACTGGACCAACTCGGAGTCGCCGAGGATGACGCCGACTTCGAGGTTCTCGAGGAGCCCAAGACCGGACTGTTCGGCAGGACCCGGGGTGAGGCTCGGGTACGCGCACGCGTGAAGCCCCGCACTCCGCGTGGCAAGACCGAACGGCGGCGTCGAGACTCACGCGGCGACAAGCGGACTGGCGACCGAGAGGGACAGTCGAACTCCGACGGCCAGCGCAACCAGGGACGTCATGAGCGAGCCAATCGCGGCTCGCAGGAGAGAAGCAAGAGGGAGAACCAGGTGAACAACGACTCTGATCAGGGTGGCCGGCGGGAACGACCGAGCGGACCAGCACCGGAACCGACGCAAGTGGCCGCGGAGGCCGAGAAGTTCCTGGCCGGGCTCGTGGACGCCTTCGGGCTGACGGCCACCACTGGCCGAAACATCGAAGGTGGCGAGATCGAGGTCACCGTGTCGGGAGGCGACCTCGGAATCTTGGTGGGCCCGCGGGGAACCACCATGCAGGCCGTGCAGGACCTGACCCGTGTGGTCAGTCAGCGTCGACTCGGGGACCACGAGACGCGTCTCCGGATCGACATCGCGCAGTACCGGGCCAAGCGTAAGGAGGCCTTGAGTCGGTTCGTCAATCAGGTGGCCGACGAGGTGGTGGCCAGCGGAACCGCGCGAGCCCTGGAGCCCATGCCCTCGGCCGACCGCAAGATCATCCACGACGCACTCACCGGCCGTACCGACATCTCGACCCATTCCGAAGGTGAGGATCCGGATCGCCGTGTGGTGATCTCCCCCGCCTCCTAGTCTCGGGGCGTGTTGACGCCCGACCGCCGAAACCAATTGATCGATGCGCTGGGCGAAGCCCAGCGCATCGGCATGTTGGGGGCCGGTGATGTCGGGGTGGCAGTCGATCAGGCGGCTCGACTGGCCGAATTGATTCCCGCCGGGGCCTCCGACTTCCTCGACGTGGGGTCGGGCGGGGGAGTACCTGGTCTGGTGATTGCCCAGGTTCGCCCCGATCTGCAGGGGGTTCTGGTCGACCGGCGGGAAAAGCGGGTCGATCTCCTCGTGCGGCTGATCGGTCGACTCGGGTTACGGGACCGGGTGGAAGCAATGGCCTGTGACGTGGGGGATCTACCCCGACGGCTCCCCGGCCGACTCTGGCCGGTCGTCACAGCTCGAGGTTTTGGCTCCCCGACCTACACGGTTGAACTGGTCGTGCCGGTGCTGTCCCCGGGCGGCCGACTCTTCGTCACGGAACCACCAGGTTCGGCGGGGGATCGCTGGCGAACTCCAGCCGAGGAACACGGCATCATGCTGGACGGCGTGGTGGACGGAGTCGCAATTCTTCGTCGCCCGGGTTGATGTCCTGGGGATGTTCCACGTGGAACATCCCCAACCGATGAACCATCCACCCCTCGGCAATGTTCCACGTGGAACCTTGCCGACCGACCTCCACCGGCCACCCACCCATTGGGTACCATGCTGTCGGTTGAAGGCCCCACCCTCCGTCGGGTCTTTCATCCCACACGGCCACTTCTCACGAGTAGGCACCAACCAGCACTCATGACCGACTCCCCCACCCCCAGCGCATCCACCGACAATTCCCCTCATCAGCGGCCACTTCCGCGCGTGATCGCCGTGGCCAACCAGAAGGGCGGCGTCGGCAAGACCACCACCACGGTGAACGTGAGCGCCTGCCTAGCCGAGATGGGCTATCGGGTTCTCATGGTCGACCTCGACCCGCAGGGCAACGCTTCCTCGGGCGTCGGAATCGATACCCGAGGCCTGGACACCTCGATGTACGACGTGATCCTGAACGACGCTCCGCTCGAGGACTGCATCGAGCCGGCCAGCGTTCGCAATCTGTTCGTGGCTCCCTCCAATCTCGATCTGGCCGGTGCCGAGATCGAGTTGGTTCCGGCCATGGCCCGTGAGCATCGGCTGAAGCGGGCGATCGACCCGATCCTCGAGGACTACGACTTCGTGTTCATCGATTGTCCCCCGTCGCTGGGTTCGCTGACCATCAATGCCTTCGTGGCTGCCAAGGAGATCCTGGTCCCGATCCAGTGCGAGTACTACGCCCTCGAGGGTCTCGGCCTGCTCCTTCGGGTGGTCGAATCGGTAAAACGCAACCTGAACCCCACACTCGAGTTGAGCACCGTGGTCTGCACCATGTTCGACTCGCGGGCCAAGCTCTCCAACCAGGTGGTGAATGAGGTCCGCGAGCATTTCGGCGACAAAGTGTGCCAAACCATCATTCCGCGCAACGTCCGATTGTCGGAAGCCCCGTCGCATCACCAGCCCATCAATGTGTACGACCCAGGTTCGAAGGGCGCCGTTGCCTATCGCCTGGTGGCCAAGGAGGTAGCAGGTGGCATCCCGCCGCAGCGGTCTCGGTAAAGGGCTCGATGCCCTCATTCCCGGCGGGGGAGGAACCCCTCCGGACACGGCGTCGGCCCTCATCGAGGTGTCCGTGCGTCGTATCAGCCCGAACCCCCATCAGCCTCGACAACACTTCGACGAAGAGTCGCTCAACGACCTGACCGAATCGGTCCGGGCCATCGGGGTTCTTCAGCCGCTCCTCGTGCGCGATCTCGGCGATAGCTCGTTCGAGTTGATCGCCGGTGAGCGACGCTGGCGAGCAGCACAGCGGGCAGGCCTCGACACGGTGCCGGTGATCGTTCGAGCCGGCGACAGCATGGCGTCGGTCGAGGAAGCTCTGGTGGAGAACCTGCACCGACAAGATCTCACGCCATTGGAAGAAGCGTCGGCCTATCAGCAACTTCTTTCGGATTTTTCGCTCACCCACGATGACGTGGCTCGGCGAGTGGGCAAGAGTCGAACCGCTATCACCAACACGTTACGCCTGCTCAACTTACCCCCCGGGGTACAAAGACTGTTGGCTGACGGTCGTTTGACCGCCGGCCATGCCAAGGCCCTCCTCGGAACCCCCGACCGAGCGTTTCAGGAGGGACTCGCCAAGCGGGTGGTGGACGAGGGTCTGTCGGTTCGGGCAGTCGAAGAAGCGATTCGTTTGAGGGAGGGGCGCGTTCCTGATCCCACTCCGAAGCCCGATGCTGGAGAGAGCAAGAAGCCGTCCCTGAAGAAGCTCCCCGATGCCGGGTTGTTGGAACTCGAGGAACGTATCGCTGAGTATCTGTCGACATCGGTCGACGTGAAGATGTCCAACAAGCGCGGCTCGATCACGATCGACTTCGCCGACCTCTCCGACCTCGAGCGGATTTACTACCTGATGATCGAAGGACCCCCGGCCGACTCCTGAACATCCAACATCAACTGAAGGGTGAGAGTGACAGCCGTCACCGTAAACTTCTACCTCACAGTACGCACAGCGTGGGGACAAAGTTGTGGATAACTAGGAGGAGAGCGCCGTCAAGGCCAGGTAGATGGCCTTAGCGACGCGCTGACCGCGAGCCACGACCTCGTCCTCGGGTCCGAGCGTGAGCAACACGGCGGGCATCTTCGTCTCACGAAGCACGGGTCGCCGCATGCCGGCCACCGTGGGGCGATGCAGGACGTCACGCAGATGACGCTCGATGAGTCGGGCGAGAGTCCGACCCGTCGCCGATTCGAAGGCGGGCACCTGGTAGTAGGTCACCATCGACCGCCGCTCGTCCACCGCTTCGAGACCGATGTAGAGCTCGGCACCGAAATCGTTGGCACTGGCGGCCTGCGACACCGGGTCGGGATCGTCGCTCGACATCACGAGTGCGCCGTGGTCGCGCAGCGCCTCCACGAGGTCGGCGGCCAGTGTCGAGTACCCGCCGAACTGACCGACGACCACCCGCTTGCCCGCCAGAGGCGTTCCGAAGCGAAGTGACTCGGCCTCTTTCACCGACGAGATTCCGGGACCATCACCGGTCTGTCGCGACAGCAATCGCAGCAGACCGATCGTCTCCGTCGAGCAGATCCCGGTGACATCGGCACCGGCATTGGTCTGGAACTCCGTCACGGCGCGGTGAGCAAGTTGTCCGAAGATCCCGTCGATTCGACCACAATCGAAACCGAGTCGTGACAGCAGCCGCTGCAACTCGGCGACGTCGTCACCGCGAAGATTCGGCGACCGCAACGAGAGCGGTCGATCACCGAGTTCCCATGCCGCTTCGACCAAAGTCTGGAGTGTCGTGTCGTCGCACACTCCGGAGATCTCGAGACCACGGTCGGACTGAAAGGCGCGCACCGCCGACTCCGTCGCCATGTCGTAGGAGCCGGGTACGACCTCGTCGAACGAGAGAAAGCCGGCCGCGCCGAGACGGCGCTGCAACTGGCGGACCGTTTCGCCCGAGTCGCCGGGCGACAGAACCATCAGCCGAGGAATTCCTCCAGCTCCTGCAGAAGCTGGCCCTTGCCCTTGGCGCCCACCATGCGCTTTTTCAGTTCTCCGTCCTTGAACACCAGCAGAGTCGGAATGCTCATGATCCCGAACTTCTGAGCGACATCGCCGTGGTCGTCGACGTTCAACTTGGCGACGGTGAGCCGACCGGCCTTCTCGGTGGCGATCTCACTCAGGATCGGAGCGATCTGCTTGCAGGGTCCGCACCACTCGGCCCAGAAATCGACGATCACGGGCGTGGAGGACGAGTTCACGGTCTCGTCGAAGGTGCTGCTGGTGAGGTTCACGATTCCGTCGGCCATGCGGTCACCTTACAGCCGGGGACCGGGTGGGAACCGGCAAGAACCTGGTTCGAGATCGTCAGTGTTGGGACTCGAGCCAGCGTTCGGCGTCGATGGCCGCCATGCACCCGGAACCGGCCGCGGTGATGGCCTGTCGGTACACGTGGTCTTTCACGTCCCCGCAGGCGAACACTCCGGGAATGTTGGTGTAGGTGGAATCAGGCCGGGTGATCAGGTATCCGGTGTCCTCCATGTCGAGGACACCCTTGAACACATCGGTGTTGGGACGGTGTCCGATGGCGATGAAAAGGCCGGACATGGGCATCGTGGACTCTTCGCCGGTCACCGTGTTGCGCACCCTGATGGCTTCCAACTGAGAGTCGCCCACGAGATCGGTGACGGTGCTGTTCCAGAGCATCTCGATCTTGGGGTTCGACAACGCGCGGTCCTGCATGATCTTGCTCGCCCGCAACGTGTCGCGGCGATGGATGAGGGTCACCTTCGAGGCGAACTTGGTGAGGAAGGTTGCTTCTTCGATCGCCGAGTCGCCGCCACCCACCACGGCGATCTCCTTGCCACGGAAGAAGAAACCGTCGCAGGTGGCGCAGGTGGAGAGCCCATGGCCGATGAGTCGTTCTTCGGCTGCGAGTCCGAGCATGAGACTCTGGGCCCCGGTCGACACGATCACCGAGTCGGCGGTGTGAACGTCATCGTGAACGTGAACCTTCAACGGCTTGTCTCCGAACTCGACCTTGGTGGCCTTGGCGGTGAGGAACTGCGCACCGAAACGCTGGGCCTGCTCCTTGAAACGCATCATCAGTTCCGGACCCATGATGCCCTCGGGGAAGCCGGGAAAGTTCTCCACTTCGGTGGTGAGCATGAGTTGACCACCCGGTTGGTCACTGGTGGAGGAGGGTTCGCCCTCGATCA
>Ga0129333_10001090_pt1 | contig 24191 bp, 19 predicted proteins | sample CPB6_08_DNA_FD_94474 | JGI IMG/M metagenome (GOLD analysis project Ga0129333, IMG submission 94474) | Freshwater to marine salinity gradient microbial communities from Chesapeake Bay, USA - CPBay_Sum_0.6_0.8_DNA | ecosystem: Environmental > Aquatic > Marine > Coastal | place: USA: Chesapeake...
CATCTTCATCTACCGTTAAAGCTATTTGCTCAAGGGCAAATAATTTTTTGTATTGTTTGATTAAAGCATTTTTTGGTTCTGTAAGAATTCGCTTTAAAGACGTTTTGTCGAGTGGATTTAAATAGGTAACAATAGGTAAACGACCTAACAGTTCTGGTATTAAACCAAAGCTTCTTAAGTCTTGTGCATTTACATATTGCAATAAATTAGCTCTATCTAATTCTTGTGTTGCTGTAATAGAGCGATATCCAATAGCCGAGGACTGCATTCTTCGTGCTATCATTTTATCGATACCTTCAAATGCACCTCCGCAAATAAATAAGATATGTTGGGTATTTACTTTAACCATTTTTTGGTCAGGATGTTTTCTACCACCTTGAGGAGGCACCAATACTTCCGATCCTTCCAGTAGTTTTAGCATTGCTTGTTGCACGCCCTCGCCACTCACATCTCTGGTAATCGATGGATTATCACTTTTTCTACCAACTTTGTCAATTTCATCGATATATACAATTCCTTTTTCAGCTAAAGCAACATCATAATTACAAGCCTGAAGTAAGCGCGATAAAATACTCTCTACATCTTCACCTACGTAACCCGCTTCTGTAAAAACAGTAGCATCGGCGATGGCAAATGGCACTTGCAATAATTTTGCTATGGTTTTAGCTAAAAGGGTTTTACCGGTACCCGTTTCGCCTACCATTATGATATTTGACTTATCTATTTCTACCTCATCATCTTCTTGATTAAGACGCTTATAATGGTTGTAAATAGCTACTGCCATAGTTTTCTTAGCATCTTCTTGACCAATAACATATTGATCCAGAAAAGCTTTTATTTCTTTTGGCTTATGTAAGGACATAGCAGCCGGCGAAGTTGTTGCTGCTTTGCTCGACACACCTGCATCTTGCAATAAAACATGTGCATTTTCTATGCAAGCATCACAAATCATTCCTTTAGCACCTGTAAATAGGATATTAACTTCACTTTCAGCACGTTCGCAAAACGAACATTTTTTTTCTGTAGCCTTTGCCATTCAAAAATTATTAGTTGTCAAAGGTACGTATTGAAAAGGAAGAAATAAGAAATCTACCCTTATAAAAAATTGCCTAAAAGTATTAAAGCTATCTAGTATCTTGCAGATAGAAATGAATACTAATTTATTTGCCACTTCATCCGATACAGAAAATAGATTTGTAGAGGTGGTGGTGCCACTCAACCTACCGCAAACCCTAACTTATGGCATTCCGCTAGAATGGCAGGGAAGTGTATTGCCCGGTATGCGTGTAGAAGTAGTATTAGGTAGAAATAAATTATATGCTGGATTGGTAGTTGCTGTTCACAACAACCAACCTACCACTTATCAAGTAAAACCAATTCGATCTGTTATAGACAGTATTCCTATTATAAGTGAATTGCAATTAGCGTTTTGGTCATGGATATGCCAATACTATATTGCCAATCCGGGTGAAGTTATGCAGGTAGCACTACCCACCCATTTAAAACTCTCTGGAGAAGCCATTTTTGAATTACAAGAATTAGATGCATCAATTGCATGGAGTGATGATGCCTATATAGTTTTAGAGGCGCTAGAATTGAAAGGTAAGCTTAGCCTTAGCACCATCAAACAATTAATTACACCTAAAAAAATTGCACTTACGCTTCAAGAGCTAATGCATCATAATGCAATTCGCATTATTGAGAAATTAGAAGAGACCTATAAGCCAAAGACAGAACGTATTGTAAAAATTAATCCTGAATTTGATACAGAACAAGGCCTGCATAGCATTTTAGATACTTGCAAAAAAGCGCCTAAACAAGAGCAAATCGTAATGGCTTTTTATCAATTATATAAAAAAGAAGCAGTTGTTACGGTTAAAAACCTGCTGGCTAGTACACAAACTACTAATGCACAGTTAAACGCACTTATTGATAAAGGATTTTTTTATACCGATGAGATAAAGGTAGACCGACTAGCCTATATAAAAAATCCTGATGGGCTTGCAAGTATTAACTTAAGCGATGCACAACATATTGGACAGCAGGAATTAGAAAAAGAGCTGCAGCAACATGATGTAGTATTAATAGAGGGCGTAACGGGAAGCGGTAAAACGCTACTCTACATAGAGCAAATAAAAAAAATAATTCAAGAAGGCAAACAAGTTTTACTCTTAGTACCTGAAATAGCATTGAGTACCCAATTAGTTGCTCGACTCTATCATTATTTTGGAGAGGAATTAGGCGTATACCATTCAAAATTTTCAAATAACGAACGAATAGAAATTTGGAATAAAGTAAGTAGTCAAGCCTACAAATTGGTTGTTGGTCCACGCTCAGCAGTATGGCTTCCTTTTCAACAATTAGGTTTGATTATTGTAGATGAAGAGCATGATGGATCGTATAAGCAACAGGAACCTGCACCACGTTTTCATGGAAGAGATGCTGCCATATATCTAGCGCATCTACATAAAGCAAAAGTCATTTTAGGGTCGGCCACACCAAGCATGGAAAGCTTGTATAATGCCCATCAAAAAAAATACGGTTATGTTCAACTAAAAGAGCGCTATCAAGGATTGGCTTTGCCAAATATAGAAATTGTTGATGCGCGCATCACTCAAAAAACAAGTGCTAGTAATCCATTAATAGCTCCAGTGCTTATAAACAAAATAGCTGAAGCACTAGCTAATAAAAAACAAGTCATTCTTTTTCAAAATAAAAGAGGATACGCTCCTTTTCAAGTATGTACTACTTGTGGCTGGGTGCCTAAATGTAAATACTGTTCTGTATCGCTTACCTATCATAAGATAACAGATAAAATGCATTGTCATTACTGTGGTATGAAATCGAAAGTAATGCATCAATGTCCGGCTTGTGGTAGCGATCATATTATCAGCAAAAGCTTTGGCACAGAGCGTATAGAAGAAGATATTAAGCAACTCTTTCCAACGGCAGCTATTGCCCGTATGGATACCGATAGCATGAAAGGAAAAAATAATTTTCCCGATTTATTTAAAAAAATGGAGTCGCGCGCTATTGATATTCTGATTGGTACACAAATGGTAGTGAAAGGTTTAGATTTTGCCAATGTTTCATTGGTAGGCATTTTAAATGCCGACAATTTACTTACCTGGCCCGACTTTAGAGTTAATGAAAGAGCCTTTCAATTAATGGAGCAAGTAAGTGGACGAGCTGGAAGAAAAGAACAACAAGGAGAAGTGCTCATTCAAGCCATACACATAGATCACCCCGTGCTGCAATGGGTTAAAGATCATAGCACACAGGCCTACTATGAAAATGAACTACAATTTAGAGAATCGTTTGTATATCCACCTTTTTGCAGAATGATTAAAGTGGTATGTAAGCATGCTGCTGAAGCGATGGCTCAGCAAATGGGCGCACACATGGCTGATGCTATTCAAACGCACAAAATGGATTGTATATTGCAAGGTCCTGCGCCTGCGCTTATCAATAAAATAAACAATTTATATTATTACGAACTTTGGCTTAAATGCCCTAAAGACGGAAAAAAACTAATCGATATCAAACACGTACTGAAGGAACAAAAAAGTAGGATTTTAGCGATGAAAGCTTATAGTTCCGGAATCATTACACTTGATGTAGACCCTCAAAATTAAGCTTATATGATAGTGCAAGAAAATGTATCCTTAAAACACCTCAATACGTTTGGAATAGACTTTAGTGTAGACCACTACGTTGTAATTGATTCATTAAGCGTTTTAAAAACACTTAGTGAAGAAAAAAAATTATTAAAAAATAAAATACAAGTTGGGGGTGGTAGTAATATTTTATGTATAGATACACAGTTACATGCTACTCTTATTCACAATCAACTAAAGGGAAGAAAAATAGTAAAAGAAAATGATGCGCATGTATGGGTTGAAATAATGGCTGGTGAAACATGGCACGACTTTGTATTGTATGCCATTGAGAATAACTGGGGCGGAGTAGAAAATTTATCACTTATTCCCGGAACGGTAGGAGCAGCGCCAATACAAAATATTGGTGCGTATGGAGTAGAAGTAAGTCATTGTATAGAAGAAGTACGTGCTTGGAATTGGAATGATAAAGAATACATAAAATTTAAAAAAGAGGAATGTAAGTTTGGATATAGAACCAGTATTTTCAAAGAAAAATGGAAACAAAAAATACTGATTACTTCAGTAATCTTTAAATTAGATAAGCAACATCATTTCAATACTACATACGGAGCTATAACACAAGAATTAGATAAAATGGGAATCACCACTTTATCTATTAAAGCTATTTCTGATGCAGTTATTCATATTAGAAAAAGTAAATTACCAAATCCAGCCGAAATAGGAAATGCTGGAAGCTTTTTCAAAAACCCTACTATAAAACTTACTCAATTTAAAGAACTACAAAAAGAACATACACTAATACCATCTTATGCTGTAGATGCACAACATGTAAAAGTACCTGCAGGCTGGCTAATAGAGCAATGCCAATGGAAAGGTAAAAAAGTAGGTGCTTGCGGTGTACATAAAGATCAGGCTCTAGTTTTAGTAAACTATGGCAAAGCGAACGGAAAAGAAATCTATAATTTATCTGAAGCCATCATACAAGATGTTCAAAATAAGTTCAATATTTTACTAGAACGAGAAGTGCAAATACTAAGCAATAGTATCATCTAAAAAAGGTAAAGCTACATAGAAGTCAGTTCCTTCATTTTCTATGGACTCAAACCAAATTGACCCATGCCAGTACTCCACAATTCGTTTGGTCATTGCCAGACCTATTCCACTTCCTGCATTTTTTGTAGTAAAATGAGGAATAAATACATTCTCTCTAATAGATGAAGGAATTCCACTTCCATTATCTTTAACTTGAACAACAGCAAGTTGATTTTGAATATAAAGATTCACCTGTATCAATCCTTCCTTTCCCTCTGGTATAGACTGGACAGCATTTTGCAATAAATTACTAAATACGCGCAGTAAGTGACTTTTATCTGATTTAATAATGATGGGCCGAGGTGGTAAGGATAAAGATATATTTATAGTACTTTCATTTCTATAAATAGAAACACTAGATTCTAATATAGTATTTAAACTAAACACAGCAATTTGAGGATCTGGTAATTTAGCAAAATTGGAGAACTCACTCGCTATATAATTTAAGTTATCTATTTGCTCAATTAAAGAATCGGTTACTTTTTTAGTAATCTCCAGTGTATTATCCTGTTTGTTTTTGATAGCATTTTGCAAAAATTGCAAATTTAACCGCATCGGTGTTAATGGGTTTTTAATCTCATGTGCTACCTGTTTTGCCATTTCTTTCCATGCATCCTCACGTTCTGTTTGCGCCAATTGATGAGCACTTTCTTCAAGCTTTTTAACCATTTTGTTATACTCGGCAACCATTAAACCAATATCATCGTCATATGGCCAATCTAGTGTTTCGTTCTTTTGAAGATTAACTCTTTGAAATTGTTTGATAATTAAATTAAAACTACTTGTTAAGCCGTTTGTTACTACAAAAGCCAACAAAGTGGATAATACGAAAATAAAGGCATATAAATTAGTCATAGCGATTATCAAGTAGGTAATCTGATAACGAATTTCCTTCTCTGATGTATAAATTGGCATACTAAGATATGCAATAGTGTTTCCTAATTCGTCATATAATTTCATATAAGCAATCTTGAATTGTAGTAAGCCAATTTTATCATCTAGACATAAAATTGAAGCAGTATTAACGCTTAATAAGCGCATAGCATCTCTTGAAAGCACAGGAGCTACAATACCTTGGTTGATTAGTTTTAAATTTGAAGAGCATAGTAATTTCCCCGATAAATCAAAAAGATTAATATCAGCATGCGTATTTTGATTCGTATTTCTTACCAAACTTTCAAGTTGTATACTATCCATAACAGAAGCATCTAAACCATGGAGATGTTTGTTAAAAATATATTGTTGAATTGGTTCTTTTAACTTTTGAGCTGTAGATAATAAGTTTTTATTATTATTTTGTTCGAAACGTAAAAATAGAAAGGAAATAGTAACTGAACCTAAAATCAAGAAAGAGACTAAAACTAAACTTAACATTGCATAATGTGTCTTTTTTCTGAAATTAAACGCAATTAAATGACTTTTAAACTCTTTTAAAACAAATAGCGAAGCAAATAAACGATATAAAATTATAAATAGAATAATTATTATGCTTATTCCAAAAAGATAAGAAAATATAATTACTGCATCAAGCCAACTTATACCATCTTGAACAATGATAAGTTCTGAGTGATTGTTCAAACGATGATAACTCCAAAATTTATTCATTCTTTTAAAAAATGAATTCTTGCTAGTATATGACTGTATATGATTTGAAAAAAGTGGAAATTGTATATCACCCTTTTGATACTTTAATTTTCCATTTACATAAATTGCAGTTGCATAATTTGGATACCTATTAAAAATATCTAAATTAGGAGTAGTTAGTAATTCAGGGAATTGCGAATCGAGATTAATCTGAAGTGAAATATCATTATTAAATTCGACTCTAGAGTTTTTTCTTCCTATCTTAATACCAGTGTCAATTTTTTTTGGGGCAGTATCGATAAGATCTTCCGTTAACTTACCTAGTTGAAGTATTGAAAATTCCTTAACAAAACTGATTTTATTTTGTTGTTCTCGCTGCTTAGTGAAATACAAAAGCAATACCGTAAATGAAATACAAACATAAAGTAACCAAAAAATAGTGCTTAATTCAGATACATCTGTAGTTATTTTAATATTTACATAGTCTAATAATAAGTAAAATAATACCAACCATATACTAATAAAAAATATAGAAGTAAACGATAATACATCTGGAAGTATACTTCTAAATAGCACTAAAAAAAACCCTATTAAAAGATACTTAAATAACTTATTTGAGCAGAGATTATTAATTAAATAATTGGTCAAGTTAAGCGTTAATGCAACACCACCTGAAATTAAACACATAATAACAAGGCCTGAAAAATTCAATACAGTTACATTTTTTATATTACTAACTTCAAATGAAATGGTCGCATCAATAATCAAACTGTGTGTTATAAAGACAGCTTGATAAAATATATAAACAGAAAATGCAACGGAGAGCAATAATGCTATTCCCTTTAAGTATTTATGATGTAGCTGCTTGAAAGCAATGGTGTAATCAGTATACTTATACACATAAGATACAATCCACATAAAACCTAAAGCATTAAAAAAAACATCACCCAGGGAATACAGTACAGCGTCTTTGTGATAAATTAAGGGGGAAAAGAAATCTAATTGCCTTGCATTGAATGGAATTCCAAAAACATAGAGCAGTAACCTAAAAAATGAAATGACAAAAATGGTAAATAAAAAGCCTTTCCATTGATGCTTTTTTCTCGAAAGGCCAATATTAGAAATATTAATGCTAGCATAAAGAAAAAAAACAGCTACAATAACTAAAATGATGTCTATATAATTAGGAACAATTTTTTTTATTTCTTTTGGATTAAAATAAGCATACGCAATTACGTTTTGATGATTATCTTTTAATACAAAACCTCCTTTTTTATATTTTTCTTGTAAAATCGTATTAACAGGAATGTATTTATTTGCTATGAAATGACTCTGCAAATACTCATTTTCTATTGCATAAGATATACATATAGGTATTAAAAAGATTAATTTTTTATTACTATCAATCCTTTGTGATTTTATTAAATACCTTGAGTTATAAAGTGTTATTAATTGATACTTATTTTCACTTGCGTGCTGATATTTTGGCAAAACAAAATTTGTATTCCAATCAATTAACTCCTCTTTTTGATAAAGAAAATAATAAACATTTTTTGGTAATAACTTTGAAAAATTACTGCTATAGCCTATTCCTATTGCTTTTTCTATCTGACTTGTTTTATTAAAAACATCTTCTTGCAACGCTTTTTGCAATTGCAATGGATTATTATTTTTATAACTATTCCAATAAAAACGAATAAAAATAAATACCCAAAATAAAAGGGTAAATATAATTAAGGAACGTATATAATTCTTCTTAAGCATAATGGCAAACCTTTTATACTACGATAATAAGTTATCGTTTACTTTTAACGTAATTCCATAGTGCATCCATCTCCTCCAAATTCATGTCTAATAGAGATTTCCCATTTTCTTCAGCTAAGACTTCCATTTTATTAAAACGATCCATAAACTTACGATTTGTCCGTTCTAATGCTAACTCTGGATCTACATTTAAAAACCTAGCTAAATTTACTAAAGAAAATAATACATCCCCAAATTCTTCTTCAATATGGTCTTGATTGTTTTCTTCCATCGCTTCTTGTAATTCATCTAACTCTTCTTTCACTTTTGCTTGTACTTGCTCGGTAGTATCCCATTCAAAACCTATTTGTTTTGATTTATCTTGAATACGCAAGGCTTTTATCAATGCAGGTAAAGCATCTGGCACACCTGATAAAATAGATTTATTTCTTTCTTTTTGTTTTAATTTTTCCCAATTTTCTTTTACTTCTTGCTCATTACTAACTTTTATATTACTATATATATGGGGATGACGATAAACTAATTTATTACAAATTGCTTCAATAACATCATTAAAATTAAATTGATTTTGCTCACTAGCTATTTTAGCATAAAAAACCAAGTGTAGTAAAACATCTCCTAACTCTTCCTTCAATCCATTCCAATCTTTTTTTATAATAGCATCACATAATTCATACGTCTCTTCAATGGTTAAAGGACGTAAGCTTTCAATAGTTTGCTTTTGATCCCAAGGGCATTGTGCTCTCAGCTCTTCCATGATTTGAAGAAGACGATCTAAAGATTTATTATACTGCATCAGAAGACCCCCATTTAAATGTGTCTATCGGAATGCCAGCCAATTGTAATACTCTGTCTACAATGGTTTCTACAAGAGCATCAATACTATCAGGATTACTATAAAAAGATGGGCTAGCCGGACAAATAATTCCACCTGCCTCCGTTATAGCGGTCATGTTTTTTAAATGAATTAAATTATATGGCGCTTCTCGAACGACACAAATTAATTTTTTTCGCTCTTTCAACAACACATCAGCTGCACGTGTGATCAAGTCATTACTTATACCGCTAGCTATTCTTCCTAGGGTACCCATACTACACGGACAAATTATTAGCGCATCAAAACCGGCACTCCCCGACGCAAAAGGCGCCATAAAATCATGATTACCATACGTTGTAAATGCAAAGTCATTCCTTGAGGCTCCTTGCAATTCTAAATCCCAAACCATAGGAGCATTACTCGACCATACCAATTGAATGGTATGTTCTCCTTTAGGTAATTGGCTCAATTTCTCTAATAAAACCTTTGCGTAAATCGACCCACTCGCTCCTGTAATGCCAACAGCTATTTTCATAAAATGATGTTTAAATAGAAATCTTGACTATAATTACAAAGTTAAATTGAATTTGTTGTAATTTGGGCTTAATAAAAAATATCCTTATGAAAAAATGGAGTCTTGTTTTAATTTGCTTCTTTTCCGTTTTATGTATAGCCATACCTTCTTGTTTTGCAAAATCAGGGAGTGCTGATAAAAAAGAAGCTAGCAACAAAGAAATTCAATGGCTTTCTTTCGATGAGCTACAAGTAGCTATGAAAAAAAATCCTAAAAAGGTGTTTATGGATGTATATACCGATTGGTGTGGCTGGTGCAAAAAAATGGAAAAATCAACCTTTACAAATCCAGAAGTTATTAAATATATCAATGAACATTATTATGCTATTCGATTCAATGCTGAACAAAAGGAGCCTGTAAGATTTATGGGTAAAACCTATGAAACAAAACCAGGTAGCAATACTAATGAATTAGCAATTGAGTTGCTGCATGGACAAATGTCTTATCCAACAACAGTTATTTTTGAAGAGAACTTTCTTAATCCGCAACCAATACCTGGATATTTAGATGTGCCAACCTGCGAGATGATTGTAAAATATCTAGGAGAGAATTTATATAAAACAAAAGGCTTTGCTGATTACCAAAAGGAATTTAAAGCTACTTGGCATTAAGCTTTTCATAATACTTACAGTACATTTTAATTCCACACTCCATACATTTTGGCGTTCTAGCTAAGCAGGTATATCGTCCGTGTAAAATCAACCAATGATGGGCAATATGTACTTTTTCTTTGGGAATATGCTTAATTAATTGCAGTTCGGTTTGTAAGGGCGTTTTAGCATTACTCGTCAATCCAAGCCGAGCAGATACTCTAAATACATGGGTATCTACAGCCATGTTGGGTTGCTGATCTATAACGGAGGTAATTACGTTTGCTGTCTTTCTACCCACTCCTGGCAATTGCACTAATTCTTGCACCGTATGCGGCACTTCACCTTTAAATCGCTCTAAAAGCATAGTAGCCATGCCTATCAAATGCTTGGTTTTATTGTTAGGGTAACTAATGCTTTTAATGATTGCAAATAAATCGTCGAAAGTCGCTTGTGACAAGGCTACTGCATCTGGATATTTCTCAAAAATATAAGGCGTAGTTGCATTAACTCTCTTATCGGTGCATTGTGCCGATAAAATAACTGCCACTAATAATTGAAAAGCATTTTCATAAATAAGTTCTGTTTCTGCTTCCGGCACATGGTTTTCAAACCAATCTAAAATATGTTGATACCGTTCTTTCTTAGTCATGCCTTATTCTGCTTCAAAATCTAATACGATACTATTCATGCAAAAACGCTTATGGTTAGGTGCCGGACCATCATCAAAAATATGACCCAAATGCGAGTCGCATCGACCACACAACACTTCTATGCGCTCCATACCATAAGAGTTGTCAGGTTTATACTGCACACTATTTTGATTTATAGTTTCAAAAAAACTAGGCCATCCACAAGCACTAGCAAACTTAGCAGTAGCATTAAATAAGGGATTTCCGCACACCGCACAATAATAGGTGCCTTTGATATCTTGCTTCCAATATTTACCGGTAAATGCATATTCGGTATGCGCCAAACGGGCTACATCATACATTTCTTTTGGTAGTATATGCTTCCATTCTTCATTGCTAACCTTTAATTTTCGATCATCGGTCCTAGAGTAATAGGGATTTTTTTTCATAGCTGATTTTTGTTGTGCTGAAGAACAAGAAATAATAAACCAATTTAAAACTATTATCGTGTATAATACAAATTTACGCATGGTTCAATTTTAAACAAAACTACGGATACTTGATTTGGTATAACAAAAAACAAGTCAATAAGTTGCCAAATAAAAAAAGACTACCTTTGCCAAGTAATTGATTTACTTAAAAAGTTCTTCTCCCATTTTTTTATCTGCAATTACATATTACAAAATCTTTGTGCCTCCTCCATATTGGAACCGCGCATACTAACAAATCATCATGTCATTTAAATCATTAGAGGTCATAGAACCTATATTACAAGCCCTTGAGGATGAGGGTTACGCGCATCCTACACCTATTCAGTCGCAAGCTATACCTATCGTTTTACAAAAGAAGGATTTGTTAGCTTGTGCTCAAACAGGCACAGGTAAAACAGCTGCTTTTGCAATTCCCATATTACAATTATTGGCTGCAAAACCTAAAGACCCTAAACGCAGAAAAGTAAAATGCTTAGTGCTAACACCTACGCGTGAATTAGCCATCCAAATTGGAGAAAGCTTTGCGGCTTACGGGAAAAATGTAGACTTATTACACACTGTTATCTTTGGTGGGGTTGGTCAAAACCCACAAGTAAATGCTATTAGAAATGGTATTGATATCTTAGTAGCTACGCCAGGTCGTTTATTAGATATCATTCAACAAGGTTTCTTATCACTTCATAATGTGGAGCTCTTTGTTTTAGACGAGGCCGACAGAATGTTAGATATGGGTTTTATACACGATGTAAAACGCTTATTAACCTTATTGCCTGAAAAAAAACAATCTTTATTTTTCTCTGCAACGATGCCTAACGAGATTGTAAAATTGGCGAATACCATTCTCAAAAACCCAAGCAAAGTAGCGGTGACTCCCGTTTCTTCTACGGTAGAAATTATTCAACAATACATTTATTTTGTTGACAAAGGCAATAAACAAAAGTTGTTATTAGAGCTTCTTAATAACGAAGCTATTAAAACAGTTTTGGTATTTACAAGAACTAAACACGGTGCCGACAAAGTAGTTAAAGTACTTATAGCTAACGGCATAACTGCAGAAGCTATTCATGGTAACAAAGCGCAAAATGCACGTCAAAGAGCCTTAACAAATTTCAAAAATCAAACCACACGCGTATTAGTGGCAACAGATATTGCGGCAAGAGGTATAGATGTTGATGAGCTTGCATATGTAATCAACTATGAAATGTCGAATATTCCTGAAACCTATGTTCATAGAATTGGAAGAACGGGTAGAGCTGGTGCAGCTGGTACCGCTTATTCCTTTTGCGATGCAGAAGAAAAAGCATACTTGAAAGACGTGGAGAAATTAATCGCTAAAAAAATACCAGTTATCGATAATCACCCTTTCCCATTAATCGATCATCATCCGGTTAAAGAGGTTAAACCTGCTTTTGAAAAACGCAAGTTTAATCCCAAATTTAAAAATCAAAAGAAAGCAAAATAAAAAAAGAGGCTGTCTAAGGACAGCCTCTTTTTTTATAATTAGTAAAGCAATTAGTGATGAATACTTAAACTTGCTTTTTTAATAATAACCTTATCCTTGTCTTTTATGTTATAAACATAAAGTCCATTAGCTAAATCAGCAATGCGTAATTGTGTTTCTTTGCTGAATGCTTTAGTTTGAAGTAATTGTCCATCTATTGAATACAATTCTACCACTAATGCATCTTCAGTTGCAGCTTTGATAGTCACTACTTCATTTGCAGGGTTTGGATATGCTGTAATTTCAATATCATTCATTAAAGCTTCTGTAACACCGGTAGTTGTTGTATAGGATACATCATCTACATATAAAGTGCTAGAATTCTGAACTGTATCATTTGAATTAGTAAAGAAAAAACGAATTAAATTAGCACCTAAAGTTGTCCCGTTATAGGTAACCGGTACTTCTATTTTTGTAAAATTAGATATAGCACCAAATTGCACTCCACCAGAACCAATTACAGAATCTATACCAAAAGTTCTATTGATAACTTCAACTAAAAATGATCCAGAATCTGCTGTAGCCGGAGCATATCTGATAAATGCAGCCGCTTTGCTTACACGTTGAGTTATTGTAGCGCCTCCAGAAAAAGATATATCCATCGTTGCGTCTAGCGTAATAACAGCGTTTGTAAGAATTCCTGGTATAGCAACATTAAGTCCAGGAAAAGTCTTAGTAGTCAACATAGCTGAAGCAGTTCCTGTATTTTTAATCGAAGTATTTCTAGTTACTGTTTTTTGAATGGCAGTGGATTGACCAAATAGAAAATTCAAGTTATTAGCTAAAGAGTCAAAAGTAGACCAAGAAGTGGGTACTTCTATAGGAATTAAGGGGTTGAATAACAATGTTCTATTTTGCCAAGTTTCAAAGCCACCATTTGGAGGAGTTGTTTGTGCTTGAGCGAAAGTTGCACTTGTAGCAATCGCTAAAATAAAGAGTACTATTTTTTTCATATTGCTTAGTTTTCTTAATTTTTTAAATCATTTTTACAACGTAGCTAGACATGCTTGTATAGCCTCAAAGTTGGGTAAATCGCCTGCGCTTTCTAAAACTTCGGCATACTGAACGGCTCCTTGTACATCAATAACAAATGCAGAGCGTTTACTCACACCCTTCATATCTAATACAAAGTTTTCATACAAACATCCGTAAGCGGTAGACACTTCTTTATTAAAGTCGCTTAACAGGGTGAAATTCAATGATTGCTCCTTTTTGAACTTATCTAGCGTAAACAAAGAATCAACAGAAATACCAATAACTTCGGCATTCAACTGATTGTAAGTAGCTATGCTATCTCTTAAAGAACAAAGCTCTGTAGTGCAAACACCCGTGAATGCTAATGGAAAGAATACTAAAACGACCTTTTTGCCAGCAAACTGACTTAAGGAAACTTCGTTTTTTTCGGTATCTCTAAGGGTAAAATTAGGGGCCTGTTGGCCTAAAGTAATGCTCATATGATTAGTTTTTTTCAAAATTACAACTATGTATGCAATTATGACAAAATGATTGTGAAATGATTGCTAAAAATTGAAAAAATGGCGCTTGATAGGGCTCTGAAGAGCGCAATAATCGTACCTTTCTGAAAATATGTCTTATTTTTAGTCCTGGCACAATTTGTGCAATAAGTAAGCATACGATTCGAATCTATTTTATTTAATTTTTTAAAAACTAAATGATATGTCAAAAGTAAACATCACCCCCTTGCACGACAGAGTAATTGTATTACCTGCTGCAGCTGAAGAAAAAACAGCTAGTGGAATTATCATTCCAGATACGGCAAAAGAAAAACCACAAAGAGGCACTGTAGTTGCTGCTGGCCCAGGCAAAAAAGACGAACCGATGACCGTTAAAGCTGGCGATACCGTTTTATATGGTAAATACGCTGGTACTGAAATTAGTATCGAAGGCAATGATTACTTGATCATGAGAGAAAGCGATCTTCTTGCAATTGTATAATCAAATTAAAAAATAAAAAATAGACATATGGCAAAACAATTATTTTTCAACATCGAAGCACGCAACAAAATGAAGCGTGGTGTTGACATCCTTGCGGATGCAGTAAAAGTAACTTTAGGACCTAAAGGTAGAAATGTAGTTATTGAGAAAAAATTTGGTGCTCCAAGTATCACTAAAGATGGTGTATCGGTTGCAAAGGAAATTGAATTAGAAGATGCCATCGAAAATATGGGTGCACAAATGGTTAAAGAAGTAGCTTCTAAAACAGCAGATGTTGCTGGAGATGGAACTACTACGGCTACCGTATTAGCACAAGCTATTATTGGCGAAGGATTGAAAAACGTAGCGGCTGGCGCAAATCCTATGGATTTAAAACGCGGTATTGACAAAGCAGTAGTTACGGTTGTAGAAAGCTTACGCAAACAATCTGAAAAAGTAGGTAACGACAATAAAAAAATTGAACAAGTTGCTACTATTTCTGCTAATAATGATAGCACTGTAGGTAAGTTAATTGCTGAAGCTATGGCTAAAGTAGGTAACGAAGGTGTTATCACCGTTGAAGAAGCAAAAGGTACAGACACTACTGTAGCTGTAGTAGAAGGTATGCAATTTGATCGTGGTTACTTAAGTCCTTACTTCGTAACGAATACAGAAAAAATGCAAACGGAGTTTCAAAATCCTTACATTTTAATCTACGAAAAGAAAATAAGCACTTTAAAAGATATCTTACCAATTTTAGAAAGTACTGTACAAACAGGACGTCCTTTATTAATCATTGCAGAAGATGTAGATGGTGAAGCTTTAGCTACTTTAGTAGTAAATAAATTAAGAGGTTCATTGAAAATTGCAGCTGTTAAAGCTCCGGGCTTTGGCGATCGTAGAAAAGAAATGTTGCAAGATATCGCGGTATTAACTGGCGGTACGGTAATCAGCGAAGAGCAAGGTTATAAATTAGAAAACGCAACAATCGAATTCTTAGGTCAAGCTGAAAGCATTACGGTAGACAAAGACAACACAACTGTTGTAGGTGGTAAAGGTGAAAAAGATGCTATCACTGCTAGAGTGCATCAAATTAAAGCACAAATGGAAACCTCTACTTCTGATTATGATAAAGAAAAATTACAAGAGCGCTTAGCTAAGTTAAGCGGCGGTGTAGCGGTATTATATGTAGGTGCTGCAACAGAAGTAGAAATGAAAGAGAAAAAAGACAGAGTAGATGATGCATTACATGCAACACGTGCTGCTGTTGAAGAAGGTATTGTTCCAGGTGGTGGTATCGCTTTCATTAGAGCCACTGAATCTTTAGAAGGTATGACAGGCGATAATGCTGACGAAACTACAGGTATTAAAATTGTAAGAAGAGCCATTGAAGAACCACTTCGTCAAATCGTAGCAAATGCTGGACTTGAAGGTTCTATCATCGTTCAAAAAGTACGTGAAGGTAAAAACGACTTCGGATTTAATGCACGCACTGAAACATATGAAAATATGTTAGCAGCGGGCGTTTTAGATCCTACTAAAGTAAGTCGCGTTGCTTTAGAACACGCAGCTTCTATTGCGGGTATGTTGTTGACAACAGAATGTGTCATTGCAGACAAACCAGAACCAAAAGGAGCACATAGTCATGCACCAGCAGGTATGCCAGGTGGTATGGGTATGGATTATTAATCTAATCATTTCCCTTAATAAAAAACCGAAGTCATTGACTTCGGTTTTTTTATTTGTTTTGATAGGTATACGTTTCAAAATAGGCACCCTTTAATTGCATAAGTGCTTCGTGTGTGCCTTGCTCTTTAATAGCACCCTGCTCTAAAAATAGTATTTGATCAAAATCCCAATGATTAAAAATACGATGCGTAATAACAATTGTGGTTTGGTGTTTTGCTTTTTCTTTTAATACCTGTACAATATGTTGCTCTGTATGGGTATCTACTGCCGATAAACAATCGTCGAGTACCAATATGGGTGCTTTTTTTAATAAAGCTCTGGCTATACCCAATCGTTGTTTTTGTCCACCCGATAAGAGTACTCCCCGCTCACCTATAATGGTATTGAATTGATTAGGCATGTTTAGTATTTCCTCATACAAACAAGCATCTTTACAAGCTTGCTCAATTGCTTCTTTTGTAGCTGAAGTATTTGCTAATAATAAATTCTGATAAATGGTATCTGAAAAAAGCAGCGGCTCCTGAGATGCATAGGCAATTTGAGATCGAATACTCTTTATGCTAATATCTTTTATTGGGTTTCCATCTAACAAAAGAGTTCCATTCTCCACATCATACATACGTTCTAGCAATTGAATTAAGGTAGATTTACCAGCGCCAGTTTTACCTAATATGGCTATGCTCGATTTTGCGGGAATATGCAATGAAAAATTATGTAATGCTTGAATGCCGGTATGCGGGTATGTAAAATTAACCTTATCGAAACTGATATCACCATTAAGCAGTTGTTCTTTGGCTAATGGACTATCATTAATAGTAGACTTAGTTTGTAAAAAATCATTTATTCGCTTCTGAGATGCAGCTGCTCTCTGTATAATGGATGCTACCCAACCTATACTCGAAATCGGAAACATCAACAAATTGATATACATAATAAACTCTGCAATATGCCCAGCACTTGTTTTGCCTTGTATAGCTAAATAGCCGCCCACTAAAACAGAGAAGAGCATACTGAGGCCGATAAACAAATTCATAGAAGGAAAATAAATAGATTCAATCATAGATAACTGTAAGGCACTATTTTTGTAGGCATTCGATTCTTTTTTAAAAAGCTTTTCTAAGAAAGTATGCTGAGCAAAGGCTTTCACTATTCTAATTCCGGCATATGTTTCTTGTGCACGTGCGGTAAGGTTAGACAATTGAGCTTGAATATGCTCGCTTTTTTTATAGATTTTCTTATTTACTAAATATAAGGTAGTAGCTAAAAAAGGAAAAGGGAGTAAAACCCAAAGGGTAAGCATAGGATGCACCTGCCACATACCCCATATACACATGCCTCCCAATACACTTAAGTTTACGGTATACATCAAAGCTGGTCCGGTATACATTCTTACTCGAGCCACATCTTCAGCAATGCGATTCATTAAATCTCCAATGGTATTGGTTTTATAAAAATGCACATCTAGTGTTTGATAATGCTGATAGAGTTCGTTTTTTTGATCATATTCTATCTTTCGAGACATTACAATTAGCGTTTGTCGCATTAAGAACATAAAGAAGCCACGCAAAATGGCTAAGCCCACCAATAATAAGCCATTTGTCAATACCCAATAAGCAATAGTTTTTTCAGCTGTCTTCTGCTGAGATACATTAGTAATCGATTTATAAACTACTACTTTTTGCTGTACGCCATCTAATAAATTTCTGATGATAGCTGGAGGCAATACTGCAAAATAATTTGAAATGGCAACAAATAAGATGCCTAATAAAAAAGAGTATTTATATTTTAAAAATAAAGGATGGAGCGCTCGAAGGGATTTCATAAATAAATCTAATGAGTAATTTGCATCTTGTCTAAAAGAGCATTAAGTGCTTTGCAAAAATTCAATTCTGCGGTGCTTTCTTTTTGCTGAACTGCCTCTATTAAAACCCAGCCTTGTGTTTCTTTTCGATAATAAGAGGCCCTTGAATTTAAACTACAATAGCTCGTTGTTGTAATTGAAGGATTATTGCATGCTTTTAAAATAGTATCTATTGGGAGTGAGCCGTGTTCTTTTTTAACAAAAATAAATAAGCTGTTATGCGTTTTATCTTTCAATAGATAGGGTGTCAAACAAGTAGAAAATACCAATGCATCAAGATTATTTTCTTCTACAACAAAGACCCTAGTTGCTGTTGCCTGTTGATTGAAAAGCATAGTTTTAAAAAAACCTTCATATCGAGTAGGTTGAAATTGCACCTTCATATCGGCATACACATATCCCAATGCGTTGTCCTTATCTTCTGCTTGAATGTTTTTACCAAAAGGCTTCTGCGCAACTACCATTACTGGAATTGTTGCTTTTTGATGGGTGTCTAAAGCGTTGAAATAAAATGCTTGATTATGTTTAAAATTGGTATAAAAAATAATGCCTGTAGCACCTTGTTCAGCAGCTGCTATAACACGCTCAAAGCATATTTTCTGCAAAGGAAATAAAGAATCCTTGGCTTGCTCTTCATCATCGTGTAAAGGCAATATCCAAATATTATTTTGTTCCATAACATCTGGTATGCAATTACCACTAACTTGTGCATTAGCTGAATACGCAAGCGGAAAATTAGCATCATCTAACACTATTTTTTGTCCATTAAATACTAAGTAGGAAGAAGTATCCATTGTAATTCCATAATCAACGGCATAGGGAACAGTAGTAATGAGGCCTTTGTTTTTTATACAGTATTGCTCCCATTTATTAAAGGCTACAACGGGTGAAGTAGTAAAGATTTTTTTAGAAACTTTTTGTACTTGTCTGCATAATAGAAGACTTTGCTTTTTGGGACTACTAGCTAATGATAACTTACTAATGCACAAGAATAAAAGTAAAAACAGCCCGCGTGGCATAGATTTTTTTTGTAAAGGTAAAATTAAATACGAATAGTATTTTATTTTATTTCTACCCAAGTATGATCGGCAAGTAGTTTTACACTTGCAATAAAATGCTTAAACGGAAGCGAAGATCCCCATTCTTGAGGACCAATTAAAGAGAGCACAAAACGCTCTTGTTCTTTTTCATACAAATGATAGGTATGACCAATTAGGGGTTTAAAACTCATTTGCGCTTCATAAATCATCATTGAAAGGGCCTTTCTATTCTGAATCGCTTGGGCTTGAGCGGCTAATAATTCTATTTGTTTACGAATTTGCTCTAATTGCATATTCGTTTGCTCTTCCATAGCCAAAAGGGCCTTGTTTTTAATAACACCTTCTTTCGTAGGTCTTACGATAGCGCTACTAGCACTTGTAGCATAAGCGAGCACACTTAATTGCTTATGATAAAATTCAATATTACAATAGGGTCTTTCATATTCATCAAAACCTTGTAAAGTTCTTTTCATATTACCATTGGGTAATAAATCTAATTGAACACGAATAGGTAAATTATTAGAATCGCTATAGGTATAGTTAAATTGCAGGGCAGAGGGTATTTGCACTTGCTGGTCTTGAAAAGAAATTTCAAAAGCCGTTTGTTCTTTTTGTTGATCAATGGTGCGTTCTTCTTTAAAACTAAATGACGCAGATGCTTCTATACCTATAATAGTAAAAATGGCAGCGGTTGGTAGCGCACCTTTTTCATAGAGGCATTGCTCAGGCACCAATTGCCATGCAGCTAAAAAATTATACGCTTGTTGAATCATCACTACTATTACAATTAGGAGCAAAAAAAGTTCATTCTATAAAAAAAAGTGTGCCTGTTAAAGACACACTTTTTACTATAGTTATAGTTCTATTAATAACGATAATGATCAGCTTTAAACGGACCGTATTTAGGAATACCTAAATAAGCTGCTTGCTCATCAGATAATTCATCTAATTCTACACCAATTTTTGCTAAGTGTAAACGCGCTACTTTCTCATCTAAATGTTTAGGTAACACATATACTTTGTTTTCATAATTAGCGGTATTCGTCCACAATTCAATTTGTGCTAAAGTTTGGTTAGTAAATGAATTACTCATTACAAACGATGGGTGACCTGTAGCGCAACCTAAATTAACTAAACGACCTTCTGCTAATACAATTACTTCTTTACCATCGATAGTATAAACATCTACTTGAGGCTTAATCGTATCTTTAGTATGACCGTAATTTGTATTTAACCAAGCCATGTCAATTTCAATATCGAAGTGACCAATATTACAAACGATAGCTTTGTCTTTCATTAAACGGAAGTGCTTTTCAGTAATCAAATCGCGACAACCAGAAGCAGTTACAACGATATCTGCTTCTTTAACCGCATCAACCATTTTCTTAACTTCGAATCCGTCCATAGCTGCTTGTAATGCACAGATAGGATCGATTTCGGTAACGATTACGCGAGCACCTGCACCTCTTAAAGATTCTGCAGATCCTTTACCCACATCACCATAACTACCTACAACTGCAACTTTACCAGCCATCATTACATCAGTAGCACGACGAATCGCATCTACTAATGATTCTTTACAACCGTATTTGTTATCAAATTTAGATTTAGTAACCGAATCATTTACATTGATTGCAGGCATTGGTAAAGTACCTTTTGCCATACGCTCATATAAACGATGCACACCGGTTGTAGTTTCTTCAGATAAACCTTTGATGCCACTAACTAAATGCGGATATTTATCTAATACCATATTCGTTAAATCACCACCATCATCTAAAATCATATTTAAAGGACGGTCTTCACTTCCGAAATATAAGGTTTGCTCAATGCACCAATCCCCTTCTTCAATAGTTTGTCCTTTCCATGCAAAAACACCAATACCTGCTGCTGCAATAGCTGCTGCTGCTTGGTCTTGTGTAGAGAAAATATTACAAGAGCTCCACTTTACTTCAGCTCCTAAAGCAACTAAAGTTTCAATTAAAACCGCTGTTTGAATTGTCATGTGTAAGCAACCTGCAATGCGCGCACCTGCTAATGGTTTGCTATCGCCATACTCTGCTCTCAAAGACATTAAGCCTGGCATTTCTGCTTCTGCTAAACGAATTTCTTTACGGCCCCATTCAGCGAGACTCATATCTTTTACCTTGTGTGGTAAACTAAAATCAATAGTTGAACTCATATTAAAAAAAATTTTGGCAAAGATACAGTTATTCTATGATATGATAGGCTTCCAAGAGCCTATTTTAAAAATTTTATAGCATCAAGCTACTTTTGTTGAAGCTCCTATAAATAGGTACTTAAAAATCTTCTACTAAATGCTTTTTAAATAGTCTTGTATTTGGGTTTGGGTGGCAGCTGATACATTTACTAGAGGCAAACGAAGGGTGTCTTGCATAATACCCATATCTTGTAATACACATTTTACGCCAGCCGGATTACCTTCAGCAAAGAGTAAATTAATACCCTTCAGCAATCGATAATGCAAACCCTTAGCCGCTTCAAATTGACCTTGACGGGCCAAGTGTACCATTTGTGAGAAATCCTTTGTAAAACAATTTGCTGCAACGGATATTACGCCATGCATACCTATCGCCATTTGAGGAAGTACTAAATCATCATCGCCAGAAAGCACTGCAAAATCTGCTGGTGCTCCTTGAACTAATTCCATGCATTGAGCCATATTACCACTCGCTTCTTTCACGGCCACAATATGCTTAAACTCTTGTGCCAAACGTAGGGTAGTAGCGGGCAACATATTAGTAACTGTTCTGCCAGGCACATTATAAAGAATGATTGGCAATGGCGTTGCCGAAGCTATTGCTTTAAAATGCTGATAAATACCTTCTTGTGTTGGTTTGTTATAATAGGGCACTACACTTAGCAATCCGTCTACACCATTCCAATCCCATGTTTTTAGCTGATGTATAACAGCTGCTGTATTATTCCCTCCGGCACCACATACTAGCGGCACGCGTTTGTTGTTTTGCTGAATAATAAAACGAAGTACGGCTTGCTTTTCCTCCGTACTAAGTGTAGGAGTTTCTGCGGTTGTACCTAAAGCCACTAGAAAATCTACTTTATTTTCGATAACATACGCTACCAATTTGGCTAAAGCAGGATAATCTATGGCACCATCTTTGGTGAAGGGAGTAACTAATGCTACGCCGGTTCCTTGAAATTTATTATTCATATTCGTATAACTTAAACAGTGGGCACTTCGTCATAGAAGCCCATTTTAGAAAATTTATCAATGCGTTGTTGTATGCGGGTTTCAGCATCTAAAGACTGTAAATTAGCAATGGTTTTCACTAAATAGTCTTTTACTATAGCCGCCATTTCATCAGGTCTAGCATGCGCTCCGCCAATAGGCTCTTTCAAAACATCATCTACCAAGTCGAAACCTTTCATATCTTCAGAAGTCAGTTTCAATTGCTCTGCAGCTAATTCTTTATTATTCCATGTTCTCCATAAAATAGAAGAGCATGATTCTGGAGAGATAACGGTATACCAAGTATTTTCAAGCATCACTACTTTATCGCCAATGCCAATACCCAATGCACCACCAGAAGCACCTTCGCCAATAATAATACAAATTAACGGCACTTTCATATTTACCATTTCAAATAGGTTACGAGCAATAGCTTCAGCTTGTCCGCGCTCTTCTGCTTCTAAGCCAGGATAAGCGCCCGGCGTATCTATAAAGGTGATAATCGGTCTATTAAATTTCTCTGCAATTTTCATTAAGCGCAATGCTTTACGATAACCTTCTGGATTAGCCATACCAAAATTGCGCAATTGGCGCGTTTTTGTATTGGTTCCTTTCTGATGGCCCATAACCATTACTGGTAAGCCATTGAGTTCTGCCATACCGGCTACTATAGCTTTGTCATCTTTTACCTGACGATCGCCAAATAATTCGGTAAAATTTTCAAAGATGCTTTCTATGTAAAATTGCGTGTAGGGGCGCTCTGGGTGGCGACTCAATTGTACGCGTTGCCAAGGGCTTAAATTTTGATATATGCTCGCACGTGTCTTCTCTATCGCTGCTTCTATTTCGCGAATAGCAGCCGACATATCGGTATGGCTACTTTCGGCCATTTCGTTTAATTTGTCGAGTTGTTTTTGAAGATCTTCTAAGGGTTTCTCAAAATCCAAAAATTGCATGGTAGAATCAATTTTGTTTAGTGTACAAAGATAGTTTTAAAATTTTTATTTACTAGCTATATGAAAATTGAAAAAAGGGTTTTATATTTGCACTCCCAAACAAAACGCAAGTTTTGGCTTGGATCGGTAGTTCAGTTGGTTAGAATGCCGCCCTGTCACGGCGGAGGTCGCGGGTTCGAGTCCCGTCCGGTCCGCAAAGTCCCTTCCGAAAATTTCAAAACCCTTTAAAATCAAGGATTTTAAAGGGTTTTTCTTTTTCGATGTTTTGTTCTTTTTGGCGTTTTTTAGCCTTTTTCTTAATTTGTTTCAGCAATGTTTCAGCAAAAAATGCTGCTTTTCAAAAAGCTGGATCACTTGTTGCTTCCTCTGATAACCAAATCTAGATTGCAAAAAGCTGAGCATAAATTCTATAAAATAAAAAAGGCAATCTTTTCAGATTGCCTTTTTTTATGTTTTTTAGTGTTTAATTATTTTTCTTAACAGAGTAATAATAGTTACCTGCTAAGCCAATTTCTAAACGAACGGTATAGTTACCAGCAGCAGCGATAGCAATATTATCTCCACCATAGTCAGGTTTGTTATCCGGTCCACCGTTAGTTTTGTTATCACCAAAGTTGATACCCCAGTCGTTATTTGCTCTAAATTTGATATCACCTGCAGTTAAGTCTAAAGTAAGTGAATAGTTACCTGTAGCTGGATCTAAAGTCATAGCTTGATCAGCACCCCAGCCACCTGCAGTAGCCGAACCAATGATACCCCAACGAGTAATTTTAGTTGCAGACCAAGACATGGCACCGGTATTAGCTGTTAAACGGTAGATACCTGCTCCTGCAG